>Ga0180221_1001128_pt1 | contig 19099 bp, 14 predicted proteins | sample eDN5th37CKraftMG_FD_151339 | JGI IMG/M metagenome (GOLD analysis project Ga0180221, IMG submission 151339) | Enriched Miracle-Growth compost microbial communities from Emeryville, California, USA - eDNA 5th pass 37_C Kraft MG (version 2) (version 2) ...
CTCGGCCTCCCGGGTGGGAGGCGCAGACGACGCCCTGGTCGACGCGCTGTTCTCCGTCATCAGTCCTCGTCCCCGCTCGTGGTCTGCTCGTCGGCGGCCTTCTCGTCCACGCTAACCGACTCGTCGCCGGTTGCCTCGTCGACGTCCCGGCGCTCGACGTTCCGGGCGACGGCGATGATGCGGTCGCCGCGGTCGGGCTTCGCGAACGTCACGCCCTGCGTGGTGCGGCCGGTGAGGTTCACCTCCGCGACCGCCGAGCGCACGATCTTGCCACGCTCCATGATGACCAGCACCTCGTCGTCCGCCTCCGTCACCAAGGCCCCCACGAGGTCTCCACGAGCCTCGACCAGGTTGGCGACCTTGATGCCGTAGCCGGCGCGGCCCTGGACCCGGTACTCGGTGATCGCGGTGCGCTTCGCGAAGCCGCCCTCGGTCACGACGAACAGGTCCGTCCCCGGGGTCACGACGTCGGCGTTGAGCAGCTCGTCGTCCTCACGGAACTTCATGCCGGTGACGCCGGACGTCGCGCGGCCCATCGGGCGCAGGGTGTCGTCGTCGGCGGGGAACCGGATCGACTGGCCCTTGCGGGACACGAGGATGAGGTGGTCGTCCGCGTTCACCAGGCGTGCGGCGACGAGCTCGTCCGGCTTGCCGTCCTCGTCCTCGCGCAGGTTGATGGCGATGAGGCCGCCGGAGCGCGGCGAGTTGTACTCCCCGAGGCGGGTCTTCTTCACGAGCCCGCGGCGCGTGGCGAGCACCAGGTAGTCGGCGGTCTCGTAGTCCGGCAGGTCCAGCACCTGGGCGATGTGCTCCCCCGGCTGGAACGCGAGCATGTTCGCCACGTGCTGACCCTTGGCGTCACGGCCGCCCTCGGGCAGCTCGTAGCCCTTGGCCCGGTACACGCGCCCCAGGTTGGTGAAGAACAGCAGCCAGTGGTGCGTCGTCGTGACGAAGAAGTGCTCGACGATGTCGTCCTCGCGCAGCGCCGCGCCGCGCACGCCCTTGCCCCCACGGCGCTGGGCCCGGTAGCTGTCGCTGCGGGTCCGCTTGGCGTAGCCGCCGCGCGTGATGGTGACGACGACCTCCTCCTCGGGGATGAGGTCCTCGACCGACATGTCGCCGTCGAACGGGAGGATGGTCGTGCGGCGCTCGTCGCCGTACCGCGCGACGATGTCGTCGAGCTCCTCCTGGACGATGGTCCGCTGCCGCTCGGGCTTCGCGAGGATGTCGCGGTAGTCGTCGATCTGACGCTCGAGCTCGTCGTGCTCGTCGATGATCTTCTGCCGCTCCAGGGCCGCGAGGCGGCGCAGCTGCAGGGCGAGGATCGCGTTGGCCTGCTGCTCGTCGACGTCGAGCAGCTCCATCAGCCCCGTGCGCGCCTCGTCGACGTCGGGGGAGCGGCGGATGAGCGCGATGACCTCGTCCAGCGCGTCGAGCGCCTTGAGGTAGCCGCGCAGGATGTGGATCTGCCGCTCGGCCTCGGCCAGCAGGTACTCGGTGCGCCGGCGCACGACCTCGATCTGGTGCGTGGTCCAGTGCCGCACGAAGGCGTCGAGGCTGAGCGTGCGCGGCACGTCGTCGACCAGCGCCACCATGTTCGCGCCGAAGCTGAACTGCAGCGGGGTGTGCTTGTACAGGTTGTTCAGCACGACCTTGGCGATGGCGTCGCGCTTGAGCACGATGACGAGGCGCTGCCCGGTACGGCCCGAGGTCTCGTCGCGGATGTCCGCGATGCCGGCGAGCTTGCCGTCGTTCACGAGGTCGGCGATCTTGCTCGCGAGGTTGTCCGGGTTGACCTGGTAGGGCAGCTCGGTGATGACGAGGCAGATCCGGTTCTGGATCTCCTCGACGTTGACGACGGCGCGCATCGTGATGGAGCCGCGACCGGTGCGGTACGCCTCCTCGATGCCCTTGGTGCCGAGGATCTGCGCGCCGGTGGGGAAGTCGGGTCCCTTGATCCGCTGCATCAGCGCGGCGAGGAGCTCCTCGCGCGACGCGTCCGGGTTCGCCAGGTGCCACCGCACGCCCTCGGCGACCTCGCGCAGGTTGTGCGGCGGGATGTTCGTCGCCATGCCGACGGCGATGCCGGCGGAGCCGTTGACCAGCAGGTTGGGGAAGCGGGCGGGCAGGACGACGGGCTCCTGCGTGCGGCCGTCGTAGTTGTCCTGGAAGTCGACCGTGTTCTTCTCGATGTCCCGGACCATCTCCATGGCCAGCGGGGCCATGCGGCACTCGGTGTACCGCGGGGCGGCGGCCGGGTCGTTGCCGGGGGAGCCGAAGTTGCCCTGGCCGGCGACGAGCGGGTAGCGCAGCACCCAGTCCTGCACGAGGCGCACCAGCGTGTCGTAGATCGCCGTGTCGCCGTGCGGGTGGAACTTGCCCATGACGTCGCCGACGACGCGGGAGCACTTGGAGTACGCGCGGTCCGGGCGGTAGCCGCCGTCGTACATCGCGTACAGCACACGGCGGTGCACCGGCTTGAGGCCGTCGCGCACGTCGGGCAGCGCACGCCCGACGATGACGCTCATCGCGTAGTCGAGGTAGCTGCGCTGCATCTCGAGCTGCAGGTCCACCTGGTCGATGCGGCCGTGCTGCACCGCCACCGTGCCGTCCGTCGTGTCGATCGCCTCGTCGTCCGGGGCGCCGTCCGTCATGTCGGGGCCGGGGGTCTCGTCCGTCACCGTCTACCTTCTTCCTGTCCTGCGCCGCCTGGGGCGCGGGTTCCGTCGTCCTCGAGATCCTGCTCGTCCGCGTACAACGAGGCGCGCACGAGTTGTACGCGCCTCGTGCCGCTAGATGTCGAGGAAGCGGACGTCCTTGGCGTTGCGCTGGATGAAGCTGCGGCGGGACTCGACGTCCTCGCCCATGAGCACCGAGAAGATCTCGTCGGCCGCGGCCGCGTCGTCCATGGTCACCTGCAGCAGGGTGCGGTGCTCCGGGTCCATCGTCGTGTCCCAGAGCTCGGTGTAGTCCATCTCGCCCAGCCCCTTGTAGCGCTGGATCCCGTTCTCCTTCGGGATCCGCTTGCCGGCCGCCAGGCCCTCCTTGAGGAACGCGTCCCGCTCGCGGTCGGAGTACACGTAGTCGTGCGGGGCGTTCGACCACTTGAGCCGGTACAGCGGCGGCTGCGCCAGGTACACGTGCCCGTGCTCGATGAGCGGGCGCATGTACCGGAACAGCAGGGTGAGCAGCAGCGTGCAGATGTGCTGGCCGTCGACGTCGGCGTCGGCCATGAGCACGATCTTGTGGTACCGGAGCTTGGAGAGGTCGAAGTCCTCGCCGATGCCGGTGCCGAACGCCGTGATGAGCGCCTGGATCTCCTGGTTGGACAGGGCCTTGTCCAGCCGGGCGCGCTCGACGTTGAGGATCTTGCCGCGCAGCGGCAGGATCGCCTGGTTGTGCGGGTTGCGACCGCGGACGGCGGAGCCGCCGGCCGAGTCGCCCTCCACGATGTAGATCTCGCAGTCCTCGGCGCGGTTCGACTGGCAGTCCTTGAGCTTTCCGGGCATCCCGCCCGAGCTGAGGATCCCCTTGCGGCGCGTGGCCTCGCGGGCCTTGCGCGCGGCGATGCGGGCCTGCGACGCCTGGATGGCCTTGCGGATGACGTCGCGCGCCTCGTTCGGGTGCGCGTCGAACCAGTCGACGAGCTTCTCGCGCACCACGCGCTGCACGAAGGTCTTCGCCTCCGTGTTGCCGAGCTTCGTCTTGGTCTGGCCCTCGAACTGGGGCTCGCCGAGCTTCACGGAGATGACGGCGGTCAGGCCCTCGCGGATGTCGTCACCCGTGAGGTTGTCGTCCTTCTCCTTGATGATCCCCTTGTCGCGGGCGTAGCTGTTCACCAGCGTGGTGAGCGCCGCGCGGAAGCCCTCCTCGTGGGTGCCGCCCTCGGTGGTGGAGATCGTGTTGGCGAAGGTGTGCACCGACTCGCTGTAGGCGCTGGTCCACTGCATCGCGATCTCCACGGAGATCTTGCGCTCGGTGTCCTCCGCCTCGACGTCGATGATCTCGGGGTGGACGAGCTCGGACTTCTTGGCCGCGTTGATGTGGGCCACGTAGTCGGTGAGGCCGTTGTCGTACCGGTAGGTGACCGTGCGCACGGGGTTCGCAGCCTCGGCGTCGGGGGCTCCGTCGGCAGCGGTCACGCCGTCGGCAGCGTCCTCCGGAGCCTTCCCCGCGACCTCGTCGTCGGCGACGGCGTGGCCCTCGCGCTCGTCGCGCAGCGTGATCTGCAGACCCTTGTTGAGGAACGCGTACTGCTGGAAGCGCGAGCGCAGGGTCTCGAAGTCGTAGTCGGTCGTCTCGAAGATCGACCCGTCGGCCCAGAAGGTCTGCGTGGTCCCCGTCGGCTCACCGTCGGCGAGCGGCTCCAGCCGCTCCACCGGGGCGAGCGGCTCGCCGCCGTCGCGGTACTCCTGGCGCCAGTGGTAGCCGTCCCGCTTCACCTCGGACACGAAGCGCGTGGACAGGGCGTTGACGACGGACATGCCGACGCCGTGCAGGCCGCCGGAGACCGCGTAGCCGCCACCCCCGAACTTGCCGCCCGCGTGCAGGATCGTCATGACGACCTCGAGCGTGGGCTTGCCCTCGGTGGGGTGCATCGCGACGGGGATGCCGCGACCGTTGTCGCGGACGCGCACGCCGCCGTCGGCGAGGAGGGTCACCTCGACGCTGTCGGCATGGCCGGCGAGGGCCTCGTCCACAGAGTTGTCCACAATCTCGTAGACGAGGTGGTGCAGGCCTCGCTCGCCGGTGGAGCCGATGTACATGCCGGGCCGCTTGCGGACGGCCTCCAGGCCCTCGAGGACGGTGATGTTGCCGGCGTCGTACCCGCTCCCCGGTCCGGCTGCTCCGTTGGCTCCGTGGGCGACAGTGTCGGGACGGGGGGTGTCGGTTCGGTCTGCCACAGGCGGAGCTGCTCCTCGGTCGTCGTGCACGCGCCGGCGCGTCGTGCGGTGTGCAGGCGGCGCGGCTCTCAGGTTCCGGGCGTGCACACGACCGAGCCGTGCGAGAGGTCGGAACACGACCCGGAATGACCTGCCCAGTCTACCTGCCAGAGGCAAGGAAACGGCGGATTGGTGCCGCTGGGGCGAATTCGGCACACGTTGTCCACAGGTCGGGGACGGCGGTCCCGCCGCACCGTTGTCCACAGGTTTTTCCCCAGACTTGTCCACAGTTGGGGTGCCGATCTGGGCCCAACGGGCCTCTCGTCCGGTTCCGTCCGTCTTTCGTGCTCTGACTGTTATCAGTGGCTCTCCCATTTTCGGCCAAAAACTGGTGTACTACACCACGATTCCCTGTTTCGCACCTTGGCCGACGCACGCTCGTGCCCGGCCACCACCGAAGGGACAACCCCACAGTGAAGAGGACACTGGCCGGCGTCGCAGCGACGACGCTCGCCGTCGGAGGGATGCTCGTCGCCACCGCGGCGCCGGCCTCCGCACACACGCCGCGCGTCAGCGCCACCTGCACCAGCCTCGAGGTGAACCTCACGCAGTACCAGGGCGCCGACGTCGTCGTGACGATCGACGGAGACACGGTCGCCGAGGAGAAGTTCGGGAACTCCTGGCACAAGTCCTTCGACCTCGACGGCGCGAAGGGCCACACCTGGCGCGTCGACGTCGACGCGCACGACGGCAAGCACTACGACGCCCGCCGGGAGGGCCGCACCGAGCCCTGCCCGACGCCCCCGCAGCAGCCGCAGGGCACCGAGGTGCAGGTCGGCATCTACCTGTACCCGAAGCTCGACAAGAACAAGCCCGCCGCCTGGGAGAACTCCGGCGAGCAGCAGCTCCTCGGCACGACGCCGCTCACCCTCCCCGAGGACGAGCTGAGGAACGACCAGCACTGGTACACCGAGCTGCCGGAGACCGACGCGCTCGACGACATCGACCTGTGCACCGGCTGGGGCATCCAGCAGGACCTGGTCCGGGGCGGGCCCGACGAGTACACGATGCCCGAGACGATCACGTACCCCGACGGGTCCTCCATGGACGGGCACCTCGTCGACTGGCAGCACCAGGAGCTGAGCGACTTCGGCATCCAGCTGCCGTCCGCCGAGGACTGCGCCACGGCGCCCGAGCCCCCCGAGGTCGAGGAGCCCGAGGTCGTCGTCCCGCAGGCGCCGGTCCCGGTCGAGGTCTGCGGCGCGGACGCGTCCGACATCATCCTTCCCGCGGACACCGAGGACGTCACGTACCTCACCACCGAGCAGGGCGTGCTCGCCGTGCCCGCCGACGGCCGCACCTTCGGCGACGACCTGGCCGGCTACACCCGCACCGACGGTGGCGACGTGATCTTCCCGATCGCGGAGCTCGTCCCGTCCGCCGAGGACTGCGCCCTGATCCCGGGCGACATCGGCGCCGTGTGCGTGGGTGACACGCCGTACCTGGAGTACGGCGTCGCGCTGCCCGAGGGTGTCGAGGTGGACGACGAGACGCCGCTGACGATCACGTTCCTGCACCCGGAGGGCGGCGAGGACTTCGTCGCCACCGACCAGCCGCTCGAGGGCTCGCTGCTGTGGCCGGGCGCCTCCGACACCGCGCCCCAGCAGTGGCCGGGCTGGGAGCAGCAGGACGACGGCTCCTACGTGGAGACGGACGGCAACTACGCCTGGACCCGTGACGGCGTGCAGGTGCTGTTCGAGGTGAACCCGGAGTACTCGACCGTCGTCGACTACCCGCCGGCGTCGTCCGAGTGCGCCAACCCGGTCGGCGTGGGCGGCCCGGACGTGGAGGCCATCGCCGACGACGCGGCGGCCGTCCCGCCTGCCGACGAGGCCGCCGCGGAGGCCGCCGAGCTCCCGCAGACGGGTGCGACGGTCGGCGTGTTCGCCGCGATCGCCGCGCTGCTCGTCGCCGGCGGTGGCGTCCTGTTCTGGCTGCGTCGCCGCATCCAGCACTGACGCACCACCGAGCGCGCCACGGAGCGCAGCACTGAGTAAGGGCCCGGCCGCACCAGCGGCCGGGCCCTTTCGCGTCGTCCGCGGGCGCAGGTCCCTCAGCCGTAGGTGTCGCGCGGCCCCGGGCCGCGCACGGAGCGCCGGCCGCGCCGGAAGCCCGGCCCCGCCGGTCCGAGCACCGTCACCTGCTCGACCACGCCCTCGCCGACCTCCTCCGCGAGTCGGCGCAGCAGCGTCGGCACCAGCAGGCGCACCTGCGTGGCCCACGCCGTCGAGTCGGCGCGCACCACGAGCACCTTCTCCTCGAACGTCTCGGGCTGGCAGTGGTCGGCCACCTGGGCGCCCACCACCTCCGGCCACCTGCCGATCACGCCGCCCACGGAGACGTCCGCGGTCCATCCCTTGTCGCGCATCAGGCGACCCAGCACGTCGGAGAGCAGCTGCGGGTCGCGGGCGCCCGGCCCCTGCCCGGACAGGCGCGGCTCCGCGAGGGGGGACCGGCGCGCCGGGGAGCCCGGGCGCAGGCCCTTCGCCCGCGCCGCCGCCTTCGCGCGGTTGAGGGCCTCGCGCGCGACGGCGGACGGCGGCGTCAGCTCCGTGCGGTCCTTGACCGGCCGGGGGTCCTCGGGGTCGGTCTGCGGCTCGTCGTCACCCCGCACGACGCACCTGCCCCGGGGTCACCTCGAACCGGGCACCGAGCAGGCCCGGCGGGACGTCGTCGGGCACCGCGGCCGTGACGAGCACCTGGCGGGCGGGCGCCACGAGCTCGGCGAGCCGCTCGCGACGACGGACGTCCAGCTCGGCGAAGACATCGTCCAGGATGAGCACCGGGTCGGCATCGGTGTCGAGGTCGGGGTCCCAGAACGCGCTGTCGGGCACGTGCTCGGGATCCTCGCCGCCGCCCAGCAGCCGGTAGGACGCGAGCCGCAGCGCCAGCGCGAACGACCACGACTCCCCGTGGCTCGCGTACCCCTTCGCCGGGAGCCCGCCGAGGGTGAGGATCAGGTCGTCGCGGTGCGGGCCCACCAGGCTCACCCCGCGCTCCAGCTCCTGCGACCGGGCCTCCGCCATCCCCTCGAGGATCGCCTTCTCGAGCTCTTCCGCGGCGGGGGTGGCGCCGTCCTGCACCCCGGGGACGCTCGACCGGTAGGTGAGCTGCGCGTCGCCGTCCGCGTCGCTGACCTGCTCGTACGCGGCCGCGACGTGCGGCCGCAACGCCTCCACGAGCGCGAGGCGCATCGCGAGGATCTGGCCGCCGAGCTGCGCGGCGCGCGCGTCCCAGACCTCGAGTGTGCTCGTGTCGACCGGCCCGGCGCCGGAGCGCCGGACCCCGCGCAACGACTTCAGCAGGGCGGACCGCTGCCGCACCACGCGCTCGTAGTCGCCGAGGAGCCCCGCCGCGCGGGGCAGCAGCTGCACCACGAGCTGGTCCAGGAAGCGCCGGCGGCCGTCCGGGTCACCCTTGACCAGGGCCAGGTCCTCCGGGGCGAAGAGCACGGTGCGCAGGATGCCCAGCACGTCCCGTGCGCGGCCGAGCTGCCCCCGGTTCACCCGGGCCCGGTTGGCCTTGCCCGCCGTGATCTCCAGCTCGACGGTGGACGCGCGGTCGCCGCGCACGATCCGCGTGCGCACGACCGCCCGCTCCGCGCCCGCGCGCACCAGCGGGGTGTCGTTGGCGACCCGGTGGCTGCCGAGCGTCGCGACGTACCCGATCGCCTCGACGAGGTTGGTCTTGCCCTGCCCGTTGCGCCCGACGAAGGCGTTCGGGCCGGGCTCGAGCTCGACGTCCGCCGCCGTGTACGAGCGGAAGTCGAGGAGGGAGAGGTGCGAGACGTACATGGTCCCCCTGCGGGGCCGTCAGGCCGGGGGCTCGAGCGGGCCCGCTCCGGGTGAGGCGGGACCCGCCGGCCGGACTGCGTGCCCGCCGAACTGCTGACGCAGCGCGGCGACGGCCTTCATGGCGGGGGACTCGGTCTGACGCGACGAGAAGCGGGCGAACAGCGCCGCGGAGATGACCGGCAGCGGGACGGCGTTGTCGATCGCCTCGTCCACGGTCCACCGGCCCTCGCCGGAGTCGTCGACCCAGTCGTCGATCGCGGTGAGGCTCGGGTCCTCTTCGAGCGCCTTCACCATGAGGTCGAGCAGCCACGAGCGGACGACCGTGCCGCGGGTCCACGCCTTCATCGTGCCGTGGACGTCGGTGACGATGTCCTTCGCGGCGAGCAGCTCGTAGCCCTCCGCGTACGCCTGCATGAGTCCGTACTCGATGCCGTTGTGCACCATCTTCGCGAAGTGGCCCGCGCCGACCTCGCCGGCGTGCACGAAGCCCTCCTCGCGCGGGCCTTCCGGCCGCAGCGCGTCGAAGACCGGCATCAGGTACTCGACCTGGTCCTGCGCGCCGCCCACCATGAGCCCGTACCCGTTGGCCAGGCCCCAGACACCGCCGGAGACGCCGACGTCCACGTACCCGACCCCGTGCTCGGCCAGCTCCGCCGCGCGCGCCTGGTCCTCCGGGTAGTGCGAGTTGCCGCCCTCGATCACGATGTCGCCCTCGCCCAGCAGCGTGCCGAGCTCCTGCACGACGCCGCGCGTCGGGTCGCCCGCCGGCACCATGACCCACACGACGCGCCGTCCCTCGGGCAGGGCAGCCACCAGGTCGGCGAGGGACGCGACGTCCGACACCTCGGGCCGCGGGTCGTAACCCGTGACCTCGATGCCGCCGCGACGCAGCCGCTCGCGCATGTTGTTGCCCATCTTGCCCAGACCGACGAGTCCGATGTGGCTGACCATGGGTACCTCCAGGGGCGGTGCGGCGAACGGGAGCGTGCGTCAGCCGGCGAACCGGATCGGCACGAGCAGGTAGCGGTACTCCGACGAGTCCTCGCCGTCGAGCGACTCCTGGCCGGTGAACTCCACGGGCTTGTTCGGGTGGGTGAACGACAGCCGGACGAAGTCCGTGCCGAGCGCGCCCAGGCCGTCCAGCAGGAACTGCGGGTTGAACGCGACCTGGATGTCCTCGCCCACGAGCACGGCCTCCAGCGCCTCGGACGCCTGCGCGTCGTCGCCCTGGCCGGCGTCGAGCACGACCTGGCCGTCCGTGAACGACAGCCGGATCGGCGTGTTGCGCTCGGCGACGAGGGACACACGCTTGGCGGCCTCGATGAGCGGTGCGGTGGCGACGACGGCGTGGATCGGCGTCGCGTCCGGGAAGAGCCGCCGGACCGGCGGGTAGTCGCCGTCGACGAGCTGGGAGGTGGTGTGGCGGCCGCCGGCCTCGAAGCCGATGAGGTCGACGCCCTGCCCCGTGGAGAGCCCCACGTTGACCAGGCCGCCGCCCCCGCCGAGCGACTTCGCGACGTCGGTCAGGGTGCGGGCGCGGACCAGCGCCACGGCGGAGTAGCCCGGGGTCGCGGGCGTCCACGTGAGCTCGCGGAGCGCCAGGCGGTACCGGTCGGTGGCGATGAGGGTGATGCGCTCGCCCTCGATCTCCATGCGCACGCCCGTGAGCAGCGGCAGGGTGTCGTCACGGCTCGCGGCGACGCTGACCTGCGCGACGGCGTGGGTGAGCGCGTCGCCGGCGACCGTGCCGCTCAGCTCGGGCATCTGCGGCAGCGTCGGGTAGTCCTCGACCGGCATCGTCAGCAGGGTGAACCGCGAGGCGCCGCACGTGAGGACCACCTTGGTGCCCTCGAGCGTGACGTCCACAGGCTTGTGGGGGAGTGCCCGCGAGATCTCCGCGAGGAGCCGGCCGGACACCAGGACCGTGCCCGGCTCCGAGACCTCGGCAGGGATCTCCGCGCGGGCGGAGACCTCGTAGTCGAAGCTCGACAGCCAGAGGGTGCCGGCGGGGTCGACCTCGATACGGACGCCGGCGAGCACGGGTGCCGGCGGACGCGTGGGGAGCGTGCGCGCCGTCCAGGTCACGGCCTCGGCCAGGACGTCACGCTCAACCCGGAACTTCATCCCACTCCTCGCGTAGTCGACCTGTGGTGTTGTCGATCGATGCGGACGCCTGGGCGCGCGTCGCTCGACGTCCGGATCTCCGGACCGTCCGAGCTGACCCGACACACCTCGTCGTCCGAGCCAAACCCTACGCGAGAGAAGGCCTCTTCGGCACGCGGTCGCAGCCCGCGGCCGCCCGGCGTCGCTCGATCGTCCGCCCGGCCTGATGAAGGTGTGTGGATTCCCCTGATGAAAAAACGTTCGTCATCGTCATCGGGGTTGTGGAATCTGGGGAAAAGCAGTGTTTTCCCAGGTCAGAGCCGTTTCCCGCGTGTGGAGGCCGTGGGGGCGGCGTTGTGGACGACGCCTTGGGCCTGTGGGCGACGGAATTCGTACCCACAGCCGTCCACCGATCTGAACGTCGTCGTCCACGGATCCGGGGCCTCGGTCCACACGCGTCCACAACCTTGTCCACAGGTGTGAATCGGGGGTGGGGCGGGGATCCTCGAGTTGTCCACGGTCCACCTCCACAGGGCTGGGGACGAACGGGACGGGACCGCCAGAATTCGGGCACCGGTCTGTGGGCACGCGTGTGGAGAAACGTCCGCGGGCCCGCTCACGCCCCGGGGAGGAGCGTGGACGGGCCCGCGAGAGGGGCACCGGGTCAGCCGCGGTGCTGCTGCTTGATGCGGCTCGTGAGCTCGGTCACCTGGTTGTACGTCGAGCGCCGCTCCGCCATCTGGCCGGCGATCTTCTTGTTCGCGTGCATGACCGTGGTGTGGTCGCGCCCGCCGAACTGCTGCCCGATCTTCGGCAGCGACAGGTCCGTGAGCTCGCGGCACAGGTACATGGCGATCTGGCGCGCGGTGACGAGCACGCGGGAGCGCGAGGAGCCGCACAGGTCGTCGATGGTCAGCCCGAAGTAGGCCGCCGTCTGGGCGATGACCATCGACGGCGTGATCTCCTGCGTGTCGTCGTCGGTGATGAGGTCCTTGAGGACGATCTCCGCGAGGGCGAGGTCGACGGCCTGCCGGTTGAGGTTCGCGAAGGCGGTGACCCGGATGAGCGCGCCCTCGAGCTCGCGGATGTTGGTCGAGATGCGGGAGCCGATGTAGCTGAGGACCTCGGCGGGGACGTCGAGCCGCTCGCTCGCCGCCTTCTTGCGCAGGATGGCGATGCGGGTCTCGAGGTCCGGCGGCTGGACGTCCGTGATGAGGCCCCACTCGAAGCGGGAGCGGAGTCGGTCCTCGAACCCGTTCAGCTGCTTGGGCGGGACGTCGGACGTGATCACGACCTGCTTGTCCGCGTTGTGCAGGGCGTTGAACGTGTGGAAGAACTCCTCCATCGTCTGTTCCTTGCCCTCGAGGAACTGGATGTCGTCGATGAGGAGGACGTCGACGTCGCGGTACCGGCGCTGGAACGCCCCGGCCCGCCCCTCGCCGATGCTGTTGATGAAGTCGTTGGTGAACTCCTCGGAGTTCACGTACCGCACCCGCACGTGGGGATAGAGGTTGTGGGCGTAGTGGCCGATCGCGTGCAGCAGGTGGGTCTTGCCCAGCCCGGAGTCCCCGTAGATGAACAGCGGGTTGTACGCCTTGGCCGGTGCCTCCGCCACGGCGACCGCCGCCGCGTGGGCGAAGCGGTTGGAGGAGCCGATGACGAAGGTCTCGAAGATGTACTTCGGGTTGAGACGCGTCGGCTCGACCGACTGCTTCGGGCTCGGCGGCAGCGGTGGGGCCTCGGGCTCGTCCGGGACGCCGGGCTCCGGGGGAGCGGTGTAGTCCTGCGCCGGCCCGGTGAGCGAGTCGCTGCTCAGCTCCGGGTCGACCGTGATCCCGAAGCGGATGTCGCGCCCGAGCGTCGACGCCATCGCGGAGACGAGCTGGTCGCGCACGCTGGTCTCGAGGTAGGCCCGGGTCTGCTCGTGCGGCACCGCGATGAAGACGGTGTCCTCGAGGATCGCCATGGGCTTGGCGAGCTTGATGAAGGCGAGCTGCCGCGCCGTCATGTCCGGCCGCGCCTCGAGGGTCGCGAGGGTGTGTGCCCAGACGTCGGTGATGTTCTCGTCCGGCTGGGCCACGGGTGTCGTCCTTCGGGTCGTTCGGGATGGGCAGCGAGGTCGTGAGTCTGCCACGCCGGAACTCCGTCCACAGCGTTGTCCACATGCTGTGGAACCTGTGGACAATGCTGTGGGCGATGACCGTACCGGGCGGCCGGCGCGACGTCGCGCCGAGGTGCGTGAGGTCCTCCACATCGTAGCCACCGCCGCCGCGAGGGCGCCCTCGGGCTGGTTTGACCTGAGAGGCCCCGACGGCGTAACGTCGGACAGCCGTTCCAGGTCCTTTCGCGCGCCCTCAGCCGGGCTGCCGGGCTCGGGTCGGCCCGGTCGAGCTTCCACGTCCCGTACGCGAGGTCCGACCTGCGACAAGACCTGCATCGTCGAGGAACTGACGGTGTACCTCCCCGACGTTTCTTGGAGTACCTCGTGAGCAAGCGGACCTTCCAGCCGAACAACCGCCGTCGTGCCAAGACCCACGGCTTCCGGCTGCGCATGCGCACCCGTGCCGGCCGCGCCATCCTGGCGAACCGTCGGCGCAAGGGTCGCGCCGAGCTCTCTGCCTGACGAATGCTGCCCGCGGCGCACCGACTGCGCCGTTCCGTCGACTTCGAACGGGCGGTGCGCCGCGGCACGCGTGCAGGTCGATCGACCGTGGTGGTCCACCTTCTCCTCGACCCCGACGCCGGCCCTGAGGCCGGCGTCGACGGTGTCGCGGCCGGTGCGCCGCCGCAGGTCGGTCTTGTCGTGTCCAAGGCCGTGGGGAACGCCGTGCACCGCAACCGCGTGAAGCGCCGCCTGCGGCACGTCGCCGCCGCGCACCTGTCCGAGCTTCCCGCCGGTGCCCGGATCGTGGTGCGCGCCCTCCCTGCGTCGGACGGGGCCACCTCCGCCGAGCTCGAGCGCGACCTCACGCGCTGCCTCGACCGCGCCGTCGCGCGTGCCCGGAGGGACTCGTGACCGCGTCGACCCTCGGTCACGGCCGCGACGCGCTCCGGAACCTCCCGGCCGCCGTGCTCATCGGCGTCCTCCGGGTCTACCAGTCGGTGATCTCCCCGCTCACGGGGCCCACCTGCAAGTACTACCCGTCGTGCTCGCAGTACGCCATCATCGCGATCCGTACGCACGGCACGCTGCGGGGTACCGGCCTCGCGCTGTGGCGGATCCTGCGGTGCAACCCGTGGAGCCTCGGCGGAGTCGACGACGTCCCACCCGCTCGCGCGAAGCACGCCGACACCGATGTCGACGCGCCGGCGCACGAGCACCGCGGCGCAGCACGCCACTGACCCTCCCGGACCGCGCCGCCGGGGACGCAGACTTTCCGACAGAGGAGACAAATCGGGATGTTGGACACCATCCTCTACCCCATCGAGTGGGTCGTGGCCTGGATCATGTACGGGGCGCACGCCCTGTTCACGACCCTCGGGATGCAGGACGGCCCAGGGTGGGCGTGGGTCTTCTCGATCGTCGCCCTGACGGTCGTCATCCGTATCGCGCTCATCCCGCTCTTCTTCAAGCAGATCAAGGCCTCGCGCGGGATGCAGATGATGCAGCCCGAGCTCCAGGCCGTGCAGAAGAAGTACAAGGGCAAGACGGACCCTGCCTCCCGCGAGGCCATGGGCCGCGAGACGATGGAGCTGTACCGCAAGCACGGTACGAACCCCATGGCGTCGTGCCTGCCGATCCTGCTGCAGTCGCCGATCTTCTTCGCGCTGTTCCGCGTGCTCAACAACCTGCAGAGCATCGCCGAGGGCTCGCGCTCCGCGATCGGGCCGATCGACCAGCGCGTCGCCGGTGACATCGAGTCGTCCGCCCTCTTCGGGGCGCAGCTCTCCGACATCTTCCGGACGACGGACTCCATGACGTCGCGGATCGTCGTCATCTGCCTCATCGTCCTGATGAGCGCCACGATGTTCTTCACCCAGCGTCAGCTGACGATGAAGAACATGCCGAAGGCCGCCCTCGAGGGGCCCATGGCGAGCACGCAGAAGATGATGCTCTACATCCTCCCGGTGATCTTCCTGATCTCGGGCATCAACTTCCCGGTCGGTGTGCTGATCTACTGGGTCATCTCGAACCTCTGGTCGATGGGCCAGCAGTTCTACACGATCAAGAGGATGCCGGCCCCCGGCTCGGAGGCGGAGCGTCTCCTCAAGGAGAAGCAGGCGCGCAAGGCCGCGGCGAAGGGGGCCATCGAGGCCGTGCCCGAGCCCGAGCCCGAGAAGCCGCGCGGGCAGCGTGAGCAGCCCAAGCGCAAGAACCGCCAGAAGCGCCGCTGAGCAGCGAGAGGATTCGAACACCGATGACGACGGACACGCCGGTGGAGCAGGGCCCCGACCGTACGAAGCGTCTCGAGGAGGAAGGCGAGATCGCGGCCGATTACCTCGAGGAACTGCTCGACATCGCCGACCTCGACGGCGACATCGACCTGGACATCCAGCACGACCGCGCTGCGGTCGAGGTGGTGGCCGACGAGGACGCGGACCTCTCGATGCTCGTTGGCCGCGACGGTGTCGTCCTGGAGGCGCTCCAGGAGCTCACGCGCCTGGCCGTGCAGGCACGCACAGGGGAGCGGAGCCGGCTCATGCTGGACATCGGTGGTTTCCGTGCCGCGCGCCGCGAGGAGCTCAAGGTGCTGGCCGAGGACGCCATCCGCCAGGTGCGCGAGTCCGGGCAGGAGGTGGAGCTGGACCCGCTGAACGCCTTCGAGCGCAAGGTGGTGCACGACGTCGTGGCCGCCGCCGGTCTGCTGAGCGACTCTCGCGGCGTCGAGCCGGAGCGGTACGTGGTCATCCAGCCGGCAGCAGGCGAGGTCGACGAAGGCGACGCGTCAGCGTCCTGAACGACGTCCCGAGAGCCCGTTGTTTCACGTGAAACGACGGGCTCTCGTCGTGATCGGAGTACGAGGGAGACGGATTGTGACCGAGGACCAGACCCAGGAGTCGACGGGACCGGACGACGCGGAGCTCGGCAGGAGCGCCGCGGTCCGCGCCCACTTCGGCGAGAGTTACGACCGCGTGGCCCGCTTCGCCGAGAGCCTTCGGGCCGAGGGTGAGCTGCGTGGCCTCATCGGGCCTCGCGAGGTGGCACGGCTCTGGGAGCGTCACATCCTCAACTCGGCCGCGGTCACGCCGTACCTCACCGGCGCGTCCTCGGTGGCTGACATCGGCTCTGGGGCTGGGCTGCCTGGCATTGTCCTGGCGATCCAGCGCCCCGACGTGGAGGTGCACCTCATCGAGCCGATGGAGCGCCGGACCGTCTGGCTCCAGGAGTGCGTCGACCGCCTGGAGCTCACGAACGTGCAGGTCAAGCGTGGTCGTGCCGAGGAGTACCACGGAGCCTTCGAGGTCGATGTCGTGACGTCGCGGGCCGTGGCCGCGCTCGGGAAGCTCGCGCGGATGAGCCTGCCGCTCGTCCGTCGAGGTGGTGCCATGGTGGTTCTGAAGGGGCGGAACGTCGAGCGGGAGATCGAGCCCGCGCGCAAGGTGCTGCGCTCGTTCAAGGCCGGCGAGCCGGAGATCCTCGAGGGACGTACGGTCGCGGAGGTCGAGGCAACCACCATCCTCCGGATTCGTCGCCCCTGAGACTGCGGTACCTCCGTGTCCACAGGCCGGAGTTTTGCGCGAGCCCCGCGGCAGGGAGGCCGTAGAGTGAGCGCGGAGCACCGAGCCGTGGTGATGTTCGTGCCGCGTCCCGGTGCACAGTCCCTGTGACGAACCGGAGGAGTGGCACGTGAGCACGAGTACGGAGCACGTCGACGACGTCCCTCGGAACGATGGGGCTGCGACGGGCGATCCGCACGTTTCACGTGAAACGGCTCCCGAACTGTCCTGGGCCCAGGGCGGATTGCCGCCGGCGATCGACGGTCACCGCGCAGCACTCGTCGCCTCCGTGCCCGAGGCGGACGAGTCGACTCCCCTCGCAGCTCAGTTGGCGATCGACGCGCGCCGTCGGATCGAGCTGCAGGGGCGACAATTCCCGCGCCCGGAGCGCACCCGGATCATCACCGTCGCGAACCAGAAGGGCGGGGTCGGGAAGACCACGACGGCGGTGAACCTGGCCGCCGGGCTGGCTCAGTCCGGGCTCAAGGTGCTCGTCATCGACAACGACCCTCAGGGCAACGCGTCGACCGCGCTCGGTCTTGAGCACCGGGCAGGGACGCCTTCGATCTACGAGGTCCTGGTCGAGGACGAGCCGCTCGAGAACACGGTGCAGGAGTGCCCCTCGGTCCCGGGCCTGTACGGCGTGCCGGCGACGATCGACCTCTCGGGTGCCGAGATCGAACTGGTCTCTCTTGTTTCACGTGAAACACGTCTGCGCCGCGCGCTCGACGCGTACCTGGCCCGTCGCGATGAACTGGGACAGGAGCGCATCGACTACGTGCTGGTCGACTGCCCGCCGAGCCTGGGGCTCCTCACGGTGAACGCCTTCGTCGTCGGGCGCGAAGTGCTCATCCCCATCCAGTGCGAGTACTACGCCCTGGAGGGTTTGAGCCAGCTGCTGAAGACGATCGAGCTGATCAAGGCACATCTCAACCCGGAGCTCCGCGTCTCCACCATCTTGCTGACCATGTACGACGGTCGGACGAATCTTGCGCAGCAGGTGGCCGCTGAGGTGCGCGACCACTTCCCTGATCAGACGTTGCGGACCACGGTGCCGCGCTCGGTGCGCATCTCGGAGGCACCGAGCCATGCGCAGACCGTGATGACGTACGACCCGAGCTCCACGGGCTCGTTGGCCTACCTCGAGGCCGCCCGCGAGCTTGCGGAGCGTGCTCCGCAGCGCGCTGAGCTGCGGTAACGCGGGAGATGACGATGACAGACGTGTTCGCATGGGACCACCCTCGGTCGCTCGGACTGATCCCGGCCGACGCAGGCAGGGTCTCGGGGGACGAGGTCTCGGGCGATAGCAGCACGACAACCAGGGGAGCGCGGAGCCAGATGGTTCAGGAGGCTGGAGCATGAGTCAGAAGAAGCGTGGTCTGGGGCGAGGACTCGGCGCGCTCATTCCGTCGGGCCCCGAGGGCGATCGCCCCGTCGATGTCTTCTTCCCGGCGGGGGAGGGGCGAGAGTCCTCCGAGCCGCTCGCCACCGTGGCAGCAGAGCGCCCCACCGGTGACTCGACGGACGACCAGTCACGATCGAGCCGTCGCTCCGCTTCCTGGGACTCGGCGATCGCCGGGGGCCGGCTGAGCATCCGCTCTGGCACCGAAACGCAGGGCAGGGACGCCACGGATGTCTCGCCGTCATCGGCGACTTCGGTGCTCACGGGCGATACTCCCGTGCCCACGACGGGGGGAGGCGACGACGAGACGTTGTCCGGCACGGGCGATGGCGCCGATGATCTGTCCCTGGGGCTGATCACGAGCATCGCCATCCCGGACCTGGACGCGGTGACCGAGGACTCGCCGGGTGATGGGCAGGCCGCGGTCGGCGGGGATGGATCGGAAGAGGCGAGCACGCCCACGGAGCCTGGGGTAACCGAGAGCGCCGACGACGTTTCACGTGAAACAGAACTGCGACCGGTGCCTGGTGCCCGCTTCGCCGAAGTTCCGGTCGATTCCATCCGCCCGAACACCTGGCAGCCGCGCACGGTGTTCGACGACGGTGAGCTCGACGAGTTGGTGGCGTCGATCAGCGAGATCGGTGTACTCCAGCCCATCGTGGTGCGGCCGGATGCGTCATCGCCGGACCGGTACGAACTCATCATGGGGGAGCGGCGCTGGCGTGCCACGCAGGCCGCCGGCTTGGACATGATCCCGGCGATCGTCCGCGAGACCGACGACAGCGACATGCTGCGCGATGCTCTCCTGGAGAACCTCCACCGTGCGGCGTTGAACCCCCTGGAGGAGGCAGCCGCCTACCGGCAGCTCCTCGATGACTTCGGGTGCACGCACGAGGAGCTGGCGACACGCATCGCGCGCTCTCGTCCGCAGATCTCGAACACGCTGCGGTTGCTGAAGCTGCCGCCGCTCGTGCAGCGTCGCGTTGCCGCCGGGGTGCTGTCCGCCGGGCACGCGCGTGCGCTCCTGTCGCTCAGTGACGGAGCTGAGATCGAGCGCCTCGCCCAGCGGATCGTCTCCGAAGGCCTCTCGGTGCGGGCGACGGAGGAGATCGTCACGCTGCTGACCAGCGGTGATGGCGAGAAGTCGCCGCGTCGCGCGCCGCGGGCCGGTCAGCGGAGCGAGGCGATGGACGAACTCG
>Ga0180221_1001129_pt1 | contig 19080 bp, 11 predicted proteins | sample eDN5th37CKraftMG_FD_151339 | JGI IMG/M metagenome (GOLD analysis project Ga0180221, IMG submission 151339) | Enriched Miracle-Growth compost microbial communities from Emeryville, California, USA - eDNA 5th pass 37_C Kraft MG (version 2) (version 2) ...
ATCGGCACCTTGATGCGGTAGCCGTGAAGCACCTGCGGCGTGAAGTTCATGACGACGAGACAGCGCGAACCGGGTGCGCGGCCGTTGCGCAGCCAGGCGAATACGCTGTTGTCGGTGTCGTCGGCGATGAGCCAGGTGAAACCCTCGCCCTCGCAGTCGAGCTCGTGCAGCGCCGGCGTCGCACGGTAGAGCCGGTTGAGGTCGCGCACGAGCTTGCGGATGCCGTCGTGCTCGGGCGCGTCGAGCAGGTGCCAGTCGAGGCTTTGCTCGTGATTCCACTCCCGCTCCTGGCCGAACTCGCAGCCCATGAACAGCAGCTTCTTGCCGGGGTGGCCGAACATGAAGGTGTAGTAGGCGCGCAGGTTGGCGAACCGCTGCCAGCGGTCGCCGGGCATGCGGCCGAGGATCGAGTGCTTGCCGTGCACCACCTCGTCGTGGCTGAGCGGCAGGACGAAGTTCTCGAAGAAGGCGTAGTGCAGCCCGAACACGATGTCGCCGTGGTGATGCTTGCGGTAGATCGGGTCCTTGGCGATGTAGTTCAGGGTGTCGTGCATCCAGCCCATGTTCCACTTGTAGCCGAAGCCGAGACCGCCGGCGCTCACCGGCCGCGACACCATCGGCCAGGCGGTCGATTCCTCCGCGATCGTGGTGGCGGCGGGAAAGCGCCCGAACACCTCGGTATTGACGCGGCGCAGGAGGTCGATGGCCTCGAGGTTCTCGCGGCCGCCGAAGCGGTTGGGAATCCAGCCGCCGGAGGGCCGGCTGTAATCGAGGTAGATCATGGAGGCGACCGCATCGACCCGCAGGCCGTCCACGCCGTAGCGCCGCAGCCAGAACAGCGCGTTGGCGAGGAGGAAGTTCGAGACCTCGCGCCGTCCGTAGTTGTAGATCAGCGTGTTCCAGTCGAGATGACGGCCCTGGCGCGGGTCGGCGTGCTCGTAGAGCGCGGTGCCGTCGAACCGCGCGAGGCCGTGCGGGTCGTCGGGGAAATGGCCCGGCACCCAGTCGAGGATGACGCCGAGGCCCTTGGCGTGCAGCGCCTCGACGAGCGCGAGGAAGTCCCGCGGCGTGCCGAAGCGGCTGGTCGGCGCGTAGAGGCCGGTCGGCTGGTAGCCCCACGAGCCGTCGAACGGATGCTCCATAACCGGCAGGAGCTCGACGTGGGTGAAGCCCATGTCCGCGGCATAGGCCGGCAGTTCCTCGGCCAGCTCGCGGTAGGTGAGCCAGCGGTTGTTGTCCTCCGGGCGGCGTCGCCACGAGCCGAGATGCACCTCGTAGATGGAGATGGGCGCGCTGCGGTTGTTGGCCGTCTCGGGCAGATGGTGCGCCGGCGCGAACGTCGAGATGTCCGCGACGATCGAGGCCGTGGCGGGGCGCAACTCGGCGGCGAAGGCGTAGGGGTCGGACTTGAGCGGCAGCAGCGCGCCGTCGGAGCCGACGATCTCGTACTTGTAGGCCTGGCCCACGATGGCGCCGGGGACGAAGATCTCCCAGAAGCCGTTGCCGCGCACGCGCATGGCGTGGCGGCGGCCGTCCCAGTCGTTGAACTCGCCGACCACGCTGACGCGCCTGGCGTTGGGCGCGAACACGACGAAGCCGACGCCGGCAACGCCGTCGTGGGTCATCGGATGCGCGCCGAGCCGGTCGTAGGCCTCGAGGTGCGTGCCCTCGCCGAGGAGATAGAGGTCGAAGTCGGACAGCACCGGCGGGAAGCGATAGGGGTCCTCGATCTCCGCCACGTGGCCGTCCCAGCGCGCCTTGAGGCGATAGCGGACGAGGCCGGGCGCGACCTCCCCGGCGAACAGCCCGGCCTTGTCGAGCTGCTGCAGCGGCGTCTCCCGCCCGTCGCCGACGACGGCGGCCTCGTCCGCGCCGGGCAGGAAGGCGCGCACCACGCGCCGGCCGCCTTCGTCGTGGGGGCCGAGATAGCGGAACGGGTCGGCGTGATAGCCGCCGATGACCGCCTGGGCTTCGGGCGACAACTCAGTCATGACGAGCCCTTCTGTTCGCCGAAGATGGTACGCAGCGCCCCCGCGAGCGGAACCGAGACCCAGTCGGGCCGGTTCGCGAGCTCGTAGCCGATCTCGTAGATCGCCTTCTCGACCACGAAGAACCGAAGGAGGCGCTGCGCCGTCTCGTCGTCGGCGGGCCACAGCCGGCTCTCCCTGGTGGTCTCGCGCAGGCCGCCGAGGAATGCGGCCTCGGCCTGCGCGCGCCATTCCGCGAGCGCGCGGGAGAGCTTCGCTTCCTCCTCGGGCGAGGTCTTCAAGGTGCTGTTGAGCGCGGCCGTCGCCGCGTAATCGAGCGAACGGATGAGGCCGGCGGCGTCGCGCGCGGAGGCGGATTTCATCTGCCGCTCCTCTTCGCCGCGCTGCGGCTCGCCCTCGAAGTCGATGATGACCACGTCGTCCTTCACCGCCAGCACCTGTCCGAGGTGGAGGTCGCCGTGCAGGCGGATGCGGTCGGCGTCGACGCGCGCCGGCAGCAGGCGGCGGATCTCGCGCAACACGTTGCGGCGCTCGGCGAGCAGCCGGCCGGCAAGCTCCTGCGCCTTGGCATCGAGCCGGTCGCGCGCCTCGCGCAGCCGCCCGAATATCTGCTCGGCCTCGGCGAGGAGGCGCGTGGTCCATGCCTTGAGGTCGCGCGCCGTGATCGGCTCGGGCGCGAAAGCCGGCAGGTCCGGGCGGCTCGCCAGCGCCACGTGCATTTCGCCGAGCCGGCGGCCGAGCAGGGCGGCGCGGTTGAGGAAGGCCTCGTGGCGCTCCGGCGTGTCGGTCGCCTCTGCGGCGAGCAGGCGGTATTCCTCGAGCTGCCGGGCGAGGTAGGCCGTGGTCAGGGTCCAGCCGTCGCCCTGATTGTCGATGAAGGCATGCATCACCGCGACGGTGGAGCGGCCCGCCTTTTCGACGAGCTCGATGGTGCCGAGCAGCGCCGGGGCGTTGGCATAGCCCACGTCGTCGGTGAGAAAGCGCCCCATCTCCACCTCGGGGTTGGTGCCGCTCCGCAGCCGGCGATAAAACTTGAGCACCATGGCCTGGTCGATGATGACGGTGGAGTTCGACTGCTCGCTGCGGATGGCTTCGACGGCGCCGATCTCGGCGAGCGGCGTCGCCGCAAAGCGGCGCGAGGCGCGGAACTCGATCTGCGCGCTTTCCAGGTCGATGGTCTCGTTGGCGTGGATCTGCGCGACCAGCGCGGCGACGATGTCCCGGTCCGCGGCCGCGTCGCAGAGCATGCCCTCGCGGTTGGCGCGGCGCAGCGGCGCGACCAGCGCGGCGCGGGCCTGCTCGTTCTTGGGGTCCAGCCGGCTCCACTGCACCGAGAGCGGCAGGGCGTAGCGCGCGCTCTCCTCCCCGGCGGTCACCTCGACGACGGCGAGCGCGCCGTTGAGCTTTTCCGGCACCCAGGGAATGACGGCCTCGGCCTTGGCCTTGAAGCTGCGGTCCTTGTGCGCGAACCAGCGGCGGCCGGCGAGGAACGGCGGCAGCACTTCGCGCTCGAACAGCGTGCGCGAGCGGCCGGCCACCAGCGACTGCCAGCCGTCGCTGAACACCAGCGTGTACCATTCGGGCGGCGCCGTGCCTTCGGGGCCGGCGCTGGAATCCTCGCTGAGCAGCAGCCAGAAAAACCCGTACGGGGCGAGCGTGATCGTGAAAGGATGGTCGTCGATGCGGCGGAAGCGCGTGCGCCCGAGCATCTCGATGGGCGAGCGCCCCTTCCACGGCGACAAATCGAGCTCGGCGGATTGCGCGGACCGCGACAGGTTGGCGACGCAGAGGATCACCTCGCCCTCGTGCTCGCGGACATAGCCGATCACGCTGCGGTTGGAGGGCCGCACGAAATTGAAGGCGCCGCGGCCGAACACCTTGCTGGTCTTGCGCACGGCGATCATGCGCTTCATCCAGCTCAGCAGCGACGACAGGCTGCGCGACTGCGCCTCGACGTTGACGGCGGCATAGCCGTAGACCGGGTCCATGATCGGCGGCAGGTAGAGCCGCGCCGGATCGCAGCGCGAGAAGCCGCCGTTGCGGTCGGGCGTCCATTGCATGGGCGTGCGCACGCCGTGGCGGTCGCCGAGGTAGATGTTGTCGCCCATGCCGATCTCGTCGCCGTAGTAGATGATCGGCGTGCCGGGAAACGACAGCAGCAGGCTGTTCATCAGCTCGATCTTGCGGCGGTCGGAATCCATCAGCGGCGCGAGGCGGCGGCGGATGCCGAGGTTGATGCGCGCGCGCGGGTCGCTGGCGTATGTGGACCACAGGTAGTCGCGCTCGGCGTCGGTGACCATTTCGAGCGTCAGCTCGTCGTGGTTGCGCAGGAACATCGCCCACTGGCAGTTCGGCGGGATGTCCGGCGTCTGCCGCATGATGTCGGCGATCGGAAAGCGGTCCTCCTGCGCGATCGCCATGTAGATGCGCGGCATCAGCGGGAAGTGATAGGCCATGTGGCATTCGTCGCCGTTGCCGAAATAGGCCGACACGTCCTCCGGCCACTGGTTGGCCTCGGCGAGCAGCATGGTGCCGGGCGCGTAGGCGTCGAGCTCCGCGCGCAACTGCTTGATGACCTGATGGGTCTCCGGCAGGTTCTCGTTGTTGGTGCCCTCGCGCTCGCAAAGGTACGGAATGGCGTCGAGCCGGAAGCCGTCCACGCCGAGGTCGAGCCAGAACTTCATCACCGAAACGATGGCGTTGAAGACCTGCGGGTTGGCGTAGTTGAGGTCGGGCTGGTGCGAGAAGAAGCGGTGCCAGTAGTAGGCGCCGGCCACCGGGTCCCAGGCCCAGTTGGACTTCTCCGTGTCGGTGAAGATGATGCGCGTGCCGAGGTAGCGCTGGTCGGTGTCGCTCCAGACGTACCAGTTGCGCGTGGCGGAGCCGGCCGGCGCGCGGCGCGCGCGCTGAAACCAGCGGTGCTGGTCCGAGGTGTGGTTGATGACGAGCTCGGTGACGACCTTGAGGCCGCGCCGCTTCGCCTCCGCCATGAAGCGGCGGAAGTCGCGCATGGTGCCGAAGTCGGGATTGATCGCGCGGTAGTCGGAAATATCGTAGCCGTCGTCCTTGCCCGGGCTCGGGTAGAACGGCAGCAGCCACAGCGTAGTGACGCCGAGGTCCTGCAGGTAGTCGAGCTTGCCGGTCAGCCCGTTGAAGTCGCCGATGCCGTCGTCGTTCGAGTCGGCGAACGCCTTGACGTGAAGCTGGTAGATGATCGCGTCCTTGTACCAGTCGCTGTCGGTCAGCGGGACGGGGGCGGGCGCGGTGAGCTCGGTCGCAAGGGTCATGGCGCGCTCGTTACTACGGCAGGCAGCGGAACAGCAGCGCGGGGTCGCTGCCGGTGTCGATGACGAGCCTGACGCCGCCCCACTCGATGGGACGGCGCTCGCCGGTGACGAGGTTCTCGACGAAGCGGACGTGCGTCCGCGCGGCGGGCGGGCCGATCTGCAGGTCGCCGAAGTGGAACCAGAATTCGTGGCGTCCCGGCGCCAGCGCGATCGCGACCGCGACGGCGTTGTCGTGTTGGACGGATTCCTTGATGAAGCCGATCACATTGTCGTTGTCGACCAGCGCGAAGCGTAGGTCCGCGGTCTGCAGCAGCGCCGGGTTCTCGCGCCGCAGCCGGTTGAGCTGGGCGATATAGTCCCGGATATTGCCCGGCCTGGTCCAGTCGCGGCTCTTGATTTCGTATTTCTCGGAATCGAGATATTCCTCGCGGCCGGGGATCGGCTCGTGCTCCAGGAGCTCGAAGCCCGAGTAGATGCCGTAGTTCGACGACAGCGTCGCCGCGAGGGCGACCCGCGACTTGAACATCCACGGCTCGCCCGATTGCAGGTGATAGGGATTGATGTCCGGCGTGTTGACGAAGAAGTTGGGCCGGAAATACTCGCGCTCGGGATAGCCGGTGAGCTCCTGCAGGTATGCCGTCAGCTCGCCCTTGGACGTGCGCCAGGTGAAATAGGTATAGGACTGGGTGAAACCGAGCTTCGCCAGCGCCTTCATGAGCTTGGGCCGGGTGAAGGCCTCGCTCAGGAAGATCACGTCGGGATCGACCGCCTGCACTTCGGCGATCAGCCATTCCCAGAACGGGAAAGGCTTGGTGTGCGGGTTGTCGATGCGGAAGATTTTCACGCCGAGCCTGTGCCAGAACAGGATCACGTCGCGCAGCGCCGACCACAGCGCGGCGCGGTCCGCGCAGAACAGGTCGGGGTTGACGATGTCCTCGTACTTTTTCGGCGGATTTTCGGCGTATTTGACGGTCCCGTCGGGTTGCCAGCGGAACCATTCCGGGTGCTCCTTGAGCCACGGGTGATCGGGCGAACATTGGACCGCGAAATCGAGCGCGATCTCCAGGCCGTGCTGCCGGCACGCGGCGACCAGCCGCCGGAAGTCGTCGATCAGGCCGAGCTCGGGATGGAGCGCGTCGTGGCCGCCGGCCTCGCTGCCGATGGCATAGGGGCTGCCGGGATCGTTGGGGCCGGCGGTGAGGGCGTTGTTCCTGCCCTTGCGGTTCTTGCGGCCGATGGGATGGATCGGCGTGAGATAGAGCACGTCGAAGCCGAGCGCGGCGATGTCGGGGACGCGGGCGATGACGTCGTCGAGCGTGCCGTGCCTGCCGGGCTCGGGACTCTGGCTTCTCGGGAACAGCTCGTACCACGCGCCGGCGCGCGCCCGCGGCCGCTCGGCCACCAGCGGGAACAGGGCGCTCCAGGACAGGTCGGGCCGCGGGTCGAGGCGGCGCACCGCGTCGGCTAGGGTCTCGTCGAGGAACACGTCGCCCGAGGCGGTGCGGTCGAAGTCCGCGAGCGCCTGCCGGATGCGGCCGGCGGTCGCCTCGTCGGCCGGCTTGAGCTGCTCGAGTAGGCGGCAGGCGACGAGGCATTCCGTGGCCACGTCAAGCCCGGCGTCCCGCTTGAGCCGATAATCGCGCTGCCAGGTCGCGAACGCATCCGTCCATGCAACGAGCGCATAGACATAACGCCCGGGCGTCGCCGGCCGGAACGTGCCATGCCAGCGGTCGTTGACGTGAAGCTGCATCGGCGTCGATTGCCAGTGCGGGTCGTCGTGGCGGCGCCAGCACAGCGTGGCGGCAAGCACGTCGTGGCCGTCGCGGAAAATATCCGCCCACACACCCACGTCCTCTCCGGCAATTCTTTTCACGGGAAAGCGTCCGCCGTCCACGGCGGGATAAATATCTTCAAAGAAAATCCGTCTTGCGGCAGACTCAGACGCGGACAACGCGCTGGCGACCGCGGGGGAGAGTCGCTGGATATTTGTCATTGGAACTGCGGACCCCGTCTGTAGCGGTAAAAACGATCCACACCTATATTGGTTCCTGGGAGATGGTGGCCGGAACCATTTCGATTTCATGGAGTTAACACAATAGCGCCCGGCAAGGGCGCATCGCCGAATAGCTCGAAACGGAGAGGCTCAACGTGGAGAGGCGGCCCATGAACGTCGTCGTCGTGTCCAACCGGGTGGCGCGCCCGAATTCGTCGGAAGCCATCAATGGCGGACTGGCAGCGGCATTGCTTCCAGCCGTCAAGAGTTATGGAGCCATCTGGGTCGGCTCAAGCGGCAAGACGCGCGAGTTCGGCCAGCGCGATGCCTTCGCCGAGATCGAAGCCTTCGGAAAGGGCGCGCTTGCTACGGTCGATCTGCCGAAAGAGCATTATAACGGATATTACGAGGGCTTCGCCAATGCGGCGCTGTGGCCCACCTTCCATTCCCGCGCCGACCTCATCCGCTCCACCCACGAGGATTATCTCGCCTACCGCGCGGTGAACGCCTACATGGCGCGCGCGCTGCAGCGGTTCTGCAAGCCGGAGGCGAGCTACTGGGTCCAGGACTACCACTTCCTGCCGCTGGGCCTCGAGCTGCGCAAGCTCGGCGTCGAGCAGCCGATCGGCTTCTTCCTGCATACCCCGTGGCCCGGACCCGACACCATCTGCGCGATGCCGCACCATCGCGACATCGTCGAGGCCATGCTGGCCTTCGACCTCATCGGTTTCCAGACCACGAACGACCACCAGAATTTCGCCGCCTATCTCAAGCACGAGCTCGGCCTGCGCGTGGTGAACGGCGCGGTGACCTCGCGTCACGGTGTATGCCGGCTCGCCACGTTCCCCATCGGCATCGACGTGGAGGACTTCGCGCGCCGCGCCACCAAGGCCGCCGCGGGGCCGCAGATCGCGCGGCTGCGCGCGAGCCTGCAGGGCGCCAAGCTGTGCATCGGCGTGGACCGGGTCGATTATTCCAAGGGCCTGCCGAACCGCATCCGCGCCTTCGACCGTCTGCTGACTTTGGAGCCGGCGCTCAAGGGCCAGGTCTCGCTGCTTCAGATCGCGGTGCCGTCCCGCTCCGGCATTCCGACCTACGCGCAGCTCCAGGCCGAACTGTCGACCATGGTGGGCGAGGTTAACGGCCGCCACGGCGAGGCCGACTGGACGCCGATCCGCTATCTCAACAAGGGCTTCTCGCAGGCGACGCTGGCCGGCTTCTACCGCGCCGCCCATGTCGGGCTGGTGACGCCGCTGCACGACGGCATGAACCTCGTCGCCAAGGAGTACGTGGCGGCGCAGAATCCGTTCGATCCCGGCGTGCTCGTGCTCTCGCGCCACGCCGGCGCGGCCCAGGAGCTCGACAGCGCGCTGCTCGTCAACCCCAACGACATCGATGACATCGCCCGCAAGACCGCAACCGCCCTGTCGATGTCCTGCGCCGAGCGGTGTGAGCGCTGGCAGGCGGCCATGGAGAAGCTGCGCGCGACCTCGGTCCATGCGTGGTTCGCCCGGTTCGTCAAGGCGCTGGCCGCAACCCGGCGTGTTCCCGGCACCACCCTGCCGGAAGCGCCCGAAATAGCGGTGAAAACCCATTAGCGATTGCGCACGATCGTGGGCGAAAGGCCTGCACCTCGCCGGATTCATGCGCTAAGCCAGTCCGATGGACGCTCCATCTGACTGGGCCATCGAGCGCAGCTATTTCGACGCCTTCGGCCATGCCAACGCCGTCGCGGCGGAGGATTTCGCCCATCTGGCGGAATGCCTCGGCGGGGACAGCGGCCGCGCCGCAGGCCCGCTGGTGCCGGACGCGCCGCCGCAGGCGTTCCAGCCGGGCTTCGCGGTCGCCGGCGAGCGGCGCTGGGTGCTGGCGGTGCAGCTCTACGCGGTGCGCTCGCGCCGCAACTGGGGCCATGGCGATTTCACCGATCTGAAAAACCTGCTCGGCATCGCGGCGGAGCTCGGCGCCGCGGGCGTCGGCGTCAATCCGCTGCACGCGCTGGCCGAGGGCCAGGCCAGCCCCTATTCGCCGAGCAGCCGGCTGTTCCTCAACCCGGTTTATATCGATCTCGATGCCGTGCCGGAGTTCGACGGCGGCACGACGGACGAGATCGAACGGCTGCGCGGCCTCGACACCGTCGATTATCCCGGCGTCTGGGCTGCGAAGCTCGAGGCGCTGCGCGCGGCGTATGGCCGGCTGCACGATCCGGCGCGGCTCGCCGCCTTCGCCGCGTTCCGCAGGGAGCGCGGCGAGGCGCTGGCGCGCTTCGCGGCGTTCGAAACCCTCAAGCGCCGCTACGGCCTGCCGTGGCAGGACTGGCCGGCGGAGTGGCGCAGGCCGAGTAAGGCCGCCCTCACGGCGCTGCGCGATGCCGAGCCTGCCGAGATCGAGTTCCACGAATACGTGCAATGGCTCGCCGACGACCAGTTGCACGCTTGCCGCGAGCATGCGCGCGCGCTCGGCCTGCCGGTCGGGCTTTATCTCGATCTCGCCGTGGGTGTCGATTGCGGCGGCGCCGATGCTTGGGCCGACCAGGCCGCTCTGGCGCCCGGCCTGTCCATCGGCGCGCCGCCGGACTTGTGGAATCCCGCGGGCCAGGACTGGGGCATCGCCTCGTTCCATCCGCAGGTGCTGATCGACACCGATTTCGCCTTGTTCCGGCACACGCTGCGCGCCGTCATGCGCCATGCCGGCGCGGTGCGCATCGACCATGCGCTCGGCCTCAACCGCCTGTTCCTGATTCCGCAAGGGCGCGGCGCGAAGCACGGCGCCTATGTGCGGTTTCCGTTTCGCGCCATGCTGGCCGTGCTCGCGCAGGAGAGCGTCGCCGCGCGCTGCCTCGTCATCGGCGAAGACCTCGGCACCGTGCCCGAAGGCGTGAGCGAGACGCTGCGCGCCGGCGGCGTGTGGTCCTATCGCGTCGCGCTGTTCGAGCGCTGGGACGACGGCTCGTTCCGCCAGCCGGACCAGTATCCGGCGCAGGCGATCGTCACGTTCTCGACCCACGACCTGCCGACTTTCGCCGGCTGGATGACGGAACACGACATCGCCGTGAAGCGGGGCATCGGCCTCGATCCCGGCGAGGGCGGGCAGGCGCGCGGCGAGGCACGCGCGCGGCTGCGCGAGGCCTTGGCGTGGCAGGGAATACATTCCGAAGGTGAGATGACATTCACGGACGTGTCGCGCTTTCTGGCGCGCACGCCCTGCGGGCTGCTGGCGGTGCCCATCGAGGACGCACTCGGCGTCGTCGATCAGGTTAACGTCCCCGGAACGGTGACGGAGCACCCGAATTGGCTGCGCCGCCTGCCCATTAAGCTTGAAGATTGGACGGCACGAAAGGATATTCAGTCACTCGCGTCGGCGCTGCGGGCCGAAGGCCGCGGCATCTGAAGCCGCAGCATTGAGACGAGGACGAATTGCAACGTTTGAAACGGCAGCCAGCCCCGGCCGTGGACGAGGTGTCGTCCCTTGCCGCGGCGATCCACGCCAAGCTCACCTATGATGTCGGCAAGGCGCCCGAGGCCGCCCACGGCCACGACTGGCTGATCGCCACCGCGCTCGCGCTACGCGACCGCATCGTGGATCGCTGGATCGAGACCGAGCGCGCGGCGCGCGCCGGCGAGGCGAAGCGCGTCTACTATCTCTCGGTCGAGTTCCTGATCGGGCGTATGCTGTTCGATGCGCTGTCGAACATGGAGATGGTGGCGCCGGTGCGCGCCGCGCTGTCCAGGTTCGACGTCGATCTCGACGAGTTGCGCAAGCTGGAGCCGGATGCAGCGCTCGGCAACGGCGGCCTCGGGCGCCTCGCCGCCTGCTTCATGGACAGCCTGGCGACGCTGGGCATCGCCGCCTACGGCTACGGCATCCGTTACGACTTCGGCCTGTTCCGCCAGCAGATCAGGGACGGCTGGCAGCAGGAGCTGCCGGAGGACTGGCTCGCCGCCGGCAATCCGTGGGAATTCGAGCGCCACAGCACGTCCTATCCGATCCGCTTCGGCGGCAACATCGAATACCTCGGCAGCGACAACGAGACCGCGCGCGCGCTGTGGTACCCGGCCGAGATCGTGCACGCGGTCGCCTTCGACACGCCGATCGCCGGCTGGCGCGGGCGGCACGTCAACACGCTGCGGCTGTGGTCGGCGCGGGCCATGGAGCCGATCCAGCTCACGGCGTTCAACCAGGGCGACTACGTCGGCGCGCTCGCCTCGCGGGCGCGGGCCGAGGCGATCTCGCGCGTGCTCTACCCCGGCGACGAGACACCGGCGGGGCAGGAACTGCGGCTGCGGCAGGAATATTTCTTCACGTCGGCGTCGCTGCAGGACATTATCCGCCGCCATCTCGACGAGCACGGCGATCTCGGCTCGCTGCCAGCCTATGCCGCGATCCAGATGAACGACACTCACCCCGCCATAGCGGTGGCGGAGCTGATGCGCATCCTGGTGGACGAGCACGAGATCACCTGGGCGGAAGCCTGGCGCATCACCACGCAGACGCTGAGCTACACCAACCATACGCTGCTGCCGGAGGCCATCGAGACCTGGCCGGTGTCGCTGCTCAACCGCGTGCTGCCGCGGCACATGCAGATCATCTACCTCATCAACTGGAAGCACCTGAAGGCGGCGTCCGAGCGCGGCGACGACACTGTGTCCATTGCCGCCGCCTCGCTGGTGGAGGAGGACGGCGAGAAGCGCGTGCGCATGGGCCACCTCGCCTTCGTCGGCTCGCACCGCGTCAATGGGGTGTCGGCGCTGCACACGGAGCTTCTGGGCCGCACGGTGTTCGCGCCGCTCGCCAGGCTCTACCCCGGCCGCATCGTCAACAAGACCAACGGCATCACCTTCCGCCGCTGGCTGTTCCAGGCCAACCCGCGCCTCACGGCGCTGGTCGTCGACGCCATCGGCGAGCGCGTGCTCGACGATGCGTCCGAATTGCGGCGGCTCGAAGCTCTCGCCGGCGACGCCGCCTTCGGCGAGCGCGTCGCCGCCGTGCGCTACGCCAACAAGGAGGCGCTGGCGCGGCTGATCCTCGCCCAGACCGGGGTGCGCGTCGATCCGGCCGCGCTGTTCGACGTGCAGATCAAGCGCATCCACGAATACAAGCGCCAGCTTCTCAACATCCTGGAGGCCATCGCGCTGTACCAGGCGATCCTCGCCGAGCCGACCGCGGACTGGATACCGCGGGTGAAGATCTTCGCCGGCAAGGCGGCGGCGAGCTATGCGCAGGCCAAGCTCATCATCAAGCTCGCCAATGACGTGGCGCGCGTCGTCAATTCCGACCCCGTGGTCGGAAACCTGCTCAAGGTCGTGTTCCTTCCGAACTACAACGTGAGTTGCGCGGAGGCCGTCATCCCCGCCGCCGATCTCTCGGAGCAGATTTCCACCGCCGGGCTCGAAGCCTCCGGTACCGGCAACATGAAGCTCGCGCTTAACGGCGCGCTCACCGTCGGCACGCTCGACGGCGCCAACATCGAGATCCGCGACAACGTCGGGCCGGAGAATATCTTCATCTTCGGCCTGCGCGCCCACGAGGTGGCGGAGAAGGTCGGCGCCGGCTTCGAGGGCCGCGCCGCCGTGGCGGAGAGCCGGCGCCTCGCCCATGTCGTCGACAGCATCGCCGCCGGCGCGTTCTCCTGGGACGACCTGCATCGCTTCCAGCCGATCGTCGACCGGCTGCTTGGCCCCGACCGCTTCATGGTGGCGGCCGACTTCGACGCCTACTGGGACGCCCAGCGCAGGATCGACGACCTGTGGCGCGATCCGGCGGCCTGGCGGCGCACCAGCATCCTCAACACCGCCCGCATGGGCTGGTTTTCGTCCGACCGCACCATTCGCGAATACGCGCAGGACGTCTGGCGCGTGCCGGTGTCGCCGTGACGGTCATGACGGTCATGGACGCGCTCTTCATCGGCCAGACCTATATCGACGTGACCTTCCTCACCGATCACATCCCGGTGGGAGACGAGAAGTCGGTCGCCTCCGAATACGCGGTGTCGTTCGGCGGCAACGCCGTCACCGCCGCGTTCGCCTGCGCCAAGCTCGGCATCAGGCCCGACCTGATCGCCACCGGCGCCGACGACTGGCTCGGCCGCATGTTCCTCGACATGACGCTGAAATATGAGGTGCCGCTGCACCTGCGCAAGGTGCGCAAGTCGTCGCTGTCGTTCGTGATGCCCCATGGCGGCAAGCGCGCCATCGTGCGCTGCCGCGACGACCGCTATCTCCACCCGTTCCCGCTTCTCGATCTCACCGGCTGCCGCGCGCTGCACGTCGACGGCCACCAGGCCGATGCTGCGATCCACTATGCGAAGCATTGCCGCGACGCCGGCATCCTCACCTCGCTCGACGGCGGCGGCGTGCGCTCCAACACCCATGACCTTCTGCAGTTCATCGACGTGGCGGTGGTGTCGGAGCGGTTCTGCGAGCAGATGAACATGCAGCCGCCGGAGATGCTGGAGTACCTGAGAAGCCGCGGCTGCCGCATCGGCGGCGTCACGCTCGGCGAGCGCGGTTTCATTTGGTACCAGGGCCCGAGCGACTACACCGAGCACGCGTTGCCGATTCCGGCCAAGCTCGTCGTCGACACCAACGGCGCCGGCGACGTGTTCCACGGCGCCTACATCTATTCCTATCTGGCGCGGCCGGAGGAATCCTGGCACGAGCATTTCGCCTTCGCCAGCGCCGCCGCAGCCTACAAGGTGCAGCGCCTCGGCAACGAGGCCGGCCTGCCGACGCTTGCCGATGTCATGGAAGTGCGCCGGCTCTACCAGCGCGGTCACTGAGGGCGGGCTACCGCGCTATCGCGCCTCGGCGGACTGCGCGTCTCGCCGCGCCGAGCGGCGCAGCGTCTGGAATTTCGCCTTCTGCTCGTTCGTGAGCGACATGTAGACATTGGCGAGCGAACGGTCGATCACGCGCGCCGCGTAGATCATCGCATTGAGCCGGTCGCCGGCGGCGTCGAGCCGCGCCAGCGCGGTGCGCGGCGGATTGTCCGGACACGACGCCGCCACCGACTGCGTCATGCCGAGCGTGGTGATGCGCAGCGCCTCGAGGCCGGCCTGCTGGTCCTCGTTCGGCTGCACCGCCTGCGCGATGGCGTCGCCCGGCCAGCCCTGCGCCGCCGCCATGTCGGCTCCGCAGGCCGGGGCCGCCGGCGCGCCGTTGAGCGCCTCTTTCTGCTTCGGCGTGAGGGTCCGGTAGGCGGCCTCGAACGGCGTGCGGACGATCAGCACCGCCTGCCGCATGTCGGACAGGCGGTCCGCGATCGCCTTCAGCCGCTCCGGCGGCGCGGCCTTCGCGAAGCTCGCGGGGCAACCGCCGTCGATGCGCTGGCTCGCCTTGGTCAGCGCCGCATGGAGGTCGTCGAACGCCCCGCGCTGCGCCGGCGTCGGCGTGACGCGGTCGGCGATCCGCTTATAGATGTCGTCGGCCTCTCTGGTCGCGGCGGCAGCATTGTTGCAATCGCCGGCCGTGCCGGCCGCGCCGGTCGTCGAGCCGTCCCGCGGCGCTGCCGGTTTCAGCGTCGCGGCGACGAGGTCGCCCGCCCCGTGCGACCAGAAGCCGTTGTCGCCCGACGGCGCGAGCGCGTAGCCGAATACGTCGTCGAAGGCGCCGGGCCAGTAGGTCGCGGTGAGGGCGCCCGCGGCGGCGGCCGCGCCGGCTCCGCGCACGGCGTGGGAGGCGACGCGCGGCCGCCCGTGATGGCGATGATAATAGGGGCCGTGGACCGCGAGGTGGCGGATCATGCGCATCGGCGCGCTCAGGATGCCGAAGACATTCGCGGCCGACGCGGCGGCCGGCATCGCCGTCGCGGCGCTCAGCGCGACGAGACAAATCGGCAGAAAACGTGATCGCATGGCGCGCTCCCGTTGCCCCCTCCGGCGAGACGGGCGAGGGCCGAATCGGGCACCATAAACTCCCGCGTTACCAACGTGGGTGTGTCGTTCCGGTTCCCGAAGGCCGCAGGCGCATCAGCCCCATTTTGGCCAACATGGCCTTGATTGGTGGACGCGCCGGCGCGCACCGGGCGGCTGGCTTTTCCGGAAAGGTTCGAGCGAATGTCGTGGAGGCTTGGAGCTTTAGTCGTATGCCTTGCGTTGAATTCATGGCCGGCATGGGCGCAGGGCGCGAACACGAAGCCCCAGGACCCGCCGAGCGCCGGCCTTTCCAATATGTTCGAGGGCACGCCCGAGGAGCAGGAGGCCTGCCGCCGCGACTCGATCCGGTTCTGCAAGAAGGAGGTGCCCGACTCGTTTCGCGGGTGCCTGAAGGCCAACCGCGACAAGATCAGCAAGGGCTGCCGCGCCGTGCTGACGAACCACGGGCAGTAATCAGCTCTTCCGGTTGGCGACGAAGCGCGCGGCGGTGACCAGCACGGCGCCGGCGCCCCCGAACGGGGCGAGCGCGGCTTCCGAGTCCTTCACCAGGCGGTCGAGCTTCGCCCGCGCGCCGGCGACGCCATGAATGCTGACCATGGTGGCCTTGCCGGCGGCGGCATCCTTGCCGGTGGACTTGCCGACCACGGCCGCGTCGCCCTCCACGTCGAGCAGGTCGTCGGCGATCTGGAACGCCTGGCCCACCGCATCGCCGTAGCGGTCGAGCGCGGCGCGCCGGCCGGCGTCCGCGCCGCCGAGCACCGCGCCGGCCACGCAGGCGAAGCGCAGCAGCGCGCCGGTCTTCATCGCCTGCAACATGCGCACCTCGTCCTCGCCGAGCGTCTTGGCGTCGCCGAACCGGCCCTCGGCGGCGAGGTCGAGCATCTGCCCGCCGGCCATGCCGCCGATGCCGGCGGCCCGCGCGAGCAGCATGACGAGCTCGGCGCGCACCGCGGGATCGGGATGGGTCTCCGGCCGCGACAGGATGTCGAAGGCGAAGGTGAGCAGGGCGTCGCCGGCGAGGATCGCGGTCGCCTCGTCGAAGGCCTTGTGCGCGGTCGGCCGGCCGCGCCGCAGGTCGTCGTCGTCCATGGCCGGCAGGTCGTCGTGGACCAGCGAATAGCAGTGCACGCATTCGAGCGCGGCGCCGGCCATCAGCGCGTGGCGCTCCGGCACGCCGAACAGCGCCGCGGACTCCACGACGAGGAACGGCCGGAACCGCTTGCCGCCGCCGAGGCTCGCGTAGCGCATGGCGTCGAGCAGCCGCCGCGGCCGCGCGATCTCGCCCGGCGCGGGCCGCTCCGCGAGCAGGCCGTCGAGCACGGCCTCGGTCTTGTGGGCGATCGCGTCGAGGCGGTCGGCGAATGTCTGCGGCTGGTCGAGCATGGAGGATCGGCGTCCCGTTGGGCCCGCAACATTGCAAAAAACGCGCAGCCCGCCTAGACCGGCCCCGTCATCATACGGTTGCCGGCTCAAGGGACCATCTGTGGAACCATCTGCGATCGGCGGCGTCATCGCCGGAATGATCCTGGCGGTCTGGGTCTACATGGCGGCGGCGCGGGGCCTGTTCTGGCTCATGCGCGAGCGGGACGACGCCCCCGTCGTGGCGCCGGCGGCGTGGCCTTCGGTGGCCGCCGTGGTGCCGGCGCGCGACGAGGCGGACTGCATCGGCGACTGCATCGGCGGCCTGCTGCGGCAGCGCTATGCGGGCGCGTTCTCCGTCATCCTCGTCGACGACCAGAGCCGCGACGGCACGCGCGCGAAGGCCGAAGCCGCCGCGGCCGCGCTCGGCGCAGGCGCGCGCCTCACCGTCATCGAGGGCGCGGCGCTGCCGGCCGGCTGGACCGGCAAGCTGTGGGCGCAGCACCAGGGCGTCGCGCGGGCGCAGGCCGACTACCTGTGGCTCACCGACGCCGACATCGTCCATGCGCCCGACACGCTCGCCTGGCTCGTCAGCCACGCGGAGCGCCGCGGCGATGGCCTCACGTCGTTGATGGCGAAGCTGCGCTGCGAGAGCATGGCCGAGCGCTGGCTAATCCCGGCCTTCGTGTTCTTCTTCGCCATGCTCTATCCTTTCGCCTGGGTCAACGACGCGCGCCGGCGCACCGCGGCCGCCGCCGGCGGCTGCATGCTGGCGCGCCGCGACACGTTGCAGCGCGCGGGCGGCATGACGGCGATCCGCGGCGCGCTGATCGACGACTGCGCGCTGGCGCGGCTGATGAAGCGGCAGGGGCCGATCTGGCTCGGCATCACCGATCGCGTGCGCAGCATCAGGCCGTATCCGGCTTTCGCGGACGTCGGCCGCATGGTGTCGCGCTCGGCCTACGCGCAGCTCGGCTACTCGCCGCTGCGGCTGGTCGGAACCGTCGCCGGCGTGCTCCTCGTGTTCGTGCTGCCCGCGGCGCTCGCGCTGTTCGCCGCCGGCGCGGCGCAAATCCTGGGGCTGGCGGCGTGGCTCCTGATGGCTATGCTGGTCCAGCCCATTCTGCGGGTTTACCGGATGTCGCCGCTCTACGGCCTGTTGCTGCCGGCGATCGCCGCGCTCTACACCGCGTTCACGGCAAGCTCCGCCTGGCAGCACGCGCGCGGCCGCGGCGGATTGTGGAAGGGCCGCGCGCAGGCCAACCTCGTCGGACCGTCATGACCGTTCCCGCCCACGACCTGCGCTCCGGCAAGGGCCATCGCGACGAGAACTTTCCGGTGGCCTCGTGGCTGATCGCGCGGCGGCACCGCGCGCCGATCCTGGCGTTCTATGATTTCGTGCGCACCGCCGACGATGTGGCCGACCATCCCACGCTGCCGCCCGACGAGAAGCTCGCCCTGCTCGATGCGCTCGAAGCCGACCTCGACGGCAAGGGCGACACCAATCCCGAAGCCGTGGCGCTGCGCCGCGCGCTCGCCGAGCGCGGGCTCACATCGCGCCATGCCAAGGACCTGCTGGCGGCGTTCCGCCTCGACGTCACCAAGCTGCGCTATCGCGATTGGGACGATCTCATGTCCTATTGCGCACTGTCGGCCATGCCGGTCGGCCGCTTCGTGCTCGACGTGCACGGCGAAAGCCGCGCCACGTGGCTGTCCTCGGACGCGCTGTGCGCGGCGCTGCAGGTCAGCAATCACCTGCAGGACTGCCGCAAGGACTATCTCAGCCTCGGCCGCGTCTACATCCCGCTCGATGCGCTCGCCGCTCATGGCCTCGGCGTCGAGGCGCTGGGCGCGGAGAAGGCATCGCCCGCCTTGCTCGCCTGCCTGCACGAGCTGTCGAAAAAGACCGGACAACTGCTCGCGAGCAGCGAGGCGTTTCCCTACCTCGTCAAGGACACGCGGCTCGGCCTCGAGATCGCGGCGATCCACCGGCTCGCGCGCCGCATCACCGGACGGCTTATGGCGCGCGACCCGCTGAGCGAGCGCGTGCATCTCAACGCGCTCGAAGCGGCCGGGGTCACCCTCGCCGCCATCGCGGGCAAGCTGATGCGCCCGGCGGGGCGCGTCCTCACGCCATCGGCGGCGCGCGACCGATGACCGAGCATGCCGCCGTCACGCAGGCTCCTCCGGCGCCGCAGCGCGCGGCCGGCAGCTCGTTCTATGCGGCCATGCGCATTTTGCCCAAGCGCCAGCGCGCGGCCATGTTCGAGATCTATGCGTTCTGCCGCGCCGTCGACGACATCGCCGACGACGGCGTCGGCACGCGCGAGGCGCGCCGCGCGGCCTTGCAGCAATGGCGCGACGACATCGCCGCGATCTATGCCGGCGCGCCGCCGGCGCACCTGGGCAATCTCGCCGCGGCGGTGCGCGACTTCTCGCTGGCGCAGGAGGATTTCCTCGCCGTGATCGACGGCATGGAGATGGACGTGGTCGAGGACATCCGCGCGCCGGCCATGGCGACGCTGGCGCTCTACTGCGACCGTGTCGCCTGCGCGGTGGGGCGGCTGTCGGTGCGCGTGT
>Ga0180221_1001132_pt1 | contig 19050 bp, 17 predicted proteins | sample eDN5th37CKraftMG_FD_151339 | JGI IMG/M metagenome (GOLD analysis project Ga0180221, IMG submission 151339) | Enriched Miracle-Growth compost microbial communities from Emeryville, California, USA - eDNA 5th pass 37_C Kraft MG (version 2) (version 2) ...
TGAGCCACTTGGCGTGCTGGTTGAACATCGAGTCGACGATGTGGATGAAGGCCTCGTAGCTGGTGAACAGGCCGTGCCGCCCGGTGAGCAGGTAGCCCTCCAGCCAGCCCTGGCACTGGTGCTCGCTGAGCATCTCCATGACGCGGCCGGCGCGGGCCAGGTGCTCGTCGACGTCGGGCCCGAAGAAGTCCGCGTTCCACTGCTTGTCGGTGACCTCGTAGACCGCCTGCAGGCGGTTCGACGCCGTCTCGTCCGGGCCGAAGATGCGGAAGTTGTCGGGGTTGAGGCGCACGACGTCGGTGAGCCACTGGCCCAGCACGCGGGTCGCCTCCGCGACGGCGCCGCCAGGCGTCTTGACGTCCACCCCGTAGTCGCGGAAGTCCGGCAGGCGCAGGTCCTTGAGCAGCAGGCCGCCGTTGGCGTGCGGGTTGGCGCTCATCCGCAGCTCGCCCGCCGGGGCTTGGTCGGCGACGTCGTCGACGAGCCGGCCGCGGGAGTCGAACAGCTCCTGGGCCCGGTACGACTCGAGCCAGCCGCGCAGCACCTCGAGGTGCTCCGGCGTGTCCCGGGCGCTCGCGAGCGGCACCTGGTGCGCGCGCCACGAGTCCTCGGTCTTCTTGCCGTCGATGACCGGCGGGCAGGTCCAGCCCTTCGGCGTGCGGAAGACGATCATCGGCCACGCCGGCCGCTCGTCGTTGCCCGCCGCGGCCTCCGCCTTGATGCGCGCGATGTGGTCGAGCACCTCGTCGAGGAGCTGCGCGAACCGCCGGTGCACCTCGGCGTGGTCCTCGCCGTCGAACCCGCCGACGAAGAAGTACGGCGTGTGGCCGTAGCCGATCATGAGGTCGCGCAGCTCGTCGTCGCTGATGCGCGCCAGCACCGTCGGGTTGGCGATCTTGTACCCGTTGAGGTGCAGGATCGGCAGCACGACGCCGTCGTTCAACGGGTTCACGAACTTGTTGGAGTGCCAGCTCGTGGCGAGCGGGCCGGTCTCCGCCTCGCCGTCGCCGACGACCGCCGCCACCAGCAGGTCGGGGTTGTCGAACGCCGCGCCGTACGCGTGGCTCAGCGCGTAGCCGAGCTCGCCGCCCTCGTGGATGGAGCCCGGCGTCTCGGGTGCCACGTGCGAGGGGATGCCGCCCGGGAAGGAGAACTGGCGGAAGAGGCGCCGCAGGCCCTCGTCGTCCTGCGTGATGTCGGAGTACGTCTCGGAGTAGGTGCCCTCGAGGTAGGAGTTCGCCACGAGGCCCGGTCCGCCGTGGCCGGGGCCGGCGACGTAGATCGTCGACTGCTCGCGCGCCTTGATCGCCCGGTTGAGGTGCGCGTACAGGAAGTTCAGGCCCGGCGTCGTGCCCCAGTGACCCAGGAGACGCGGCTTGACGTGCTCGGGGGCGAGCGGCTCGCGCAGCAGGGGGTTGTCGAGCAGGTAGATCTGCCCCACCGACAGGTAGTTGGCCGCCCGCCACCACCGGTCGATCAGCTCGATCGTCTCCGCCGAGAGCTCGGTGCCGTCGCCCTGACGCCACGCTGTGGTGCCGGTCGGGGTAGTGGTTGTGGTGCTCATCACACGCTCCAGTGGCTCGGGGAAGGCCGGAGCCCTCATTCCACCGCACCCGGTGGCCGGATGCAGCACGACCCGCGAGGTCAGCGGCGTGACGTCGATCTGGCGGATCGTCAGGTGCCGCGCCGGCCGATTCCTGGCCCGGTGCGCAGGACGATTACGGTGGTGGCGTGCCCAGCCCCCAGCCCGCCCGCAGGCCGTTCTGGGCGGTGGCCCTCCAGCCCCGCATGATCGGGATCCTGCTCCTCTTCCTGCTCGCCGCCGCCGTGTGCGGGCGGCTCGGCGTCTGGCAGCTCGACCGCGCCTACCAGCGGGCCGAGCTCGCGGCCCAGCAGGAGGCGGCCGAGCAGGCGGCGCACCGTCCCGAGGCGCTGGGGGACCTGCTGGCGCCGCAGACGTCGTTCCCCGGCGAGCTGGTCGGCACCGAGGCGTGGGTGACCGGCACGTACGAGCCCGAGGGGCAGATGCTCGTCGCGGGTCGGTCGCTGGACGGACGCACCGGCTACCTCGTTCTCACCCCGCTGCGCGTCAGCGACGACGGCACGGGCGGCGCGTCGTGGGCGGACCTCTCCGGGCCGCCCGTCCTGCCCGTCGTGCGCGGCTGGACGGACTCGCCGACGCCCTCCGACGTCGCGCTCGAGGTGCCGGACGGCGAGGTGCGCGTCACCGGCTGGCTGCAGGCGTCCGAGTCCGTGCAGGACGGCGGCGAGCCGCTGCCGGACGACCCGGACGGCCCGCCGCTGACCGACTCCGTGGCCACCGGTGCGCTGGTGAACGTGTGGGGCGGCCCCATCTACTCCGGGTACGCCGTGCTCACGTCGTCCGACCCGGCGCAGCCGTCGGCCGCCGACGGCGGCCCGGCGCCGCTCCCGCGCCCGGTGCTCGAGGGGAGCGACGGCGTCAACCTGCAGAACCTGTTCTACGCGCTGCAGTGGTGGGTGTTCGGTCTCTTCGCCGTGCTGCTGTGGGTGCGCCTCGTGCGGGACGAGGCGGGCGGCGCCCGGCGCGGGCGCACCCGCGACGGCTCCGACGACCCCGTCGGCACGGGCATCGCCGGCCTGCCGGGCTGAGCAGGTGCCGTGGCGGTGCCGGTGCACGTGTCGGCGGACGTCGCCACCATGAGGGCATGGCGACCATCGACCTCAAGCGCGACCCCCGGTTCTGCTACCGCGCGACGACGACGCCCGCGCTGGTGACCCTGCCGCCCCGGCCGTTCCTCATGGTCGACGGCGCGGGCGACCCGAACACGGCACCCGCGTACCGCGAGGCGGTCGAGACGCTGTACCCCCTCGCCTACGCGCTGCGGGCGGCGGTCAGGGAGACGACGGGCGACGCGTACACGGTCATGCCGCTCGAGGGCCTGTGGTGGGCCGACGACATGAGCCGGTTCAGCGTGGACGCCAAGGACGAGTGGCGGTGGACGCTGATGATCAGCCTGCCGGATGCCGTCGAGCAGGTCGACGCCGCCGAGGTGATGTCGCGCGCCGTCGCGGCGAAGCGGCCGCCGGCCGGCGACCGAGTGCGGATGGAGCGGTACGACGAGGGCCCCGCCGCGCAGGTGCTGCATCGCGGCCCGTTCGCCACCGAGCCCGCGACGGTCGAGCGGCTGCACGCGTTCATCACCGCGGAGGGGCGGGAGCTACGCGGGCTGCACCACGAGATCTACCTGTCGGACGTGCGCCGCACCGCCCCGGAGAAGCTGCGCACGGTGATCCGCCAGCCGGTCGGCCCCTGACGTCGAGATCGAGGTGCCCGTCGCGAGATCGACGTTCGGTGGGTCGATCTCGCGACGGCTACCTCGATCTCGGTGCCCGGGCCCGTAGCGCCGAGCGGATGCGGGCGGCGAGGACCTCCGGCCGCAGCAGGTCCTCCCAGACGACGCGGAGGACGAGCCACCCCGCCTCCTCCAGCGCGTCCTGCCGCAGCTTCTCGTCGAAGAGCCGCCGGGTGGGGTCGCCGTACTCCCCGCCGGAGTACTTCACGGCGCCGTCGAACTCGAGCGCCACCCGGTGCCCCGGCCAGGCGAGGTCGAGCCACGAGTCGCCGCGGCGCGTGGGGACGCGGAGCCCGATCTCGGGGGCGGGGAGGCCGGCGGCGTGGACGATCCACCGCAGCACCGACTCACCGGCGGACTCGGCGCGGGCGTCGGCCAGGCCGACCACCTCCCGGGCCCGGCGGACACCGCGCCGCCCGGCCGACTCCTCCAGGATCGTGCTGACCAGCGCCGGGTCCGCGCCGCCGCGGAGCGCGGAGTCGGCGATCACGAGGGCCTGGTCGGGTGCGAGCGTGCGGGCGCAGTCGACCACCGTCCTTTCGAGGGTGGTGACGGGCGCGAGGTAGACGCCGCGACGCACCCGTTCGAGCGCACCGCGGGCGGCCAGGGCGGCGATCTCGCCACGGCGTCCTTCGCTGAAGAGGGTGGCGGGCGGGACGACCGGTGCGGTGAGGCCGCGTCGGTCGCCGGGCCGCCGGGGCGGGGTCGTCATGGCGAAGGAGCGTGGCAGAGACGCGCCCGGCCAGGATCACCGGCTGTGGACAACCCCGCGAGATCGAGGTGTCCGTCGCGAGATCGACCTTCGGTGGGTCGATCTCGCGACGGCTACCTCGATCTCGCGACGATGCCGGCGCGGGTTACTCGTGCTGCCAGCTGTGCCAGAGCCGCGCGTACTCGCCGCCGGTGGCGACGAGCTCGTCGTGCGGGCCGATCTCCGTGATGCGGCCGCCGTCGACCACGGCGACACGGTCGGCGTCGTGCGCGGTGTGCAGCCGGTGCGCGATGGCGACGACGGTGCGGCCGGTGAGCACCGCGTTGAGCGACCGCTCCAGGTGGCGCGCCGCCCGCGGGTCGAGCAGGGACGTCGCCTCGTCGAGCACGAGCGTGTGCGGGTCGAGCAGCACGAGCCGCGCGAGCGCGACCTGCTGCGCCTGCGCCGGGGTGAGCGCGTGGCCACCGGAGCCGACCGCCGTCTCGAGACCGTCGGGCAGCGCCGCCGCCCACGACGCGGCGTCCACGGCGCCCAGCGCATCCCACAGGGCGTCGTCCGGCGCCGACGTGTCGGCGAGCCGCAGGTTCTCCGCCAGCGACCCGACGAACACGTGGTGCTCCTGGGTGACGAGCGCGACGTGGTGGCGCAGGTCCTCCAGGGGCAGGTCGACGAGCGGCACGTCGCCCACCGTGACCGAGCCGGCGGTGGGCGGGTGGATACCCGCGAGCATGCGCCCCAGCGTCGACTTGCCGGCACCGGACGGGCCGACGACGGCGAGCCGCTCGCCCGGCGCGAGGTCGAGGTCGATGCCGTGGAGCACGTCGTGACCCTCGCGGTACGCGTACCGCACCGACCGGGCCCGCACGTCCTCCGAGGTCGGGACGGCCGTGCCCGCCACGCGGTCCGGGCCGACGAGGCCCACGCCGACGACGCGCGCCAGCGCGACGGCCGCGACCTGCAGCTCGTCGAGCCAGAACACGAGGTCGAACACGGGGCCGCCCATCTGGTGCCCGTACATCGCGATGGTCGCGACCGTGCCCACCGTCGTGAGGTCCTGCGACACCAGCCAGCCGCCCCAGAGGATGACGACGATGGGCGCGATCGCCACCGCCGCGTCGAGGGACGGGATGAGCCGCAGCCGCAGGCCCAGCGTGTACGACTCGGCGTCGAACGCCTCGCGCAGGTCGCGGTCGATCCGCCGGCGGATGCGCGCCCCGAGGTGCAGGGCGTCGGTGGTGCGCGCCCCCTCGACCGCCTCGGTGATGGAGCCGTTGATCGTGGCGTACGCGGCCGACTCGCGCAGGTAGCCCGGCGTCGCGCGGCGCAGGTACCAGCGGGTGGCCACGACGATCAGCGGGACGCCCGTGAGCAGCCCGAGGGCCACGAGCGGGCTCGCGAGGAACGACGCGACCAGCGTGAGCAGGATCGTCACGACGCACACGAGCACCCGCGGCACGCCGAACCGCACGGCGTGCTGCAGCTTGTTGACGTCGTTCGTGGTCCGCGCGACGAGGTCGCCGGTGCCGGCCTTCTCCACCGTGGACAGCGGCAGGCGCGTCACGGCGTCCATGAACTCCTCGCGCAGGTCCGCGAAGACCCGCTCGCCGAAGATCATGGACAGCCGCTGCGCGTACCGCGTGACGACGGCCTGCGCGACCACGGCCCCCACCAGCACGAGCGCGAGCCGGTCGACGGCAGCCAGGGTGGTCCCGCCGGCCACCAGGTCGATGATCCGGCCGAGCAGGAACGGCCCGGCCAGGCCCGCCAGCGCCGCGAGGGTGTGCAGGACGGCGACGCCGCCGAGCTGGCCGCGGTGACGCCGGAACAGGCGCCCCACCGTGCGGTTGACCTCGGCGCGGTCGGCGATGGGCAGCAGGTTCGGGTTGGCGGTGCCGCTCATCGTGCCGCTCCTTCCAGGTCGGCGTCGGTCAGCTCGTCGGTGGTGTCCTCCACCGCGTCGTCCTCGGCCATGCTGCGGCCGACGACGGCGCGGTACGCGGCGCCGTGCGCGTCACGGCGCGCCAGCAGCTCCGCGTGGGTGCCGCTCGTGGCCACGGTGGCGTCGTCGTCGAGCAGCACGACCTCGTCCAGGTGGTCGAGGACGAGCGGGCTCGCGGAGACGACGAGCGTCGTGCGGCCCCGGCGGACCTCGGCCACCCGCTCCGCGATCCGCGCCTCGGTGTGGGCGTCCACCGCGCTGGTGGGCTCCACGAGCACGAGGATCTCGGGCTCGGTGAGCAGGGCGCGCGCCAGCGCGACACGCTGCCGCTGGCCGCCCGACAGCGAACGCCCCTTCTCCGGCAGCTCCCCGGCGAGGCCGCCAGGGACGCTGTCGAGCACGTCGTGCGCGTCGGCCGTGACCATCGCGGCGAGCAGGTCGGCCTCGGTGGCCCGGCCGCGCGCGTCGAGCGCCTCGCCGAGCACACCCGAGAAGAGGTGCGGCGTCGCCTCGGAGACCACGACGCGATGGCGCAGCGCCTCCTTGTCGAGGTCCGCCAGCAGCACGCCCCCGAGCCGCACCGGCGTGCCGTCCTCGGCCTCGTCGTCCAGCCGCCCGAGCCGCGTCGCGACGCGGGCCGACGCGTCCGGGTCCGCGCTGACCAGCCCGACGACCCGGCCGGGCCGCAGCACCAGGCCGCTGGCGTCGTCCGCGAGCTCGGCACCGGCCGGCGGCGCGTCCGCGGGGGCCGCGGGCGACGGCGTCGCCTCGGTGACGCGCAGGACGTCGAGGATCTTGCGCGAGGAGATCACGGCGCGGATGACCATCTGGAGCATCTGCGTGGCCATCTGCACCGGCCACGCGAGGAACGCCGCGTAGCCGTAGAACGTCACGAGCTGGCCGCTCGTGATCTCGCCGCTCACCGCGGCCCGGGCGCCGAGCCACAGCACGAGCGCGGCCAGCAGTCCGGGCAGCAGCACCTGCAGGCCGTCGAGCACGGACTGCAGCACGGCCACGCGCACGCCCTGGCGGCGCACCTCCTGCGACTGGCGCGCGTAGCGGGCGGCGAACTCGTCCTCGCCGCCGATGCCGCGCAGGATCCGCAGGCCCGAGACGGTGTCCGCGCCCAGGGACGTGAGGCGGCCCGTGGCCTCGCGCTGCGTCGTCTGACGCGACTGCAGCGGCTTGACCAGCAGGGCGAGGACGGCCGCGACCGCGGGGATCCCGAGGGCCAGCACCAAGCCGAGCCGCACATGCTGGGAGAGCATGATCGCGACGACAGCCACGTACGCGAGGACGCCGCCGGTGAACCGGCCGGCCATCGAGAACATGTCGCCCACGCGCAGCGCGTCGTTCGCGACGGCCGAGACGACCTCGCCGGTGGGCAGCTTGCGCGTGATCGCGTGCCCCGCGCGCGACGCCTTGTACCCGACGAGCTGCGAGAACGACAGCGAGGCCCGCACCCAGTTCTCGACGTCCCAGATGTGGTTGTAGATGCCGGCGACGACGATGACCGCGGCCGCGCCCAGCATGGCGCCGCACCACAGGAACAGCTCGGGGCCGAACCCCTGCGCCAGGCCCTCGTCGATGGCGCGGCCGATGAGCAGCGGGGCGGCGGCCGACGCCAGCATGGCCACCACGCCCGCCACCAGGGACTTCGCGAGCACGTCGCGCTGCCGCCAGCCCTGCCAGGCCAGGAGCCGGGCGGGCGACGTCAGGGGAGGGTTGCCCACGTCGGGCAGCGGGAGGGGGCGCACGAACATCGAGCCTACGGACGCCTGCCGACACCGGGCCACGGAATAACCGCGTCGTCGCGCGCCTACGATGCTGGGGTGAGCACCCCGCAGACCCCCACAGCCAGCCAGGCCGAGACCGCCATCCGCAAGGCCCGCGGAGCCCTCGCCCGCTACCGGTTCATGGCGATCCTCACCGGCGTGATGCTGCTGATCCTGTGCGTCGAGCTGTTCTTCAAGTACGTCGTGCCGGTCGACGTCGTCGTCGACTACATGGGCTGGGTGCCGTTCACGCACGGCTGGATCTACGTGGTCTACCTCGTCACGGTGCTCGACCTGTGGTCCAAGATGCGCTGGGGCTTCGGCCGCCTGGCCACGATGGTGTTCGCGGGCGTGGTGCCGGTGATGTCGTTCGTCCTCGAGAAGCGCGTGCACACCGACGCCGACGCGAAGCTCACGGCGCTCGCCGAGCGGTACGCGGCATGACGGCGCTCGCCCCCCTCGTCGCCCCCGGCCCGGAGCTGGACGCCGCGCGGCTCGCCCGGTACGCGCGGCACCTGCCGCTGCCCGGCGTCGGCCCGGAGGGGCAGCGCCGGCTCGCGGCCGCGCGCGTGCTCGTCGTCGGGGCGGGCGGCCTGGGCAGCCCTGCCCTGCAGTACCTCGCGGCGGCGGGGGTCGGCACCCTCGGCGTGGTCGACGACGACGTCGTGGACGTGTCCAACCTGCAGCGGCAGGTGGTGCACGGCACCGCCGACCTGGGCCGGCCCAAGGTCGAGTCTGCGCGTGACCGGATCGCCGACCTCGCCCCCGACGTCGAGTTCGTGACGCACCCGGTGCGCCTCACCCCCGAGAACGTGCTCGACATCGTGCGCGGGTACGACGTCGTGCTCGACGGCGCGGACAACTTCCCGACCCGCTACCTCGTCTCCGACGCGGCGGAGATCCTCGGCGTCCCGGTCGTGTGGGGCGCGATCCACCAGTTCGACGGCCAGGTCGCCGTCTTCTGGGGCGCCCCGCGGCTCGCGGACGGCGCCCGCGAGCGCGGCGTCACCTACCGCGACGTCTTCCCCGTGCCCCCGCCGCCCGGCACCGTGCCGGACTGCGCGACCGGAGGCGTGCTCGGCGCCCTGTGCGGCACGGTCGGCTCCGTCATGGCGACCGAGGCGGTCAAGCTCGTCACCGGAGCGGGCACCACGCTGCTCGGCCGCATCGCCGTGTACGACGCGCTCGAGCTCTCGTGGCGGCAGCTCGCCGTCGGCCCGGACCCGACGCGCGAGCCCGTGACCGCGCTCCTGGCGGACGACGCGGCGTACGCCGCGTTCTGCGGGCTGCCCGCCCCGGTGGGCGGGTCGGCGGACGCCGGCACGCAGACCGGCGCCGAAAGCGGCAGGGTGCTCGGTCCGGCCAGCATGAGCGCGCAGGACGCCGCGGCCCTGCTGGCCGGCGACGAGCCGGTGGCGCTCGTCGACGTCCGCGAGGACTGGGAGGCGCAGGCGCTGCCCGTCGCCGGGTCGCGCCTCGTGCCGAGCGGCACCTTCTTCGGGCCGGACGGCACCGACGTCGCGCGCGCCGAGCTGCCCGCCGACCGCCCCGTGCTGCTGGTCTGCGCGGCCGGCGCCCGCTCGGCCCGCGTGGCCGACGTCGCCCGCGCCGCCGGAGTCGACGCCCGCTCCGTCGAGGGCGGCGCCCCCGCCCTGCTGCTCGCCGCGAGGTAGTACCCCCTCCGCCGAGGTAGTACAGAGCCTGCCGAGGTAGTACGGACATGCGCGAGGTAGTAACGGGCCCCGCGAGGTAGTACGCAACGGGCCGAGATCGAGTCTCGGGCCCCGATCTCGTACTACCTCGCGGGGCCTGGTACTACCTCGGCCGGGCACGTACTACCTCGCGGGGCCTGGTACTACCTCGGCGTCAGAGGGCGAGGTCGAGGCGGCCGTCGGGGGAGGAGCTGGCGAGGGCGCCCTCGCGGCGGGGGATGCGGCCGGCGCGCGACGCGAGGTGCCCGGACTCGACCGCCAGGCGCATCGCGTGCGCCATCCGGACCGGGTCGGCCGCGCGGGTCACGGCGGTGGCGAGCAGCACGCCGTCGCAGCCCAGCTCCATCGCGAGCGCGGCGTCCGACGCCGTGCCGACGCCCGCGTCGAGGATGACCGGCACGCGCGCGGCGGCCGCGATCGCCTCGATGTTGCGCGGGTTGAGGATGCCCAGGCCGGTGCCGATGGGCGCGCCGAGGGGCATGACCGCGGCGCACCCGACGTCCTCGAGGCGCCGGGCCAGGATCGGGTCGTCGTTCGTGTACGGCAGCACGGTGAACCCGTCGCGCACGAGCCGGTCGGCCGCCTCGACGAGCCCGATCGGGTCGGGCAGCAGCGTGACGTCGTCGGCGATCACCTCGAGCTTGACCCAGTCGGTGCCGCACGCCTCGCGCGCGAGCTGCGCGGTGAGGACGGCCTCGGCCACCGAGAAGCAGCCCGCGGTGTTCGGCAGGGCCCGGATCCCGAGCCGCTCGAGCAGCCCCCAGATCCCGGCGTCCTCGGCGCCCGCGCCGCCCGGCCGCACGGCGACGCGGCGCATCGCCACCGTGGTGAGCCGGGTGCCTGACGCGACCAGCGCGTCCTCGAGCGTCATGAGGTTGGAGGCGCCGCCGGTCCCCATGACGAGGCGCGAGCCGATCGTGGTGCCGGCGATCACCAGGGGGTCGACCCGGGGCTGCGCGACGGTCGTGGTGCTGGTCATGCTTCCTCCTCAGCCGCCCTGGACGGCGGTGACGATCTCGACCTGGTCGCCGGGCGCGATGCGGGTGCCGGCCCACAGGCCGCGGGGGACGACGGCGTCGTTCACGGCGACGGCGATGCCCTGGACCGACCCGTCGGCGACGAACGCGGGGACGAGGGCGGCGACGACGGCCTCGACGCCGTCGCCGTGCGGTCCGTCGAGCGGGTAGACCTCGCCGTTGACGACGGCGGTGCGGGTGGCGGGGTTGGCGGTCATCGGGCGGCTCCTTCGGGGCGACGGTCAGCGGGCGCGAAGCGGCGCGGGTCGGCGGCGGAGAGCGCCGCGTCGGGGGGAGGCGCTCCGGTCAGCTCGGCCAGGACGGCGTCGGCGGTGAGCGGCGCGAGCAGCACGCCGTTGCGGCCGTGCCCGACGGCGGCCAGCAGCCCGGGCGCGGCGGTGGAGCCCACCAGGGGCAGGTTGTCGGGGGTGGCCGGGCGGGCGCGCGGCGTGACGTCGACCAGCGCGGCCTCGTCGAGCCCGGGCACCAGGGCCCGCGCGTCGCGCAGGAGGGCGAACACCCCGCCGGCCTCGGCCCGCCGGTCGTCGGGCCGCTCCTCGCTGGTCGCGCCGACGACGACCTCCCGGTGCCCCGGACCGCTGCCGGGGCCGGACCCGGTGCCCGCGCCCCGCGGCACGACGTACACCGGGCGCCCCTGCACCGTGCCGCGCACCACGTGCTCGAGCGCGAGCTGCGGGCCGGCGTCGAGCCGCAGCGTCATGCCCTTGACGGGGCGTACCGGGAGGCGCACCTCGGGGACGTCGTCCAGCAGGGCCGCCGTCGCGCCGGTCCCGGTGGCGAGGACGACGGCACCGGCGGCGTGGCGGGTGCCCGCGTCGTCGTGGACCGCGACGACGCGACCGGCCGGGGCGCGCTCCAGGCGCACCGCCGCGCGGCGCACGACCGCCGTGCAAACGGCCGTGCCGAGCCCGTCGAGGAGCGCGCCGTGCACGGCCCGCGGGTCGACCGCGAGGTCGTCGTGGACGAGGGCCGCCCCGGCGAGCCGTGGCCCGAGGTACGGCTCGCGCCGTCGCGCCTCGGCCACGGGCACCTCCGCGGACGCCAGCCCCCACTCCCGGTGCAGGGCCAGCACGCGGCGCAGCAGGGCGAGGTCGTCGGCGTCGTACGCGACGGTGAGCGACCCGGCGCGCGCCAGGGGGACGTCGCGCCCGGTCGCGGCCGCGAGGTCGCCGGCGAACGCGGGCCAGCGGGCGGCGGCCGCGACGTTGAGGCGCGCGAGCTCCCGCTCGCCGAAGTCGGCCTCGCTCACGGCGGCGAGCATCCCCGCCGCCGCGCGGGTCGCGCCGTCGCCGGGGGACGGGTCGAGCACCGTGACGGTCAGGCCGGCCGCGGCGGCGCGCCAGGCGGTCGCGAGGCCGACGATCCCGCCGCCCACGACGACGAGGTCGCGGGCGGGCGCGGCGGCCGGGGTGGCCGAGGTGGCAACAGTGGCGGGCATGTGCGCTCCCTTCGCTGGCATGACCCAGATCAGGTTCGACGGTCGGCTCCGACGCCCTCTCAGCCCCGAGCGGGGCTCCCGTGCGCGGCCACTGTAACCCGGGCCGCGGCTACCCTGGCCGGCGTGACCATCACGCCCGACCACCCCGCCGGCCCGGCCACCACAGCGGACGACCCACGGGACGCCGCACGGGACGCCGCACGGGACGCCGCGCCCGACGCCGCCCGCGCCCGGCTCGCCGACGCCCGCCTCTACCTGTGCACCGACGCGCGCGAGCAGCGCGGCGACCTGGAGGACTTCCTGCACGCGGCGCTGGCGGGCGGGGTCGACGTCGTGCAGCTGCGGGACAAGACGCTGGACGTGGCGCGCGAACTCGAGCTGCAGGAGGTCGTGGCGCGCGTGGCGGCCGAGCACGACGCCCTGTGGGCGGTGAACGACAGGGCGGACGTCGCCGTGCTCACCGGCGCGCCGGTGGTGCACATGGGCCAGCGCGACCTGCCCGTCCCCGCGGTCCGCGGCCTGCTGGGCCCGGCGCCGGTCCTGGGGCGGTCCACCCACTCGGCCGACCAGGCGGCGGCCGCGGAGGCCGACCCGGACGTCGACTACTTCTGCGTCGGCCCGCTGTGGGCCACGCCCACCAAGCCCGGCCGCGCGGCGGTCGGTCTCGACCTGCTGCGCCAGGTCGCCGCGTCCCACCCGGCGACGCCGTGGTTCGCCATCGGCGGTGTCGACGCCGAGCGCCTGGACGCCGTGCTCGACGCCGGCGCGTCGCGGGTCGTCGTCGTGCGGGCGATCACGCAGGCGCCGGACCCCGAGCGCGCCGCGCGCGAGCTGCGGGAGCGCCTGGGCTGACCGGCCGGCGGGGCGCCGCCCGGTGGGGAGAGTTCCCCATGCGACCGCGTGGTCCGGGGGCGGCGCCTGTGCCAGAGTGGGGCGTCCCCTCGCGTCGGCGCGGCTCACCCGCGCCCGAGACCTGGAGCAACCATGACCGTACGGTCCACCACCCGCGCCCGCGCCGCCGCGGCCCTCGCCCTGGCCGCCGCCCTCCTGCTCGCCGGCTGCACCGGCAGCCCTGCCGACGACGACGCGACCGGAGACGGCGCCTCCCAGGAGGACGGCGGCGCAGCCGGGGACGCCGGCGACGCCCAGGCGGAGGGCGGCGCCACCGGGGACGACGCGTCCGGACCCGGCACCGCGACGGTCGCCGACCAGGTGATGGGCGAGCAGACGATCGCGACCCCGCAGGGCGGCGGCAACGACCGCGGCGGCGAGGTCACGGTGACCCTGCGCTCCGTCGAGGCGGGCAGCACGACGATGACCGTCCGGTGGGCGCTGCGGTGGGACGACGACGAGGCGCCCGCCGACGCGGGCGCGGGCTACTACGACCTGGGCATCGAGCCGGTCACGACGGTGACCGACCGCGACGGCCTGAAGGCCTACCGTCCCTTCTGCACCAACGGCGCGTGGCAGGAGGACACCGCCAACACGACGAAGGCGTCGATGTCGCAGCTCAAGTGCCGCGAGTCGATGCTCGTGTCGCCGCTCGACAAGCACACCTTCAAGTTCCCCAACCACGGCGCCATCGAGGTCTCCGCCGTCCTGCCGGCGCCCGAGGGGAAGCCCGCGACGGTGGACGTGCTGCCCGCCGAGGGGCTCCCGCTGTTCACGGGCGCGACGGTGACCTACGCCGACGGAGGGTCCGAGTGACGGTGCGCGGGCGGCGCGTCCCGAGGGCTGCGCGCACGACCGCGCTCGCCGGTGCGCTCGCCGTCGCGCTCGCCGGACCGCTCGCCGCGCCGGCGGCGACGGCAGACACCGCGGGGACGGACCCTAGCCCGTCGGCGAGCCCGGACGCGTCGTCGCCCGGCGCGCCGGCGGCGGACCCGGAGCGGATGGAGAAGGCGCGGGCGGCGGTCGCGGAGGAGGATGCGGCGGTCGCGGCCGTCGAGGTCACCGACCCCATGCGGGCGGACGCGACCTTCGACCTGCGGGCGGACGACGCGACGTTCGCGCTCGACGCGGCGGACGCCACGACGTCGCTGGAGACGACGCGGGAGCAGGAGGAGGACACGGTCGTCACGCTCACGTCCGACCTGCTGTTCGACTTCGGCAAGGCCACGCTCACGCCGCAGGCGAAGGCCGCGGTGTCTGACCTGGCGGCGGACGTCCCGCAGGACGCGACGGTGCGGGTGGACGGCTACACCGACTCGGTCGGCACGGAGGCGAAGAACCTCGCCCTGTCGAAGAAGCGGGCGAAGGCCGTCGCCGACGTGCTCGGTGCCGAGCGCCCCGACCTGGAGCTCAAGGTGCGCGGGCACGGCGAGAAGGACCCGGTCGCGGACAACGAGGTCAACGGCGAGGACAACCCCGCGGGGCGGGCGCTCAACCGCCGCGTGGAGGTGACCTACCCCACCGCGTGACCCGGCGGACGGGCCCGGGAGGGGCGGTCCGCGGCGGCTACGATGGCTCGGTGACGACTCCCGCCACCGAGCCCAGCCCGGCCACCCCACGCCCGGTCCTGGTCGTCGACTTCGGCGCCCAGTACGCCCAGCTGATCGCGCGCCGCGTGCGCGAGGCCAGCGTCTACTCCGAGATCGTGCCCCACACGGCCACGGTGGAGCAGATGCTCGCCAAGGACCCGGCGGCGATCATCCTCTCGGGCGGACCGTCGTCGGTGTACGCCACGGGCGCGCCCTTCGTCGACCCGAAGCTGTTCGAGGCCGGCGTGCCGGTGCTCGGCATCTGCTACGGGTTCCAGGCGATGGCGCAGGCGCTGGGCGGCACCGTCGCGCAGACGGGGCAGCGGGAGTACGGCGGCACCGAGGTCGAGGTCTGCGAGGCCGGCGTGCTCCTGGCGGGCACGCCCGACCACCAGACCACCTGGATGAGCCACGGCGACTCCGTGCACGCCGCGCCGGAGGGCTTCGAGGTCCTCGCGACGTCGTCGGGCTCGCCCGTCGCCGCGTTCGAGGACACCGGCCGCCGGCTGTACGGCGTGCAGTGGCACCCCGAGGTCAAGCACTCCGCCCACGGCCAGGCCGTGCTGGAGAAGTTCCTCTACGAGGGCGCCGGGCTCGCCCCCGACTGGACGCCGGGCAACGTCATCGCCGACCAGGTCGCCGCGATCCGCGCCCAGGTGGGCGACGCGCGCGTCATCTGCGCCCTGTCCGGCGGCGTGGACTCCGCCGTCGCCGCCGCCCTGGTGCAGCGCGCGGTGGGCGACCAGCTCACGTGCGTGCACGTCGACCACGGCCTGCTGCGCGAGGGTGAGGTCGAGCAGATCGAGCGCGACTTCGTCGCCTCCACGGGCGTGAGGCTCATCATCCGCGACGAGAAGGAGCGGTTCCTGTCCGCCCTCGCCGGGGTGAGCGACCCGGAGACGAAGCGCAAGATCATCGGCCGGGAGTTCATCCGCGTCTTCGAGGACGCGCAGCGCGACATCGTCGCCGAGGCGGGCGCCCACGGCGAGGAGGTCAGGTTCCTCGTGCAGGGCACGCTCTACCCGGACGTGGTGGAGTCGGGCGGCGGCGAGGGCGCGGCCAACATCAAGAGCCACCACAACGTGGGCGGCCTGCCCGACGACCTCGAGTTCGAGCTCGTCGAGCCGCTGCGCACCCTCTTCAAGGACGAGGTCCGCGCGGTGGGCCGCGAGCTCGGCGTGCCGGAGGAGATCGTCTCCCGCCAGCCGTTCCCGGGCCCGGGCCTCGCGATCCGCATCGTCGGCGAGGTGACGGCCGACCGGCTCGAGACGCTGCGCAAGGCCGACGCCATCGCCCGCGCGGAGCTCACGAAGGCGGGCCTGGACGACGAGATCTGGCAGTGCCCGGTGGTGCTGCTCGCGGACGTCCGCTCCGTCGGCGTGCAGGGCGACGGTCGCACGTACGGCCACCCGATCGTGCTGCGCCCGGTGTCCTCCGAGGACGCGATGACGGCCGACTGGACCCGCCTGCCCTACGACGTGCTGTCCCTCATCTCGACCCGCATCACCAACGAGGTGAGCGAGGTCAACCGCGTGGTGCTCGACGTGACGAGCAAGCCCCCGGGCACCATCGAGTGGGAGTGAGGCGGCGGTGCGACCGGTCCTGCCGGTCGCACCGCCGTTCCTGCTCGCAGGATCCGGTCAGGAGATCTTGAACGAGTTGGCCTTGTCGTTGAAGCCGCTGAGCAGGGCCGACTTGTCGATCCAGCCGGTGCTGGTGCCGGTCTTGCCGTTGCCGTTGTAGAGCTTCACGTCGCAGCTGTTGTAGGTCTTGACCGAGCTGATCCGGTTGGCCAGCGCGGAGCCGAGGTTGGCGCCGCCCTCGTTGTCCCCGGTGCTCGACGTGCACCCGACCTTGTACTTCGGGTTGAACACGACGACCTGGAAGCCGCCGTAGTTCTTGTGCTGGTACAGCCGCGCGACGACCAGGCCGGTCCCGGGCTTCGCGTCCTTGCAGCCGAACGTGCCGTCGAGGACCGCACAGTAGTAGGTGGTGCGAGCGGCCTCGGCCGAGATCTTCAGGTCCTCGACCATGACGGGTTCGTCGCTGGTCACGCGCTCCACCTGGACCGGGGCCGGGTCGTCCGCCGGTGCGGCGGTGGCGGCCGGTCCCACGATCCCCAGGGCGGTGATCGCGGCGAGCCCGCCGACGACGGCGGCGAGCCGGGCACGGACGGTGCGTCGTGGCGTCGTGATGGTCATCTTCGCTCCTCACGTCAGCCGGCGATCCCCTTGTCGCCGGTCACGGTGTGGGGGGAGCGCCGCGGGGGCGACGGTGATACGCCGGAGCAATGATTCGTCGACGACCTGGGGCGATGCCGGGTCGACGGCCGGGCTCGACGGCGCCCTCGTCAGCCGACGAGCGACGCGGCGCGCTCGTAGGCGCGCTCGACGTCGGCGAGCACCCGCGGCCACGACGTCGCGAGCTCGGCGCCGCGGTTGTGCGCGATCATCGCGTCGAGCAGGGCCGGGTCGTCGGCGAGGCGCGCGAGGGCGTCCGCCAGGGCGGCGTCGTCGTCCACGAGGAGCGCGTCGCGGCCGTCGACCAGCCGCTCCGCCACGCCCGACTGCGAGCGGCTGACGACGGCGAGGCCGGCCGCCTGCGCCTCGAGCGCGGCGATCCCGAACGCGTCCTGCACGGCCGGGGCGACGAAGACGTCGGCGCGCACGTACAGCCGCTTGAGCTCGGTGGGCGTGAGACGCCCGACCAGCCGCACGACGTCCGTCAGCCCTCGCTCGCGCACCCAGCGCCGGGCCTCGGCGAGCTGCGGGCCGTCGCCGCCGATCGTCGCGACGAGGCGGCCGGGCGCCTTCTCGACGGCCGCGGCGATCGCCTCGAGCATGGGCAGGACCCGCTTGCGCGGGGCGAACCGCGTGGCGGACACGACGTGCACCTCGTGCCCCTCGGCCCGCTCGCCCCGCTCGACGCGGGGCAGCCGCCACGCCTCGACGTCGATGCCGTTGCCCAGCACGGACACCCGGCGCGCCGCGGCGTCGGCCCCCAGCCGGCGACCGACGAGGCGCCGCAGCGGCGCCGCGGTCAGCTCGCTCACCGCCGACCACTGCACCGGCCAGGCGGACCACCCCGTCGCGCGGTCGAGCGCCGCGAACGCGCGCTCCCACCCGCCCCACACGCTGTGCACCGTGAGCAGCGAGGGCAGGCCGAGGCGGCTCACCGGTCGCAGCGCCAGCTCGACCGTCGGCGCGAGGACCCCCATGTGCAGGTGGACGGCGTCCGGCCGGCGTCCGTCGACCTCCAGGTCGCGCAGCCGCGCCAGCACGTGCGCCGTCGACCGCGGGTGGACGGGGAAGCGGCCCGGCACCCGGGCAGCGACCCGGTGCACGACGACGCCGTCCTCGTCCGTCGCGGAGGTGATGCCGTGCTCGCCCGGCGCCGCCGGGGTCGTGGTGATCACCTCGACGTCGTGGCCGGCCTCCGCCTGCCGGCGCGCGAGCCGTGCCACCTGGGTCTCGATGCCGCCGAGCAGCGGGAGGTAGGAGTCGGACACGTGGACGATGCGCACCGGGTCATCCTGCCATCGCGACGAACTGCGGGTTCGCCGGGCCGGTCCGGCGCGGGGACGCTACCGTTCGAGGAGCGGTACTCGGATCACGGACATCGGAACCACCCTGCAGAACGAGGTGCGACATGTCGAGCACGGTCACCGTTCATCCGACCAAGGGCGTCCGTGGGATCGGCCTGGTCACGATCGTCGCCGGGATCGTGATGATCCTGGCCGGCCTGGGCGTGTGGGTCGTCGTGTCCCAGACCCTCGCCGACGAGGAGATCACCGTCTCGGAGGACGCGAGCATGTTCGCCGGCCAGCAGGTGACCGGTCCGTTCACCGCCTACGCGCAGGCGGAGGTGATCAACAAGCACGCCCTCGAGGCCTCGGAGGGGCAGACCTACGCCCAGCTCGAGCAGGACGACCCGACCCGGGAGACGGTGATGAACGCGTCGTTCCTGCGCGCGTCGCTGTTCACGTCGGTGGTGGCGTTCGGCGTCTGCGCGCTCGTCATCGGACTGGGCATCCTGTTCATCCTTCTCGGCGGCGCGTTGCGCAAGCTCGCGGGTGGCCCGCGGGTGGTCGTCGACAGCCCGGGGTACACCTCGTCCGGGGACCTGTCCGACGCCCGTCGCGCCGACCGGGGCGAGGCCGAGCGGCCGACGAGCCCGACGCCCCCGACGACCCCGACGACCCCCACCCCGCCGCCCGAGCGGCCCAGCACGCGCACGCCGCCGGGTGAGGCGGGGACGACGGGAAGGGCGCCCGAGGTGCCGTCGTCGCGGCCCCCGGACGCCCCGCCCGCCGGCGGCTCCCCGTCCGCCTGACGCCGCGCCTCAGCGCGGCGCGGACGCCCGTCGCCGGCGCCGGAGCGCGCTGACGACCGAGCCGATGACCAGCAGCGCGCCCGCCGCACCGAGCAGCACGATCGCGGCGAGCTCGGCGTCGATGTTCGCGCCCGCGGCGTCGGCCAGCATGCCGACGCCGAAGGCCACGACGAGGAAGCCCCACACGATCGTGGTGGTGCGGGGGCCGGTAGAGGTCGGCTGCTCGGCCACGGGCGCGGCCTCGGCCACGGGCGCGGCCTCGGCCACGGGCGCCGCGGGGGAGGGTTCGG
>Ga0180221_1001134_pt1 | contig 19048 bp, 14 predicted proteins | sample eDN5th37CKraftMG_FD_151339 | JGI IMG/M metagenome (GOLD analysis project Ga0180221, IMG submission 151339) | Enriched Miracle-Growth compost microbial communities from Emeryville, California, USA - eDNA 5th pass 37_C Kraft MG (version 2) (version 2) ...
TGAGGTCCGAGCCGAAGGCGAGGGCAAGAAAGCCGCGCGTCAGCTCCGCCGCGGTGAAGCGGGTGTATTGCGCCGGCGCGCCGTCGAACGAGCCCGGCGGCGCCGGCTGCTTGCCGCTCGCCGCGACGGCGGCGGATGTCACGCCCAGCATCATCGCGAGCGCGATGATCGACCCCCTCCACATTGCTCGCTTCGATCCCCTCCTCATTCCTCCTTCTTGCAGGGGGAGAATGACGTTGCTGCGAATCTTCCCTCCCCCTGAAAGGGGAAGGGTTAGGGCGGGGGTCGTCAGCCGTTGCAGCATTTTATGATTGCTTCCGGCGCAGGCGCGCCAGTCCTTCTTGCGCCACCGAGGCAACGAGCTTGCCGTCACGCGTGAAGATCAGTCCGCGCGAGAAACCGCGCGAGCCGTGCAGGTTCGGCGAGTCCTGCGAATACAGCAGCCACTCGTCGGCGCGGAACGGCCGGTGCAGCCACAGCGCGTGATCGAGGCTCGCGCCCATGAAATCCGCCTCGAACAGCGAGCGGCCGTGCGGCGCCAGCGAGGTATCGAGCAGCATCATGTCGGAAGCGTAGGCCAGCACGCATTGATGCAACGCCGGATCGTCCGGCAGCCGGCCGGCGGCGCGCATCCAGACATTGACACGGTCGCGCTTGTCGTCCTTGCCGAGATAACGCTCCAGCTCGACCGGGCGCAGCTCGATCGGCCGTTCGCGCTGGTAAAAGCGCCGCACCGTCTCCGGCATCTTCGCCAGCAGCGCGTCGCGGGCCTGCGGATTGTCGAACACGGCATCCGGCGGCGGCACGTCCGGCATCGGCGCCTGATGGTCGAGGCCGTCCTCGTCGGCATGGAAGGACACCAGCATCGAGAAGATCGGGTGACCGTGCTGGCGCGCGGTGACGTTGCGGGTCGTGAAGCTGCGGCCGTCGCGAATGCGGTCGACGTCGTAGATGATCGGCACCTTGGGATCGCCGGGCAGCAGGAAATAGGCGTGCATCGAATGCGGCGGCCGGCGGTCGACGGTGCGGATCGCGGCGGCGAGCGCCTGCGCGATCACCTGCCCGCCGAACACCCGGTTCCAGGTTATCTTCGGTGACACGCCGCGGAACAAATTGAGGTCGAGCTGCTCGAGATCGAGGATCGAGACGAGTTCCTTGACGGCTTCCGACATGAGGCTTTCCGAACCGGCGCGCAGCAGACGACATATGTCTTGCCGGCTCAACCTGCTATGCTGCGGTGCAATTGACAAGAAATTCAGGACTGGAATTCGCAACCCCATGGCCGGACCGGATCCCATCCGCGCAGACGTGCTGATCGCCGGCGGCGGCTTTGCCGGACTGGCGCTCGCCGTCGCGCTGCGGCAGGCCCTGGGCCGGCGTTTCGCCGTCACCGTGGCCGATCCGGCGCTGGCGGCAATCCCGTCGCGGGATCCGCGCGCGTCCGCGATCGCGGCGGCGGCGCGCCGGCTGTTCGAGGCGATCGGCGTCTGGGACGCGGTGGCGGGCGAAGCCCAGCCGATGCTCGACATGGTCGTCACCGACTCCCGGCTCGACGACGCGGTGCGGCCGACCTTCCTGACCTTCGGCGGCGAGGTCGAGCCGGGCGAGGCTTTCGCCCACATGGTCGAGAACCGGCATTTGATCGACGCGCTGGTGGCGAAGGCGCGGGACGAGGGCGTCGATCTGCGCGCGGCGGCGGTGACGGATTTCGAGACCGGGCCGCAACGGGTGACGGCGCGGCTCTCCGACGGCGGCGAATTGTCGGTGCGGCTTCTGGTCGGCGCCGACGGCGCGCGCTCGGCGGTGCGCGAGCGCGCCGGCATCGCGACGCATGGCTGGAACTACGATCAGTCGGCGCTGGTGATGACGGTCGAGCACGAGCGCGATCACAACGGCCGCGCCGAGGAGCATTTCCTGCCCGCCGGCCCGTTCGCCATTCTGCCGCTGACCGGCCGGCGCTCGTCGATCGTCTGGACGGAAGCGACGAAGGAGGCCGAGCGGCTGCTCGCGCTTCCCGACGAGGACTTTCACGCCGAGCTGGAAAAGCGGTTCGGCCTGCAGCTCGGCGATATCAAGGTGGCGGGGCCGAAACGTGCTTTCCCGCTCGGGCTGCACACCGCGCGCTCGTTCATCGGCGAGCGGCTGGCGCTGATCGGCGACGCCGCGCATGTCATCCATCCGATCGCAGGGCAGGGGCTCAACATGGGCCTGCGCGACGCGGCGGCGCTGGCCGAGGTCGTCGCCGACGCGGCGCGGCTCGGGCTCGATCCCGGCGACGCCGAGACGCTCGCGCGCTATCAGCGCTGGCGGCGCTTCGACACCATGGCGATGGGCGTGGCGACCGACGGCCTCAACCGGCTGTTCTCCAACAAGTCCGACGTGCTCCGCCTCGCGCGCGATATCGGGCTCGGGCTCGTCGAGCGGATGCCGGCCTTGAAGCGGGTGTTCATCCGCGAGGCGGCGGGCTTCACCGGCGAGGTGCCGAAGCTGCTGCGCGGCGAGGCGATTTAGCGGACTGTCATTCCGGACGCCGCGAAGCGGCGATCCGGAATCCAGACATTTTTCAAAAGCGTTCAGTCGGGCTGGATTCCGGGTTCGCGCTTTCAGCGCGCCCCGGAATGACGGCAGAACATCGGCCTGATATCCGCACTCAACTCAGCGGCACGCTGCCGACGTGATCCTTGAACGCCTTGCGCGACGAGATCGCGGCGTACCAGCGGTCGAGGTTCGGCGTCTTCGGCCGCTCCGGCACCAGCTGCACGAAGCGGTAGCACATGATGCCGACCGGGATGTCGCCGTAGGAGAACGCATCGCCGGCGACGAATGGCGTCTTGCCGAGCTGGCGTTCGAGCATCGCGAAGTTCTCGATGCTCTTATCCTTCGAAGCCTTCACCGCCGCCATGTCGCGCTTCTCCGGCGGCGTGCGGATCAGTTGCCAGAACGCCGGGACGATGCCGGGGCCGCAGACCGACAATTGCCAGTCCATCCACTGGCTCGCCAGCGCGCGGATATGCGGGTCCTTCGGCTCCAGCACGCCGGCCTTGTCGAACTTCCCGGCGAGATAGCGCACGATCGAATTGGATTCCCAGAGCAGGAAGCCGTCGTCTTCTTCCAGCGTCGGCACCAGGCCGTTCGGGTTCATCGCGAGATAGGGCGCGTCCCGGTTCTTGCCGAAGGCGCCGCCGACGTCGATGCGTTCGGCCTCGAGTCCGAGCTCGCCGAGCGCCCACATGACCTTCTGCACGTTGGCCGAGGTGTTGCGGCCCCAGATTTTCATCATCGCGGTGTCTCCGGTTTAGTCCGGCAGCGGTTTTATCCGGCGCGGCCGCAAATGTCTGCCGCGCGAGCGTTGAAATTCCGGGATCGAGGGATGCAGTTTTCTATTCGACCGGCCGCGCCTCGTCCGCCAGCATGATCGGAATGCCGTCGCGGATCGGATAGGCGAGTTTTGCGCGCCGTGAAATCAGTTCCTGTTTCGCGGCGTCGTATTCCAGCGGGCCCTTGGTGACCGGGCACACCAGGATCTCCAGCAGCTTGGGGTCGACGCCGCCGGCGGGACGTTCGGGTTCGGAGGTCATGTCCGGGCTCATTTCCGGATTCATTTCCGGATTCATGGGGGTTGTCGATAGCGCGGCGCGCGGCGCTACTGCAGCGGCGGGTCGCCGTCGCTCCTTTGCTTGGCGAGCTCGATCTCGGTGACGGCGACGAGGATCTCGGCGCGGGTCTTGAGGTCGGGCGCCTCCAGCAGCGCCTGCTTTTCCGCGCTGCCATAGGGCGACATCATCGCCAGCGCGTTGACCAGCGCCTCGTTCGGCGCGTTCTCGATGCCGTCCCAGTCGGCTTTCAGATTGTTGGCTTTCAGGAAATCGCGCAGCGCGTTGACGACGGCGTCACGATCGACCGCCTGCTCTCCCTTGCGCGCGACGAAATCGTCGGCGAACGGCGCGAAGGTGACGCGGCATTGCCGGTAGGGCGTCAGCACCTTCAGCTCTTCCTCGATGCGGAACCGCGCGACGCCGGTCAGCTCGAGCAGATAGCGGCCGTCGCCGCTCTCGGCGAGTTGGGTGATGCGGCCGACGCAGCCGATCTTGAACAAAGCGGGATGGGTGTCGGAGCCGCCATGGCTGTGCGCGGGGTCGGGCTGGATCATGCCGATCAGCCGGTGGCCGTCGCGCAGGGCGTCGTCGACCATCGCCAGATAGCGCGGCTCGAAAATGTTGAGCGGCATCTGCCCGCGCGGCAGCAGCAGCGCGCCCGGTAGCGGAAACACCGGGATGACGGCCGGCAGGTCGACCGGGCCGCGATACTGCGCATTCATCGGCATGTACGAAACTCCTTCGTACGTCTTGTCGCCTCATCCTGAGGAGCGGGCGCAGCCCGCGTCTCGAAGGATGAGGCCTCGTCCTTCGAGACGGGCGCGTTCCGCGCCCTCCTCAGGACGAGGAGGAAAAGTCACGAAAACAAAATCGACGACAGCTTCTTGCGGCCCTCGACGGTCGCCTCGTCGGCGCCGCCCCAGGCCTCGAAGAACTGCACGAGCTGCTTGCGAGCGCCGTCGTCGTTCCACTTGCGGTCGCGCCGCACGATCTGGAGCAGATGATCGGTCGCCTCGGCGCGCTTGCCCGCGGCGTTGAGCGCGACCGCGAGATCGAACCGCGCCTGATGATCGAGCGGATCGGCGGCGACCTTGGCCTCGAGCTCGGTCAGCGGTCCGATCGATTTCGCCTGCTCGGCGAGCTCGATCGCGGCGCGCGCGGCGACGACCGCGCTGTCGTTCTGCTTCGCCGCCGGCACCGTGGCGAGCGTGTTCTTCGCCTGATCGAGGTTGCCGGCTTCGACATGCGCCCGCGCGAGACCGGCGAGCGCGGCGACGTTGTCGCTGTCGCCGGCGAGCACCTGCGCGTAGATGTCGGCGGCGCCGGCGGCATCGCCCGCGGCGAGCGCGGCGTCGGCCGCCTTCAGCAAATCCTTTTCCTCGCCGCCGATCTCGCTCTTGGTCAGCCGCTCGATGAAGGAGACGACCTGGCCCTCAGGCAGCGCGCCCATGAAGCCGTCGACCGGCTGGCCGTTGACGAAGGCGATGACGGCGGGGATCGACTGGATGCCGAGCTGCTGCGCCACGGCGGGATGCTCGTCGATATTCATCTTGACGAGCTTCGCCTTGCCCTTGGCGCCGCGCACCGCCTTCTCGATGACCGGGGTGAGCTGCTTGCACGGGCCGCACCACGGCGCCCAGAAGTCGACCAGCACCGGCTGGCGCTTCGACTCCTCGATGACGTCCTTGACGAAGGTCTGCGTGGTGGTGTCGCGGACCGTATCGTCGGACGCCGCCGCCGCGGCCGTTCCCCCATTCTGCAGCATGAAACCTCGCCTCAAACCTGTTCGCGAACCGGATCGGAATTGGCGTTCCGGCCGTTTCGGGCCGCCCGCCCAAAATTCTATCTCATTAATTGGGTATGCGGCGGACGAATGCAATCAGCCGTTTGCGGCCGGGTTATGGGCGCGCTCCCGAACGGAAAAGCCGGTTTTCGCCGGCGCGAAGCCGCCGTGCGGACCGGGTCATGCTTCGATCGCTTGACCGCCGGACAGGCGCTCCACCCGCGGGCTGTGGCCGGTCGCCTCGAGGAAGCGGATCAGGTCGTCGCGGCCGATCGTGGTGGTCATGGTGTTGGTGAGCGGGTGGCAGTTGACGATGGCGTGGTCCATCAGCGCCCGGTCGATGACGACGGTGACCCGCCCCGCGGTGTCGTTCAGTGCCCCGAAGGCGGTGACCGAGCCCGGCTCGACGCCCAGCACCTCGCGCAGCAGGTTCGGCGCGCCGAACGAGAAACGCCCCGCGCCGAGCTTGTGGTGCAGGCTTTTCAGTTCGATCACCGCGTCCTCCTCGGCGACGACGAGGAACAGCGCATTCTTCTTGTCGCGCAGGAACAGGTTCTTGGTGTGGCCGCCAGGAATTTGCCCGCGCAGCGCCCGGCTCTGTTCGACCGTGAAGAGTGGCGGATGGGTCACGGTCTTGTGCGCAATCCGCAAGCCGTCGAGAAAGGCGAAGAGCTGGTCTGGTGTCGCGGCCATCGCGACCATATAAGTCATAACACTGCGTCGAATGCCATCGACCGAAAGGGTCCAGGACGTCATGCGCCGAACCGTGTGTCTCGTGCCGCTCGCCGCCGTTTGCCTCATGCTCGGCCTGTCCGCCTGCGCCTCGGCGCCGGAGCGGGTCGGCCCGTGGTGCGCGGTTGCCGACAAGGGCTGGGGCAATGTGGTGGAAGACTGCAGCTATGCCACCATCGAGGACTGCCGCCGGGTCATCCTCAGCGGCAACCGGGGCACCTGCAACCGCAACCCGCGCTGGGCCGTCGAGCACAAGCGGCGACGCTGAGGCGGTTCCGGCCGGATTGCCGCCGGAATACGGGAAAACGAGGCGTTAACGGCGCCGGTCGCGGCTTTTCGCCACGAAGCCGAAAGCCGTTGCCAAGGCCGGGCTCCTGTGGCTATAGGAACGGCCTCGGATGCGGGTGTAGCTCAGGGGTAGAGCACGACCTTGCCAAGGTCGGGGTCGAGGGTTCGAATCCCTTCGCCCGCTCCAGTTACTCGGCAGTTTTCCAAAACCCCAAGATTCAGGCGCGGCCGCTTCGCCGACGCTCAGGCTTTGTCCTCGCGTACGTCGGCGACCATGCCGCCGCTGAGGCGCACGAGGTCGTCGGCCGTGGTGCGGAAGACGTGACGCGGCGAGCCGGCCGCCGCCCAGACGGGGTCGCACGTCAAAAGGTCTTGGTCGATCAGCACGCGCGGCTGCACGGCGTGGCCGAGCGGCGCGACGCCGCCGATCGCGAAGCCCGTGGTGTCGCGCACCCAACGCCCCTTCGCCGGCTTCACCGTGCGGCCGATCAGCGCCTCGACCTTCGCGGTGTCGATGCGGTTGGCGCCTGAGGCGATCACCAGCACGACCTCGTTGCCGGCGCGCAGCACGATCGATTTCGCGATCTGTCCCACCGTGCAGCCGACGGCGTTCGCCGCGTCCTGCGCGGTGCGGGTGCCGTCGGGAAACTCCGAGATCGTATCGGCGTGATTGGCCGCGAGCAAAGCTGCGCGCACCCGCGCGACGGAGCTGTTGGGTTCGGTCATGCGCTAGTACCCCACCGCCAGCGCGCCGCGCGTGCGCGCGTCGGCCGCGCCGATGACGCCGTCATCGGTGACGGCGATCGAATTCGCCGAGGTGCCGGGCCGCGTCGGCGTGATCTTGTGGCCGCGCTCGCCGAGGTCCGCGAGCGTTTCGGCGTCGAAGCCCGGCTCGACGAACACGTCTTCCGGCCGCCATTGATGATGCAGACGCGGCGCGCCGACCGCCTCGTTCACCGGCATTTTGAAGTCGAGCACGTTGACGATCACCTGCAGCACGGTCGTGATGATGCGGCTGCCGCCCGGCGAGCCGGTGACCAGCACCGGCTTGCCGTTCTTCAGCACGATGGTCGGCGTCATCGACGACAAAGGCCGCTTGTTCGGGCCGGGCAGGTTCGCCTCGAAGCCGACCAGGCCGAAGGCGTTCGCCGCGCCGGGCTTGGCGGTGAAATCGTCGAGCTCGTTGTTCATCAAGACGCCGGTGCCGTCGGCGACGAAGCCGAGGCCATAGGAGAAGTTCAGCGTATAGGTGTTCGACACCGCGTTGCCGTCCTTGTCGATCACCGAATAATGCGTGGTGTTGTCGCCCTCATGGATCGCCGGATTGCCGGGCCGCACGGTCGCCGGCGGCGTCGCTTTCTCGGTGATGCTGTCGCGCAATGACTTCGCATAAGCCTTCGAGGTGAGGCCCTTGACCGGCACCTGCACGGTGTCGGGGTCGCCGAGATAGACGGCGCGGTCGGCATAGGCGCGCGTCATCGCCTCGATCATCAGATGCAGCGACGCGGCGTTGCGCTCGGTCAGGTCGTAGCCTTCGAGAATGTTGAGCATCTCGATCAGGTGCACGCCGCCGGAGGAGGGCGGCGGCATCGACACGATGTCGTAGCCGCGATAGGTGCCGCGCACCGGCGCGCGGATGGTGGCGTGATAATTCTTCAGGTCGGCGGCGGTCATGATGCCGCCGGCGGCCCGGATGCTCGCGGCGAGCCGCTCCGCCGTCTCGCCTTCGTAGAAGCCTTGCGCGCCGTCGCGGGCGACGCGCTCCAGCGTGCCGGCAAGGTCGCTTTGCACCAGCCGGTCGCCCTGCGCGAGCGGCGCGCCGTCGGGGCGGAGGAAGATCTTCGCGGATGACGGCCAGCGCGCGAGCCGCGCCTGCACGCTCGGCAACGAGTCGGCGATGTCGTCCTCGATCGGGATGCCGTCGCGGGCGAGCGCGATCGCCGGGGCGATCAGGTCGGCCAGCGAGAACTTGCCGGAGCCGTATTTCGCCTGCGCCAGCGCGAGGCCTGCGACGGTGCCCGGCACGCCGATGGCGAGCGCGCTGTCGCGCGACTTGCCGGGATCGGCCTCGCCGGCCGCGTTGAGGAACATGTCGCGCGTCGCGGCGGCCGGCGCGGTCTCGCGGTAGTCGATGGTGACGTCGTCGCCGGTGGCGAGATGGATCACCATGAAGCCGCCGCCGCCGATATTGCCGGCGCGCGGATAGGTGACGGCCATGGCGAAGCCGACCGCCACCGCGGCGTCGACGGCATTGCCGCCCTGTTTCAGGATCTCCGCGCCGATCCGCGCGGCGCGCGCCTCCTGCGCCACCACCATGCCGTGCCCGACGTGGACGGCGGGCGGCACCTGGGCGTGGGCCGGTGTGACGAGGAGTGTCAGCGTGAAAATCAGGAGAGTGAAACGACGAGCGGATTGCATTTGAATGCTCGAAATCGGCGAGTTCTGTCATGCCCGGCCCTGTGCCGGGCATCCACGTCTTCGCGGCAGAGCAACAAGCAAAACGTGGATGGCCGGGACAAGCCCGGCCATGACGTACTTTTTAATTTACCGCGCCTGGCCGTGATAGACGGGGTTCGGCCGCATGTCGGTGGCGGTCGCGACGCGGTTCGACATGTTGAAGAAGCCGACCACGGCGGAAATGTCCCAGATGTCGCGCTCGGTGAAGCCGGCGCGGCGCAGCCGCTCGCGGTCGCCTTCTTCCACGCCCCAAGGCTGCGTGGTCAGCTTCACCGCGAAGTCGAGCATGGCGCGCTGGCGGCGGTCCAGCCGGGCGACGCGGTAGTTCATCACCATCTGTTCGCCGAGCAGCGGATTGCCGGAATATTGCCGCACCGCCGCGCCATGCGCGGTGAGACAATAATAACAGCGGTTCTGCGACGACACCGCGACCGCGATCATCTCGCGCTCGAGCTTCGAGAGGCCGGAGTCGCCCAGCATCAGATCATTGTACATCGCGACGAAGGTTTCGAGCTTTGCGTTGTCGAAGGCGTAGGCGAGCAGCACGTTCGGCACGAAGCCGAGCTTGTCCTGGCACTTCTTGAAATAGGCGGCCATGGCCGGCGACAGCTTCGCCGCCGGCAGCTTCAGCGAGACGATCGGCGCGTCGTCGGCGGCCTTCGTCTCGGGCTTTGCCGCGAGCTTCCCGCCGCCGGGCGGCTTCGTCTTTGCCGCAGTCTTGATGTGCGCCGCCTTGTTCGCGGCCGGCTTCGCGCTCGCCGCCTTGCCGGCAGCTTTTTTTGTGACTTTACCCATCCCCGCCCCGTCCTCGACTGAACCCAATCTTTGTCGGCAAGCCTACACCGTTCCGCACCACCGTGGAACGCCGCGACGGCGAGATTTTGCGTTTGCACTCAAGTCGTTATCGGGCCATGCGGCGCGTCATCTTGCCGTCAATAATTAATGAGCGGCTTGCTCTCGACGGTCCCGCCCGGATCGTGAACACTCGCATCACGCGACTCACCCGCCCCGTGACGTCTCAGCGCCGGAACACCGCCATGGCTGTCGAGCAACCCGACGAGGAACTGCGCGTCGCGCAATCGCTGATCGAGGCCGCGGGCGTCATGCTCGCCTCGCGGCATCCGCAGGACGCCGGGTCCGTCGCGCATGTGCCGCTCGATTTTCTGGTGCGGCTGTTCGCGCGCTCGGCGGCGGAGGATCTCGCCCGCTACAGCGCCGAGGATCTGGTGCGGCTTGCCGAAAGCGCCTGGGCGTTCTTCGCCGCGCGCAAGCCGGGCGCGCCGAAGCTGCGCGTCGCGCCGGCCAGCCTGTCGCCGGCCGCGGCGCAGCGGCCGGAGACACTGATCGAGATCGTCAACGACGACATGCCGTTCCTGGTCGACTCGGTGCTCTCGGAGCTGCAACGGCAGGGCCTGCGCGTTTATCTCGTCGTACATCCGGTGCTGATGGCCGAGCGCGACGGCGCCGGCCAGCTCGTCCGGTATGGCGAGGGTCGCCGCGAGAGTTTCATCCATGTTCACGTCGACGCGGTCGACGAGACGCGCGCCGCAAGGATCGCGGACGGCATCGGGCAGGCGCTCGGCCAGGTGCGGCTCGCGGTGACCGACTGGAAGCCGATGATCGCCCGCGTCGGCCAGCTCGTCGCCGAGCTGAAAGCCAGCCCGCCGCCGCTGCCGGTCGACGACATCGCGGAGGCCGTGCAGTTCCTCGAATGGCTGATGGCCGACAACTTCACCTTCCTCGGCATCCGTGAATATGCGCTGTCGCCGTCGGGCGACGGGCTGACGCCGGACTTCGGCAACGCGCTCGGCGTCATGCGGGCGCGCGACATGCGCGTGCTGCGGCGCGGCGGCGAGCTGCTGGAGTTCACGCCGCAGATCATGGCGTTCCTGCACGAGCCGCGGCTGTTGATCGTCACCAAGGCGAATGTGCGCTCGCTGGTGCATCGCCATGTCCATCTCGACTATATCGGCGTCAAGCACTTCGATTCCGCCGGCAAGCTGATCGGCGAGTTTCGCATCGTCGGGCTGTTCACCTCGACCGCCTACACGCGTTCGGTGCGCAACATTCCCTATCTGCGCCGCAAGTTCAAAGCGATCGAGAAGCGCGCCGGCTTTGCCGAGGACAGCCACTCCGGCAAGGCGCTGGCCAACGTCATCGAGAACTATCCGCGCGACGAGCTGTTCCAGATCGACGAGGACACGCTGTACCGCTTCGCGATGGCGATCCTGCAGCTCGACGAGCGGCCGCGCGTGCGGGTGCTGGCGCGCTCGGACGGCTTCGACCGCTTCGTCTCGGTGCTCGTCTTCGTGCCGCGCGAGCGTTACGACAGCCGGGTGCGCGAGCGCATCGGCGTCTATCTCGCGCGCGCCTTCGCGGGCCATGTGTCGGCCTATTATCCCTCGTTCCCCGAGGGGCGGCTGGCGCGGGTGCATTTCATCATCGGCCGCGACAGCGGCACGACGCCGAAGATCGACCGCGCCACGCTCGAAGACGCGGTCGAGGACATCGTGCGGACCTGGGCCGACGGCTTCACCACGGCGCTGGCGCAGGCCCACGCGCCGGCCGAGGCGCGCGCCTTGTTCGACCGCTATGCCGGGGCGTTTTCCGCCGGATACCGCGACGCCTATGCGCCGGCGGTGGCGGTGCATGACATTCATCTGATCGAGGAGCTGACCGACGAGCGGCCGCTCGGCGTCGAGTTCTATCCGCGCGACGACGAGGGCGAACACCGCACCGTCGGCCTCAAGGTGTGGAGCAAGGCACGGCCGCTGCCGCTGTCGGAGCGCGTTCCGGTGCTGGAAAACATGGGTTTCCGCGTCGTCGACGAGCGCACCTTCCCGGTCGGCGAGCGCGGCGACGGCGATGCCGATATCTGGCTGCACGACATGCTGCTCGAGCGCCGCGACGGCGGCGCTGTCGAGCTCGAAGGCCACAAGAAGCGGCTTGAAACCGCCTTCGTGGTGACGATGCGCGGCATCGCGGAGAACGACGGCTACAACGCGCTGGTCCTGCTCGGCGGCCTGATGTGGCGCGACGTGGCGCTGCTGCGCGCCGTCTCGCGCTTCCTGCGGCAGGCGCGGGTGCCGTATTCGCAGGACTATATGTGGACGACGCTGACGCGGCATGCCGGCATCGCCGCCGATGTCGTCGCGCTGTTCCACGCGCGGTTCGATCCGGTGGGCCATGACGGCCGCGATCAGCGCGAGGCGGGGATCGCCGCGCGCATCGAGGAAGCGCTCGGCAAGGTCGAGAGCCTCGACGAGGACCGTATCCTGCGCCACTTCGTCAACGCGGTGACGTCAGCGGTGCGCACCAACTTCTTCCAGCCTGGCGCCGACGGCGGGCCGAAGCCGCAGATCGCCATCAAGTTCGAGAGCCGCAAGATCACCGACCTGCCGGCGCCGCGGCCGCTTTACGAGATCTTCGTCTATTCGCCGCGCGTCGAAGGCATCCACCTGCGCTTCGGCAAGGTGGCGCGCGGCGGCATCCGCTGGTCGGACCGGCCGCAGGACTTCCGCACCGAAATCCTCGGCCTCGTCAAGGCGCAGCAGGTCAAGAACGCGGTCATCGTGCCGGTCGGCGCCAAGGGCGGCTTCGTGCCCAAGCATCTGCCGAAATCGCCGCGCGACGCGGTGATGGCGGAAGGCGTCGCCAGCTACAAGCTGTTCATCGCCACGCTGCTCGACATCACCGACAACATCGCGCCGGACGGCAAGATCATTCCGCCGCCGAACGTGGTGCGCCACGACGGCGACGATCCTTATCTCGTCGTCGCCGCCGACAAGGGCACCGCGACGTTCTCGGACACCGCGAACGACATCTCCATCGCGCATGATTTCTGGCTGAATGACGCCTTCGCCTCCGGCGGCTCGGCCGGTTACGACCACAAGGCGATGGGCATCACCGCGCGCGGCGCGTGGGAGTCCGTCAAGCGGCACTTCCGCGAGATGGACGTCAACATCCAGGCGACGCCGTTCACGGTGGCCGGCGTCGGCGACATGTCGGGCGACGTGTTCGGCAATGGCATGCTGCGCGCGAAGACCATCCGGCTGGTCGCCGCCTTCGACCATCGCGATATCTTCATCGATCCCGACCCGGACCCGGAGAAGAGCTTCGCCGAGCGCCAGCGGCTGTTCGGGCTGCCGCGTTCGAGCTGGCAGGATTACAACAAGGAATTGCTGTCGAAGGGCGGCGGCATCTATTCGCGCCAGGCGAAGGAGATCGCGCTCAGCGCGCAGGCGCAGGCGCTGCTCGGCCTCGCCGAACGGGTGACGCCGCACGAGCTGATGCGCGCGGTGCTGAAGCTCGATGTCGACCTGTTGTGGTTCGGCGGCATCGGCACCTACATCCGCGCTTCCGGCGAGACCGACGAGGCGGTCGGCGACCGCGCCAATGACGCGATCCGCGTCACCGGCGCGGACCTGCGCTGCAAGGTGATCGGCGAAGGCGCCAATCTCGGCATGACGCAGCGCGGCCGCGTCGAGGCGGCGCAGCGCGGCATCCGGCTCAACACCGACGCCATCGACAATTCGGCCGGCGTCAACACTTCCGACGTCGAGGTCAATATCAAGATCGCGCTCGCGGCGCCGGTGCGCGCCGGCAGGCTCACCCTCGAGGCGCGCAACGCGCTGCTCGCCGAGATGACCGACGAGGTCGCCCGCCTGGTGCTGCGCAACAACTACCAGCAGACGCTGGCGCTCTCGCTTGCGCAGCGGCGCGGGCTCGAGGACCTCGGCTTCCAGCAGCGGCTGATGCAGCTTCTGGAGAAGCACGGCGATCTCGACCGCGCGGTCGAGTTCCTGCCCGACGAGCTGGTGCTGGCCGAGCGGCGCAAGCGCAACCAGCCGCTGACGCGGCCGGAGCTCGCGGTGCTGCTCGCCTATGCGAAGCTCACGCTCTACAACGACCTGCTCGATTCATCGGTGCCGGACGATCCCTATCTCGGCCGCGAGCTGAACCGTTATTTCCCGAAGGAAATGACGGAGCGGTTCCCGGATGCGCTGCAGACGCACCGGCTGCGCCGCGAGATCATCGCGACGCAACTGACCAACTCGATGATCAACCGCGGCGGGGCGACGCTGATCGTGCGGATCGGCGACCAGACCGGCTCGTCGCCGCCGCAGATCGCCGCCGCCTTCGCCGCCGTGCGCAACAGCTATGGCCTGGTCGAGCTGAACGCCGAGATCGATGCGCTCGACAACAAGGTGCCGGGCGATACTCAATTGTCGCTCTACGCCGCGGTGCAGGACCTGCTGCTCGACCGGCTGATCTGGTTCCTGCGCAATGTCGATCTGAGCGCGGGGCTCGACAAGGTCATCGCGCATTACCGCGACGGCATCGCGCAGGTGGAACAGGCGCTCGACGCCGCGCTGTCGAAGGAGGCCGCGGCCGCGCGCGCGGCGCGCATCGCGGAACTGGCCAAGGCCGGCGTGCCGGAGACGCTGGCGCGCCGGATCGGCAGCCTCACGGAGCTGAAATCGGCGCCGGATATCGTGCTGGTGGCCGACCGCGCCCAAAAATCGGTAGCGGACGTCACCGCGACCTATTTTGCGACCGAGGCGTTCTTCCAGCTCGACCGCGTGGCGAGCGCGGTGCCCGCCATTGTCGTCACCGATTATTTCGACCGCCTCGCGCTCGACCGGGCGCTCGATTCGATCGGCGACGCAGAGCGGCGGCTCACCGCCGCGATGGTCGGCAACGGCAAGGATCCGAGCGCGTCCGGCGCGGACGCGGTGGCGCACTGGGTCAAGCCGCGCCAGGCCGAGGTCGAGCGCATCCGCAGCGCGATCCACGAGATCGCCGGCTCCGGGCTGACGCTGTCGAAGCTGACGGTGGCGGCGAGTTTGCTGGGGGACTTGGCGAGGGAATAGGGTGCTCTCTATTCCTTCCGCGAAAGGTGAGGATCCGGCGCGCAGCATCAAACGCCGTCATTGCCGGGCTTGACCCGGCAATCCATGATGCCGTCCCACGATGGCTGACTATTTTGTCTACGTTCTTGCAAGTAAACCTCGTGGGACACTCTATGTTGGTGTCACCAACGACCGCGCCTCATGGATGCCCGGATCAAGCCCGGGCATGACGCTGAATTTTACGGCCAGCGCTTCTAATGCCTGAAATGCCGCGTGCCGGTCAGCACCATGGCGATGCCGTGCTCGTCGGCGGCCTTGATCACCTCGTCGTCGCGCATCGAGCCGCCGGGCTGGATCACCGCCGTCGCGCCGGCTTCGATGGCGACCAGCAGGCCGTCGGCGAACGGGAAGAACGCATCCGAGGCGACCACCGAGCCTTTGGTCATCGGCGCGGCAAGCCCGAGTTCCTTGGCCGCATCCTCCGCCTTGCGTGCGGCGATGCGCGCCGAGTCGACGCGGCTCATCTGCCCCGCGCCGATGCCGACGGTGGCGAGGTCTTTCGCATAGATGATGGTGTTCGACTTGACGTGCTTGGCGACGCGGAACGCGAAACGCAGATCGCGTAATTCGGCTTCGGTCGGCGCGCGCTTGGTCGCGACCTTGAGCGGCATGTCGTCGATCACCGCGTTGTCGCGCGACTGCACCAGCAGGCTGCCGGCGACCGACTTGACCGTCCAGCCGGCCGCGCGCGGATCGGGCAGGCCGCCGGCCAGCAACAGGCGCAGGTTCTTCTTCGCCGCGACGATGGCAATTGCCTCTTCGTCGGCGTCGGGCGCGATGATGACTTCGGTGAAGATCTCAGTGATGGCGCGCGCGGCTTCGGCGTCGAGCTTGCGGTTCAGCGCGACGATGCCGCCGAACGCCGACGTGGTGTCGCAGGCGAGCGCCTTTTTATAGGCCTCGAGCAGCGTGCCGGCTTCCGCCACGCCGCACGGATTGGCGTGCTTGACGATGACGCAGGCCGCGCTGCGCGCCGGGTCGAACTCCGCGACGCATTCATACGCCGCGTCGGTGTCGTTGATGTTGTTGTAGGAGAGCTGCTTGCCCTGCACCTGCCTCGCGGTGGCGACGCCGAAGCGTTCGACCGGCCCTTTGTAGAACGCCGCGCTCTGGTGCGGGTTCTCGCCGTAGCGCAGCGCCTCGGCGAGCTTGCCGCCGAAGGCGCGGTAGTCCGGCGCGGGATTTTTCAAAACGTCGGCGAACCAGTTGGAGATCGCGGCGTCATAGGCGGCGGTGCGGGCATAGGCCTTGGCGGCGAGCGAACGGCGCAGGCTCGCGGTGGTCATGCCGCCGTGCTTGGCAAGGTCGTCGAGCACCAGGGCGTAGTCGTCGACGTCGACCACCACCGCGACGTCGTCGTGGTTCTTCGCCGCGGCGCGGATCATCGCCGGGCCGCCGATGTCGATGTTCTCGACGCAGTCCTCGTAGCGCGCGCCCTTCGCGACGGTCGCCTCGAACGGATAGAGATTGACCACCAGCAGGTCGATCGGACGGATATGGTGCTCCGCCATCGAGGCCTGATGCTCCTTGTTGGCGCGGATCGCGAGCAGGCCGCCATGCACTTTCGGATGCAGCGTCTTGACGCGGCCGTCCATCATTTCCGGAAAGCCGGTCAGCTCGGCGACGTCGATCACCTTGAGCCCGGCGTCCTTGATCGCTTTCGCGGTGCCGCCGGTCGAGACCAGCTCGACGCCGAACTCCGACAGCGCGCGGGCGAATTCGATCAGTCCGGTCTTGTCGGACACCGAGAGAAGGGCGCGCAGCACGCGGCGGGGATGGTCGCTCATTGGATACAGTCGCTCATTGGATACTGTTCACCGCCATATCGACCGGGGCGGGCGGCGATTGCAAGCAGGCTCTGATGGGTGTTGTGGACGTTGCCGGCGAACCATTCTCCGCTCATTCCCGCGGAAGCGGGAATCCAGTTGATTTTTGCACTGGGTCCCCGCTTTCGCGGGGACGAGCGGAAATAAAATGAGCTGCTACGGCTCCAGCGGCAGTTCCGGCTCGTCGTTGCGGTAGCGTCGCGTCCCTTGCGTCGCCCGCGGCGTGTGCTGGAAGCTCCAGGCGGCGCGGGGCCGGGCGCGGGCCTGGCCGTACATCACGATCTGCACGGTGCGGCGCGGCCCGTCGGGGCCCGCGAGGTAGACGCTTTCCTCGATCTCGACCGGATCGCCATGCGAGTCGAAGGTCCAGACATCGCGGTCCGGCAGCGTCAGCATGACGCCCTGGCCGTCGGTCAGCCGGTTCGCCTTCACCGACGGATGCAGGTGAAAGCGGATCGCGTAGTCGTCGCGGCCTCTGTTCGGGAAGCTGTCGCCATGCGCGGGCAGGAAGCTGTCCTCGCCGTGGAGCCCGCGGCCGTCGGCGGCCAGCCGCACAATCCGGCGATGCAGGACGCCGAACTCGCCGGCATAGCCGTCATGGGTGGCGGACAGGATGATGCCGTCCGGCGACTCGTGGCGCTCGGTCGCGATCCGGTGCGGCCCGCCGACGATCGGGATGCCGCCGAGCAGCTTGCGGAAGGTCGCGCCGCTGCCGAGCTGGCTCGACGAGGTGTCGTTCAGCGTGACGGTGGAATGCGCGGCGGTGGTGCGCGCGACCTGCCGCCAGTTCTCGCGGTTCATCGCCGGCAGGCCGCAATTGACGATCAGCCGGTGGCGCTTCCACGATGTTTCGAAGGAGAGGCAGCCGGCATGGGCGTCCTGGCTGACCGCCAGCGGCGGCGGCTTGCCGGTGTCCATCAGGATCACGGTGTCGCCGGCCTCGAGCCGCTGGTAGCCGGAATGCGGCGCATTGGCGACCGGCGTGCCGCGGGCGTCGTCATAGGCCAGCACGGTGGCGAGCAGGTCGACCGGCGTCGGTCCCATGCCGTTGAACTGGCCGAAATTGCCGTCGCCGAGCCGGAAGAAGCGCAGCATCGGCATCATGCGGTCGATCGCGTTGTTGAGGCCGGCGGGCGGCGGCACGTTGCGATGCGACAGCACCTGCCGCAGCGGCAGCAGGTCGAGCAGGATCTCGATCAGCGTGCCGGGATTGCGGCTGATGTGGCCGCCGTCGGGGAGGATCTGCCGGTCGAGCTCGGCGGTCAGCCGCCGCAACATCGGCCGCAACTGGCGCGACTGGCCGTCCATGCACAGCGCGACGAGGCAGAGCGCGACCAGCGCCTCGATGCGCACGGCGCCGTCCGGCGCGTTGCGCACGATCCGGCGCAGGTAGCGCGCCTGCCGCGCCAGGCTGCGGATGAAGCGGCGGTAGAATTTGGCGTCGGCGTCCTGCAGCACCAGTGGCGCCTGCGACAACCACGAGATGATCCGCCGCGACAGGATGTCGATGCGCCAGCCGGTCTTGTGCCAGCCGCCCTGGATGTTGATCCAGTCGTCGACCAGCGCGCGGGCGTTGGAGCGGGTGATGGCACTGTCCGCCGCGCGCAGATGGCGCAGCCAGCCGAAGCCGAGCAGCACGACCGCCCATTCGTCGGAGGGCGGCGTCATCTCGAACGGCGAGCGCCGGTCGGCGATGACGACCTTGCCGGCGAAGGCGAAACGGCCGCCGTAGATTTCCGAGGCGCGCGTCGCGTCGGTGGTGCGCAGGTCCTGCGGCGCGACCAGCAGACGGTCGGTGCCGGCCGGCGTATAGCGCCAGCGCAGCAGCGGATGGGACTTCACCCCGGCCGCGAAGCCTTGCAGAGCACGGCTGACGATCAGCGCGGAGAGCTTCATCCTCTCCCCGATCGTGACCTGTGGCATGAAGGCTCTCTGTTGCTGCGTGCGGGCGATTCTCCCGTCCCCCATCTCAAGATAGCGAAGGCCGCCGGACCGGCCAATATTGACACCGGAGAAGCCCGAAATAGCGGCTATTGCCGGATCAGCCGCGCGGCGAAGAAACCGTCGAGCCCGCCCCAGCGCGGCTCCGAATCGGGCAGGTCGCAGGGCAGGGTGCGCAGGTCTCCGTCGGCGGTGATGAAGTCGGCGCAGCCGGCAACCTCGGCGGGCGCGAGCGGCGCGCGGCGCACGCGCGGATCGCGCGCCAGCAGCGCGGCGATCTGCTCGGGGCCTTCCTCCGGCTCGAGCGAGCAGACGCAGTAGACCAGCGTGCCGCCGGGCTTCGTCAACTCGATGGCGCGGTCGAGGAGGCGGCTTTGCGCCGGCGCGAGCGCGGCGATGTCGGCATCGCTTTTCAGCCACGGCACGTCGGGATGGCGGCGGATCGTGCCGGTCGAGGAACACGGCGCATCGAGCAGCACGGCGTCGAACGGTCCGGCCGACCATTCGACGAGA
>Ga0180221_1001135_pt1 | contig 19034 bp, 17 predicted proteins | sample eDN5th37CKraftMG_FD_151339 | JGI IMG/M metagenome (GOLD analysis project Ga0180221, IMG submission 151339) | Enriched Miracle-Growth compost microbial communities from Emeryville, California, USA - eDNA 5th pass 37_C Kraft MG (version 2) (version 2) ...
CGCCCCCGACACCAAGGACTGGACCTGGGTCCTCGACGAGCCGTGCGCGGAGTGCGGCTTCGAGGCGGCCCGGCTCGAGGTCGAGGACATCGCACCGCTGGTGCGCGACTCGCTCCCCCGCTGGCGGGCGCGGCTCGCGGCGGACGACGCGCGGGTCCGCCCGGAGCCGTCGGTCTGGTCGCCGCTCGAGTACGGCGCGCACACCCGCGACGTGTTCCGGGTGTTCGACGTGCGTCTCGCGTCGATGCTGGAGTCGGACGACCCGTTGTTCGCGAACTGGGACCAGGACGCGACGGCCCTGGAGGACGACTACGCGCACCAGGACCCGGACGTCGTCGCCGGGGAGCTGGAGGCGGCGGGGCGCGCGTTCGCGGGCCGCTGGGACGTGGTGACGCCGGACCAGTACGAGCGTCCGGGTCGCCGGTCGAACGGCTCGGTCTTCACGGTGCGCACGCTCGGGCAGTACTTCGCGCACGACCTGGTGCACCACCTGCACGACGTGGGCGCGTGACGCCGTCCGCGGGGGACGCGCTCCGCGCGGGTCGGCTCAGGCAGCAGCGCCCTTGACGACCTCGGTCTTGCCGCCCCGCCGGACGACGGCGGCGTCGTCGGACATGTCCTCGAGCTCGCGGCCCTTCGTCTCCGGGACCTGCCAGAAGACGAAGAAGAACGACAGGATCGCGAAGAACGCGTAGAACCCGTACGCGAACGTGAGGCCGATGTCGGCGAACTTCGGGAACGTCGTCGAGATGAAGAAGTTCGCGAGCCACTGGGCGGCCGCCGCGACGGCGAGGGCGGTCGCGCGGATGGCGTTCGGGAACATCTCGCCGAGGAGCACCCAGACGAGCGGCCCCCACGTGGCGCCGAAGAACACGACGAACCCGTTGGCGGCGACGAGCGCGATGGTGCCCCAGGCGCCCTCGAGGGTGGGGTCGCCGCTCGAGTTGGTGGTCGCCTGGGAGAACGCGATCGCCATCGTCGTGAGGGTCACGCCCATGCCGGCCGACCCGACGAGCAGCATGGGCCGGCGTCCGACCTTGTCGACGAGCAGGATCGCGACGATCGTCACGACGATGTTCGTGACGGACGTGATGACGGACTCGAGGAGCGCGTCGGACTCGTCGAAGCCGACGGACTGCCACAGCGACGACGAGTAGTAGAAGATCACGTTGATGCCGACGAACTGCTGGAACACCGACAGCAGGATCCCGACCCAGACGACGGGCTTGAGCCCGAGCCTGTTGCCCCGCAGGTCGCGCAGCGACTCGCGCTTCTCCTTGTCGATCGTCTTCTCGATCTCCTGGATCTTGAGGTTGACGTCGAGCTCGCCGGAGAAGTCGTGGAGGACGCGCGAGGCCTTGTCGTAGTCGCCCCTGCGGACGAGGTAGCGCGGGGACTCGGGGAGCCCGAGCGCCGCGAGGCCGTACACGAGCGCGGGGATCGCGGTCACGAAGAACATCCACCGCCACGCCTCGAGCCCCCACCACAGCGTGTCGGACGCGCTGCCCGCCGTGTTGGCGAGCAGGTTGTCGGACAGCAGCGCGACGAAGATGCCGAGGACGATCGCGAGCTGCTGCAGCGAGCCGAGCCGGCCACGGACCCTCGCGGGTGACACCTCGGCGATGTACGCGGGGGCGATGACGGACGCCGCCCCGACGCCCAGGCCGCCGACGACGCGCCACAGGATGAACAGCGGGAGGTTCGGGGCGAGCCCGGTCAGGATCGACGACGCGAGGAACAGGAACGCGGCGATCACCATGACGGGGATGCGGCCCAGCCGGTTCGCGATGCTCCCCGCGAACCATGCGCCGACCGCGCAGCCGAGCAGCGCCGACGAGACGGCGAAGCCCTGGAGCCCCGTGTTGGTGATGTCGTAGTGCTTGTTGATCGACTCGACGGCGCCGTTGATGACGGACGTGTCGAAGCCGAAGAGGAAGCCACCGAGCGCCGCCCCGACCGAGATGAGGACGACGCGTGCGTTGAACCTCGAGACGGTCGGCTTCTCGCTGGCGTTCGACATGACCTACCCCCGAGGTTGCGCTGGGCGATTCCTACTCGGACCCTACCGAGCACGCCGGGAGCCGCCACCGGAGCGGCGGTCCCGGCGTCCTCTCACCCGCGGTCCGAGGGCAGGTCAGCCGCCAGCGCGGACCACTCGTCGTCGGTCAGCAGCCGGGACCGGATGAGGAAGCGCACGCCCTCGGGCGCCTCGACGCTGAAGCCGGACCCGCGTCCGGGCACCACGTCGATCGTGAGGTGCGTGTGCTTCCAGTACTCGAACTGGGCGCGGCTCATCCACACCGGGACGGTGAACGACGACGCCGCGCCCTCCGGCGTCGGGGTGCGCGCCGAGTCGCCGTCGACAGCGGGCTCCTCGACCACGAGGTCGCCCAGGTGGACGTCCGCGGTCTCGGAGACGCGGAAGTCGCCGTCGGGGTAGCACATGGGCGACGAGCCGTCGCAGCACCCGCCGCTCTGGTGGAACATGAGGTCGCCGTGCCGGCGCCGCAGCCGCGCGAGGAGCGCGGCCGCGGCGTCGGTGACGTCGACCCTGCCCAGATCCGGTGGCATGGTCACGTCGGCCGTCTCCTAGAAGAAGCCGAGCTTCTGCGGCGAGTAGCTGACCAGGAGGTTCTTGGTCTGCTGGTAGTGGTCGAGCATCATCTTGTGGTTCTCGCGCCCGACGCCGGACCCCTTGTACCCGCCGAACGCCGCAGCCGCGGGGTACGCGTGGTAGCAGTTCGTCCACACCCGCCCGGCCTCGATCGACCGCCCGGCCCGGTAGGCGGTGTTGGCCTCGCGGGACCACACGCCGGCCCCCAGCCCGTACAGGGTGTCGTTGGCGATGGTGATGGCGTCGTCGAAGTCGGTGAAGCTCGTGACCGCGACCACGGGGCCGAAGATCTCCTCCTGGAAGATCCGCATGGAGTTCTTGCCCTCGAAGATCGTCGGCTGGACGTAGTAGCCGTCCGCGAGGTCGCCGCCGAGGTCCGCCGGGGCGCCGCCCGTGAGGACCTTCGCGCCCTCCGCCTTGCCGATGTCGATGTACGACAGGATCTTCTCGAGCTGGTCGTTGCTGGCCTGGGCGCCGATCATCGTGTCGGTGTCGAGCGGGTTGCCCTGCTTGATCGCCTGGGTGCGGCCGATCGCGTCGGCGAGGAAGCCGTCGTAGATGGACTCCTGGATGAGCGCGCGCGACGGGCAGGTGCACACCTCGCCCTGGTTGAGCGCGAACATCGTGAAGCCCTCGAGCGCCTTGTCGTAGAAGTCGTCGCGCGAGCGAGCGATGTCGTCGAAGAAGATGTTCGGGCTCTTGCCGCCCAGCTCGAGCGTCACCGGGATGATGTTCTCGCTGGCGTACTGCATGATCAGGCGCCCGGTCGTCGTCTCGCCCGTGAACGCGATCTTGCGGATGCGCGGGCTGCTCGCGAGCGGCTTGCCCGCCTCGACGCCGAACCCGTTGACGACGTTCACGACCCCCGCCGGGAGCAGGTCGCCGATGAGGTCCATGAGGAACAGGATCGACGCGGGCGTCTGCTCGGCCGGCTTGAGCACGACCGTGTTCCCGGCCGCGAGCGCCGGCGCGAGCTTCCAGGTGGCCATGAGGATCGGGAAGTTCCAGGGGATGATCTGCCCGACGACGCCGAGCGGCTCGTGGAAGTGGTACGCGATGGTGTCCTCGTCGATCTCGGAGATCGAGCCCTCCTGCGCGCGGATGGCACCCGCGAAGTAGCGGAAGTGGTCGATCGCGAGGGGGATGTCGGCGGCCAGGGTCTCGCGGACAGGCTTGCCGTTCTCCCACGACTCGGCGACCGCGATCTCCTCGAGGTGCGCCTCCATGCGGTCGGCGATCTTGTTGAGGATGTTGGCGCGCTCGGTCGCGCTGGTGCGGCCCCACGACCGAGCGGCGCCGTGCGCGGCGTCGAGGGCGCGCTCGATGTCGGCGGCGTTGCCGCGCGCGACCTCGGTGAAGGTCCGGCCCGTGACAGGGCTGGGGTTCTCGAAGTAGTCCCCGCTCGACGGCGGCACGTACTCCCCGCCGATCCAGTGGTCGTACCGCTCGCGGTACGTGACGATGCTGCCCGGGGTCCCCGGGGCGGCGTACACGGTCATCGCTGCCTCCTCGCAGTCGTGCCCCGGCACCCCGGTCCAGGGGCGCCGCACGGCGTCATGCGCCGTCGGGCACGACGCTAGGGACGCGGCGTTGCAGGTGCGTTGCACCCCGCCGGCACGCGCAGACGTGCGCGGCGTGGGGGTTGCCCAGCACCTGCGACGGCGCGGATCCGTTCGAGCTGGTCGGCCGAGATACCGAGATTCGGCTGAGATACCGAGTCTGCCTCGGTATCTCAGCCGAATCTCGGTATCTCGGCTGTCCGGCCAGGGGGTCAGCGGAGGGCGCGGTCGAGGAGCGCGAGGCGGCCGAGCGCGCGGGCGTGCGCGGCGCTGCCGGGCGGCGTGAGCGCGGCGAGGCGCGTCCAGGCCGCGTGGTCGTCGGCTCCCTCGCGCCGCGCCGTCCACCGGTCGAGGACGTCCGGGTCCGCGCTCCGCAGGACGGCGGAGCGCACGTCGGCCTCGAGCTCGTCCCGGAGCCGTTCGACCCCCGGTGCCACGGACCGCGGGAGCAGCGGTCCGGGATAGCGCTCGAGCGCGCCTGCGACGTCGTCGGAGGCGAGGCTCGCCCTCACGGCGGCGACGTCCGTGGCGAGCGGCACGGCGAGGCGGTAGGGACGGCCGTCGTCGAGCAGCGGCCCGACGACGCGGCGCAGCCGCGACACCTCGGCACGCACGGTGACGTCGGAGAGGGCGCCGGGCGCGAGGAGGACGGCGAGTTCGTCGGCGGTCGAGCCGTCCGGGCCCTCCGCGAGCAGGACGAGCAGCTCGGCGTGCCGGAGGCTGAGCCGCTGCGGGGGCGCACCGGGGAGGCGGAGCGTCGGGACGGCGCCGAGGGCGTGGAGCTGCGGACCGGCCGGAGCGGCTTCCTCACGGCGAGAGAGCCGGGCCAGCTCGCGCTCCACGGCCGCGGCCGAGGCACGCACGAGCGAGAGCATCACGCCCGACGCCGCCGGCGCGCCGCCGGTGACGTCGAGGACGCCGAGCACGCGGCCCGTCGCGAGGTCCCGCACGGGCGCCGCCGCGCACGAGTACGCCTGGACGGGCCGCGTGAAGTGCTCCGGCCCGACGACCTGCACCGGCCGGCCGGTCGCGAGCGCCGTGCCTGGCGCGTTGGTGCCGACGACGTCCTCGCGCCAGACCGCTCCCTCGACGAACCCGATCCGCCCGACCTCGTCGCGCACCCGCCGGTTGCCCTCGACCCACAGGAGCCGGCCGGCGCCGTCCGAGAGGGCGACGATCAGCCCGTCGTCGGCGACGGCGTCCACGAGCAGGTCCCGGACGACGGGCATCGCGGCGGCGAGCGGGCTGCGGGACCGCTCGCCCACGAGGTCGGCGTGCGTCGTGACCTCGGTGCGCGGGGTGTCGGGGTCGAGGCCCCGGCGCAGGCTGCGGGCCCACGAGTCCGCCACGAGCGGCCGGACGCCGGGCCGGCGCCGCAGCGACGCCACGTCCCCGGACACGGCGGCCTCGTAGGCGAGGCTCACGCGGTCGTCGACGGGCATCGACGCTCCCTCCCGGGTGTCGCCCGCGTCGTCGCGGGCCGAGGTGCAGCCAGTGTACGTAGGGGCGCACGATGAGCCCATGGGTGAGATTCCTGGCTCGGGCGACGCGAGCGGCCGCCACGGCCCGCGGGTCGCCGTGACCGGCGCGACCGGGCACGTGGGCGGCCTGGTCGCCCGCCTGCTCGCCGACGACGACGTCCCGCAGCGGCTCCTCGTCCGCACGCCGGCGCGCGCCCCGGAGCTGCCGGGCGCCCAGGTGGTCGAGGCGCCCTACGGCGACGGCGCGGCCGTCGAGCGGGCGCTGGCCGGCGTGGACGTCGTGCTCTTCGTGTCGGCGACCGAGTCCGCCGACCGGCTCGAGCAGCACGAGCGGTTCGTCGAGGCGGCCGCCCGGGCAGGCGTCCGGCACGTCGTCTACACGTCGTTCCAGGGTGCCGGCCCGGACGCCTCGTTCACGCTCGCGCGCGACCACGCCGCCACGGAGGAGCTCGTCCGGCTGTCGGGGATGGCGTGGACGTTCCTGCGCGACAGCCTGTACCTCGACGTGCTCGCGGAGTGGGTCGGGGACGACGGCGTGCTGCGCGGCCCGGCCGGGGACGGCGTCGTCGCGGCGGTCGCCCGGGCGGACGTCGCGCGGTGCGCGGCCGCCGTCCTGACGGACGTCCTGGCCGACCCGGCCGCGCACGGCGGCCGCGCGTACGAGCTCACGGGCCGGGAGGCCGTCGGCCTCGCCGACGTGGCCCGAATCGTCCACGAGGTGACCGGGCGGCCCGCGCGGTACCACGCGGAGTCCGTGCGCGAGGCGTACGAGTCGCGGGCGGTCTACGGCGCGCCCCGCTGGCAGGTCGACGCGTGGGTGTCGACGTACACGGCGATCGCGGAGGGCGCGCTCCGGCACGTGAGCGGCGACGTCGCGCGGCTGACCGGGCGCGAGCCGCTGACGCTCCGGGACGTGCTGCAGGCCACGTGACGCGAAGGCCGGGGTTATGACATGCCGGTGCTACCGTGTCAGCATGCCAAAGATCATCGGGGGGTCGCTGCACGAGCACCGTGCGCAGACCCGGCAGAAGCTCTTCACCGCCCTGTCCAGCCTGATGACCGACCGAGGCTTCGACACCATCACGCTCGCCGAGATCGCGGCCGCCGCCGGCGTCGGCCGCACGGCCGTCTACAACCACTTCCCCGACAAGGAGGCGATGCTGCTCGGCTTCATCACGCACGAGACCGAGCAGTACGTGCAGACGCTCGAGCGGGCGCTCGCCGACGTCGACGACCCCGTGGAGAAGCTCCGCACCTACGTCCGCCAGCAGGCCCGGCTGACGCGCGTCTTCCACCTCGCGCCCGGGCCGGACCTGCGCAGCATCCTGTCCCGGCCCGCGCAGCACCGGCTCCGCGAGCACGCGGTGCTCGTCGAGACGATCCTGCGCCGCATCCTCGACGAGGGCATCGAGGCGGGCGAGCTCCCGCCCCAGGACGTCGAGGTCACCGTCGGGCTCGTCAACGCGTGCCTCTCCGGACGCCTCATCCCGGAGTCCTCGCCCGAGCGCGAGCGCTGCATCGAGGCGACCGAGTCGTTCGTCCTGCGCGCGGTCGGCGCGCAGCAGGTCGCGGCCTAGACCCAGGTCGCGCGGGCTCACGCGCCGACGAGCTCGTCCGGCGCGAGCCATCGCACCCCGTCCCGGTGGCTGAGGAGCTGGCCGCGCAGGCGCACCCGGGCGGCGCGGCACGCCTCCGCCAGCCGGGCGGCCCAGGCCCGGTCGAGCGTGGTCGCGCGGTCGTCCAGCCACCGCTCCCAGACCACGACCACCTGCGCCGCGTCGACCTCCTCGACCAGGGCAGCGAGCGACCCGGCGAGGCGCTCGGCGTGGCCGCCGTCGGGGCTGGGCGGGAAGTCGGGGATCGGCAGCAGCACGGGGAGCTGGTGGTCGTCGGCGTCGAGGAAGAACAGCCAGAGCTGGCGGCGGGCGGCACGGCCGACGATCGCGCGGACGCGCTCGGTCACGTCCGCGTCGGTCGCGAGGGGAAGGTCGGGGAGGTCGAGGGCGTCGGGGAGCGTCATGCGCCCAGGGTGTCGCCGGCGTGCGGGGGCGCACCGGCCGGGCGACATGCCCTGTGCACGACGCCTCCCGGACGCCGACTGGGGGTGGCGGCCGTCGGGCGCCACCCCGCCCGTCGGACAACTGAGGGTAGGCAAGCCTAACTTTGTCGCGTAGGCTTCCTGACATCATGTCATCTGCCCCTCGAGGAGGCCGCCCGTGAGCCTGACCGTCGCACCCGACGCGCCCACCACCGCCCCGCTGTCCGTGCGGCTGCGCGAGGGCACACGGCCGGAGCACGAGCAGGCCGAGGCCTCCGGGTTCGTCGAACAGCTCCTCGCCGGCCGGCTCGACGTCGCCGCCTACGCCGACCTCGCCGCCCAGCAGCTCGCGGTCTATCGCACGCTCGAGGCCGAGAGCACCGTCGTGCGGTCCGACGCGCGCGGCGCGGACCTCGTCTTCGAGGAGCTGACGCGGGTCCCGTCCATCGAGCGAGACCTCGCGTTCCTGCTCGGGCCGCAGTGGCGCGAGCGGATCACCGTCCGCCCCGCGACGCTCACCTACGTCGCGCACCTCGAGGGGGTCGGGTCCGACGTCGCCCGCTACGCCGCGCACGCCTACACGCGCTACCTCGGCGACCTGTCCGGCGGCCAGATCATCAAGCGCATGCTCGAGCGGCACTACGGGCTCGGCCCGGACGGCCTCGCGTTCTACACGTTCGACGAGATCCCGAAGTCCAAGCCCTTCAAGGACCTCTACCGCGAGCGCCTCGACGGCCTCGGGCTCGACGACGCGGAGGTCGCGCGCGCGGTCGAGGAGGCGAGGCTCGCGTTCCGGCTCAACGCGGCGGTCTTCGCGGACCTGGGCGCGGTGCACTGCGCCTGACCCGGTCCGGGAGCGCCCGCCGGTGCTGTACTGAGACATGGGCACGAAGGGGCAGGGCCACGACGAGGCCGCGTGGTTCGAGCAGCTCCGTCAGCACAGCGAGCGCCGGATGAAGGCCGCCCAGGAACGCAACGAGCTGGCGGCGGAGCGCGTCGCCGAGCTCCGCTCGCAGCAGGCGGCCCGGGACGACGAGCACGGCGGACCCACCGACGACGCCGTCGCGGTGTCGCGCCGGCACGCCCGCGAGGCGCTGGCCCGGTCGGCCGACGCGCACGCGCGGTCGGCCGAGACGCACGAGGACGCGGCGGAGCTGCAGGACCGGCTCGAGCGCGCCGACCCCGGGCACGGTCACGCCCGGCGCGCGGCCGAGCAACGCGCGCTGGCGGAGGCCGCCCGTGAGGCGGCTGCCCGCGACGCCGAGGCGTCAGGGGGCGACTGACAGACCGGTCCCGGGCGCGACACCCCAGACGGCGCCGGCCCTCGGCCGCAGACGTCGACGAGCGCCGCCACCGTGCCCTCGAGCGCGGCCGCGTAGGCGTGCGCGGGAGGCGCCCCGAACCCGACGACGACGCAGCGGTCGTCTCCGTCGGGTTCGCCCACGACGCCGGCGGCGGGCGCGCGGAAGTCGGCGAGGGCCTCGAACCGGACCCCGCGCCGCTCCCCCGCCTCCACCGCGGCGCGCGCGGCGACGCCGTCGGGCAGCTCGACGACGACGTGCAGGCCGGCGGGCAGCCCCCGCAGACGGGCGCCCGGCACGCGCGACGCGAGCGCGACGGCCAGCCGGTCGCGACGCTCCCGGTAGGCCGCGCGCACCCGCCGGACGTGACGGTCGTAGGCGTGCGTGGCGAGGAGCTCGGCGAGGACGGCCTGCCCGAGCCCGTCGGCGCGCACGCCCCGGTCGGCGCGGAGCCTCCCCAGCTCGGCCACCAGCCAGCCCGGGACGGCCGCCCAGCCGATCCCGAGCGACGGCGCGAACGCCTTGTTCGCGGTCCCCGCGTAGACGACATGCCCCGGCGCGAGCGCCTGGAGCGCGCCGACCGGGCGGCGGTCGTAGCGCAGCTCGCCGTCGTAGTCGTCCTCGACGACGAGCCCGTCCGTCGCCTCGGCCCAGCGCGCCACGGCGACCCGGCGCGCGGGCGCGAGCGGGACGCCCGTCGGGAACTGGTGCGCGGGCGTGAGGAGCACGGCGTCGGCGTCGAGGAGGTCGACGCGCGCGCCGTCGTCGTCGACGGGCAAGACCTGCAGGTCGAGGCCCGCCGCGCGGGCGATCTCGCGGTGCCGCTCGTGCCCGTAGGCCTCGACGGCGAGCCGCCGCGCCCCGGTCGCCCGCAGCGCCGCGCAGACCAGCGCGAGCGTCTCGCTGAAGCCCGTCGTCACGACGACGTCGTCGGGCCGGGCGACGACCCCGCGGGTCCGTGCGACGTACCCGGCGACCTCCTCCCGGAGCCGGGGCAGCCCGGCGCGCGGCGTGTACCCGAGGTCGCCGGGTCCCAGCGCCGCGATCGCGCGCCGGGTCGCGGTGGTCCAGGCCGACCGCGGGAGCTGGGTGCCGTCCGGCAGTCCGGCGCGCAGGTCGGTCACCCCGCGGGCGGCCCGCTCCGGGGGCGCCGGTCGCGCGGCAGGAAGGGGACGTTCCCCCACCCAGGTGCCCGCGCCCACGCGGGCCTCGAACCACCCCTCGGCGACGAGCTGCCCGTACACCTCGACGACCGTGTTGCGGGCGATCCCGAGGTCCGCGGCGAGGCTCCGCGAGGACGGCACGCGCGTCCCCGGGGCGAGCCGACCGGTCCGCACGGCGTCGCGCAGCGCGTCCTCGAGCGCGCGGCGCGGCCTCGTGCCGCGCGCCGCCTCGGGCGCGAGGAACAGGTCGAGGCCCGTGCGAGTGGCCCAGGTTTCCGCCATCGAAGTGGACTCTACGCGCGGTCCGGTCGTGCGTAGCGTCGAGGACATGACGACGACCACCCCCACCGAGACCAGCCCCGCCACCACGGACGACGCGCCCGTCACCATCCCGGTCCGCCTCGACGTCGAGAAGGCCGCGCCCGGCTTCAGCGCTGCGATGAACCGGCTGCACCGCGCCGCCGAGGCCGAGCTCGACCGGGTCGGGTTCGACGCGCGCCTGCGCGACCTGATCCGGCTCCGCGCCTCGCAGCTCAACGGCTGCGCCTACTGCGTCGACCTCCACACGACCGACGCCCTCGCCGCGGGCGAGCACCCGCAGCGCGTGACGGCCGTGCCCGTCTGGCGCGAGGCGCCGTTCTTCACGGCCCGCGAGCGTGCCGCCCTCGACCTCGCCGAGCAGGTCACGCTCCTCGCGCAGACCCACGTGCCCGACGACGTGTGGGACGAGGCCGCGCGGCACTTCACGCCCGACGAGCTCGGCGCCCTCGTCGCCGCGCTCACGACCATCAACGCGTGGAACACGATCAACGTCACGACCCGGACGTGGAACCCGGCCCTGCGGGACTGATCGCCGACGCCGTCGCGGCGTCCACCGGGTCGTCCTCCGGGCGGCGCCGGTCGACCAGGCGCGGGAGCAGGACGGCACCGAGGACGACGAGCACGACGACGCCGGCCGCGCCCCAGGGCACGGCCCACGTCGACGCGCCGGCCGACGCGGACGCCGTCGCCCCTCCCCCGACGCCGACCGCGACGGCGTGCACGTCGACGTCCGCCGACACCCGGCCGAGCGGGCGCACCCCGGCCACGGTGACGGTTCGCACGACGCTCGACCCGGGCAGCACCTCGGGGGCGTCGTCGGGCAGGGTCACGGCCGCCCACCCGAACGGGCCGGTGACCGTGACGGTGCCGGTCGGGACGATGCGGGCGTTGCCGGTGTTCGTGACGCGGTACCGCACGGTCACCGGCACGGTCGCGACGGGGTTCACCGAGCTGCCCGCGTCGACGCGCACGTCCGACACGGTCATCGCGGGGGCGAGCGCCCCCGCGACCCGCAGGTGCATGCGCAGCGCGAGGCGACGGTCCACGGTCACCGTGGAACCCGCCGCCTGCTGCGCGAGCGACGTCACGAGGCCCGCGCTGTGGTCTCCCGGCGTGGCGTCCGTCGGGACGCGCACGGTGAACCGGACGGTCGTGCTGCCGTGCGCGGGGACGTGCACGGACGACGTCGCGACGGTCGTCCACGCCCCGAGGTCCGTCGACCTCTTTCCCGCCGCGAGCAGGTCGAGCTGCCCCGACGACGTCGTGAACGCGTCCGCCGCGTACACGCGCAGGTCCAGCGCCTCGGCGGAGTGGTTCGTGACCACGACGGCGTCCTTGACGGTGGCGCCGGGCTTCGCCGCGTACGCGTAGTTGGCGCGGCTGCCCCCGGCGACGTCGGCGGCCGGCGCCTTGCTCGCGGGCGCGAGCCCCCACGAGACCGTGCCCGGCGACGCGGCCGCGGCCGGGACCACGGACGCGAGCGCCGTCGTCGGGAGCGCGAGGAAGAGGCTCACGGCGACGACGACGAGCCCGACTCGTCGCCGAAGGAGGCGGGATGCCCGACCACCTCGCGGGAGGGCGGGGGCGGGCCGGGCGGCCGAGACAGCGGTGAGGGCGTCCATCATGGTCTTCCTTCGGGTCGCCCCGGCGGGCCGGTCCGTCGAGCACGGACCGGCACGCCAGGGCTCTGGTGCGTCAGCCGACCGCGGTCAGCGTGAGCGTGCCGGTGTAGTCGCCGGCCGCCGTGTCGAGCGGGATCTGCAGGGTCAGGCCGGCGTCGATCGTCACGTCGCCCTTCGGGTGGCCGGCGGCCGCCTGCGCGAGGGTGCGCGACGCGGCGAGGCCGCCGCCCGAGCCGGGCGCCACCTCGGCGCCGGCGACGGCGCCCACGGTGTTCGTGCCGACGGCCGGCTTCCAGCCGAGGTACGTGCCGCCGAACGACGCGGCACCGTCCGAGGAGCGGAAGTCGGACACCGAGCCGGACAGCGTCCACGCCGGAGCGTCGGTGCGCGTGTCCGTGACCTTCACCTGGCGCAGCGCGCCGGTCGCGGTGAAGACGTCGGTCCCCGCGGTCGCGGTGCCGAGGTCCACGGCGCCCGAGCCGAGCACGGTCCACGCGAACTCGCCGGGGTCCTCGCCGCCCTCCCCGGGACCGCCCGGGTTCTCGCCGCCGGTCTCGGGGACGGTCACGTCCACGGGCACGTCGCCGTCGGCGACGAACGTCAGCGGGGTGAACGTCTCGTACCCGGCCTGCACGGCACCGCCGCCGGGGTACGTGTAGATGCCGTACCGACCGTCCGTGAGGCCCTTGGCGGTGGCCGCCTCGTCGGCGGCGTCCTTCGAGACGGTGAACGTGGCGGTGAACGAGCCGTCGGCCGCGAGCTCGATCGCGCCCTTCGACGGGCCGCCGATGGTGTCGATGTCCTCGGCGGACACGGCCCACTTGACGTCCGCCGTCGGGCGAGCCGACGACGCGGCCCCGCCGGACGGCTTCCAGTCCTCCGCGAACTTGCCGAACGCCACGTAGACGCCGGCCGGCTTCCCGGCGAGCGGCGGACGCGACGCGATCGCGGCCGACGGGTCGAACCCGGTGCCCTTGACGGTGACCTCGGTCTCGCCCGACGCGGAGAGCGTCGTCGTCGAGACGGTGACCTTCGGGTCGAGCACGGGCGCCGCGGGGACGTCCCACGCCACGCCGAGCGGCGCGGCGACCTTGCGGGCGTCCGTCGAGCCGCCCGACGAGTACCAGTACGAGCTCTGGCCCGTGAGCTGCTGGAAGTCGACGAACGACTGGGGGAACGAGCCCCACGCGTCCCCGGTCCGGCTCTGCGGGGTGCCGGCCGCGTCGACCGTCACGCCGAGGTACTCGGGGGTCACGGTGAAGCCGTCCGCGTCGACCGTCACGCCCGTGAGGGTGGCGAGGGTGACCGTCCGGGGGGTGAGCGCGCTCCACTTGGACGAGTCGTTCATGTCGGCGCCCCAGCCCGACGCGGTCGCCGTGAGCGCGGCGGTGCCGTCGGCGGCGACCTTCAGCTTGAGGTCCGACGCGGTCCAGTACGTCAGGCCGCCGTAGTAGACCACGGTGAACGCGCCGTCCCAGGTGATGTCGGCGGTGCCCGCCGCGGTGTCGACCGTGCCGGTGCCGTTCCTCAGCTCGACCCGGTTGCCCGACGTGCTGGTCGCCGCGGTGGTGACCGCCTTGCCGTCCTTGTCCTGGCACTTGGTGGCCCACGTGGGCTGCGCCCAGCCGCCGGACGCGGTCGGCTTCTCGATCGTGACGTCGCCGTCCTGCGTCTGGTAGAAGCCGTCCGCCTCGGTCCAGAGGCGCGACGAGCCCGCGTTCCCGGCCGCTCCGGCGGACAGGAAGTTGCAGCCGCCGAAGAAGGCGCCGCCGCCGGACTCGGCGTTGACCGCCCAGTCGAGCTCGACGCCGCTGACGGGGCTGCCGCCCGCCGCCTGCGCCGCACCGGCGCCGACGAGCGCACCCGTGACGCCCAGCGCGAGCGCTCCCATCCCGGCCGCGAGCCTGCGGCCCGCTCGCCATCGTGGCGTGTTCGTGTCCATGATGTCCTTTCGTGTCGGCACCACGCGGTGCCTGTCTCGTTGACGCGAGGCGCACGGCCGAGCCGTGCGCGTGGGTGCCGTCGCCGGCACGTGCCGTCCCGCCGTCGGCCGGTGTCCAGACCCCGGCGGCGGGGCGGGTTCACCCCAGGAACGGGAGGACGAGCCACCCCCTCCGGAAGCCGTGGACCGCGCCGGCCGCGAGCACGAGCAGCCCGGCCGTCGCGTACGTGACTGCCTCGCCGCCCGACGGCGCCGCGCCGAGCGCCGGGACGAGCGCCGTGCTCGCGCCGACCGTAGGCGCCGCGGCGGCGGCGAACGCCGCCTGGCCGGGGTCGGTCGCGACGGGGTCCGCGGGCTCGAGGGCCGGCGACGTGCCGGCTCCCCCGAAGCCCGGGGCCGCGGCGGGCGAGCCGGTGCCGGCCGCCCCCGAGCCGCCGTCGGCCGCACCGCCCGTCCCCCCGGACGACGCGGGCGGCTCCGTGACCGCGTTGGTCGGCCCCGACCCGGCGCCCGTGCCGCCTGCGGCCGTACCGTCCCCGGGGTCCACGGTGACCGGTGCGTCGGCGTCGTAGCTCACGGAGACGGGCGCGGCCACCTTGAACGGGTCCCGCTGGCCGCCGGACGCGAACCAGTACGACACCTGCCCGGTCGCGGCCTGGAAGTCGACGAAGCTCTGCGGGAACGAACCCCAGTAGGCCGCGTTCTCCGACGTGCGCGCGGTCTGCGCCGTCGCGCCCGCGGGCACGCTCACGGCCGTCCCGACGTACGCCGGGACGACCGTGAAGCCCCTGGACCCGGTGAGCGGGACGCGCCTGAGGTCCGCGAGCACGACCGTCGTCGCCGGCAACGCGTCCCACCTCGACTGGTCCTCCATGGACGTGCCGTAGCCGCCCGCCGTCGCGGTGAGGGTGCCGGTCCCGTCGGCCTCGACCGTGAGCACCGGGTCGCTCGCCCACCAGTACGTGAGCCCGCCGTAGAACACGGACGTGAACGTGCCCTTCCAGCGGATCGTCGCCGTTCCCGCGTCGGGGTCCACGGTCCCGGTGCCGCCGTCGACCACGACCTGCGTGCCCGTGCTCAGCCCGTTGCCCGTCGACACGGCCGTCCTGCCGTCCGCGGCGAGGCAGCGCGACGCGAACGTCGCCACCCCGTAGGCGCCCTTCGCGTCCGGCTTCTCGACCCTCACCTTCCCGGACGTCGCGTGGTAGTACGTCGCGTCCGTCCAGACCTTCCCGCCGTGCGTGTTCCCGTCCGTGCCCGGCCGGCCCGCCATGAGGAAGTTGCAGCCGCCGAAGTACGCGCCGCTGCCCGCCTCCGCGTTGAGCGCCCAGCGCAGGCTCGCGTCCGACACCGTGAACGGCCCGTCCGCCTTCCCCGTGTCCGGGACGGTCACGGTGATCGGGATGTCCGGGTCCGACGACGCAGCCCGGGCGGGTGCACCGGTGGCGGCCGCGAGGGGCACGCCCAGGGCGACGGTGGCGAGTGCGAGGGCGGCGACACGTCCGACCGTGCGCGTCGCACGCCTCGCGGGGCGGCGCGTCACGCGTGCCTCCCCGTCGGGACGGGCTGGGTGGACGGCTCCACCGGCTCGGCCGGCGTCTCCGCTTCGCTCGGCGGACCTGGCTCCGCCGGCGTCGGCGCCTGCGCGGCCCGCTTGCGCCGCCGGGCCGTGACGAACGACGACAGGACCACCGCGAGGAGGACCAGCGCGGCCACGCCCACGGCGATCTCGGCGGGCGACCAGGCGTCGTCCTTCGCGCTCGCGGCGGCCTCGACGCGGGCCGCGGCGTCCGCCGCGGACGCCTCGGCCGGGTCGCGCCGGACCGTCACCTCGACCTCGGGCGCCTGCCCCGACGTGGCGCCCGTCAGCTTGAGGGTGTGCGTGCCGAGCCGGGTGCCGTCCGGGAGCTGGAGGACCCCGGCGACGTCGCCCTGCGCGCCCGCGGTGAGCGGGCCGACCGCGAGGGCGCCGTCGTCGAACGAGCCCACGACCTGCTCGCCCGGCGCGAAGCCCTGCGCGACGAAGCTCATCGCGCGCCCCGCGACCGCCGTCGTCGTGTCGACGCCGAGCGTGGCGCTCGCGGGCGCCTCGGCGTTCCTCGCCGTCGTCCCCGCGTCCGCGGAGGTGGTCGCCGCGCCGCCGGACGCCGTCGCACCCGCGCCGGTGCCGGTCGAACCGCCCCCCGAGCCTCCGGAGCCGCTCCCCGCGGAGCTCGAACCGGAGGCCGCGCCGCCCGCCGCCGAGCCCTGGGCGGCGGCGCCCGCGCCCGACGCGCTCTTCTTCGCGCCCTGCAGGTCGACGAAGTTCACGGGCGTGAACGTCTCGTTGCTCGGGTTGACGACGCCGTGCGCGCCGATCGTGATGACGCCGCACGTGACGGTGCGGCAGTCGACGCTGACGGTCTTCCCGTCCCGGTCCTGCGTCTGGAACGTCGGACCGGGGACGACCAGCGTCGTCTTCCACGTGCCGTCGGCCGTGATCTCGCCGCCGTTCGCGGCGTCCTCGGTGTCCGAGCCGGGGAACGCGACGAACTTCTCGAAGCCCTTGTTGTCCTTGGCCTCGGAGTCGGGGACGTAACGCAGGTCCGTGCCCGTGCGGCCGCCCTGGCTGGGTCGCCAGGAGCCGCCCTGCGGGTCGTCGACCCAGCCGAACAGCACGTAGATCCCTCCGAAGCCGCCCTTGATCGACTGGAACCCGCTGCCCTGGAGCGTGAGCGTCGTCGAGTACGTGAGGTCGGCGTGGGCGGCGCCGTCGGGGCCGGTCACGGTGACGCGCGGCGCGGCGGACGCCGGGGCGGCTGCGGCGAGGAGGCCCGCTCCCGCGAGCAGCGCCGTCGCGAAGGTCCCGACGACGGCGCCGACGAGGCGGGTGCGGCGGACGGGGGTCATGCTCGGCTTCCTTCGGTCGTGGCCGTGCGCCCGCGTACGGGCAGCACCAGCAGCTCGCCGGTGCCGGGGTGGCGCAGGGTCTGCACGGGGTGGTCGTACACGCGGCTCAGCAGCTCGCTCGTGAGGACGTCGTCGGGCGTGCCGACGCCGGCGACACGCCCGCGCTCGAGCACGACCACGCGGTCCGCCCAGGCGGCCGCGAGGGACAGGTCGTGCAGCACGACGACGACGGCGTCGCCCGCCCGGGCGCGCGCGCTCGCCTGTGCGAGCACGTGCTCCTGGTGGCGGACGTCGAGGGCCGCGGTGGGCTCGTCGAGCAGCAGCAGGCGCGGCGTCTGGGCGAGGACGCGCGCGAAGGACGTGCGGGCCTTCTCCCCGCCGGACAACGTGGGGAACCTGCGCTCGGCGAGGTGCAGGACGTCGGCGGTGAGCAGCGCGCGGGCGACGATCGTGTCGTCGTCGGGCTCCGGCTCGCCCGGAACGCCGCCGCGGGCCCAGGGCGCGCGGCCCATCCGCACGACGTCGACCACGCGGAACGGGAAGCTCAGGGACTGCTCCTGCAGGAGCACGGCCCGGCGCCGGGCGAGCTCGGCGACCGGCAGGGACGCGAGCGGCTCGGCGGCGAGGAGCTCGTCGGCAGGCGGGTCGCCGTCCGCGGCGTGCCCGGGGACGGGCGGGAGCGCCGACACCCACGTGACCGTGCCGGTCGTGGGCGTCACGTCGCCCGCGAGCACACCGAGCAGCGTGGACTTCCCGGCGCCGTTCGGCCCGACGAGCGCGAGGACCTCCCCGGCCCGGGCGTCGACGTCGACGCCGTCCAGGATGGTGTTCCCGTCGATGCGGTGCCCGACCCCGCGGGCGACCAGGACGGGCGCGGCGACGCTCATGCCCAGCCTCCCGCGCTCGTGCGCGTGCGGCGCAGCAGCCAGAAGAAGAACGGCCCGCCGACGAGCGCCGTGAGCATGCCGATGGGCAGGTCCGCGTAGGCGACGGCGGTGCGGGCGGCCAGGTCCGCGGCGAGCAGCAGGACGGCGCCCCCGAGGGCGCTGGCCGGGACGAGCACGCGGTGCCCGGGGCCGACGATCATCCGCACCAGGTGCGGCACGACGAGCCCGACGAACGCGATGATCCCGCAGAACGCGACGGCGGCCGCGGTGAGCAGCGCGATCGCGACGATGCACACGAGCCGGAGCCTCTCGACGTCGACGCCCACGTGCCGCGCGGCGCGCTCGCCGAGCGAGAGCAGGTCGAGCCGGGGCGCGAGGACGACCGCGACCGCGATCCCGACGACGACGAAGGGCGCGACGATCCCGACGTACGGCCAGCGGGTCCCGTTGAGGCTGCCGAGCTGCCAGAACACGATCTGCTCGCGGGCCTGCTGGTCCGCGAGGAACGTGAAGAACGCGATCGCCGCCCCGCACACCGCGTTGACCGCGATGCCGGTGAGGACGAGCGTGACGACCTCGGTGCGGCCGTCCGACCGCGCGAGCACGTACACGAGGAGGGTGGTGACGAGCCCGCCGACGAACGCGGCGGTCGCCGTCGTCCACGGGCCGAGCGTCGACAGGCCGAACACGATGGTCGCGCAAGCCGCGACCGCCGCCCCCGAGGAGACGCCGATGACGCCCGGCTCGGCGAGCGGGTTGCCGAACACGCCCTGCATGAGCGCGCCGCCGGTCGCGAGCGCAGCCCCCACCAGCACCGCCATCGTGACGCGGGGGAACCGGATGGTCCACAGGACGGCGTCGCCGTTGACGTGCTCCGGGGTCGGCCCGACGTCGAGCCCCAGGTGGTGGAGCACCGACCCGACGACCTGGGCCGGCGGGAGGTCGAGCTGGCCGACGCCCGCCGAGACGACCGCGAGGACGAGCAGGAGCGCGCCGAGCACGACGAAGAGAGCGGTCGCCCGGGCCGGGCGCGCAGGCGGAAGGACGGCCGGGCCGTCGAGCGCGCGGACCGCGTCGACGGCTCGGCGCTCGTCGGGGTTCGCGGCCGGCGCGGGCGCGGTGGGTGCGCTCACTTCGCGCTCCCCGGCGCGTAGACGGCGCGCGTGACCGCGTCGAGGACGTTCGCGGTCTCCGGGCCGAAGCCGAGGATCTCGGTG
>Ga0180221_1001136_pt1 | contig 19032 bp, 12 predicted proteins | sample eDN5th37CKraftMG_FD_151339 | JGI IMG/M metagenome (GOLD analysis project Ga0180221, IMG submission 151339) | Enriched Miracle-Growth compost microbial communities from Emeryville, California, USA - eDNA 5th pass 37_C Kraft MG (version 2) (version 2) ...
AAGGCCTCCAGCAACTCGTCGGCGGCAGTGTGGGTATCCGTCTCCGCCGCGGCGAAGCGGCCGGCCAGATAGGCACCAAAGGCCGAGGGCTGGGACGAGGCGGAGAACCCACCGGAACCGGCATCCGCCGCCCCGCCCGCAGCACAACCGGCAAGCAGGGCCGCGGCCAGAAGGGCAAGGCGGCGCGGGCGAACAAGCAGCATGACCATAGGGGCCACCCTAAAGCCTTTTCGCGGTTGCGGGAAATGCTTCTGTGGCGCCGTATCGGGGCAATACCGGCGCCATCCGTGCCGCCCGCTCGCCGCTACATCCCGCCGATATAGTTCGGCCCGCCGCCCCCTTCCGGCGTGCACCAGTCGATGTTCTGCGAGGGGTCCTTGATGTCGCAGGTCTTGCAGTGCACGCAGTTCTGCGCGTTGATCACCAGGCGCGGCTCGCCCTCCTCCACGCCGACCGCCTCATAGACGGCCGCCGGGCAGTAACGTGCCTCGGGGGCGCGATAGGTGTCCCAGTTCACCGGCTTCCAGCGCGCCGGGTCCTTGAGCTTGAGGTGCGCCGGCTGGTCCTCCTCGTGATTGGTGTTGGAGAGAAAGACGGAGGAGAGCCGGTCGAAGGTCAGCTTGCCGTCCGGCTTGGGGTAGTCGATCTTGCGGCACTGGTCGGCCGGCTTCGTCGCGCTGTGGTCGGCATGGTTGGGCAGCGTCCAGGGCGCCTTGCCACGGAACACATAGGTGTCGAGCGCCGCGTTCAGCATGCCGCCCCAGAAGCCCCACTTCGCGAAGCCCGGGCGGATGTTGCGCACGCCGGAGAGTTCCTCCCACAGCCAGCTGCCGCGCAGCCGCTCGGGATAGCTTTCCAGCACCGGCCCGGCCGCCTCGTCGGCCAGCGCGGCGGCGGCGGCCTCGGCGGCCAGCATGCCGCTCTTCATCGCGGTGTGGGTACCTTTGATCTTGGGCACGTTCAGGAAGCCGGCACTGTCGCCGATCAGCACGCCGCCGGGGAAGACCAGCTTCGGGATGGACTGGAAGCCCCCCTCGCTCAGCGCCCGCGCGCCATAGGCAATGCGCTTGCCGCCCTCCAGGATCTTGCGCACCTCGGGGTGGGTCTTGAAGCGCTGCATCTCCTCGAAGGGAGAGAGCCAGGTATTGGGATAGTCCAGCCCGACCACGAAGCCGATCGAGACCAGGTTCTCGCCCAGCATGTAGAGCCAGGAGCCGCCATAGGTATCGGAGGCGAGCGGCCAGCCGACGCTGTGCCAGATCTTGCCCGGGGTGTGCCGCTCCTTCGGGATCTCCCACAGCTCCTTGATGCCGAGCGCATAGGTCTGCGGCTGCACGCCCTCGCGCAGGTTGAAGTGCTCCTGCAGCGTCTTGGCCAGCGAACCGCGGCAGCCCTCGCCGAACAGCGTGTAGCGCGCCCGCAGTTCCATCCCCGGCTGGTAGTTCGGGCCTTCCTCGCCCTCGCGGGTGATGCCCATGACGCCGGCGACGACGCCCTTCACCACCCCGTCCTCGATGATCGCTTCCGAGGCGGCGAAGCCGGGATAGATCTCCACCCCCAGCGCCTCCGCCTTGGCGGCCAGCCAGCGGCAGACATTGCCGAGCGAGACGACGTAGTTGCCGTGGTTGTTCATCTGCGGCGGGGTCGGCAGCCTGAAGGCCCGGGTTTCGGTGAGGAACATGAAACTGTCCTCGCTGGCCGGGGTGGCCAGCGCCGGCGGGTCCTCGCGCCAGTCGGGCAGCAGTTCGTCCAGCGCGCGCGGCTCGATCACCGCGCCGGAGAGGATATGCGCGCCGACCTCCGAGCCCTTCTCGACGACGCAGACCGCCGCCTCCGGCGAGAGCTGCTTCAGGCGGATGGCCGCCGCTAGCCCGGCGGGCCCCGCGCCCACCACCAGAACATCGAACTCCATGCTCTCGCGTTCGGTCACACGCTTCTCCCTTGGTCCCGTGGCTTTGCCTTAGACCGATCGCGGGTTGCGCGGAACCCCGCCGGCGGCCGATATGCCACCCTGAGATGAACGCCGCCGCGCACGATCCGGACGAGTCCGCCGCCCTGCTGGCCGCCCTGCGGCTGCAACTGGCCTGGGGCGCCGACGAGGCGCTGGCCGAGGCGCCGCTCGACCGGCTCGCCGCGCCCCCGCCCGCGCCCCCCGGGCAGCCCGCCGCCGAGCCGGCGCCGCGCCGCGCCGCGCCCGCCCGCCGCCCCGCCGCCCTGCCGCTGGAAGCGCCCGTGCCGCCGGCGGCCCGCGACGCGGCCGCCCTGGCGGCCGGGGCCAGCGACCTCGAGGCGCTGCGCGAGGCCATGCGCGCCGTGGACACGCCGCTGCGGGACACCGCCACCAACCTGGTCTTCGCCGATGGCAATCCCGCTTCCGGGCTGATGTTCGTGGGCGAGGCGCCGGGCGCCGACGAGGATCGGCTGGGCCGCCCCTTCGTCGGCCAGTCCGGCCAGCTGCTGGACCGGATGCTGGCCAGCATCGGTCTCGACCGCGCCGCCGAGGACCCGTCCCGCGCCTTCTACATCACCAACATCCTGCCCTGGCGGCCGCCGGGCAACCGCACGCCGACCGACGCCGAGATCACCCTCTTCCTGCCGATGGTGCTGCGCCATATCGCGCTGGTACGGCCGCGGCACCTGGTGCTGCTGGGCGGCACCTCCGCCAAGGCCCTGCTGCGCGCCAGGGAAGGCATCACCCGGCTGCGCGGCCGCTGGCACCAGCTTCCGGTCGATTCGGAGGTGATTCCGGTCCTGCCGACCTGGCATCCGGCCTATCTGCTGCGCAATCCCTCGGCCAAGCGGGACTCCTGGGCCGACCTCTTGCTGTTGCACCGGAGCCTCGCCGGTGGAAAGCCCGTCGCCGGGGCGGCTCCAACAGAAAAGTGATGGCGATTTTCAACTCACGATTTTGATACCCGGCCCCCGCGTCCCTTGACGCGCGATCCTCCCGATCATTCCCGGTTGCCCGAATCTCTCAAGACCGTTAACGCCGACGGAGCCATGCGAGCGATCTGCACCATGGCCCTTCGCTCACCCGCCCTGGCGCTCGGCCTGGGATGGGCGGCGTCGCTGTGTCTTGGGGCTCAGGTCCCGGCCATGGCGCAACGGGCCGGAGAGACCGCCCCCCTCGAGCGGGCAATGAACATGCCCCGCCCTGCCCTTCAATCAGGCACGGCGGGGCTTCCGCAACCTCTGGCCCCTTCCGATGCGGCACGGCTGACGCGCATCTTCGCCCTGCAGAAGCACGGCGACATGGCCGCCGCCGCGCAGGAGGCGGAGCGGCTGGAGGACCGGCGCCTGATGGGCCATGTCCTGGCCGGGCGCTGGCTGCGCCCCGGCGCGCCGGAGCCCTCGGTCCAGGAGCTGTACGGCTGGCTGGCCGAGTATCCGGACCATCCGGAGGCGCAGGCGATCCATGCCCTGCTGCGCAGCCGCCTGCCGCGCAACGCCCCCTACCCGCCCGCCCCGCCGGATGATTCCCTCCCCGCCGAGGCCGATGTCGTGCCGGAGGAGCGCGAGCCCCCGGCCCGCGAGGTCAGCCGTGACGCGCGGCTGGACCGGCTGGTGCATGCCCAGGCCGCCGCGGGCGACATGAACGCCGCGCTCTCCTCCATCACGCGCGGCGCCAGCGGCAGCTACGCGGCCCTGCTGCGCGGCGAGGTGGCGCTGGCCGCCTTCCAGCGCGGCCGCGACGAGGAGGCCTTTCGTCTCGCCGCCGAGGTGGCGAAGCAGCACCCGCAGCTCGCCCATCCGGCCTTCGTCGCCGGGCTCGCCGCCTGGGGCACCGGGCGGGCCGACCGCGCGCTCACCGCCTTCGAGGCGGCGGCCCGCGCCGAGACCGCCACCCCTGCCCTGCGCGCCGCCGCCGCCTTCTGGACCGCGCGCGCCGCCATCCGCACCCGCCGGCCGCAGCTCTATGTTCCCTGGATGCTGCAGGCGGCGCAGGAGCCGCGCACCTTCTACGGGCTGATCGCGCGCCGCGTGCTTGGGCTCGCCCCGGGCTTCGCCTGGGAACGCGAGCTGGCCGGCGCGGCGGAAGGCGCCGCCCTGGCGGAGACCGCCGCCGGCTGGCGCGCCCTGGCGCTGCTGCAGATCGGCCAGCGCGAGCTGGCGGAGCAGGAACTGCGGGCCCTGTGGCCGATCGCCAAGGGCAATCCGGGCCTCCTGCGCAGCATGCTGGCCGTGGCGCGGGAGGCGGGCATGACCGACCTCGCCTCGCAGGTGGCCGGCCTGGTGCAGACCGCCGACGGCCGTCCGCGCGACTACGATCGCTTCCCCCTGCCGCGCCTGGAGCCGCTCTCGGGCTTCCGCGCCAATCCGGCGCTGCTCTATGCCTTGGCGCTGCAGGAATCGCGCTTCGACCCGAAGGCGGTCTCGCCTGCCGGCGCGCGCGGGCTGATGCAGATCATGCCCGCCACCGCCGCCTATATCCTCGATGACCCGAGCCTGCGTGGGAAAGCCGGGTTGCAGCGGCTGCACGATCCTGCCTTCTCGCTGGAACTGGCGCAGCGCTACCTGCACCACCTGACGGCGCGCGAGGTGGTGGACGGCGACCTGATCCGCCTGCTGGCCGCCTACAACAACGGCCCCGGCAATGTCGCCCGCTGGGCGCCGAATGTGCGGCACCAGGACGATCCCTTCCTGTTCATCGAATCCATCCCGGTGGACGAGACGCGCGCCTTCGTGCAGCGCGTGCTGGCCTATTCCTGGATCTATGCCAGCCGCCTCGGCCTGCCCTCGCCCAGCCTGGACGCGCTGGCGAGCGGCGAGTTTCCCCGCTTCGGCAGCCCGCCGATGGAACTGGCCGAGCAGCCTCCGCTGCCCCGCGCCACCCGCACCGCCGCGCGCTGAGGCGGAAGCCCGGCCGGCTCGGCGGAGCCGGCCGGGCGGGCCTTTCAGGCCCTTTCGCCATCTCACTTCCCGAAGCGGCGGACGAAAAAAGACCGCGGTTGCGCGGCTTCCACCTACGCGGCAATTTGCGCGGGCGGCCACACCCGATCGGGCACCCGCAGCTCCTTTCCTCCGGCTTCCCGAGGATGCCGCCGCATGGTCAGCCCTCTCGGCCGCCCCGGCCTTGTTACGCTCGGTGCTGCGACGCTGGTGCTGTTCCTGTCCGGTGGCTTTCTCACCCTGCGCGTGCTGGCCGATGCCAGCGAGCAGCGCGCGGCGATGAATGCCAGCCACGGCTTGGTGGAACTGCTCCTCGATCTGCGCAGCGACATGGCCGAGGCGATGGCGGCCCGCAACCAGGTGCTGCTGGGCACCCCGCAGCCCTACCGGCAGATTCTCGAGTCGGCACGCCAGCGCATCACCGAGCGGAAGGCGGCCCTGGAGGCGGTCACACGGGGCCGGGCCGCGCAACAGGCCGAGGCCACGGCGCTCGGGCAACGGCTCGATGCCATGCTGACCCGCCTGATGGGCACCCTGCGCGTCGCCCGGCCGGATTCGGGCGTGGATCTGCCGCTGCTCCTGCGCGAGTCCAGCGGGGAGCGCCTCCAGATCCTGCGGATCGCCGACCGCATGATCGCCGAGGAGCGCGCCGAGCTGGAGCGCTCCAGCCAGGTCTATGGGGAGCGGGTGCAACAGGCGCGCAGCATCATGCTGGCCTTGTTCGGCACGGCCCTGGCCTGCGCGGCCGCCGCGCTCTGGGGCATGCACCGCTACCGGCAAAGCAGTACCGGGCGCTTCGCGGCGCTGGAGGAGTCGAAGCAGGCGACCGAAGCGGCCAATGCGGCCCTGGCGGAAAGCCGTGGACGGCTGCAATCCGTCCTGGACCATGCGCGCGATCCGATCCTGCTGCTGGACGGCGCCGATCGCGTGCAGCTCGCCAATGCCGCCGCCGAGCAGTTCCACCTGCCGCTCACCGATGTGGTCGGCCAGCGCGTGCAGGTGCTGATCCCCGGCTTCGGCCATCGCCAGGGCGAGGTGCTGGCCCGCCGCGGCGACAACAGCACCTTCCCCGCCGAGCTCTCGATGGGCCATTACGAGCAGGACGGCGAGAGCGGCTGCGTCTGCGTGGTGCGCGACGTGACGGAACGGCGCCGCCTCGACGAGATGAAGAACGAGTTCGTCTCCACCGTCAGCCACGAGCTGCGCACGCCGCTGACCTCGATCCGTGCCGCGCTCGGCCTGGTCACCGGCGGCGTGGCCGGGGCGCTGCCCGAGGCAATGCGCGAGTTGCTCGACATCGCCCACAAGAATGCCGAGCGGCTGGTGCTGCTGGTCAACGACATCCTGGATATCGAGAAGATCGAGGCCGGGCGCATCGAGTTCCGGCGCGAACGGATCTCGGCGCGGCATCTGCTGGAGCAGGCCGTGTCGGCCAACCGCAGCTACGCGGCGCAGTTCAGCCTGCGGCTGGAGATGGCCGGCGACCCCGCCGCCGATGCCGAGGTCTATGCCGACCCGCAGCGCATCCAGCAGGTGCTGACCAATCTGCTCTCCAACGCGGCCAAGTTCTCGCCGGCCGGCGGCGTGGTGGAGGTCAGCCTGGTGGTGGATGCCGGCAGCGCCATCTTCCGCGTGCGCGATCATGGCCTCGGCATCCCGCAGGAATTCCGTGGTCGCATCTTCCAGCGCTTCGCCCAGGCGGATTCCAGCGATGTCCGGCAGAAGGGCGGCACCGGGCTCGGGCTCTCGATCAGCCGCGCCATCGTCGAGCATCATGCCGGGCAGATCGGCTTCGAGGACGCCGAGGGCGGCGGCACCTGCTTCTTCTTCTCGCTGCCCCGGCTCGTGGAGCGTCCGCCCGCCGTCTCGCCCACCCCCACCGGCGGCGGCCGGGCGCTGATCGTCGAGGACGACCCCGACGTGGCGCAGCTTCTCCAGATGATGCTGGCGCAGCACGGCTGGGAGGGACACATCGCCGGGAATGCCGCCGAGGCCTTCCGTCAGCTCGACCATGGGCGCTTCGATGCGCTGACGCTGGATCTGATGCTGCCGGACGAGGATGGGCTCTCGCTGCTGCGCCGCCTGCGCCAGCGGCCCGATGGGCGCAACCTGCCGGTGGTGGTGGTCTCCGCCATCGCCAATCAGCGGCGGCGCGAGCTGAACGGCGATGTGGTGGGCGTGGTGGACTGGCTCGACAAGCCGATCGACCACGGCCGCCTGCGCGATGCCCTGCGGCACGCCCTGCGGGGTGATGGCCCCGCCACCATCCTGCACGTCGAGGATGACGACGACATCCGCCGCGTGGTCTCCGCCGTGATGGGGGACGAGGCGCGGCTCCTGCCGGCGCGCAGCCTGGCCGAGGCGCGGGCCGCGCTCACCGGCGGGGAGCGCTTTGCCCTGGTGATCATCGATCTCGGCCTGCCCGACGGCAGCGGATTCGACCTGCTGGCCGACATCCAGGCCCTGCGGCCGCCGCCGCCGGTGCTGATCTTCTCCGCCAGCGACGCCGATGCGCGGATGGCCCGCCATGCCGCCGCCGCCCTGGTAAAGAGCCGCACCGAGAACCGCGTGCTGCACGACACCATCCGCGGCCTGATCGAGGCGGCGCCACCTGCCAGCCAGTCGAGGGAGGCTGCCCTGTGACCGCCAGCACGGCACTGACACGAATCCTGTACATCGAGGACGATGCCGATATCCGCACCGTCGCCGGCTTCGCGCTGAAGGCGGTCGGCGGCTTCACCGTGGAGTCCTGCGCCTCCGGTGAGGAAGCGCTGGCGCGGGTGGCAGGCTTCGTGCCGCAACTGGCCCTGCTGGACGTGATGATGCCGGGCATGGATGGGCCGACCACGTTGCAGCGGCTGCGCGCCCTGCCCGGCTTCGCCAGCCTGCCGGCCATCTTCATGACCGCCAAGGTGCAGCCGCAGGAGGTCGCACGCTACGAGGGCCTCGGCAGCCTGGGTGTGATCTCGAAGCCTTTCGACCCGATGGCGCTCTCCGCCAGCGTGCGCGAGATCTGGGCGTGCCGCGATGACTGAGGCGCAGGCCCACGAACCCGAACTGCACGAGGCGCTGCGCCGGCTGCGCAACGAGGGCGCGCGCCGCCTCGGTGAGCAGGTGCAGGTGCTCGCCACCAGCTGGGAGGTGCTGTCCCGCCGGCCCTGGGATGCCGCCGTGCGCGCCGGTATCCGCGGGCTGGCGGAGTCCGCCCATCGCCTGGCGGGGGCAGGCGGCACCTTCGGCCTGCCGGCCCTCTCCGCCGCTGCGGCGCCGCTGGAACTGATCCTGCGCGGGCTTTGCGCCGGCGCCGAGCCGGCCAGCGACCGCCTGCACCAGGCGGACATGCTGGTCACCGCCCTGGTCACCGCCTGGGAGGTCGGTGGCGCGCTCCCGTCACCGGGCGAATTCACTGCCGCCGCCCCGCGTGACACGCCCGAACCGGTGCTGCTCTGCGCGCCCGCGGCCGAGCAGCCCGGGCTGCTCGGCATGCTGAACAGCCTGGGCTACACGGTGCGGCAGGCGACCGGGGACGTGCCGCCGGACGGCCCTCTCGCGGCCGCCGTCATCGACGACGCGCTGCCCGACCCGCTGGCGACCTGCCGCGCCCTGGCCGACCGCTGCCCGCTGATCCTGCTGACCAGGGACACCAGCTTCTCCCTCCGCCTCGCCGCCGCCCGCGCCGGGGTGGAGGCGCTGGTGCCGAAGCCGCTGGAAACCAACGAGCTGGCCGACTGGCTCGACCAGTTCGCCGGGCTGCGCTCGGAGACGCACTGCTCCATCCTGATCGTGGACGACGACCCGCTGCTGGCCGAGACCTATGCCATGGCCCTGCGCCAGGCCGGCATGCAGGTCACCGCCCTCTCGCAGCCCGAGCGCACGCTGGAGGTGATCGCCACCGCCACGCCGGACCTCGTGGTGATGGACCTGCAGATGCCAGGGATCGACGGCATCGAGCTGGCGCGGGTGATCCGCCAGACGCGGCGCTACCTGTCGCTGCCGGTGCTGTTCCTCTCCGCCGAGCAGGACGCCGCCCGGCAGATGCTGGCGCGGCGACTGGGCGGCGATGACTTCATCCCCAAGCCGGTCGATCTCGGCCGGCTGGTGACGCTGGTGCGGCTGCGCGCCGAGCGTGCCCGGGCGCTCCGCACCGTGATGGAGACGGACAGCCTCACCGGCCTGCTGAACCATGCCCGCTTCAAGGAGCGGCTGGCACTGGAGATCGCCCGCAGCGGGCGCGATGGCACGCCGCTCAGCCTGGTGCTGTTCGACCTCGACCACTTCAAGCAGATCAACGACCAGCACGGCCACCTGCTGGGCGACCGGGTGATCCGCAGCCTCGCCCGCAGCCTGCGGAAGCGGCTGCGGCGGACCGACATCATCGGCCGCTACGGCGGCGAGGAATTCGCCGCAGTGCTGCTGGGTACCCCGCCGGAAGCCGCGGGCTCGGTGGTCGAGCAGATCCTGGCGCGCTTCTCCGGCCTCGTCTTCGAGACGGAGAGCGCCCGCTTCTCCGTCACCTTCAGCGCCGGCATCGCGGGACGCAGCAGCGACGGCACGGCCGAGACGGTGATCTCCGCCGCCGATGCCGCCCTCTACGCCGCCAAGCGCGCCGGCCGGAACCGCGTCTGCATCGCGGATCCGGGCTGAGCCACCCGCAGGCCGGCCATGCCGAACCGCCCGGGGGCATTCATTCCCCCGGCCTTTCCCGCTACACCGGGCCCTGCCTGCGGAAAGGACCCGCCATGCCGATTGACGAATCGCTCCGCTTCCTGCCCGTCTCCATCGCCATCCTCACCGTGTCCGACACGCGCGACCTGGCCACCGACCGCTCCGGCCAGACGCTCGCCGAGCGGGTGGAGGCCGCCGGCCACCGGCTGCATTCGCGCGAGCTGGTGCGCGACGACCCGGATGCCATCGAGGCAGTGCTGCGCCGCTGGATCGCGGATCCGGCGGTGGATGTCGGCATCACCACGGGCGGCACCGGCATCACCGGCCGCGACGTCACGCCCGAGGCCTTCGCCCGCGTGCTGGAGAAGGAGATCGAGGGCTTCGGCGAGCTGTTCCGCATGCTGAGCTACCAGAAGATCGGCACCTCGACGATCCAGTCCCGCGCCATCGGCGGGGTCTCCGGCGGCACCTATCTCTTCGCCCTGCCCGGCTCCACCGGGGCGGTGAAGGACGGCTGGGACGACATTCTCCGCTTCCAGCTCGACGCCCGCCACAAGCCCTGCAACCTGGTGGAGCTGATGCCGCGCCTGCAGGAGCACCTGCGGGCGGGGCACTAGGTCTCAGCGGGCGCGCCGCGTCAGCCCCTCGCAACGATTGTCCTCGCCGATGCCGAACTGGATGGTCGGCAGGATCGCCAGCGGCAGGGCGATGATGCCGAGCCCGACCGCCGCACCGGCGCGCGCGCCGAGTTCGATCACCTCGGGCCGCACTGCCGGGTCGGCGAAGGTGCCGCGGATCAGGATGTCGGTCGGCAGTGAGCCAACCGTGAAGTGCTTGGCCTCGGTGCGCAGGGTGTAGTTGAGCCGCTCCCTGCCGAGGTCGATCTCGCCCATGCCGCTGATCAGCGAATCCTCGGTGTCGAGCAGCACGGTGCGGGTGGAGAGCACGCCGTTGCGCAGCCCCATATCGGCGACGAAGCACTGCACGCGGGTCCGCGTCGGCAGGCCGAGGGCGGAGAGGATGGCATTGCCAAGCTGCACGCCGGAAAGGTCCACCAGCAGGGCCGAGAGGTTGCCGCCCGCCATGGCGAGGGTCACGCCGCCGTCGCCATGCCCCAGCAGCTCGGCCAGGGTGCGGCCCTGTGTCTCGATGCGGGCGACGCCACCGATGCCCCCCTGCCCTTCGCCCAGAGGGGTGACGCCCATCAGGCGGGACAGGTCCACGCGCTGGAACTTCACCTCGCCCTTCGCGCGGAGCCCGCCGCCTTCCACGGGGGCGAAGTCGAAATTGCCGTCGATGCGGCCACGCCCGACGCCGAAGCGCAGCGGATGCAGCGCGATGGCACCGTCCACGATGTCGAGCTTCACATGCATGTCGTCGAGCGGCATGGCGCGGCCGCGGATCTGGCCGGCGTCATAGATCAGGTGCACATCCGTCGCGCGCAGCCGGGGCAGGTTCACGGGCGTGTCGGGCAGCACGCGGCCCTTGTTGCGTCGCGGCTCCGGCTTGCCCTGCGGCGTGCCGCCGACGAAACCGGCCAGGTCATCCAGATCCACCCGGCGGGAGCGCAGCGTGGCATTCACCACCGGGCGGGTGCCGCGTGGCTGCAGCGCCACATCCCCGGCGATGTCGCTCTGGCCGAGCGCACCCTCCATGTCGGTGAAGCGGATCCGCCCCTCGGCATAGTCCAGCTTGCCGCTGAGGCGGTAGGGCGGCGTGGCTGGCACCACCACGCCGGTCAGCGGCGAGAGCAAGGCCAGGTCGGGGCCGCGCAGCTCCAGTCGCAGATTGGCGCCGGCCAGGCGCAGCGGGTCCTGCACCGTGCCCTGGAGCTTCACCTGCGTCGGGCCATTGGCGAGATCGAGGCGGATCGGCCAGGGATTCTCGGCGTCGCGCAGCGAAAGCACGGCGCCGCCCAGCAACTCGCCGCGGATCGGCTGGCCGGCATAGGTGCCGGAGGCGGTCGCGTGCAGCCGTGGCGGCTCGCCTTCCGGATCCTGTGTCTCCACGGCCACGCGCATATCGGCGCGCAAGGGCGCCAGATTGGCCCGGACCTGCCCCTCGCGGATCCGCAGGGCGCCAATCTGCGGCTCCGGCTGCGGCTCGGCGGGCGGGGTCTCAGCCGCCTGGCCTTCGCCTTGGCTGAAGGGGAAGGTGTAGTTGTTGTCGCCCTCCGCACGCGCGATGAGTTGCACCGCCGGGCGCTCCAGAGCGATCTCGGGTATGACGAGGCGGCGCTGGCGCAGGAAGGCCCAGGCATCCACCTTCAGGCTCAGCCGCGGCACGGTGGCGAAGGGCGGGTCCTCCGGATAGCCCTCGGGATTGTCGATGCGGAGGTCGGTCAGCACCACCTCGGGCACCCGGCCGAGATGGACGTCCAGGTCGCCGATATGCACCGGACGCCCCAGCGCCGCGCTGGCCTGACGCTCCACCAGCGGGATGAACCACGCCCAGGACCAGAACAACACCAAGAGCAGGACCGCCAGCAGGGGCAATCCTGTCCAGAGCATCAGGCGGCGTGCGCGTGGTGACGGCATCCATCCCCGGCCCTTCTGCGCTGCCGCGGCGAACCGCGGCAAGGCTCCCAACTCAAGCCGCCGGCGACGAGAAAGTTGCGCCACCAGCCGGAGGATCGGAGCATCGGGCCGCCCCGCCCCCTCTCCTGGAGGCAGCGGGCGCGGAGGGGTGGATCAGTTGCTGCTGCCCGGACGGCTCGCGTCGAAGCCGAGGAAGCCCTTCTCCGGGCGCGGGGTACCGCCATCCGCGGCCGTGGCATAGTTGGTGAGCGGTGCCTGACGCGGCGCGGCCTCATGGCTCGGCGCCGGGCTGCCGCGCAGAGCGCGCGGTGGCGGGGAGGCCAGAGGCACGTTGCGGGCCGCGGCGGGGGGAGCCGGGCGGGGCGCCGGGGCGGAAGGCTCGGCGCTGGTGACCACCGTCGGGCGGGTGGAAAGCAGGAAGAAGGTGATCTCGCGCCGCCCCTGATCGACCGCGGATTCGAGCGGCGTCAGTCCCAGCACGTTGCGGGCATTGAGATCGGCGCCGCGCGCCATGGCATCGCGCGCCGCCGCCATGTCACCGCGGTTGATGGCGTCGAACAGGGCCTCGTTGGGGCCGAGATTCTGTCCCGGCTCGGCCGGGATCGGGGCGTTGCGGCTGCGCCCGACCAGCCCGGGCAGCGCCGGCGGCTCCTTGACGGCCGGCGCGGCGGCCGGGGCGCTTGGCGTCGCCGGCCCGTCCAGCATCTGCGCCGCCGCCGGAAGGGCGGGCAGGGCCGCAGCCATCAGGCCGACGAGCAGAACGGGAAGCGGGGCGGAGTGGAGATGGCGCATGGCGATCTCTCTAGAACATTTCCCGGCCAGGGCGAAGCGGCGAAGCGTCGGCCTCAGCCACAGCCCTCGCCGTGCAGGGTGAAGCCTTCCACCAGGCCGCCGCGGAGGATGAAGGTGATGTCGCAGCGCACGACCGCATAGCTCGAGGGCACCGCCCAGGGCCGCCACATGCCGTAATAGCCATAGGGCCAGGGATCGCCGGGGACCAGCACCGTCCGCTGCCGCTCGAATTGGAGGAAGCGCCGCCCGTCCACCTCGTAGGTGCGGACGGGCACCCCCAGACCGGCCACCAGATCGCCCTCCCGCTGGCCGACGAAGGTGGAGAGGCGCTGCTCCAGGGTCGGCCCTGTGGCGCAGGCGGCCAGCACCACAGGCAGAGAGAGAATCAAGCGGCGCATCCGTCATCCTCCATCCTTCTGCAGATAGGAAGTCGGAAACATGGCCGCAAAGGGGCGCGGCGAAATGCCGGTCAGCGCCCATTTGAGAATGGGGCGGCGGAGGGCTGGCGAGGAATTTTCCGGGCCGGGCAGGAAGGGCCGCAGCCGCGATGCGGGGCATCGGGGCAAGGCCCTGACGCCCCCGGCACGGAAAAGGCCCGCCAGGCCCGACCCGATCCCATCCTCAAACGGGCTCTCAGCGCCCCTCCCGGCGCCAGGCCACCAGGGCAAGGCCAAGCACCAGCGGCAGCGCCAGCCAGGGCGGCAGCAGTGGCAGCGCGGCGATGCCGGTCACCAGATGGTCCTGGTTGCGCCGCAGCCCGATCCACCGGCCGCCCGCGGCGTCCCGGTCCAGCGCGACGCGGCGCAGCTCCGGCACTTCGGGCCGCGCGCCGGTGCCAAGCCAATGCGCGCTGCCGCCGGAGGCGCGCATCACACCCTCCGTCGGCGCCGTCGCGGCCCGCAGGTCGGCCATCTCCAGCGGATTGGCGGCTGCCGCGGCGGCGAAGGCGGAGCGCCGGCCATCGCTGGCCTGCCAGACGCCGGGCTGCGTGGCGGGCATCTCCAGCACCGAGCGGCCGCCCCCCGCCGGCTCGGCCAGGGCGCGGGTCACGGTGCCATCCGGCGCGGTGACGGTGATCTGCGGCGGCGGGCCGGCCTCCACGCTGCGGCGCACCACCTTCAGCGTGCCGCCCTCGATGCTGGCGACGAGGTCTTCCTCCTCCAGCTCCGGCTCCTTCATCAGCCAGTGCGCGGCACGGCGCAGCAACTCGGCCTGCGGGCCGCCGCCCTCATGCCCGCGCGACCACAGCCAGATTTGGTCGGAGAGCAGCAGCGCCACCCGCCCCTCCCCGACGCGGTCGAGCTGCAGCAGCGGCGTGCCGTCGCCACTGTCCATCACTGTCAGCCCGCTCTGCGGATCGGCGCGGAGGTGGCGGTACCACTGGCCCCAGCGCGGCGGCGCATTGCCGCTGTTGGCGCCCTCCAGCCCCTCGGTGACGGGGTGGCGGGCGCCGACATCCGTCACGCGCGGGCGGAAGGCGCCCTCCGCCACCGCCCCCGGCCCGGAGAGCGGCCGCGCCGGCAGCACGCTGGCCAGCGGCGTCGCCGCCAGGCTGGTCGGGCCGATGAATTCCGGCCCCACCGAAAGCAGCAGCGCCCCGCCGCCCTGCACGTATTCAGCGATGTTGCGCAGGTAGAGCGAGGGCAGGATGCCCCGGTTGCTGAAGCGGTCGAAGACGATCAGGTCGAACTCGCGCAGCTTCACCTGGAACAGTTCCCGCACCGGGAAGGCGATCAGCGCCAGCTCGTTCAGTGGCGTCAGGTCATCCTTCTCCGGCGGCCGCAGGATGGTGAAGTGGACGAGATCCACATTCGGGTCGGCCTTCAGCAGCCGCCGCCAGGTGCGCTCGCCGGAATGCGGCTCGCCCGAGACCAGCAGCACACGCAGCCGGTCCCGCACGCCATTCACCGTCACCACGGCGCGGTTGTTGAGGGTGGAGACCTCGCCCGGCCGCTCCGCGGCGGTCAGCTCCACCACGCTGGGCCCGCCGCGCTCGATGGGCAGGGTGATGCGGTGCTCGCGGCCGATCGGCACGCTCTCGACGCGCGGCGGCGCGCCGTCCCGCCGCAGCGTCAGCCGCACCGCGCCGCCGGTCTCCTGGGCGCCAAGGTCTTCCACCGCCACGCGCAGCTCCACGCTGCGGCCGACGATGCCATAGCCCGGCGCCTCGATGACGCGGATGCGGCGGTCCACCTCGCCGGGCTGGCCGGGCAGCAGCAGGTGCAGCGGCGCCTCGAAGGAGGGCTGCGCCGGCACGTCATGCGCCTGCCCGTCGGTCAGCGCGATGACGCCCGCGAGACGCGAGCGCGGAATATCGGCGAGCGCCCGGTCAATGGCGGTGAACAGACGGGTGCCCTGGCGGCCGCTTTCCGGCACGTCGATGCTGCGCAGCTCCAGATCCGGGAAGTGGGCGGCCTGCTGCTCGATGGCGGCACGGGCGGCGTCGAGCTGCGCCGCGCGCGGGCCGATGCGGGCGGAATCGCTGCGATCCTGCACCAGGAGCGCGATGTCCGGCCGGGTCTCGCGGGTTTCCTCGACGAGGCGCGGGTTGGAGAGCGCCAGCAGCAGCACCAGGAAGGAGAGCGCCCGCCAGCCCACCCCACGCGCCCGGCGCCACAGTGCCGGCGCCAGGGCCAGCAGGACGACGGCCACCAGCGCGAGCAGCAGCCAGAGCGGCAGGATCGGGGCGAAGTCGACGCCGGAAATGACCTGTCGCATGGGTCAGGGCTCCAGGACGGGCCGAGGACCCCGCCCACAGAAGGGAAGTCCAGAAATCGTGGAGCACCGGCTTGCAGCCGGCCTTGCCGGCTGAGCACCCGAACGGGCGCCGCGGCCAATGCCGCGCAGCCAAGCCGCCGGAGGCGGCGCCCCTCTCAATTCCCCAGCCTTTCGAGAATGGCCGGCACATGGACCTGGTCGCCCTTGTAGTTGCCGGTCAGCGCGTACATCACGAGGTTGACCCCGAAGCGATAGGCCAGCGTGCGCTGCCGCGCCCCGCCGGGAATGACGGCATAGGGGTTGCTCCCCCGCCCATCCACCGCCCAGGCCCCGGCCCAGTCATGCCCGCCGATGATCACCGGGCTCACGCTGTCATTCGCCCGGTCCTCCTCCCGCGAGACCCAGACCTGCCCGCCGGCGAAGCGGCCGGGCAGCTCCGGCGGCAGCAGGTAGAAGGCGCGGGTCAGCACATGCTCGGGCGAGACCGGCGCCAGCGGCGGGATGGCGAGGCCACGCGTCAGCCGCTGCAACGCCTCGGGCGCGCCGGGCGAGAAGCCCTCGCCCGAGCCCTCGTCCCGCGTGTCGAACAGGATGATGCCGCCATGCCGCATGTAGTCGTTCAGCGCGGTGCGGGCATCAGGATCGAGATCGGGGCTGGAGGCGGTGACCGCCCAATAGAGCAGCGGCAGCGGCGAAAGGTCGTCCTGGCCAGGGCGGACCAGCACCGGCTCGCCCAGGGCGGCGGCCGTGCGGCGGTTGACGTAGTCCGACAGGCCGACAAGCCCCTGCCGCACCGCCTCGTCCACCACTCCGTCGCCGCTGGGCACGTAGCCGATGCGGGTGGTCAGGGCCATGGCCTCGACCGCGAGGCCAGCACCCGACTGAGCTCCCGATTGGGCCTGCGCAGTGGGGGCGGCGAGCAGCAGCAGCGGCAGCAGCACCCCCGCCAGCCGCGCCGGGCGCCCGAGCAGCCCGCGCTGCACCAGCGAAAGCAGCAGGTCCACCGCCAGCAGCAACAGCGCCGCGCCAAGCAGCCAGGGGCCGAGATCGTACTCGCCCGGCACGCCGCCGATCGCCTGGAAAGCGGTACCGGGGGGCGGCGCGGCGATCGGGCGCGGCGCGGGCAGGCCAGCGGAAAGGTTCAGGGCCCGGCGCTCACCGCCCTCGCCCGGCACGCCGTACCAGCCCGGCGGATGCCGCGGGCCCGGCCGGGTCTCGGCGATGCGGTTGGCCGGGATGGCACCGACTCCGCCGGGCGCCGGGCCGAGCCGGCCGAAACCGTCCATCGTCTCCAGCGGTGCCAGCGGCGCCTCGCCCTCCGCCCCGGCGACACCGGAGGAGAGCGCCACCACCCGCCGCAGCATGTCGATATAGAGGCCCGAGAGGGGCAGGTTGGACCATTCGGTATTGGCGGTGACGTGGAACAGCACGATCCGCCCGGCGCCGCGCGATTCCGCGGTCACCAGGGGCGTACCGTCGGCCAGCCGCGCCCAGGTGCGCTCGGAAAGCTGCGGCCCCGGCTCGGCCAGAACCTGGGTGGAGACCGTCACCTCCTCCGGCGGCACCAGCCCGGCGAAGGGCGAGCCATCGGCGAAGGAGGCGAGGCGCTGCGGCTGTTCCCAGGAGAGGGCGCCGCCAAGCCGCCGCTCGCCGCCGCGCAGCCGCACCGGCAAGAGCGGGTCGGGATTCTCGGCCAGGCGCGGCCCGGCGAAGCGTACCAGCGTGCCGCCCTCCTCCACCCAGCGGGCCAGCATGTCGCGCTCGCGCCCCTCCGCCACGTGGCGGTCGGCCAGCACCAGCACGGCGAGCTGCCGCTGCAGGAGCTGCCCGATATTGCCGCGGCGCAGCTCGGCATAAGGCGAGAGAGCCCGATCCAGGTAATAGAGCGGTCCGAGCAGCGGCGTGTCAGCGCCCTGTTCGGCCGGGCCGAGCAACCCCACCGGACGGCGGCGGAAGCGCTCGTCCAGCAGCACGGCGGCGCCGGCGGTCTCCTCGTTCTCGATCTCCAGCCGGGTGATCTGGTTGCGGATCTCCAGCGGCAGGTCGAGCGTGGCCTCGCCGCCGGTGGCGCCGGCCGGCAGCGGAATGGCGGCGCGGGCCAGGGCACGGCCATCGCCGGTGCGGGCCAGCACGGCGGCCTCGCCATCCATGGCGGCCGGCGTCTGCCGCAATGCGACCTGCAGCCGGTCCGCCTCGGCTTTCGGCGGCAAGAGGAGGCGGGCGGAGCGCCCCTCGGCGCGGGCCAGGGTCAGCGGCCCCGCCGCCGCCAGCGCCTGGGCCAGGGGGGAGAAGCCATCGCCCTCCGCCTGATGCTCGACGCCATCGGTCAGATAAAGGCTGCTGAAGCCTTCGGGGTGGTCCTGGTGCCAGGCCGTCAGCGCGGCGAGCGCGGCGGCGCGATCGGGTGCCCAGGGCTTGGGGCGCAGGGCGGCGAGGCGGGCGCGCAGCTCATCCGCCGGCATCAGGGCGGTGGGGCGTGGGGCCTCGCCATTCTCCGGTGGAGCCGTGGTCAGCAGCGCGGCCGTGCGGCCCTCCCGCGCGGCGGCCTCCAGCGCGGCCTGGGCCGCGGCGGAGCGGGCGGGCCAGTCGGCGGCACTCGGCCAGCCATCGTCCACGACCAGCAGCAACGGCCCCTCGCCGCCCGCCAAGGCCCCGGGCGCCCAGATGGGGCGGGCCAGGCCGACGATGATCAGCGCCGCCGCGACGAGGCGCAGCAGCAGCAGCCACCAGGGCGTGCGCGCGGGGGTTTCCTCCGGTGCGGGCAGGTCGCGCAGCAGGCGCAGCGCCGGGAAAGCCTGCCGCCGCGGGGCTGGCGGGGTGACCCGCAGCAGCCACCAGATCAGCGGCAATGCGGGCAGGGCCAGCAGCAGCCAGGGAGCGACGAAGCCGATCGGGCCGAGGCTCATCATGGTGCCATGGCGTCCTCTTAGAGGTCCTCTTGCTCAGCCAGGGGCCAGCGCCTGCCAGAGCGCCAGCAGCGCCGCTTCCGGCGGCGCATCGGTCCGATGGGTGGCGAAGGACCAGCCGGCCGCGCCGGCGATGGCGGCAAGCCCCGCCCGGTGCGCTGCTAGCCGCTCGGCATACAGCACCCGCACGCCTTCAACGCGAGGCAGAAGCAGCGGTTGTTCCGCCTGCTGCACGCCCTCGAAGCGCACCCGCCCCGTATAGGGCAGGGTTTCCTCCGCCGGGTCCAGCACCTGCAGCAGATGGCCCCGCGCCCCGCGCGCCGCCAGACCCGCCACCGAAGCCTGGATCTCCGGCAGCGGCGCCAGGAAATCGCTGAACAGCACGACGCGTGCGTGCCGCGGCAGGCTTGCATCAGCCGGCGGGATTTCGAGCCGGGCCAGCGCATCCGCCGTCGCGGCCAGCGCCCCGCGCCCGGCGAAGGCGCGGCGCGCGCCGCCGAGCAGCCGTACCCGTTCGCCGCCGC
>Ga0180221_1001137_pt1 | contig 19015 bp, 19 predicted proteins | sample eDN5th37CKraftMG_FD_151339 | JGI IMG/M metagenome (GOLD analysis project Ga0180221, IMG submission 151339) | Enriched Miracle-Growth compost microbial communities from Emeryville, California, USA - eDNA 5th pass 37_C Kraft MG (version 2) (version 2) ...
GGGTCGACGATCCGGACATCCGGACCAGTGATCCAAATATATGGATCGCCGATCCGGATGTCTAGGCCCTCGGTCGAGCAGCGCGTCACGGGCGAGGAGGGGGGCCGAGTGGCCCGCGCCGCTCACGGCCGCTCACAGCGCCGCTCACGCGCCCGTGAGAGAACCGTTCCACGCGGGTAACGCGGTCCGCGGCAGCGTGAAACACCGTCTTCCTACCGTCGAGGTCAGCCATCCCCTCGGCCTCAGGAGGACCCGATGACCGACACCTCACCCGCGCCCCGACGCGTCGTCGTCGTGGGCGGCGGCATGGTCGCCCACCGGTTCGTCGAGGCGCTGCGCGCCCGCGACGCCGAGCGCTCGTGGCAGGTGACGGTCCTCGCGGAGGAGCCGCGTGCGCCCTACGACCGCGTCGCGCTGACGAGCTACTTCACGGGCCGCGACCCCGAGGACCTCGCGCTCGGGGACCCGGCGCTGTGGGCCGACCCGTCGGTCCGGCTGGTCCGCGGCGAGGCCGTGACGACCATCGACCGCGAGGCCCGCGCCGTCACGACGAGCGCCGGCCGCACGCTCGAGTACGACCACCTCGTGCTCGCCACGGGCTCGTCCGCGGCCGTCCCCCCGATCCCGGGGACCGAGCTGCCGGGCGTGTTCGTCTACCGCACGGTCGACGACGTCGCCGCCCTCCGCGGGTTCGTCGAGGAGCAGCGCGCCCGCTGGGACCGGCCGGTGCGCGGCGCGGTGATCGGCGGCGGCCTCCTCGGCCTCGAGGCGGCCGGCGCGCTCCAGGCCCTGGGCGCGCAGTCGACGGTCATCCAGTCCGGCTCGCACCTCATGTCGGCGCAGGTCGACCTCGGGGGCGGCGAGGCGCTGGCCCGCCTGATCCGAAGCCTCGGCATCGCGGTCCGGGTCAACACCGCGACCACCAAGATCCGCGCCAACCGCCGCGGCACCGCGGGCCGGCTCGACTTCGCCGACGGCGGCCGGCTCGACGTCGACGTGGTCGTCGTCGCGACGGGGGTGCGCCCGCGCGACGAGCTCGCACGCGAGGCGGGCCTCGAGCTCGGGCCGCGCGGCGGCGTCGTCGTCGACGACCGCTGCCTCACCGCCGACCCGGCGATCTCCGCGGTCGGCGAGGTCGCCTGCATCCAGGGCGCCTGCATCGGCCTGGTCGCGCCGGGCAACGCGATGGCCGAGGTCGCGGTCGACCGGCTGCTGGGCGGCGACGCCGAGTTCCCCGGCGCCGACACGGCCACCAAGCTCAAGCTCGCGGGCGTCGACGTCGCGAGCTTCGGGGACGCGTTCGGCACCACCGAGGGCGCGCTCGAGGTCGTGTTCGCCGACCCGGTGGGCGGCGTCTACAAGAAGCTCGTCCTGTCCGACGACGCCCGCACCCTCCTCGGCGGCGTCCTCGTCGGCGACGCGTCCGCGTACACGAGCCTGCGCCCGATGCTGGGCCGCGAGCTCCCCGGCGACCCGGCCGCGTTCCTGCTCCCCGAGGGCACGGGCGCCGCCCCCGGCATCGAGCTGCCCGACGACGCCGCCGTCTGCTCCTGCAACGCCGTCAGCGCGGGCACGGTGCGGGCCGCGGTCACGGAGCAGGGCTGCACGGACGTCGCGGGCGTCAAGGCGTGCACGCGCGCGGGCACGACGTGCGGCTCGTGCCTCCCCCTGGTCAAGAAGCTCGTGTCCACCGAGCTCAAGAAGGCGGGCGTGGCCGTCTCGAAGGCGCTCTGCGAGCACTTCGACCTGTCCCGCGCGCAGCTCTACGACGCGCTCCTCGTCTCGGGCGTCCGGACGTTCAGCGAGGCGCTCGCGCGGTTCGGCACCCCGTCGGGCGCGGCGGGAGCGACGCACGGCTGCGACATCTGCAAGCCGGTCGTCGCGTCGATCCTGTCGACGCTCGCCCCCGCGCACGTGCTCGACGGCGAGCGGGCCACGCTCCAGGACACCAACGACCACCTCATGGCCAACATGCAGAAGGACGGCACCTACTCGGTCGTCCCGCGCATGCCGGGCGGTGAGGTCACGCCCCAGGGGCTCATCGTGATCGGCGAGATCGCCCGCGACTACGGCCTCTACACCAAGCTCACGGGCGGGCAGCGGATCGACATGTTCGGCGCCCGGATGGAGCAGCTCCCCGACATCTGGAAGCGGCTCGTCGACGCGGGCTTCGAGTCCGGCCAGGCGTACGGGAAGTCGGTGCGGATGGTGAAGTCGTGCGTCGGGTCGACGTGGTGCCGGTTCGGCGTCCAGGACTCGGTGGGCATGGCGGTGCGGCTCGAGCTGCGCTACCGGGGCCTGCGGAGCCCGCACAAGCTCAAGCTCGGCGTCTCGGGCTGCGCGCGCGAGTGCGCGGAGGCGCGGTCCAAGGACGTCGGCGTCATCGCGACCGAGAAGGGCTGGAACGTGTACGTCGGCGGGAACGGCGGCTTCACGCCCCGGCACGCGCGCCTGCTCGCCGAGGACCTCGACGACGACGCCCTGATCCGCACGATCGACCGCTTCCTCATGTACTACATCCGGACCGCCGACCGCCTGCAGCGCACGGCGCCGTGGGTCGACGAGGTCGAGGGCGGCCTCGACGGCATCCGCGCCGTCATCATGGAGGACTCGCTCGGGATCGGCGCCGACCTCGACGCCCAGATGGCGGCCCACGTCGACTCCTACGAGGACGAGTGGAAGGCCACGCTCGAGGACCCCGACAAGCTCCGCCGGTTCGCGTCGTTCGTCAACGCGCCTCGCACCGCCGACCCGTCGCTCGCGTACGTGCCCGAGCGCGGGCAGGTGCGGCCCGCGTTCCCCGACGAGCGCGCGACCGCCGTCCCCGAGCCCGTCCTCGTGGCGGGCGCGACCCTGGAGGTGCGCTGACATGACGACGCTCGAAGCGCCCGAGGCCGTCCCCACGGCGACCACCTGGCAGGAGGTGTGCCGCCTCGACGACCTCGTCCCCGAGCGCGGGGCCGCGGCCCTGCTCGACGCCGCGACGACAACCAGTCCGGGCGGCGGGACCGTCCAGGTCGCGCTCGTCCGCCTCCTCGACGACACCGTCCTCGCCGTGTCGAACCTCGACCCGTACTCGGGCGCGCACGTCATGTCGCGCGGCCTGGTCGGGTCGCGGCGTGTCGACGGCGCGACCGTCCCCACCCTCACCTCCCCGCTGCACAAGCAGGTGTTCTCGCTGCTCACCGGCGCGTGCCTCGACACGGCTGGCAGGTCCCCGGTCGCCGGCCAGGGCGGCGACCTCCGCAGCTTCCCCGTCCGCGTCACGGGCGGCGTGGTGTCGGTCTCCCTGCCCGACGACGGCGGGACCCGGCCGTGAGGCGGCGGTCCCGGTCCGGGGCGCGGCCCGCCGCAGGGGGGCGGGTCGTGCTCGTCGGCGGCGGCCCCGGCGACCCCGACCTGCTGACGCTGCGGGCGTGGCGGGCGCTCGCCGAGGCGGACGTCGTGGTGGCGGACCGGCTCGGCCCGCGGTCCGTGCTCGACGACCTCGGGCCCGACGTCGAGGTGATCGACGTCGGCAAGACGCCCGGCCACCACCCGGTGCCGCAGCACGAGATCAACCGGCTGCTCGTCGAGCACGCCCGCCGCGGACGGCGCGTGGTGCGGCTCAAGGGCGGGGACCCGTTCGTGCTGGGCCGCGGCGGCGAGGAGGTGCTCGCGTGCCGGGAGGCCGGGATTCCGGTCGAGGTCGTCCCGGGCGTGACGAGCGCGCTCGCCGCGCCCGCCGCCGCCGGGGTGCCCGTCACGCACCGCGGCGTCGTGGCGGCCGTCATGGTCGTCAACGGGCACGACCCCGTGCCCGCGAGCGCCCTCGCGGGCCTGCGGGACGAGGAGCTCACCCTCGTCGTGCTGATGGGCGTCGCGGGCCTCGACGACCTCTGCGCCCGAGCGGCGGACGCGGGCGTGGACCCGGCGATGCCGCTCGCGATCGTCGAGCGCGCCACGACCGCGACGCAGCGCGTCACCCGGGCTCCGCTGCGGGACGCGGCCCGCGCCGCGCGCGAGGCGGACGTGCGGGCGCCGGCGGTCGTCGTCGTCGGGCGGGTCGCAGCCCCGGACCTGCTGGCCGCCCACCACGCCCCCGCCGAGCCCCGCGTGTCAGAAGCTCACGGCACCCTGCTGCCGCCACGTTCTGACAGCTCGGCGGCCGCACCCTCTGTGTCAGAAGCTCGCGGCACCCCGCTGCCGCCACGTTCTGACAGCTCGGTGGGGGCGGGGCATGGACGGCTCGTCGGGACCGCCGGGTGACGCGCGACAATCGCCCCATGGAGGACGCGCGCATCGAGCAGGTGATGGCGGGGTGCACCGTGCTGGTCACCGCCGACCGCCGCTCGTCCGAGCTCGGCGCGGCGCTCGCCCGGCGCGGCGCGACGATCCGCTACGCGGCCGCGCTGAGCATGGTCCCGCACACCGACGACGCCGAGCTCCTTGCCGTGACCCAGCGGATCATCGCGACCCCGCCGGACGTCGTCGTCGTAACCACGGGCATCGGGTTCCGGGCCTGGGTCGAGGCCGCCGACGCCGTCGGGCTGGCCGAGCCTCTCGTCGAGACTCTCGGCCGGGCGCGGATCGTCGCGCGCGGCCCCAAGGCGCGCGGCGCGATCCAGGCGGCGGGCCTCACGGCGGACTGGGTCGCGGAGTCGGAGACGACGGCGGAGATCGCCGAGCTGCTGCTCGACGAGGGGGTACGCGGGCTGCGGGTCGCGGTGCAGCACCACGGCGCGGGGTCGGACGGGATCGACGAGGCGCTGACCGCGGCGGGCGCGGACGTCGAGGCGCTCGTGGTGTACCGCTGGGGGCCGCCCGACGACCCGGCGGCGGTCGAGGCGTCCGTGCGTGCCGTCGCGGCGGGCGAGATCGACGCGGTGACGTTCACGTCCGCGCCCGGCTCGGCCGCGTGGCTCGCGGCCGCCGAGGCCGCGGGCGTCCTGCCGGACGTCGTCCGGCACGCGGCGGACGGCAGCGTCGTGTTCGCGGCCGTCGGCCCGACGACGGCCAAGCCGCTGCACGACGCCGGCATCGACCCGCTGGTGCCCGAGCGCGGCCGGCTCGGGGCGCTCGTGCGTGCGCTGGTGACCCACTACGGCGGGCTCGAGACGCTCGACACCGTGGCGGGCCGGCTGCGCGTGCACCGCAGGGCCGCGGTCCTCGACGGCCGGGTCCTGCCGCTCACGACGACGGGGCTCGAGGTGCTGCGCCTGCTCGCGCGCGCCGGGAGCGCGGTCGTGCCGCGCGAGGCCGTGCTCGCGGTGCTCCCCGGCGCGTCGACCGACCCGCACGCCGCGGAGGTCGCGATCGCGCGCCTCCGGGAGGCGTCGGGCAGCCGCGAGCTCGTCCGGACGGTCGTCAAGCGGGGCTACCGGCTCGAGCTCGCCGAGCCCTGACCGGGCTTCCGGGCACGACGTCCGGTTCGTCATGGTCCGTCTCCGTTCCGCGTCCGGCGCTCGGCGTGCGAGAGTTGCACCAGGTGAGAGGCCGCGCGGGCAGGGGCGGCGTGGTCGCGCAGCAGGCTGGGCCGACTCGAACGGCCTCTGAGAACGGAGGAGCGATGATCACCGCCGAGGACGTCCGGTCCCGCAAGTTCAGCACGACGAAGTTCCGTGAGGGCTACGACATCGAGGAGGTCGACGGCTACCTCGACGAGATCGGGCAGACGCTGACGTCGCTCGAGGGAGGCGCCGCGCTCACGACGCCGGGTCTGATCGGCCCCGAGGACGTCCTCGCCAAGGTGTTCGACACCGTGAAGTTCCGCGAGGGCTACGCGATCGACGAGGTCGACGACCTGCTCGACGTCGTCGTGCAGGCGCTGCAGGAGCACAAGGCGCGCGCGCTCGCGACGGGCGCGCAGCAGGTGGTCCCCGCGCGGCAGCCGACCGGGTCGCAGCCCGTGGTCCCCGCGACGACGGGGGCTCAGCCGTCCGTCCAGGCGCTCCGGGACCTGGGCGCGGGGTCGCCGGCCGGCCTCACGCCCGCCGCAGCGGTGCGCGCGTTCGACACGGGCGCGTCCGTCACGCCCACGCCGCCGCTGCCGCCGGACCCCGAGGCCGCGGCGCTCGGCACGCGCGTCCTGATCTCGCAGCTGCAGATCGCGACGATCCGCACGCAGGGCAACGACGGGCTGTCGGTCGTCACGCCCGACGGCACGGTCCTGCGCGTCGTCGGCGTCGACGCGAGCCCGCAGGGCGTCACCCTCCGCACGGCCTGACGCCCTCCCGCCGACCACCGAGGGAACGCCCATGTCCGTGCCCCACGACGCCCTCGCGCGCCGGCTCGGGACGTCCGACGCGATCGTCATCGGCCTGGGCTCGATGATCGGTGCGGGCGTGTTCACGGCGTTCGCCCCGGCGGCCGCGGCGGCCGGCGCCGGCCTGCTCGTGGGGCTCGCCCTGGCCGCCGTCGTCGCGTACGCGAACGCGACGGCGTCCGCCCAGCTCGCCGCGCAGTACCCGGCGTCCGGCGGCACCTACCTCTACGGGCGCGAGCGCCTCGGCCCGTGGTGGGGCTTCGTGGCCGGCTGGGGGTTCGTCGTCGGGAAGACGGCGAGCTGCGCCGCGATGGCGCTCACCTTCGCGGCGTACGCGGTGCCGGGCGCATGGCAGCGCCCCGCGGCCGTGGCCGCCGTCGTCGGGCTCGCGGCGGTGAACTACCGCGGCGTGACGCGGACGGCGCAGCTCACCCGCGTGATCGTCGCCGTCGTCCTGGCGGTGCTCGCGTTCGCGGTGGCGGTCGCGCTCACGCACGGCGACCCAGAGGCCGCCCGGCTCGGCCTCGACCACGCGACCGGCGGCTGGTACGGGACGCTCCAGTCCGCGGGGCTGCTGTTCTTCGCGTTCGCCGGCTACGCGCGCATCGCGACCATGGGCGAGGAGGTCCGCGACCCCGCCCGGACCATCCCGCGCGCGATCCTCCTCGCGCTGCTCGGCGCCGTCGTCGTCTACGCGGTCGTCGCGGTGACGCTGCTGCTCGTCCTCGGGCCTGACGCGCTCGCCGCCTCGACCGCGCCCGTCGCCGACGCCGTGTCGTCGGCAGGCGCGGGCTGGGCCGTGCCCGTCGTCCGCGTGGGGGCCGCGCTCGCGGCGCTCGGTGCGCTGCTCGCGCTCGTCGCGGGCGTCGGGCGGACGTCCCTGGCGATGGCGCGCGAGCACGACCTGCCGCCCTGGCTCGCCGCCGTCCACCCGCGGTTCCGGGTGCCGCACCACGCGGAGGTCGCGCTCGCCGCCGTCGTCTCGGTCCTCGTGCTCACCGTCGACCTGCGCGGCGCGATCGGCTTCTCGTCGTTCGGGGTGCTCGTCTACTACCTCGTGGCGAACGTCTCCGCGTGGACGCAGACGGCGCCGCACCGGCGGTTCCCCCGGGCGCTCCAGGTCGTCGGGGCGGTCGGGTGCGCGGCGCTCGTCGTGACGCTCCCCCGCTCCGCCGTGGTGTGGGGCGTGGTCGTGTTCGCGGTCGGCCTGCTGCTGCGGCTCTGGCGCGTCCGGTTCGAGCGCCCGCGGAGGGTCTGAGCCCGGGGCCGCCCGGACGCTCCCGACGGCCCGACGGGTTCCCGGCCGAGAACGAGACTGGACCCGTCCGCCGAGGCGGACGGGCCCAGATCCCGTTCTCGTGGGGCACGAAGCCCGTGGTCGGTCAGCGGACCTCGAGCAGCCCCGCCCCCGCCTCGACCGGCTCCCCGACGGACGCGACGACGGCGACCGCCTCGGGCTTCTGGTCGAGCGCGACGACCGGGCACACGGCCGACCGGCCGCCGGCGACGACGTCACCCGGGCTCCACGTGACGAGCGCCTGGCCCGCCTCGACCCGGTCGCCCTCGGCGGCGTGCAGCGTGAAGCCCGCGCCCTGGAGCTGCACGGTGTCGATGCCGAGGTGCACGAGGATCCCCACGCCGTCGTCCGTCTTCACGACGAACGCGTGCGGGTGGAGCTTCGCGATGGTCCCGGCGACGGGCGCGACGGCCGTCGACTCGGCGGCCGTACCGGGGTCGATCGCGATCCCCGGGCCGACGAGGGCCGCGCTGAACACCGGGTCGTCGACCTGGGCGAGCTCGACGACCGTGCCGCCGAGCGGCGCCGCGACCGGCAGCACGGCCCCCATCAGCGCAGGTCCTCGATGTCCGAGGCGAGGGTGTCGGCCTCGGGGCCGACGATGACCTGGACGACCTTGCCCGACTGGACGACGGCGATCGCACCCGCCGCCTTGAGGCCCGCCTCGTTCACGCGGGCCGGGTCCTCGACCTCGACGCGCAGGCGCGTGATGCAGGGTTCGAGGTCGACGATGTTGTCGTCCCCGCCGAGTCCGGCGAGGATCTGCTCCGCCTTGCTCATCTGGTGCTCCTTCTCGGTGGAGTCAGGCTTCTGCGCCTGGTCCGGTTGGGGTGGTGGGTGGTCACATGAGGTCTTCGAGCTCGCTGGCGAGCACGTCGACCGAGGGGCCGATGACGATCTGCACGACCCGCCCGGACACGACGACGCCGTGCGCGCCTGCGGCACGCAGGGCGGGCTGGTCGACGGCGCCGGGGTCCTTGACCTCGGAGCGCAGGCGCGTCGTGCAGGGCTCGATCTCGACGATGTTGTCGACGCCGCCGAGCGCACGGAGGATGCGGTTCGCCTGGTCGTCGTAGGTCGGCGTCATCGCCTCACCTCCTGGGTCGTCCCGGTGCTCCCGGGGGTGGTCGTCACGAGGGGCTGCGGCCGGGGCGTGACGACGGGGTTCGGTGCGGTCAGAGGTACCCACAGTGTGTACCGGTCGGCCCGGTAGCACGACCGCGAGAACGCGCACGCCACCTGGCCGGCGAAGGTGCGGCGGGCGATGCGCAGGACGGTCCGCGCGGTGCCGAGCCGCAGGAGCTCGGCCTCGTGGGCGGACGCGTCGGACGCGGCCACGGTGTCCTCGCCCCAGTCGGGGTCGTGGCCGTGGTCGCGGAACGCGGCGTAGAGGCTCTCGGGGAACCCGTCGGGGGCGCCGTCGAGCAGGTCGGGGAAGCGGGACGCGGGGATCCAGGTCTCCTCGAGCGCCATGGGCCGCCCGTCGGCCCAGCCGAGCCGCTGCACGTGGTGGACGGCGGCGCCGGGGTCGAGCTCGAGCGACTCGGCGACGTCCCACGGCGCCTCGACGGTCTCCGCGTCGAGGAGCTCGGTGCTGGGCGTCATGCCGCGGCGGCGCATGTCGTCGCCGAAGCCGACGAGCCGGAGCTCCATGTCGGTGCGCGCGGGGGCGACGAACGTGCCGCGGCCCTGCTCGCGGTGCAGGAGACCCTCGTTGACGAGCGCGTCGATGGCCTGGCGGACCGTCATGCGGGAGACGCCGAACCGTTCGCAGAGCTCGCGCTCGGAGGGGATCGTGTCACCGACGGTGAGCTCGTGCGCAACCAGTCCGCGGAGGTAGTCGCGAACGCGCACGTGCTTGTAGTCGGGAGCCAACGCCGCCTCCTTCACAAATCCTTGACAAGGACCGAATGTCTAGACCACTCTAGGCCCACTGGTCCAGACATCCTAGTGGGCCGGGCCGGCGATCCCCCGCCCGTCCCGACCCGCGAGCTGCCGAGCCGACGACGCCGACCACGGTGGGCGCCCGCCGTGCTCGGCGACGACGAGCACACGATGAGGAGTGCCCCGTATGACCGCCACCACAGCGGACGCCTCGACCAAGAGAGGCATCCCCGGATTCGCTCAGCTGCAGCGCATCGGCCGCGCCCTGATGCTGCCGATCGCCTCGCTCCCCGCAGCCGCCCTGCTGCTGCGCCTCGGCCAGGCCGACATGCTCGGCGCCGACGGCCTCGCCAAGCACGCGAGCTGGCTCCAGCCCGTCGCCGACGTCATGGCCGCCGCAGGTAACGCACTGTTCGCCAACCTCGCGCTCCTGTTCGCGGTGGGCGTCGCGATCGGCTTCGCCCGCAAGTCCGACGGCTCGACGGCGCTCGCCGCCGTCATCGGCTACCTCGTGTTCAAGGGCGTCGGCGACGCGATGTCGCCGCACGTCCTCGGCCTCCCCGCCGAGGGACAGGACCAGGAGCTCGTCAACTACGGCGTGCTCGGCGGCATCATCATCGGTATCACCGCCGCGCTGCTGTACCAGCGGTACTACCGGATCAAGCTGCCGCAGGCCCTCGCGTTCTTCGGCGGCCGCCGGTTCGTGCCGATCGTCACCGCGTTCGCGTCGATCATCATCGCGGTCCTCATGTCGCTGGTCTACAAGTGGTTCAACACCGGGCTCACCAACTTCGGAGAGTGGACCACGCACAACGACGTCCTCGGCGGCTTCATCTACGGCACCGCGAACCGCCTGCTCGTGCCGCTCGGCCTGCACCACCTGCTGAACTCGTTCCCGTGGTTCCAGCTCGGCAGCTACACCGACTCGAGCGGCGCCGTCTGGCACGGCGACATCGCGCGCTTCCTGCACGGCGACCCGACGGCCGGCGGGTACATGACGGGCTTCTTCCCGATCATGATGTTCGCGCTCCCCGGCGCGGCGCTCGCGTTCATCCACACCTCGAAGCCCGAGAACCGCAAGATCGTCGCGGGCATCATGGGGTCGGCGGCGCTCGTCTCGTTCGTCACCGGCGTCACCGAGCCGATCGAGTTCTCGTTCGTCTACATCGCCTACCCGCTGTACGCGATCCACGCGGTCCTCACGGGCACCTCGCTCGCGCTCGTCAACGCCCTCGGGATCAAGGACGGCTTCGGGTTCTCGGCAGGCGGCATCGACTACCTGCTGAACTTCAACATCGCGACCAAGCCGTTGCTGCTGATCCCGATCGGCCTCGCGTACGGCGTCATCTACTACTTCATCTTCCGCTGGGTCATCACCAAGTGGAAGCTCCGGACACCGGGCCGCGAGGAGGAGGACGCCAGCGGCCACGACTCGGTGCTCTTCGACCAGCCGGCCGAGGACGCCGCACAGAAGTCCGACCCGGCCGTGCGAGCCGCGGTCGAGGCGGTCGTGGAGGAACCGGCCAACCGGCCGGGCGGCGGCTCAGGCGGCGGCACCCGCGCCTGACCCCGGCGGTCGCCGCGCAGGCCGACCCCCCGACGGAGCCCCGGACCCCTGAGGTCCGGGGCTCCTCGTCGTTCGCGGACGCCCCGCGCGTGACAGCGCGCGGAGGACACCGGAGGATGGCGCCGTGACCCCCGTGAGCTTCGCCTTCGTCGACGTGTTCGCCGACCGCCCGCTGTCCGGGAACCCCGTCACGGTGGTCGCGGACGCCGACGGGCTCGAGCCCGCGGCCATGAAGGCGTTGGCCCGCGAGTTCCACCAGTCCGAGACGGTCTTCGTGCTGCGCCCGACCCGGACCGGCGCGACGCGACGCTTCGTGTCCTTCACGACCGCCGGCGTCGAGGTCGGCGGTGCCGGTCACCACGTGCTCGGGGCGTGGGCGTGGCTCGACGAGCAAGGGCTCGCGGGCGAGGGGCCGTCGACGGCCGTGGTGCAGGAGGTCGGCGACGAGCTGCTGGGGGTCGAGATCGTCCGCACGCCGGGCTCGCCCGCGCGCATCGTCCTCGACCAGGCACCGCTCGCCGACCCCGTCCCCGTGGCCGCCGGACCGGAGCTCGCGTCCGCCCTCGGGCTGGCCCCGACCGATCTCGCCGGCGCGCACGTGCTCTCCACCGGCGTCGCCCACCTGCACGTGGAGGTGCAGGACCGGGACGCCGTGGACCGCGTCGTCGTCGAGCCCCGCCCGTTGGCACGGCTGCTCGCGGAGGCGGGCGGCGAGGGCTGCTACGTCTACACGACCGCGGACCCGCGCCCGGGGGCCGCACCCGATGCGTCCGAGGAGCCCGGCACCGCCGCCTACGCCCGCTTCTTCAACCCCACGGTGGGGATCGGCGAGGACCCCGCCACGGGCACCGCGGCCGGCCCGCTCGCCGCGGCCCTGGTCCGCTGGGGGAAGGCTCCCGCCGGGCGACCCGTCGTCCTCGCGCAGGGTCACGCCGCGGGCCGGCCGAGCCGGATCCGGGTCGACGTCGAGCCCGGCCGTGTGCGGATCTCGGGGACGGCGGTGGTCGCGGGGACCGGGACGATCCGCGTGCCCTGAGGGGCCGCGGCAGCCGCCGCCCGTCGGTGACCTCGTGACCCCCGACGGCGACGTCCGGTTCGCCGACGGTGACGTCCGGTTCGAGACGGTGACGTCCGGTTCGAGACGGTGACGTCCGGTTCGAGACGGTGACACTGAGAACGCCGACGGTGACGTCAGGTGCCGCGGTAGCGATCGACCCCGTCGAGGTCGGCGAACCCCTGCAGCAACGAGAGGCGCCGCACCGCAGGACCCTGGCGCGTGAGCGACCGGACCGGCCGGGCGTGCTCGACGGTCTCCACGTCGGGACCGGGACCGTCGGTAAGCAGCAGCAGCGCGGAGCTGTCGACGTGCAGCTGTCCGACGACCGCCTCCTCGACGTCCTCCCCGATCCCGGCCGCGATGAAGGCGTCGGACAGGGAGCGCGTACCGGGGACGTCGAAGCCGCGCCCCATCATCGCGGCGAGCGCCCGGGCGAACCGCCGCGGCCCGGACCGCGCGTCGTCGTCGCGCCGCCCGACGCGGTCCTGGGCGTAGTGCCACCCCGGCGCGGGGACGTCGACGTGCCAGACGATGCTCACGTGCTCGCGGAGTGCCACGCCGGTGGCCGACAGGTTCTTGGTGACCGTGTCGAGCGCGAGCTCGGCGCCTCGGGCGTCGAGGAAGCACCAGACGGTCAGCGTCCGGTCTGGACGGGCCACGATGCCGGTCCTGGTCTGGTGGGCGGAGCCGGGTCAGGCAATGACGGGCTGCGACAGGAACGCCTCGAGCGCGTCGAGGGCAGCCGCGTCGTCGTCGCCGTCGCCGGGCGTGGTGAGCACGACCTCGGTGCCGGCACCCGCGCCGAGCGTCATGACGGAGAGGATCGAGTCGGCCTCGAGGTCCTCGGTCTCCGACGACTTCCGGATCGTCACGGGCACGGGCTGGGCCGCGGCCGCCTGGACGAACAGGGCGGCGGGGCGGGCGTGCAGGCCCTCCTCGATCGCGACGACGACGGTGCGCTCCATGGGCGTTTCCTCCTGCGGGTCGGCCCTGCTGCGGCGCGGGGCGCGGACGAGTGCCCTCAGACTAGTGGTCTGGACCAGTTGACGCCAGGAGCGCGACGACGCCGCAGGCACCACCCGTCGCCCCCGCGACCCCGCCGAGATACCGAGATTCGGCCGAGATACCGCGTCTGCATCGGTATCTCGGCCGAATCTCGGTATCTCGCGGGAGGGGGGTGACGGTCGAGCGCTCAGGCCTCGGGGTGCCGCGCGTCGTAGGCGAGGAACCGCGGGCTCCATCGGACCAGCAGCCCCACCACGACCGCGCACGCGACCGACCCCACGACGACGGCCCACGCCTCCCCGAGCCAGCTCGCGTTCGCCCCGACGACGACGTCCCCGAGCCGCGGGCCGCCCGCGACCACGACGATGAACACGCCCTGCAGACGGCCGCGCATGTCGTCCGGGGTCGCCGTCTGGAGGATGGTCTGCCGGAAGATCGCGCTCACGCCGTCCGACGCCCCGGCGAGCGCCAGCGCGACCCCGGCCAGGACGAGCGCCCACACGAGCACGTGGTCGGGCCGGTCGCGGCCGGTGACGACGAGCACCACGCCGAACAGCAGCGTCGAGGCGGAGAACGCCCACACCGCGAGCACGACGGCGCGCCCCTGCTTGTGCACGTGCGAGAAGCCGCCCGACAGCAGGCTCGCCAGGACCGAGCCGATGGCGAAAGCAGCGTTGAGCCAGCCGGTCGTCGTCGAGCCGCCGCCCAGGTACCAGACGCCGACCGCGGGCCAGACGACCCGCGGCATCGCGAGGATCATCGCGGCGAGGTCGAGGAGGAAGGTCATGCGGACGTTCGGCCGGGTGCCGAGGTAGCGCAGCCCCTCGAGCACCGACCCGAGGCCGACGACGGTCCGCCGGGGCGCCACCACGACGGGCGCGTCGGCCTCGCTGGCCGCTCCCCCGGCGCCGTCGAGCAGCTCGCGCTCGACCTCCGGGCGCGGGGCGTCGACGGTGGTTTCGATCGGCGGGAGCGCCGGGAGCCGCCAGAGCGCCCAGAGGGCGAACGTGAAGAGCACGAAGTCGATCGCGTACGCGCTCGCGAACCCGCTCGCGGCGACGAGGAATGCTCCGGCGAGCGGGCCGACCGTCAGCGCGATCGACATGGACAGGGTCTGCAGCGCGTTCGCCGGCGCCAGCAGCCGGGCCGGCACGAGGCGCGGGATGATCGCCGTGCGGGCCGGGTTGTTGATCGCGAACGCGGCGGACTGGACGGCGACCAGGACGTACAGCACCCAGACGTTGTCCAGGTGGAGCGCCGCCTGCAGCAGGATCAGCGCCGTGATGACCCACAGCGCCGCGGACGCCAGCAGCGCCACCTTGCGCCGGTCGAACGCGTCGACGAGCGCCCCGCCGTAGAGGCCCAGCAGCACGAGCGGCACCAGGGCGAACATGCCCAGCACCCCGACGGCGAACGTCGAGCCCGTGATGGCGTAGACCTGGAGGCCCACGGCGACGACGGTGAGCTGGCTGCCGAGGTTGGAGACCCCCAGCCCGAGCCAGAGCCGCCGGTACGCCGGGCTGACGCGCAGCGGCGTCAGGTCGGCGAGGAGGCGGGGCACTCGTCGGAGTCTACGGGGAGCGGCTCACCCGCCTCGAAACGTTCCGAGATGTGACCGCCGGCCCGCCCCGCGCGCCGCGCCCCTCCGAGTACGAGCATCTCTCGCCGAGTACGAGGCGGAGACGCTCGTACTCGGCGGAAACCCTCGTCCTCGGCGGCATCCCTCGTCCTCGGTGCCGGCCGAGCGTGATCAGCCGACCACGCCCCCGAACGCGAGCCCCAGCACGTACGTCACGGCGGCGGCGCCGAACCCGATCGCGAGCTGCCGCAGCCCGCGCGTGACGGGCGACGTCCCGGAAAGCAGACCGACGACGGCCCCGGTCCCGAGCAGCGCGATCCCGACGAGCGCCGCGGCGACCATGACGGCCGCGAACCCGGTGAGGCCGAAGAGGTACGGCAGCACGGGGATGATCGCGCCGGACGCGAAGAAGCAGAAGCTCGACCACGCGGCACCCCAGGCGGTCCCGTGGGTCTCGAACTCGTCCTCGGGGTCGACCACCTCGGCGTTCGACGGCGCCAGCACGGTCGCGGCCGTGAGCGTGCGCAGGACGTCGTCGGCGTGGCTCTGGGCGTCGGCGGCCGTCATGCCGCGCGCCCGGTAGACGAGCGCGAGCTCGTTGGCGTCGACGTCGAGGTGGGGCAGCGCGTGGGCGGCCTCCGGGCTGGGGTTGGACGCCTCGAGGAGCTCGCGCTGCGAGCGCACGGACACGAACTCCCCGGCCCCCATGGAGAGCGCCCCGGCCAGCAGCCCCGACAGGCCGGTCAGCAGGACGACGTTCGCCGCGACCCCGCTCGCCCCGACGCCGAGCACGAGCGCGAGGTTGGAGACGAGCCCGTCGTTCGCGCCGAACACGGCGGCGCGGAAGGACCCGGACAGCCGCATCCGGCCGCGGGCCGCGAGCGCCTTCACGACCTCGGCGTGGATCTGCTCGTCCGCGGCCATCTGCGGGGTCGCGTCGGCGTCCTCGGCGTACTCGGAGCGGGTCTCGGCGCGCTGGGCGAGCGCGAGCACGAACACGCCACCGAGCCGCCGGGCGAGGACACCGAGGAACCGGGTGCGCCAGTCGCCGCGCAGCGGCGCCCCGACCTGGTCGCCCAGCAGGTCGAGCCAGTGCTGCTCGTGGCGGCCCTCGGCGTCGGCGAGAGCGAGGAGGATGGCCCTCTCCTCGCCGACGCGACGGCGGGCGAGGTCACGGTAGACGGCGGCCTCGGCGCGCTCGTCGGCGAGGTAGCGGCGCCAGCGGCGGAGGGTGCGCGCGTCGGGCGGGGCGGCGGGCCCGTGGCTCGACGTGGTGGCGGAAGTCATCCCTCCAGTCTGACGAACGCGGGGGCGCGCGGCTTTCGGGCCTGCGAAGACGCGAGTGGGGGAATGGCGCGAGCGCCGTCACGGTTGCCCCAGGCATGACCGAAACCCTCTCCGCGTCGCAGGCGGCGCCCGTGAAGATCGACGTCTGGTCGGACGTCGCGTGCCCCTGGTGCTACGTCGGCAAGCGCCGGCTCGAGACCGCGCTCGCGCAGCCCGGGGCGCCGGCCGTGGAGATCGAGTACCACTCGTTCGAGCTGTCCCCGGACACGCCGGTGGACTTCGAGGGCTCCGAGATCGACTTCCTCGCGCACCACAAGGGCATGGCGCCCGCGCAGGTCGAGCAGATGCTCGGCCAGATGACGCAGCTCGCCGCGGCCGAGGGCCTCGAGTACCACTTCGACACGCTGCAGCACACGAAGACGCTGCTCGCGCACGAGCTCCTGCACCACGCCAAGGCGCACGGCGTGCAGTACGAGATGAAGGAGCGGCTGCTCCGCGCGTACTTCACGGAGTCGAAGCACGTGGGCCACGTCGACGACCTCGTCGAGCTGGCGACCGAGGTCGGCCTCGACGCGGACGAGACGCGTGCCGCGCTGACGGACCACCGCTACGCCGACGACGTCGCCGCCGACATCGCCCAGGCCCGCGCGCTGGGCATCAACGGCGTCCCGTTCTTCGTGCTCGACGGCAAGTACGGCGTGTCGGGCGCGCAGTCGCCCGAGACGTTCTCGGCCGTCCTCGAGCGCGTCGTCGCCGAGCGCGACGCCGAGCCGGAGACCGCGCGTGCCTGAGCGCCCGGTCTCCGCCGACGCGCCCGCGCCCGCGCCCGCGCCCGCGCCCGCGCCCGACGACGTTCCCTCCTCGGGCGTGGACCTCGCCGCCGCGGCGTTCCCCGGTCTGGTCCAGGTGGCGGGCCCGGCAGCGGGCGACACCCCGTTCCTCGTGGTGGCGGGCATCGAAGGAACGGACGGAGCCGACGCCGGCGTGTGCATCGACGGCGTCTGCGCCCTGCCGACCCCGCCCGCCCCCGGCGCGTAGTCCTTCCCGCGGTCTGCCCCGCGCGGTCGCTCTCCCGGCGACCTACCCCGCGACCGCCGCGCGGTGCAGGTCCTGGAGGACCGTGATCTCGGCGCCGTGGTGGATGAGCTCGCGGTTCATGTGGAGCACGAGGTGCCCGAACGGCGCCCTCTGGTCGATCTCGGTGGCCTGGCTGAGACCGACCGTGAACGCGGCGTCGTCCTCGAGCGCGTCGACGGCCGCACGCCAGCGGGTCACCTGGTCGACGAGCCCGGCGACCGCGGGACCGACCTCACCGGACAGCTCGACCGCATCGCGGCGGCGCCGGTGCTCGCCGAACGTCCACTCCCACCGCTCGAAGAACGCCTCGGTGAGATGCGCGACGAGCCAGGCGATCGTCCGGGGCTGAGGCGAGTCGTCGCCCGCCGGCCACTCCGCGACCCAGTCCCCCGCCCCGACCACGCGGGGCGACCGCTGCTCGCCCCGCCGGACCACCCGCAGCGCGTTCGGCCCCGGCTCCCAGTCGAGGTCGTCCTGGGTCAGCGTCGCGAGCCGCTCCGCCAGCACGAGCCACGAGAACCCGAGCTGCGACCGGACCATCGCCATCGCGGTCGGTACCTCGAAGAGCGACCAGTCGAGCTCGGGGGTGGGGAACGGGGCGGGCGTCGCTGCCATGCCGCCACCCTCGCACGGCCGTCCGACGGCCGTCCCGCGGGCACACCGCGGCCGCGGCCCCGGGACACACGCTGGTGGTCGCCCACCGTCCGACGCACCGGACGGTGGGCGACCACCTGCGCGAGCGGCGGCGGACCGCCCGGCAGGACTACTGCGGGACGACCCGCCAGTAGTCGAGGTTGAACCCGCCGGTGGTGCAGAACACGGTCAGCGTCTGCTTCCCGGCCGCGAGGGTGGCCGTCGTCGTGACGGTCCGGAACGTCGACCAGCCGCCGGTCGCGGGGACGTCGACGGTGGTCAGGCTCGCGCCCGACGCGTCACGCAGCGAGATCGCCCCCGGTGCGGCGGCGCCCGTGCCGTTCGCGACCTGCCACTCGACCCGGTAGGTCCCCGCGGTCGGCACGTCGACGAGGTAGGTGAGCCAGTTCCCGGCCGCCGTGTAGCCGACGTCCTGGCCGCCGCTCGTCCCGGGCGTCGACTCGACGAACGACCCGGAGAACCCGTGCTGCCCGACGAACGCCTCGGCCTCGACGCGGTCGCCCACGGGCGTCGCGACGGGGTTCACGGTGAGGTCCACCGTGGTCGTGGTGTTCTTCGCGCCGTCCGTGACGACGAACGTCAGCGTGGACGTCCCGGCCCGGGTCGGCGCGATCCGGACGACGCCGGTCCGGGCGTCGACGGTCACGCCCGCGGGCAGGTCGAGGCCGTAGTAGGCGAGCGGGTCGCCGTCCAGGTCCTTGCCCCGGAGCTGCACGGTCGCCACCGACCCGGCGTCGACGCTCACCGGCGCGACGCCGCCGAGCGTGGGGGCGTGGTCGCCCTTCGCGGACGGCACGACCGACGTCCAGCGGAACGTCGAGAACGAGCTCGCCGGCAGGGTCGCGGTGAACGACTCCCCGCCGAGGACGACCTTCGTCTCCGTCGGAGCGGCGTTGGTGTTCTGGAGGACCGCGACGAACTCCTTGGGGTTCTTCCCCGGGGAGTCCTCGCGGTACACGACGCTCTTCACGCCGCCGTCGGCGCCCGACGACTGGACACGCACGTCGGACTGGTCGAGGTAGCGCGCGAACTGACCGACGCCGCCGAGCACGGGGTTGAAGGTCGAGGTCCCGGTGTCGGTGTGGGCGGTGACGAGCCGGTCCTTCCACAGGGAGGTCTTCGCGACCTGGTCCCAGTCGACGTCGTTGTTGCGCTGGTCCGTCCAGTGCAGCGTGCCGCCGTTCTGGTCGGTGATCTGCGTCCACGCGTTGTAGTTGCCCGCGTCGAGGCGCATGTAGTCGAGGATCGTGCCGCCGTCGATGCCGCCCGACTCCGTCATGTAGACGGGCTTGCCGGTCTGCTCGGCCGTGTCCTTCATGACGCCGGGGTCGCCCCAGTAGGGGTGGAACGCGACGCCGTCCGCG
>Ga0180221_1001138_pt1 | contig 18986 bp, 17 predicted proteins | sample eDN5th37CKraftMG_FD_151339 | JGI IMG/M metagenome (GOLD analysis project Ga0180221, IMG submission 151339) | Enriched Miracle-Growth compost microbial communities from Emeryville, California, USA - eDNA 5th pass 37_C Kraft MG (version 2) (version 2) ...
CGCCGAGGACACCGGCACGCTCGATGACACCGAGACGGCGGCGGACATCGCCATCCTCGACGAGGACAGCCAGATCTGCGTGCTGCGCGGCGGCCCGGTGCCGCATCCGAAATATGCCGGCCGCCGGGTGTTCTGCAGCGGCATCAACCTGACGCACATCTACAACGGCAAGATTCCCTATCTCTGGTACATCATCCGCGACATGGGCGTCGTCAACAAGATGATGCGCGGGCTCGCGACCGGCGTGGCGCGACCGGACGAGGAACACGGCGGCACGCGCGAGAAGTCCTGGGTCACCGGCATCGACGTCTTCGCGATCGGCGGCGGCTGCCAGTATCTGTTGGCGATGGACTATGTGGTCGCCGGCAAGAGCGCCTACATGACGCTGCCGGCGCGCAAGGAAGGCATCATCCCCGGCCTCGCCAACCTGCGCTTCCCGCGCTTCGTCGGTCCGCGCATCGCCCGGCAGGCGATCATGATGGACAAGCGGATCGATTGCGACAGCCCGGAAGGCAAGCTGATGTGCGATCTCGTGGTGCCCGACGACGAGGTCGACAGCGCCATTGCCAGGGTCGTCGAGGACTATACGAGCTCCGGCGTCGTCAGCGCCGCCGGCAACCGCCGGGCGCTGCGCGTCGGCGAGGAGCCGCTCGACCTGTTCCGCCGCTACATGGCGACCTATTGCCGGGAGCAGGCCTATTGCCATTTCAGCCCGGCGCTGATCGCCAATCTCGAAAAGCACTGGAACGCCGCCAACCGCAAGATGTAGCCTCAGCGTCCAACGACGGGACACGCCATGCCGGGACTTCGCCTGAAAGGTGCCGACCTGACGCCGCGCCGCGAGACGCTCGATCCCATCGAGGTCGCCTCGCGTGACGAAATTTCCGCGCTGCAACTCAAGCGGCTGAAATGGACGCTGGCGCACGCCTACAACAACGTCGCGCACTACAAGAAAAAATTCGACGCCGCCGGCGTTCACCCCGACGATCTCACATCGCTCGACGACCTGCGGAAGTTTCCTTTCACCGGAAAGGGCGACCTGCGCGACAACTATCCGTTCGGCATGCTGGCGATGCCGCGCGAGCAGCTCGCCCGCGTTCATGCCTCGTCCGGCACCACGGGAAAGCCGACCGTGGTCGGCTACAGCAAGAACGACCTCGACATGTGGGCGTCCGTGATGGCGCGCACGCAGCGCGCCGCCGGTTGCCGGCCCGGCATGCTGGTGCACAACGCCTTTGGCTACGGGCTGTTCACCGGCGGCATCGGCTTCCACTACGGCGCCGAGCGGCTCGGCATGACCGTGGTGCCGGTGTCGAGCGGCATGACCGAGCGGCAGGTGAAGATCGTCGAGGATTTCAAGCCCGACGTGATCTTTGCGACGCCGACCTATCTGCTGGCGATTCTCGACGAGTTCGCCCGGCAGGGCGTCGATCCGCGCGCCTCGTCGCTCAAGGTGGCGATGTGCGGCGCCGAGCCGTGGACGGCTGCGATGCGCGACGAGCTGGAAGACGCCTTCGGCATGCACGTCACCGACAATTACGGCCTGTCGGAGGTGATCGGCCCCGGCGTCTCGGTCGAGTGCATCGAGGAGAAGGACGGGCTGGTGATCTGGGAGGACCACTTCTATCCGGAGGTGATCGATCCCGAGACCGGCGAGCCCGTCGCCGACGGCGAGCTGGGCGAACTGGTCTTCACCTCGCTCACCAAGGAAGCCATGCCGGTGATCCGCTATCGCACCCGCGACCTGTCGCGGCTGATGCCGCCCAACGCGCGGGCGATGCGGCGGATGCAGAAGGTCACCGGCCGCTCCGACGACATGATGATCGTGCGCGGCGTCAACGTGTTCCCGACCCAGGTCGAGGAGATCATCCTGAAGGACCAGCGGCTCGCGCCGCATTTCCTGATCGAGCTGCGCCGCGACGGCCGGCTCGACAGCATGACGGTGATCGTCGAGGCGCGGACCGGCGTTGCCGACGGCGAGTGGCCGGTCTGCAACCGCGACCTCGCGCACCACATCAAGAACCTGATCGGCGTCACCGCCGAGATCAAGACGGTGCCGCCGGGCTCGGTCGAACGCTCGATGGGCAAGGCCAAGCGCGTCAACGACCTGCGGGGGAAGGGGTAGCTCGTCCCGTCGAACAAACTCCGCTCATTCCCGCGAAAGCGGGAATCCAGAGCCACGCTGATCACCCATCATGGTTGTCGCTGGACCCCCGCTTTCGCGGGGGTGAGCGGTTTATGGTCGGTCGCGTTCTAGGCCTGCTGGCGTTTTGGCTCGATCAGCTCCGGCCTCGGCCCCGACATCCGCTTGTGGATGTGGACCATGTAGGCCATCGCGAACAGCGGCGTGATCAGGCTGACGACCGGGATCGACACGATCAAGGCGATCGGCAGGCCGGCGAGCCAGATGTAGCCGCGGTTGGCGCGTCGCATCGCTCGGGCCTCCGCCGGCGGGCGAAAGCGCATCGCGGCGAGCTCGAAATATTCGCGGCCGAGCAGATAGGCGTTGGCGAGAAACAGGATGAAGAAACCGACGCCGGCGAACAGCACGAAGGGCAGCGCGCAGAGATAGACCACGACCGTCAGCACCGCGATCTTGAGGCCCTCGACGATCGCGGTGACGAAAGGCAGCGCGCGGCCGGGCGCCTCGGCCGGATAGTGCTCGCGCTCGACCGTCTCGGCGATCTCGTCGACGAAGAAGCTGCCGACGAAGGCGGTGACCGCGGGCATCAGGAACACCGCGCCGGTGACGATGCCGAGGCTCGCCGCGATCGAGAGGATCCAGGACAACGTCTCCCACAGCGCATGCGGCGTCGCCGACCAGGCGCCTTCCGCCCATTGCGCGCCGCTGTTGGCGAGCCAGGCGAACAGCCGCTGCAGGCCGACGCCGATCAGCACGATCAGCACCAGCGACAGGCCGATGGATTTGAGCAGCACCGCGCGAAGCGGCGGCGTGAACATCTGGCCGAAGGCCCTGAAAACGGCGTCGAGCATCAGCCGGAGATAGGATGGCGGCGGCCCGCCGGCAAGATGGCACCGGCGGCGGGCGTCAGGCCGGGCTCAGCATGGCCGGCTGCGCGGACGGCGGCGGGATGATGGTTTCCGCGGTTTCGCGCCCCACCGTGTCGGTCCAGTGCATCGCCTTGTAGTCGAAGCCGCGCACGATGGTCGGCTTCACCACCTCGAAATAGGGCGAGATGTCGAAGTCGCGCGGCGCGAACAGCGAGGAGTGCCGGATCTCCAGCAGCTCCTCATGCGCCGCGGCGCTGTGCGTCACCGTCGGCAGGATCGGGAAGCGCACGCTCTCGAAGGCTTGCGCGATCAGCGCCGAGCAGATGATGCGGGTCGGATCGCCGGAGCCGAGCGCGATCATGCGCCGCCGCCAACGCTGCGGCACCGGCAGCGGGAACAGATAGCGCAGGAGGTCGGTGATGTTCTTCAGGTCGTAGTCGAAGCCGATCCGCTCGCTGGCATAGGTGCACACGCGGGCACGGTCGTCGTCGGTCAGCCCCACCGGTCGGCAGATGCGGGTGTGGTAGCGCGCATATTTCGACAGCGGCGCGGCGACGACGCCCTGGCCGAGATTGGCCTCGACCAGCACCAGCGGCTCGCCCTGCGCGGTGACGCGGTCGCCGATCGGCCCGACATAGAGCGCGGCATGCGACCAGGTCGACTGGGTCAGGTATTTGATGACGCCGGAAATGTGGTTGTTGCCCTCGACCAGCAGCACGTCGCCGGGCCGCAGGATTTCGCGCAGCGCGTCGGCCTCGCTCGGCGTGAACGGCTCGTAGCCGGCCTCGGGTTTTTCCAGGTAGCGGGCAATCAGTTGCCCGATCCCGTCGAGCGCCCAACCCATGATGTCGTATCCCCAAGAAGCGACGCCAGCGATGCGGCGCATGCTCTGTCCCCGCCTGTGACTGTAAGAAAGACTCGTTGCAGATTAGTTCATCGGCCGCGCCGGGGTAACGGCGTGTTAGCCATGAAATTTGCGATGGCGCATGGCTTCGGGCATTGTCGCGCCGCATTCGTCAATCATCCGGATACCATGCCGAGGATTAATCGCCGCAGGTTTCTTGCCGGGTCCGCCGCGGCGTCCACGCTCGTGGCGGCGCCGGCGGTGGTGCGGGCGCAGGGATTTGCGGATGTGGACATCGCGATCGTTGGCGGCGGCGCGGCCGGTATCGCGGCGGCGCGGCGTGTCGTCTCGGCGAAACGGCGCTGCGTGATCGTCGAGGCGACGAGCCGGATCGGCGGCCGCTGCGTGACCGACAACGCGACGTTCGGCGTGCCGTTCGATCGCGGCGCGCACTGGCTGCATCTGCCGGACAGCAATCCACTGGCGCAACTCGCATCCACGACCGGGCTCGATCTCTATGACGCGCCGCGCGGGCTGAAGCTGCGGGTGCCGCCGCGCGCCGCGCGCGACATCGAGCTCGAGGACTATTTCACCGCACTGGTGCGCGCCAACCGCGCCATCGTCGAGGCGGGACGGGCGAAAGGCGATCTGGCCGCCGCCGCCGCGCTGCCGGCCGATCTCGGGGACTGGCGGCCGACCATCGAATTCTCCATCGGTCCCTACAGCACCGGCAAGGACCTGGCGCAGGTGTCCGCCACCGACATGTCGCGCGCCGTCGAGCGCGGCCGCGATGCGTTCTGCCGCGAGGGCTTCGGCGCGCTGCTCGTCAAGCTCGCGGCCGGACTGCCGCTGCGGCTCGGCACCGCGGTGGACGAGATCGACTGGGACAACGGCGTCGTCGTCGCGACGTCCAAGGGCAGGTTCCGCGCTCGCGCCGCGATCGTCACCGCCTCGACCGGCGCGCTCGCCGCCGGCAAGCTGAATTTCAAGCCGGCGCTGCCGAAGCGGCAGATGGACGCCATCGCCGCGCTGTCGCTCGGCTCTTACGATCACATCGCGCTCGACATCAAAGGCAATCCGTTCGGCCTCGACCGCGACGATCTGGTGATCGAGAAGTCGACCGGGCCGCGCACCGCGGCGCTGCTCGCCAATATCGGCGGCACCTCGCTGTGCACCGTCGACGTCGCGGGCTCGTTCGGCCGTGATCTGGCGCGGCAGGGCGATGCGGCGATGACCGCCTTCGCGCGCGACTGGCTGAAGACGATGTTCGGCAACGACACCGGCGCGAGCATCGGCAAGATGGCGGTGACGCGCTGGAACGACGAGCCCTACGTGCTCGGCGCGTTCTCCGCCGCCGCGCCGAGCGGCGCCGATGCGCGGCGCGTGCTGATGGAGCCGCTGCGCGAGCGGGTCTGGTTCGCCGGCGAGGCAGTGCACCCGTCGCTCTGGGGCACGGTCGGCGGCGCCTGGGAGTCCGGCAATCGCGCGGCGGAAGCGGCGCTGAAAAAGATCGGCGCGCTGAAAGAGCAGCCCGACGACAAGCCGGCGCGCGGACGCCGCCGCCGCTGATGCGCCCCCGATGAAACGCCCCAAGGCTCTCATCTCGTGGTCGAGCGGCAAGGACTGCGCCTTCGCGCTGCACGAGGCGCGCAAGGCCGGCGACTACGACATCGTCGGCGCGCTGACGACGGTGACCGAAACCTTCGGCCGCGTCAGCATGCACGGCGTGCGCGAGGAGATTCTGCGGGCGCAACTTGCCGCCGCTGGCCTTTCGCCGCAGGTGGTGCCGATCCCGTGGCCGTGCCCGAACGATGTCTACGAGGCGCGGATGGCCGAGGCCGTGCGCGACGCGCGGGGGCGGGGCGTCACCCACATGATCTTCGGCGATCTGTTTCTCGAGGACGTCCGCGCCTATCGTGAGCGCAAGCTCGCCGGCACCGGCATCGCGCCGGTGTTCCCGCTGTGGGGCCGGCCCACCGCGGCGCTGGCGCGCGAGATGATCGCCAGCGGGCTGGAGGCCCGGCTCGTCTGCGTCGACACCGGGCAGATCGATGAAAAATTTGCCGGCCGCGAATTCGGCACCGCGTTGCTGGCCGACTTGCCGCCGTCCGCCGACCCGTGCGGCGAGAACGGCGAGTTCCACACCTGCATCACCGCCGGGCCGATGTTCTCACGCGGCATCGCCGTCATGCCGGGCGAGATCGTGCGGCGCGAGCAGTTCGTCTATGCGGATTTGATGTTGAACGCTCACAGCGAATAGAGCCGTGAGTGATATTTTCTGTCATTCCGGGGCGGCCTGAAAGGCCGGACCCGGAATCCAGAAACAGCTTCGGAAATGCGGTTCTGGATTCCGGGTTCGCTCGCTAACGCTCGCGCCCCGGAATGACAAAGAGCGGTTGAACTAACCTCGCAGCGTGCCGCCGGTTTTCTTCGCGATCTCGCCGACGATCCTGGCGGCCAGTGTCTCGATTTCCTCGTCGGTCATGGTCTTGTCGCGCGGCTGGATCGTCACCGCGATGGCGAGCGACTTCTTGCCGGGATCGATGCCCTTGCCCTCGTAGAGATCGAACACCGTGATGTTGGCGATCAGCTTGCGGTCGGCGCTTTGCGCCGCACGCACCACGTCGGCGGCTTTCACCGCGCGATCGACCAGGAACGCGAAGTCGCGCTCGACCGGCTGGAACGCCGAGAGTTCGAGCATCGGCTTGGCGCGGGTCGGCTTCGCCTTGGCCTCCGGGATCCTGTCGAGGATGACCTCGAACGCGACCAGCGGGCCTTCGGCCTTCAGCGCCTCGAGCGTGCGCGGATGCAGTTCGCCGAAATGGCCGAGCACGTTCTGCGGGCCGATCTGGATGGTGCCGCTGCGGCCGGGGTGGAACCAGGCCGGCCCGCCGGGCACGACCTGCAGCGCATTCGCCGGCGCGCCGGCTGCGGCGAGCACGGCCATCGCGTCGCCCTTGGCGTCGAAGGCGTCGACGCCGGCATTGGCGCCGGACCAGTGGCGGCCGCTGCCGCTCGCCTTGGCGAGCGCGCGGCGCACGCCCGACGCGGCGATGAACTGGTCGTCCGGCTTGTCGCCCTTGAAGATCTGCCCAACCTCGAACAGCGCGACGTCGCCATAGCCGCGGTCGGCGTTGTGCTGCGCGGCGGCGATCAGCCCCGGCAGCAGGCTCGGCCGCATGTCGGAGAGTTCCGCCGCGATCGGATTGGCGAGCGCGAGCGTGCCCGCGCCGCCGCCGAACGTCGTCGCCTCGTGCTTCGACACGAACGACCAGGTGACGGCTTCGATCATGCCGCGCGCGGCCGCGGCGCGCTTCGCCTTGCGGGTGCGCAGCTGGATCGGGGTGAGGACGGGTTTGCGCGCGATGTCGTCGCGCGCGAACGGGGTCGACGGCACATTGTCGACGCCGATGATGCGCACCAGCTCCTCGACGATGTCGGCCTTGCCGGAGACGTCCGGCCGCCAGGTCGGCACCGCGACCTTGACCCTGTCGCTCTGCCCGGCGGCGAAGAAGCCGAGCTTCTCGAGGATGCGGCGCGCCTCCGGCAGCGAGGTCTTGAGGCCGGTCAGGCGGGTGAGTTCGGTGAGCGGGAAGTCGATGACGAGTTCGGGGTGCGGCACCTCGCCGGCAACGATCACCTCGGACGGCGTGCCGCCGCAGAACTCCATCACCATCTTGGTCGCGAGGTCGAGACCCGGCAGCATATAGGCCGGATCGACGCCGCGTTCGAAGCGATAGCGCGCGTCGGTGTTGATGCCGAGCTTGCGGCCGGTCTGCGCGATGTTGACCGGGTCCCACAGCGCCGACTCGATCAGCACGTCGGTGGTGGTCTCGTCGCAGCCCGTTGCCTCGCCGCCCATGATGCCGGCGAGCGACTCGACGCCCGTCTCGTCGGCGATCACGCACATCGCTTCATCGAGCGTGTAGGTGCGCCCGTCGAGCGCCAGCACGGTCTCGCCGTTCCTGGCGCGGCGGACGGTGAGGTTGCCCTTCACTTTGTTCGCATCGAACACATGCAGCGGCCGGCCGCGGTCGAAGGTGATGTAGTTGGTGATGTCGACCAGCGCGTTGATCGGGCGCAGCCCGATCGCCGTCAGCCGCTTCTGCATCCACTCCGGCGAGGCGCCGTTCCTGATACCCCTGACGAGCCGCAGGCCGAAGGCCGGGCACAGCGGATGGGTCTGGCCGAAATCGAGCGTGACCGTCACCGGGCAGGGGAACTCGCCCTTGATGGGCTTCGCCTGCCCGTCGCGATAGGTGCCGATGCTCGCGGCGCCGAGATCGCGGGCGATGCCGGCGACGCCGGTGCAATCCGGACGGTTCGGCGTCAGGCCGATCTCGATGACGGGATCGCCGAGGCCGGCCCAGGCGGCATAGGGCGTGCCGACCGGGGCGTCGGCCGGCAGGTCGATGATGCCGTCGTGGTCGTCGGAGATCATCAGCTCGGCCGGCGAGCACAGCATGCCGCGGCTTTCGACGCCGCGGATCTTGCCGACCGACAGCGTGATGTTCTTGCCGGGAATGTAGGTGCCGGGCAGAGAGAACACGCTCTTCATGCCGCCGCGCGCGTTCGGCGCGCCGCAGACGACCTGAACCGGCTTGCCGTCGCCGGCAGGGCCGAGATCGACCATGCAGACGCGCAGCCGGTCGGCGTTCGGGTGTTTCTCGGCGGAGATCACCGAGGCGATCACGAACGGCGCCAGCTCCTTCGCCTTGTCCTCGATCGCCTCGACCTCGAGGCCGATCATGGTCAGCTTGTCGGCGATCTCGTCCAGCGAGGCGTCGGTGTCGAGATGCTCTTTCAGCCAGGAAAGGGTGAATTTCATGACTTGGCCTCTCCTGCGACTCGGCGCAATTCCCTCCCCCCTTGAGGGGGAGGGTTAGGGAGGGGGGTGGCAGAGCGCGCAGCATCGAGGATAGTTTGCAGCACCCCGGCACGGTTTTTCAGCACATCAGAATTCCAGACGCGCAAGACACGATAGCCTTTCAAATTAAACCAACGGTCGCGCTCTGCGTCGCGCGCGGCGCCGGAATGCTGACCGCCGTCCACTTCTACGATCAAGCGGCGGTCATGACAGGCAAAGTCGACAATGTATCGGCCAATCGGCGTCTGCCGGCGGAAGCTCAACCCATCAAGCCGGTGCGCTCGGAGCGACGACCACAGAACTCGCTCTGCGTCGGTCATATCGCTGCGAAGCGATTTGGCGCGACCGCGCGCGATTGGCGCGACCGGACGATGGGCGGCCGGCTTACCCCCCTCCCGGACCGCTGCGCGGTCCGACCTCCCCCTCAAGGGGGGAGGTGAAGAACCTTTGCTGCCGCGGACCACCGTCACGCGCTGAGCCCCCCAGCCAGCGTCGGGAAGTCGAGCGGGCGGAAGCCGTAGTGGCTGAGCCAGCGCACGTCGGCTTCGAAGAACGGCCGCAGGTCCGGCATGCCGTATTTCAGCATGGCGATGCGGTCGATCCCCATGCCCCATGCGAAGCCCTGCACGGCGTCGGGATCGAGCCCGCAATTGCGCAGCACGTTCGGGTGCACCATGCCGCAGCCGAGAATCTCCATCCAGTCGTCGCCCTCGCCGAAGCGCACTTCGTTCTTGTCGCGCTTGCACTGGATGTCGACTTCCAGCGACGGCTCGGTGAACGGGAAGAACGACGGGCGGAACCGCATCTTGACGGTGTTGACCTCGAAGAACGCCTTGCAGAATTCCTCGAGGATCCATTTCAGGTGGCCGAGATGCGAGGACTTGTCGATGACGAGGCCCTCGACCTGATGGAACATCGGCGTGTGGGTCTGATCCGAGTCGCTGCGATAGGTGCGGCCCGGGCAGATCACGCGGATCGGCGGCTTCTGGGCGAGCATCGTGCGCACCTGCACCGGCGAGGTGTGGGTGCGCAACAGCATCCGCGAGCCGTCCGATTTCTGCGGGAAATAGAAGGTGTCGTGCATGTCCCGGGCCGGGTGGCCTTCCGGGAAGTTCAGCTTGGTGAAGTTGTAGTCGTCGGTCTCGACGTCCGGACCTTCGGCGATGGCGAAGCCCATGTCGGCGAAGATCGCGGTCAGCTCGTCGATCACCTGGCTGATCGGATGGATGCGGCCGGTCTCGGCCGGCGTCTCGCGCACCGGCAGCGTGACATCGACCGTCTCGCTCGAAAGCCGCGCGTCGAGCGCGGCGGTCTTCAGCGTGTCCTTGCGGGCGTTGATGGCGGCGGTGACGCGGTCCTTCAGCGCGTTGATCGCGGCGCCTTGGACTTTCCGCTCGTCCGGCGACATCGCGCCGAGCGTCTTCAGGAGGCCGGTCACCGAGCCGTTCTTGCCGAGCGCGGAAACCCGCACGGCCTCGAGCCCGGCCTCGTCGGCGGCCTTGTCGACCGCGCCGAGCAGGTCCCGTTCGAGCGTTGAGATATCCGCCATTGTTCTACTCCGGCATCACGAACAGGTCGGTGTCGTGCGGCTTGCCGCCGGCCTGCGTCAGCATGGCATGAACCTGTCCGCGATGATGGGTCTGGTGATTGAAAAAGTGCATCAGAAGTTGCCCGCGCGGTTTGGTGATCTCGCGGCCGACCGCGCCGGAAAACCAGGTCAGATCGCCGTCGATCCAGCGCGGGTCGAGCGCATCGGCCCAGGCGACCAGCTTGGCGTCCGCCTCGGCGCGTTGGCGCTTGAGGTCGCCCCAGCCGGGAACGAGCGAGGGCGAATCCTTGATGCCGCATTCGGGCTTCGGCCAGCCGGCGAACCGGCTCATCCACATGCGGTCGGCCCAGAGCAGGTGACTGAACGTGCCATGGATCGAGCCGAAGAAAGCGCCGCGATCGCGGCGGCGCTCGTCGTCGGAGAGTGCGTCGGCAACCGTGTAGAGATTTTCGTTCTGCCAGCGATTGTACCGAGCCATCCGCTGGACATAGGCGGCATCGATCATCCGTCGCTCCGAACGGCGACCGCCGTCGCGGCGTCAGGCCGCGGGCAGTGCGGCTTTGGCCTTCTCGACGATCGCCTGGAACGCCGCCGGCTCGCGGATGGCGAGATCGGACAGCACCTTGCGGTCGACTTCGATGCCGGCCTTGTCGAGCCCGGCGATGAACTTCGAGTAGTTCAGGCCGAACGGACGCACCGCGGCGTTGATGCGCTGGATCCACAGCGCGCGGAAGGTGCGCTTGCGACGCTTGCGATCGCGGAAGGCGTACTGGTTCGCCTTGTCGACCGCCTGCTTGGCGATGCGGATGGTGTTCTTGCGGCGGCCGTAAAAGCCCTTGGCGGCCTTGTAGACCTTCTTGTGCTTGGCGTGTGCGGTGACACCGCGCTTGACGCGAGCCATGGCTGAGTTCCTCTAAGTCTGAAATTCGGTGAAAGCGAAAGACGGATACCGTCAGCCGTTCGGCATCCAGTATTTCTTGATGTTGTCGCCGTCGGTCTTGAACAGCACGGCCGTGCCGCGATGGTCGCGGATCTGCTTGGTCGTGCGCTTGATCATGCCGTGGCGTTTGCCGGACTGCTGGTACTTCACCTTGCCAGTGCCGGTGATCTTGAAGCGCTTCTTGGCGCCGGACTTGGTCTTCAGCTTGGGCATTTTGCTCTCCTGATCGGCCCGAGGCGGCGATGCCGCACGGCCGGTTTGACGCCGGGGCAAAAACCCCGGCCGAGTGCTCGGAATTGAGCGAAATCGCCGCCACGGCAGCCCTTTTCAGCCGGGCGGCGAGGGCGGGGTTATGGCAGAGGCTGTGGACAATGACAACAGGGGCCGCCCGCCCCGAATTTTAACGATTTCCGGTCCAATTCCGCCCTCGTGGCGATGAAACTGGCTCTTTCGCGCCCTGCGCGGCATGCTGCGGCGGCCCGCAGGTCCCGAGGCCCAGGAGAACACCCGTGACGCGACCGTGGCTGCTCGCCCTTGCCGTGATGGCGTCTCCGGCGCTTGCGTTCCCGGGCCTTGCCGCCACGCCCTTCGACGGCCGCTGGAGCGTGTCGATCGTCACCGAAAAGGGCGATTGCGACCGCGGCTATCGCTACGAGGTGCGGGTCGAGAACGGGCGGCTCTCCTACGACGGCGAGGGCGACTTCAGCATCTCCGGCGCGGTGGCGGCGGATGGCGCCGTCAGGGTCGCGGTCAGCAAAGGCGGCCAGAGCGCCAGCGGCGTGGGACGCCTCTCCGCGCGAAGCGGCAGCGGCACCTGGCGCGGCCGCTCGTCCGCCGGCGAATGCGCGGGCCGCTGGGACGCCGAGCGCCGCTGAGTAGAATCGGACAGCGATTTCCGATTTGGCAGCAAAATTCCAGATTTGCCCATCCGTGCGGTGATCAAGCGCAGATTTAGTGGGTTCAACTTCGCGCCTGCGCGGTCTATAGAAAGTCGTCATCACAAAAATTGGCCTGAAATTCTGGCCCAAACACTTTGTTTGTCGGCACTGACGCTTTGTCGGCACACGATCTCGATGGAGAAATCGCCGTGCAGAAAACCAAATCTGTCGAAAACGCTGCGAATACCTCGACGACCTTCGCGGAAATCAATGAACTCAAGGTCGATTTCAGCAGTCTCTACACCTCCAAAGACCCCAGAAATTATTACAAGTATCTCGGCCAGCTCGATTACGTCATTCCGCACCTCGCCCAGCCGGTGTTCGCGCAGGTGATCCGCGCCCGCGCCGAGATCCAGAAAGACCCCGTCACCGTTCTCGATGTCGGCTCGTCCTACGCCGTCAACGGCGCGCTGATGAAATACGCGCTGCGCTACGAGATGCTGCGCGAGCGTTACACCTTTCCCGGCCTGCAACTGCTGAGCCACGAGGAACTGCTCGATCTCGACCGCAATTTCTTCAATGCGTGGCCGGAAAATCCCGGCGTGCGCGTGATCGCGCTCGACGCCTCCGACAACGCGGTACGCTACGCGCAGCAGTCCGGCGCCGCCGATCTCGGCCTCGCCGCCGATTTCGAGGACCGCGACCCGACCCCGGCCGAGGCCGAGGCGCTGGCCGATGTCGATCTCATCGTCTCGACCGGCTGCGTCGGCTACGTCACCGCCAAGACCTTCGACCGCGTCGCCAAGGCGACCCGCAACGGCCGCACGCCGTGGGTGGTGTCGTTCGTGCTGCGGATGTTCCCGTTCGACGACATCGCGAAGACGCTTCGCCAGCACGGGCTGGTGACGGAAAAGTTCGAGGGCGCGACCTTCGTGCAGCGCCGTTTCGGCAACCGCGAGGAGATGGAAGCCGCCATCATGGCGGTGGAACAGCGCGGCATGGACACGCGCGGCCACGAGGCCGAAGGCCTCTATCACGCCGAGCTGTTCGTCTCGCGCCCCGCCGAGGAGATCGAGCGCGTGCCGCTGCAGAAGCTGCTGACGGTCGTCAGCGGCGCCAATGTGCCGTGGACGGTCGGCACCAATGTGCTCGGCAGCTTCGGCCGCGCGGCGCGGCGCCGCGCCCGCGCGCAGCGCCCGCATCTGGTGTCGAAGCCGCATTAGAAAGCGCTGTCATTCCGGGGCGCGAGCGGGAGCTCGCGAACCCGGAATCCAGCGATATAGGGCGAGCTTGTTTCTGGATTCCGGGTCCGGCCTTTCAGGCCGTCCCGGAATGACGGAAAAATAAAAATGCCGGAATCAAAAAACAAAGACCGCGGTCCGGGTCCGGATCGCGGTCTTTGAATTTTCAAAGATCCGGATATCGTCAGCGCGGCGCCAGCATCATCACCATCTGGCGGCCTTCGAAGCGCGGCTCGGATTCGATCTTGGCGATCTTGGCGGTATCGTCCTTGACCCGGTTCAGGAGCTTGTAGCCGAGCTCCTGGTGCGCCATCTCGCGGCCGCGGAAGCGCAGGGTGATCTTCACCTTGTCGCCTTCCTCGAAGAAGCGCTGCATCGAGCGCATTTTGACCTGATAGTCGTGGTCGTCGATCATCGGCCGGAGCTTGATCTCCTTGACCTCGACGACCTTCTGCTTTTTCCGGGCTTCCGCCGCTTTCTTCTGCGCCTGGAACTTGTACTTGCCGTAATCCAGGATCTTGACGACGGGCGGAACTGAATTCGGGGCGATCTCGACCAGGTCGAGCCCGGCCGCCTGCGCTGCTTCGAGCGCGGCCTGGATCGGAGTGGGGCCGTGGTTGTGACCACTGGCGTCGATAAGCTGGACCTCGCGGACGCGGATCTCCTCGTTGATGCGCGGGCCGTCTTTCTGGACGACGGGCGCGGCTTTCATCGGACGACGAATGGCTGCTGTCTCCTTATGCTGTTTCGGTCGTTCCGCGGCCGAGGGCGGCGGAACGCGGAGAGATTGGAAGAAACCCCGGATAAGTCAACGCGGTTCCGCCGCGAATGACTAAAAAATCTGCGGGCGTGGCCGGAGCGCCGGACGCCGGATTGGCCGGAAACCGGATCAATTGACCTGTGAAACGTCGCGTTTCGGCGCGGCGATGCGGCCGTCGGTGACGCCGGCATAAAGCCGCAGCATCTGGGCGGCCACCGCCTTCGGGTCGAAATGGCCGGAGACCCATTGCCGTCCGCGCTGCCCCATCGCGCGGCGCGCCATCTCCGGCATCGCCAGCAGCCGCAGCAGGGTGGCGGCGAGCGCGGCGTCGTTGCCGGCCGGGAAGCGCAAGCCGGTGGCGCGCTCGGGCGGGACCGAGGGCTCCGACAGAACGACTTCGGAGCCGGCGGCGAGATCGGACACCACCAGCGGCCGCGCCATCGCCTGAGCCTCGAGGATCGCGCGCTGCAGGCCTTCCGGCTGGATCGCGGCGGAGACGACGACGGTCGCCGCCGCATAGGCGGCCGCCATGTCGGCGACCGGCGCGGCCATGCGCACCACGTCCACCGTGCCGGTTTCGAGCACGAGGTCCCACAATTCGCCGGTGTAGTGCGTGCGGCCGCGATCCTCGCCGACGAAGACGAACAGGAAGTTGGTCAGGCCGCGTTCCTTCAGCCGCCGCGCGGCGCGCACCACGGTGTGGTGGCCCTTGCGGCGCAGGATGCGTCCGGTGACGAGGAAGACGCGGGTCTCGCGCGTCACGCCCCAGGCGCGGCGCATCGCCTCGACGCGCTCATGCGACACCGCCTCGGGATCGAAGCTGGCGAGATCGATGCTGAGAGGCACCACCGCGATGCGCTCCCACGGCGTGCCGTAGCGGTCGTTGATCAGTTGCGCGAGCTGCTCGCTGACGGCGACGACGCGGTCGCCGGCGACCATCACGCGGTTGTAGTGGTGCTTGAAGATATTCTGCTCGCGAAAGCCCTTGTGCCAGCTCGTCAGCATCGGCTTGCGCGTCACCCGCGCGGCGATCCACGCCGCCCAGGCCGGCGCGCGGCCGAGCGCGTGAATGGCGACGCAGTTGCGCTCGCGCAGCAGCCGCACGAGCTTGGCCGCGGTGCGCAGGATCGCGATCGGGCTTGTCGAGTCGGTGTCGAGCGCGACGAATTCGCCGCCGGCCATCGTCACGTCGGTGACGAGCCGGCCGGCGCGCGCGGCGACGATCGGCTGATGTCCGGCGTCCGAGAGAATGCGCGTGAGCTCGACCGCGCCGGCATCGGCGGCGCCGGAGTCGAGCGCCGGCACGACGATGAGGACATTGCAGGCGTCGGCATGGCGTCGCGGCGCAGGCATTTCGGCTTCGACTGAGATTTCGCGGAGCCCGCCCCGGCGGGGTGGGGCTTCCGGCATCCCATGAACGGGAAGACTCGACATCAACCACCAACCCCGGAAGGCCCGATCGGCGCCGACCGCAATATGGTCAGGGGCCACGGGCCAGTAACGACGTATAAACGCCACGCACAGCTTCAGCAACGCTTTGCGGCGAAAACATGAATTCGGCGAATTGCCGCGCGCGGGCGCCGAGCGCGTCGAAGGCGGTGCGGTCGAGCTTGAGGGCCGCCGCGACGGCGCGCGCGAGTTCGCCGGGCTGGCCGGGGCGGACCACCCAGCCGGTGCGCAATTGCTCGTCGATCCGCGGCGGACTGAGCACGTTTTCCGGCAGCACGCCGACCGCATGGACGACGACCGGCCGGCCGACCGCCTGGGCTTCGGCGGCGTTGCGGCCGGTCAGCGGCGGCAGCATCGCCGGCAGCACGACGACGGAGGCCGCGGCATAGGCCGCCGCCATGTCGGCGCAGGGGCCGGGCAGGCGCACCAGCGTGTCGATGCCGTAGCCGCGGGCGCGCTGGATGACGGCGCTGCGATAGCGGCGGTCGGCACGGTCGTCGCCGACGAGAACCACGGCGATGTTGCGGTCGCCATTGGCGACGAGATGACGCGCGGCGTCGATCATCGCGATCTGTCCGTTCCACGGCACGACGCGGCCGGGCACCAGGATGATCTTGACGTCGGGCAGCACGCCCCAGGCGCGGCGCAGCGCGGCGGTGCGCTCGACGAAGGTCGCGGCCGGGCTGAAGCTCGCGGTGTCGATGCTGCGCGGAATGACGACGATGCGCTCGGGCGGGATCTTGTAGCGGTCGATCATCGCCAGCGAGACATAGCTCGACGGCGCGATGACGCGATGACCTTCGGCGAGCGCGCGCTGGAAGCGCGTGCGCCACCACGAGTCGGCGGCGAGCCGGTCCGGAAACGAGGTGACGAGCCGCACCGGCAATCGCGCGGTCGCGGCTTTCGCGCTCCAGGCCGCGCTGGCGCAATGGGCATGCACGATGTCGATGCGCTCGGAGCCGATCAGGCCGGCGAGCGTCCGCGCATTGCGCCGGATCGTCAGCGGATTGAGCGTGTCGGCGGTCATGTCGAGCCATTCGCCGCCGAAGGCGCGCAATTCGCCGACCAGCGCGCCGCCTTCGCCGGCGATGATGGCACGGGCTCCGGATTGCAGCAGCATCAGCGCGATGTCGACCGCCGCGTGGCCGGCCGGCTCGTCGCGCAGGCCGGGCACCATCTGCAGCACGGTCGCGCCGGCGAGCGAGCGACGGTGCGGCGGCGTCGCAGTCGCCGTGGTCACCGCCATCGGTGTCCTCTCGCACGCCCCCGAATGCGCCCTCTTGCGTCAGAGGGTCCATTCCGGCGAAACAGTTCCGGCACTGGTCCTGGTCTTGCCGCCATCGAGCGTTTCCTATGAGCCCGTCATTATCCGATTCTCCGCCCGAAACAGTCACCGTCGGCAGCGGTGCACAGGCGCGCATGATCGCCGTGCGCCAGCGGCAGGGCGGCGCGCCCGGCCTGTTCTGGCTCGGCGGATTCAAATCCGACATGAAGGGCACCAAGGCCGAGGCGCTCGACCAATGGGGCGCGGCCAAGGGCCGGATGGTGACGCGGTTCGACTATTCGGGCCACGGCGAGTCGGGCGGGGCATTCACCGAGGGCACCATCGGCCGCTGGCTCGAGGAAAGTCTCGCGGTCTACCGGCGCTTCGCCGAGGGGCCGCAGATCGTGGTCGGCTCCTCGATGGGCGGCTGGATGGCGCTGCTGCTCGCGCGCGAGCTGAAGAAGCACAAGGACGCCGCCCCGATGGCCGGCATGGTGCTGATCGCGCCGGCGCCTGACTTCACCGAGGAGCTGATGTGGAAGCAGTTCTCGCCGGAGATCAGGCGCGAGATCGAGGAGAAGGGATCCTGGGCGCGGCCGTCGGAATACTCCGAGGAGCCCTACATCATCACCCGCGCGCTGATCGAGGACGGCCGCAACCATCTCGTGCTCGGCGGCCTGATCGAGACCGGCTGCCCGGTGCGCATCCTGCAGGGCGCGCAGGATGAAGACGTGCCGTGGGGCCACGCCGCGGAATTGCTGACGCGCTTCGCCACCGACGATGTCGTCTTCACGCTGGTCAAGGATGGCGACCATCGCCTGTCGCGACCGGAGGACATCGAGCGGCTGATCGCGGCGATCGAGGAGCTGTCGGCTTAAAAGCTCGATCCACACTCCGCTCATTCCCGCGCATCGACATCGGGTCTACCCGATGTCGATTTCTAAATGCGCAAGTCGGGTACACCCGACTTGCGATTGGGAATCCAGGGACGCATAGAATCGCCTGTTCATTTGTTGTGGACCCCCGCTTTCCGCCTTCGCGCTTCGGCGGACTCAACCCCGCCGAAGCTCGCGAAGCGAGCGTAGGCCGGGTCGCGGGGGTGAGCGGAACTAAAATCAACTCAGCGCCGCCGACCATTCGTCATTCACGGACGAGTCGTCGTCCTCTCGCTTCAGCGCGGCGAACTCGTTTTCCGGCATCAGCCGCGACAGCGCCCACACCGCCGCGCCGCGCACCAGCGGCGAGCCGTCATCGAGCAGCCGCCGCGCGTCCGGCGCGAGCGTTGCATCGCCCGAGTTGCCGATCGCGATCAGGACGTTGCGCAGGAAGCGGTCGCGGCCGGTGCGCTTGATGCTGGTCTTGGCGAACAGCGCGCGGAACCGCGCGTCGTCGAGCCGCGCCAGTTCGGCAAGCTCCGGCGCGCGCAGCGCCTCGCGCGCGGCGAGCTTCGCCTCGCGGCCGGCCCGCGCGAACTTGTTCCACGGGCACACCGCGAGACAGTCCTCGCAGCCGAAAATGTGGTTGCCGATGGCGGCGCGGAACTCGCGCGGGATCGGCCCTTTGTGCTCGATGGTGAGATAGGAAATGCAGCGCCGCGCATCGAGCCGGTATGGCGCGGGAAACGCGCGCGTCGGGCAGATGTCGAGACAGGCCCGGCAGGTGCCGCAGCTGTCCGGCGATTTTGCATCGGCCGGCAGGTCGAGCGTGGTGAAGATCGCGCCGAGGAACAGCCAGGACCCGAACTCGCGGGAGACGAGATTGGTGTGCTTGCCCTGCCAGCCGAGACCCGCGGCTTCGGCCAGCGGCTTCTCCATCACCGCCGCGGTGTCGACGAACACCTTCACGTCGCCGCCGGCCTTTTCGATCAGCCAGCGCGCGAGCTGCTTGAGTTTCGACTTGATCAGCTCGTGATAGTCGTCGCCCTGCGCATAGGTGGCGATGGCGCCGCGCGAGCGTTGCGCCAGAATCTCGAGCGGATTGCGGTCGGGCCCGTAATTCAGCCCGAGCATGATGACGGAGCGCACCTCCGGCCACAGCGCCCGTGGCGCGCCGCGCCGTTCGGCGGTGGCTTCGAGCCAGCCCATGTCGCCATGCGCGCCGTCGGCGATGAACCGCGCGAGGCGCTCGGGCGCTTGCGGGATGGCGTCGGCCCGCGCGATGCCGACCGTCGAGAAGCCGAGGC
>Ga0180221_1001139_pt1 | contig 18986 bp, 19 predicted proteins | sample eDN5th37CKraftMG_FD_151339 | JGI IMG/M metagenome (GOLD analysis project Ga0180221, IMG submission 151339) | Enriched Miracle-Growth compost microbial communities from Emeryville, California, USA - eDNA 5th pass 37_C Kraft MG (version 2) (version 2) ...
GCGTCGAAGCGCTCGGCAAATTCCTCGAGACCGACGACGGCAAGAACCTGCTCGCCGGCGTGAAACGCGCCTCCAACATCCTCCGTATCGAGGAGAAGAAGGACAAACGCGAATACACCGGCGCGCCGGACACCGCGCTCCTGCAGCAGCCGGAAGAAAAGGCGCTGGCCGACGCTATCGCCGCCGCCAAGCAGGAAGCATCGGCCGCCGTCGCTAGGGAAGACTTCGCCGCCGCCATGAGCGCGATGGCCAAGCTGAGGCCCACCGTCGACGCCTTCTTCGACAAGGTCACGGTGAACGCGGACGACAAGGCCGTGCGCGAAAACCGTCTCAAGCTGCTCAATGAAATCCGCGAGGCAACGCGCGCCGTGGCGGATTTCTCGAAGATCGAGGGGTAGGTCGCTTCTTTGACCTCTCCCCGCCGAGCGGGGAGAGGGAAAAACGGAACTCTTACACGCCTTTACCGTTCTAACCCGGCTAGCACCAAGGGGGTCCATCGTGGTCATCGGCGTTTCGCATCTGCAGCCCGTCGTTGCACTCATTGCGGGCATTCTCATCCTCCTGATGCCGCGGCTGCTGAACTACATCGTCGCGCTCTATCTGATCGTGATCGGCATCATCGGATTGGGAATAATCCGCTGACCTCGGTTCCTGGGGGGCTTGCGCCGCCCGCGTCCGGGATGCTTTTAAGTTCCCGATCGGTTCAACCTGAAACCTCAAAGACCCATGGCCAAGAAAAAATCCCTGCGCGTCGCCCCCAAGGCGAAAAAACCGGCTGCTCGCAAGGCAGTCGCGAAGAAGCCGGCGAAGGCCAAGGCTGCTGCGAAGCCGCTGAAGAAGGCGTCAAAGCCTCTCGCCAAGGCCACAAAGCCCGTCGCGAAGGCAGCGAGCGCGCCGGCCAAGGGCAAGTGGGTCTATTCGTTCGGCGGCGGTAAAGCCGAGGGCAAGCCCAACCAGCGCAATCTGTTGGGCGGCAAGGGCGCCGGTCTCGCCGAGATGGCCAACCTCGGCCTACCCGTTCCTCCGGGCTTCACGATCACGACCGAGGTCTGCACGTATTACTACGCCCACGGCAAGCAATACCCGAAAGACCTGCAGGGGCAGGTCGAGAAGGCGCTCGCCCAGGTCGGCAAGATCACCGGCAAGGTTTTCGGCGACAAGACCAACCCGCTGCTCGTCTCGGTGCGCTCGGGCGCCCGGGCCTCGATGCCGGGCATGATGGACACCGTTCTCAACCTCGGCCTCAACGACGAGACCGTGGAAGCGCTGGCGAAGAAGTCGGGCGACCGCCGTTTCGCCTATGACAGCTATCGCCGCTTCATCACCATGTATTCCGACGTCGTGCTGGGCGTCGGCCACGAGCACTTCGAGGAATTGCTCGACCATCACAAGGAGCGCCAGGGCTACACGCTCGACACCGATCTCACGGCCGACGACTGGGCCGAACTCGTCGAGCGCTACAAGAAGCGCGTGCGCGACGAGCTGGGCAAGGACTTCCCGCAGGATCCCAACGAGCAGCTCTGGGGCGCCATCGGCGCTGTGTTCTCATCCTGGATGAACCAGCGCGCCATCACCTATCGCCGACTGCACAACATCCCCGAGAGCTGGGGCACCGCGGTGAACGTGCAGGCGATGGTGTTCGGCAACATGGGCGAGACGTCCGCGACGGGCGTTGCCTTCACCCGCAACCCCTCGACCGGCGAGAAGAAGCTCTACGGCGAATTCCTGATCAACGCGCAGGGCGAGGACGTCGTCGCCGGCATCCGTACGCCGCAGGAGATCTCCGAGGAAGCCCGCAAGGAAGCGGGCTCCGACAAGCCGTCGATGGAGAAGGCGCTGCCGCAGGCCTATGCCGAGCTGACGCGCATCTACAACAAGCTCGAGAAGCATTACCGCGACATGCAGGATCTCGAGTTCACGGTCGAGCAGGGCAAGCTGTGGATGCTGCAGACCCGCAACGGCAAGCGCACCGCGCGCGCCGCGCTGCGCATCGCCGTCGAGCTCGCCAATGAAGGCCTCATCAGCAAGAACGAGGCGGTGCTGCGCGTCGAGCCGCTGGCGCTCGATCAGCTTCTGCATCCGACCATCGATCCCAAGGCGCACCGCAAGGTGATCGCCACCGGCCTGCCGGCCTCGCCCGGCGCCGCCACCGGCGAGATCATCTTCTCGTCGGACGAAGCGGCCGCGCTCAAGGACAACGGCAAGAAGGTCGTGCTGGTGCGCGTGGAGACCTCGCCCGAGGACATCCACGGCATGCACGCCGCCGAAGGCATTCTGACGACGCGCGGCGGCATGACCTCGCACGCCGCCGTGGTCGCGCGCGGCATGGGTAAGCCTTGCGTTTCCGGCGCCGGCTCGATCCGCGTCGACTACGCCTCCGGCACGCTCACCGCCGGCGGGCAGGTATTCAAGAAGGGCGACTTCATCACCATCGACGGTTCGACCGGCCAGGTGCTGGCCGGCAAGGTCGACATGGTCGAGCCGCAGCTGTCCGGCGAGTTCGCCACCCTGATCGGCTGGGCCGACAAGGTGCGCAAGCTCGGCGTGCGCGCCAACGCCGACACGCCGACCGACGCGAAGGCGGCGATGCGCTTCGGCGCCGAGGGCATCGGCCTGTGCCGCACCGAGCACATGTTCTTCGAGGCCGACCGCATCCAGGCGGTGCGCGAGATGATCCTCGCCGACGACGAGAACGTGCGCCGCGCGGCGCTCGCCAAGATCCTGCCGATGCAGCGCGAGGACTTCGTGCAGCTGTTCGAGATCATGGCCGGCCGTCCGGTCACGATCCGTCTGCTCGATCCGCCGCTGCACGAATTCCTGCCGCATGGCGAAGAGGAAATCGCCGAAGTGGCGCAGGCCATGGGCGCCGATCCGGAGAAGCTGGCGCACCGCGCCAAGGAGCTCGCCGAGTTCAATCCGATGCTCGGCTTCCGCGGCTGCCGTATCGCCATTGCGTACCCGGAAATCGCCGAGATGCAGGCGCGCGCCATCTTCGAGGCGGCGGCGGAAGCCGCCAAGCGCACCGGCAAGGCCGTGGTGCCGGAAGTGATGGTGCCGCTGATCGCGAGCAAGGCCGAACTCGATCTCGTCAAGGCGCGCATCGATGCGATGGCGCAGGCGGTGATCGCCGAGACCGGCACGAAGCTGTCCTATCAGGTCGGCACCATGATCGAGCTGCCGCGCGCCGCTTTGCTCGCCGGGGAGATCGCCGAAAGCGCGGAGTTCTTCTCCTTCGGCACCAACGACCTGACGCAGACCACCTTCGGCATCTCGCGCGACGATGCCGCGAGCTTCCTCGGCATCTACACCGCGCGCGGCATCCTGCCGGCCGATCCGTTCGTGTCGATCGATCAGCAGGGCGTCGGCGAGTTGGTGAAGATCGGCGTCGAGCGCGGCCGCAAGGTGCGCAGCAAGCTCAAGGTCGGCATCTGCGGCGAACATGGCGGCGATCCGGCTTCGGTCGCGTTCTGCCATGAATCCCAGCTCGATTACGTCTCGTGCTCGCCGTTCCGCGTGCCGATCGCCCGCCTCGCGGCGGCGCAGGCCGCCCTCGGCAAGACCGCCTCGAGCCAGGCGTAAGAGCGTATAAACCGTAGGGTGGGCTAAGCGGCGCAGCCGCCGAGCCCACCAAATACAATCCCCGGGATGAGTGGTGGGCACGGCGCGCAAGCGCGCGCCTTTGCCCACCCTACGAGCCCGATCGGGATCACCGGGACAAGCCCGGTGACGACAAGAAAAAAGACTACACCGCGACCTTGGCGAGGAAGTCCTCGACCTCGAGGCGCAGATTGGCGACGGCGGTGTCCACCGTCATCGAGGCGTCGCGCACGACCTCCGCTGAGGCGCGTGTTTCGGTGGCCGCGTTGGTGACCTCGCTCAGCACGTCCACCACATGGCCGGTGCCCTGCGCCGCGCTCGTCACGTTGTGCGAGATTTCGCCCGTGGCTGCGTTCTGCTGCTCGACCGAGGCGGCGACGGCCGCCGTGTATTCATTGATTTCAAGCATCCGCGCGGCGATCTGGCGGATCGCGTCGACCGCGCCCGAGGTCGAGGTCTGAACGCCGAGGATGTGATTGGCGATGTCCTCGGTCGCCTTTGCCGTCTGCACCGCGAGCGATTTCACTTCGGCGGCGACCACGGCAAAGCCCTTGCCGGCTTCCCCCGCGCGCGCCGCCTCGATGGTGGCGTTGAGCGCCAGCAGGTTGGTTTGACCGGCGATGTTGTGGATCAGCTTGACCACGTCGCCGATCTTCTGCGCGCCGTCGGCAAGGCTGGCGATCTCCCGGTCGGTGGCGCGCGCTTCCTGCGTCGCGAGATCGACGATGCCGCTGGTGCGCGTGAGCTGCCGGCTGATCTCTGCGATCGAGCGCGACAGCTCGTCGGCGGCGACGGCCGCGGTCTGCACATTCATCGACGCTTCGTTGAACGCATGCACCGCGCTCTCGGCGCGCTGCGACGTCTGATCGGAAAAGCCGAGCAGGGTGGTTGCGGTCGCGCGCATCGCGCTGGCGCTGTCGCCGACGCTCGACAGCAGGCGCTCGACCATCGGCCGGAACGATGCGATCGCGCTTTCGACGATGGCGCGGCGCTGTTCCTGATCGCGGATCGCGGCGCGCTCTTCCTCGGCCCGGCGCTGCTCGGTGACGTCCTCGTGCGTCGACACCCAGCCGCCGCCCGGCAGCGGCTCGTTCTTGGCATGGACGATGCGCCCGTCGCTCGCCGGCACGTAGTGCGGTGCGCTCTCGCCGTGCTTCATGCTCTCGCGGATGCGCTTCACGTAGCTCTCGACGTCGCCCGAGAACAGGCCCGTCGCCTTGCGATGCTCGATGAGCTCACGCAGCGAGCAGCCCGGCTTCACCACATCGGGCGAGAGCCTGTACATTTCGAGATAGCGGCGATTGACCAGGACGATGCGTCCGTGCGCATCGAACATGTTCAAGCCTTGCGACATGTTGTCGATCGCGCTGACAAGCCGCCGGTTCTGCACGGCGTAACGCCGGTGCACCAAGGCAACGGCGGCGAGGGCCCCAAGCCCCACACCGGCGAGGAGCATGACTTGGCCCGCGGCACTGATTGGCAATAAGGACGCGATCATGCGGGGCCGCGCAAACGGTATAAGTGTGGGGCAATACTTGGCCGCCACTACTTTAGATGCGGTTAATGAAAGTAACGCCCCGGTTTAACGGCCTGGAACATGCCCCCGGCACGTTACCCTCTTAACCGGTTCGCAAGGTTAATCAGGTCATAACGAATTCGGTCGCATGCTCCCGATCGGAGCATGTTTTGTCGAACGTTGTGGTGTCGCGTGTGAGCGGGCGTGGAAGACAAACGCGGAAGCGGTTGCGGCGCGGTCTCGCATCGGTCGGGCTGACGGCCTTTGCCTTCACGCTGTTTCCGCAGACCATCGCCTATCAGGATCTCGGCGCGCTCATCGCGCATCAGCCGGGCGTCGCGCAGCGCGCGCGCGAGCATCTGATCGCTTCGCCCTTCGGCACTATTCACGCCGCGACCTTCAGCATGCCGCGGCCGGTCGGCACGGGCATTCCGCACCCGCCGATCTACGCTTTGGCGAATTTCGATCCGGCCGACATTACAGGCGCGATCGGCGCGCAGCAGCTCGGCGACGGCACCGCGCCGCTGCGTTTCCCGAGCGCCAACCGCAAGTCCAAGCGCGACTCGTTCCTGGCGCGTCCGCGCGCGCCGATGCCGCCTTTGCCGCCGCTTCTGTCGCTCGATCCGGTGCCCGATACGATGCCGCAAGCGGGGCTCAAGAAGGATACGAACGAAACCCGCTTCGATGCCTATTCGCGATACGAGTTCGCGGCGGGACCGGACGAGACGCCGACAGCGCCCGATATCGATCTGCCTTACACGGATCTGCCGCCGGCCAATCTGACGCCGGCCGCGCATCCCGGCGCGGCCAAGGGCGCGTCGCGCTTGTTCTTCGGCGTCGATCCCATGGCGGACAGCGGCGCGGAGATCGCCCCCTGGGCGCCGGGCGAAGCCCCGGTCGTGTTGGCGGCGCGAACGGCCGATCCCGACATCAAGCAGTCCGCGCTGACGCCCGCAAAGGAGAGCGACCAGAGCGCCGGTCAAAGCACCGTCGTCAAAGGCGAGGTGACTGGTGCGGCGCAGCGGCCTTATTCGCCGGCGGAACGTCTCGCGTTGTCCGGCGCGTCGCGCGCCAAGGCCGAGAAGTGCCTTGCCAACGCTGTCTATTTCGAATCGCGCGGCGAACCTGTCCGCGGTCAGATCGCGGTGGCCCAGGTCGTGCTCAACCGCGTGTTCTCGCCGTTCTATCCGAAGACGGTGTGCGACGTCGTTTATCAGAACGCGCACCGGCACAGCGCCTGCCAGTTCACCTTCGCCTGCGACGGCATTCCCGACATCGTCACTGAGCCCGAGGCTTGGGAGCGCGCCAAGCGCATCGCGCGCGACATGCTGGACGGCAAGCTGTGGATGCCGGAGGTCGCCAAGTCGACCCACTACCATGCCTATTGGGTCCACCCGAGCTGGGTGAACGAAATGAAGAAGCTCTATAAGCTCGGCGTGCACACGTTCTACCGGCCGCGGGCCTGGGGCGACGGTTCCGACGAGCCGACCTGGGGCGACGCCAAGGCGACGGCCGAGGAAGCCAAAAGGCTCTGAAAATCCGGCCATTTGCGGCCTGAATGGCTTTCATTCGCAATATTTGTTTGGGCCGGCCCTGGACCCCGACTATTTTCTCCTTTCGCCCGGTATGGGGGCGGCATATCGATCTTCCCGGGTCGGTCGGACCTTCGGAGCGGGTGAGCCATGGCGGCACAGGAAGCAAGCGGCAATTCGGGTTCGGTGGTCGGCTGGCGCACGCCGCTGGTCATCATCGTGTGCGGCTGCCTCGTTTCGCTGTTGGCCTTCGGCCCGCGGTCGGCGCTCGGCTTTTTCCTGACGCCGATGACGCAAGCGAACGGCTGGGGCCGCGACGTGTTCGCGCTCGCGCTCGCCATTCAGAATCTGCTGTGGGGCGTCGGCCAGCCTTTGGCCGGCGGCATTGCCGACCGTTACGGCACGGTGCGCGTGCTGGCCGGCGGCGCGGTCGCTTATGCGCTCGGCCTTGCCTTGATGGCGCAGAGCGCGACGCCGGGCATGCTCGACCTCACCGCCGGTGTGCTGATCGGCTTCGGTCTGTCCGGCTGTTCCTTCACCATCGTGATCGGCGCCTTCGGCAAGCTGCTGCCGGAGAATTGGCGCGCGCTCGGCTTCGGCTGCGGCACGGCCGCGGGCTCGTTCGGCCAGTTCCTTTATTCGCCGCTTGGCGTTGCCTTGATGGACCAGTTCGGCTGGCAGAACGCGCTGCTGATCTTCGCCGGGCTGACGCTGATCATCCTGCCGCTCTCGCTCGCGCTGGCGACCGGCCGGGGCAGCGCGGCCGCAACGCCGGCGATGCCGAAGCAGTCGCTGCGCCAGGCGCTCAGCGAAGCCTTCGGCCATCGCAGCTACGTGCTGCTCGTGCTCGGCTTCTTCACCTGCGGCTTTCAACTCGCCTTCGTCACCGTGCACCTGCCGGCCTATCTGATCGACCGCGGCCTGTCGGTCGAGGTCGGCGGCTGGACGCTCGCGGTGATCGGCCTGTTCAACATCGTCGGCTCGATGAGCGCGGGCGTGCTCAGCGGCCGCATGCCGAAGCGCTATCTCTTGTCGATCATCTATTTCGGCCGCGCCTTGTCGACCGCTGTCTTCATCCTGCTGCCGGCGAGCCCGGTGGCGACGCTGATCTTCGGCGCCGTCACCGGCCTGCTGTGGCTCTCGACGGTACCGCCGACCTCGGCGCTGGTCGCGGTGATGTTCGGTACGCGCTGGCTGGCGATGCTGTTCGGCTTTGCCTTCTTCAGCCATCAGGTCGGCGGCTTCCTCGGCGTCTGGCTCGGCGGCGTCGCCTTCGAGCAAACCGGTTCCTACAATGCGGTGTGGTGGCTGTCGGTCTTGTTCGGCGTCTTGTCGGCGCTGATCAATTTGCCGATCGTCGAAAAGCCGGTGCAACGCGCGGCGATGGCGCCGGCCTGAGCCGGGTTCCGCCCGGCAAAACCGCTGGCGCCGGGCTTGTCCGGCGCTACCACCGCATTAAAACCGTATCCCAACAAGACAGGGACGGGAGCGGAGCGTGGCGACTTTCCAGGCGATGGTGATCGAGAAGGCGGACGGCGGCACCAAGGCGGCGCTGACCACTTTCGACGAAGCGAACCTGATGGACGGCGACGTGACCGTCCGCGTCGAATACTCCACGGTGAATTACAAAGACGGCCTCGCCATCACCGGCAAGGCGCCGGTGGTGCGGCGCTTTCCGATGATCGCCGGCATCGATTTTGCCGGCACGGTCGAGGCCTCGAGCCATCCGGCGTGGAAGGCCGGCGACAAGGTCGTCCTCAACGGCTGGGGGCTCGGCGAAACGCATCTCGGCGCTTATGCGGAAAAGGCGCGGGTGAAGGGCGACTGGCTGGTGCCGCTACCGGCGAGCATGAGCGCGCGTGACGCCATGGCGATCGGCACGGCGGGCTATACCGCGATGCTGGCCGTGATGGCGCTCGATAGACATGGGCTGACGCCGGACATGGGTCCGATCGCAGTAACGGGGGCCGCCGGCGGCGTCGGGTCCGTTGCCGTGGCGCTCCTTGCCAAGCGCGGCTTCACCGTACACGCGGTCACCGGGCGCCCGCAGGAAGCCGATTACCTCAAGGAACTTGGCGCCGCCGAGATCGTGCCGCGCGCCGAACTCAGTGGCCCGGTGAAGCCACTGGCGAAAGAGCGATGGGCCGGCGGCATTGATTCGGTCGGCTCGACCACGCTCGCGAATCTCTTGTCGATGACGCGCTATGGCGGCGCGGTGGCGGCGTCTGGTTTGGCCGGTGGTATGGATCTGCCAAGTTCGGTTGCGCCGTTTATTTTGCGTGGAGTGTGTCTTTACGGCATCGACTCGGTGATGTGTCCGCTGGAGCGGCGCAAAGAGGCATGGAAAAGGCTTGAAACCGATTTGGATCGCCAAAAACTAGCCACGATGACCCGGGAAATCGGCTTCTCCGAGCTGCCCGAGGCCGCTGCCGCGATCCTCAAGGGCGCGGTGCGGGGACGCATCGTGGTCAAGATCGGGTAAACACGTTCAGGATTTGGCGACAAACGCCAACCATAATGCGCTACACTAACAAAATGTCGCAATCGGTACCGGTGTGCGTCAGGGTGGAGTGAGCAGGATGTTGCGTGGGGTTGTGTTGCTGCTGGGCGTTCTAGCCGCCGCGCCGGCCCTTGCCGGCGAAGAGATGAGCGCCGAAGAAGCGCGCCGCTTCGTCATCGGCAAGATGTTCAACTACACCTGCTTTGAAGGCACGCGCGGCACCGGCCGCGTGCTCGCCGACGGCTCGGTGGTCGGTTCCATTCAGTTTCAAGGTCGCGGCGACATGCGCTACGCGCATCTGCCGCCGAATACGCTACGTGTGAAGGGCGAGTCGGTCTGCGCCTCGCTGCGCGGCATGCCGATCGAGCCGTGCTTCACGCTGACGCGCGTCGACGGCAACAGCTTCCGCGGCGCCATCTCCGGCTTCGGCTTCGCCTATTGCGAGTTCACGCGCCACCACGGCCGTCCGGCCGTCGCGCGCACGGCGACCAATAACAGCAACAGCAACAGCAACAGCAACAGTAACGAGCCGCTCGGGCTGCGCCCCTCGGTCACCGCCGAACGCTGAGGCTTCGCTTTGCGTATGGCGCGAGCGGGGCGAGTCTTCGTTCGTGCTCGAGATGGCTTAATCGCTCATCGGTTCTGGAAGTATCCGTCTCCAGGCTTGACCGCATAACGTCCGCCATGGCCGCAGAACCTGCAGGGGAAGACCGGCCGGGCGACGCCGCCGCGCCGAAAGCGCCCCGCACGGCGGTCAAGTTCGCTGCCGCGGCCCTCGCCCTTGCTCTGCTGATCGGCCTCGCCTTCGCCGCCGAATTCGCGTTTCGCCAGCTGTCCGACTTCGGCGCGACGCCGCCGAGCGATCAGGCTACGGAACCGAAGAATCCCACGCTTTACACGGCCGAAGAGCTGCGCCGCGACTTGCCGCATTTCACCGCGCGCCAGGGCGGCGAATGCATGACCGTGCGGCCGGGCCTGCACTGGGACCCGCGCTTCGGCTTCGCCAGCAAGACGCTCGACAAGGACTGCGCGCGCAAGCTGTTCGCCGCGCATCCGAAGTCGGTGGTTCTGTTGGGCGGCTCGGCGATGGAGAACAATCAGGCGCCGAACTATCTCACGACGATCGACAGCTACGCCTTCGGCGGCGATGCCTCGTTCGCGACACTCAACCTCGCCGAATCCGGCGCGCGGCATTCCAACATGCTGATCCGTCTGCTGCACGACGTGATCGAGCTGCATCCGACCTATGTCGTGTTTCTCGACGGCTTCAACGAGTTCAATTCCGTGCGGCTCGGCGGCGCGCCCGAGGACGACTTCTACTGGACCGCCGGCGTGCAGGATCGCATCCAGAATCCGTCGCGCTTCTTCCGCGACAAGGTGATCGAGCAGAGCAGGATATTGCAGCTGCTGGCGCTCAAGACCGGCTTCATCAGTTCGGCGCGGGTCGCGCGCGACACCATCGATCCGCGCGGCGTCGACGCGGCCGCGGCCTATTACGTCAAGATGCGCGGCTACACGCAGACGATCTGCGAGGCCTACCGGATCAAGTGCATCTTCATCATCCAGCCGGTCGCGCTTTTGGAAGCGGCGCCCAGTCAGGCCGCCAAGAAAGCGGCGAGCGAGCATCTCAAATCGTTCCTGGCGGACGACGGCGTGTACAAGAACGGCTACGCCCACATTTTCCGTCACGCGGGCGACAAAGTGCTCGACGCCACGCATCTGTTCGACGGCAAGGACGAGATCTATATCGACGTCGTCCACTTCAACAAACGCGGCTCCGAACTGATCGGCAAGTTCATCTATGCCGCCGTCAAGGCGCGTGACGACGACGCTTCGGCCGGTAACCGCTAGCTCTCGCCGGGCGGCGGCGCCCGGTCAGCTCTTTGCCGGGAAGATCATGCAGGTGGTGGTGGCGTGGGCGAACAGCTTGCCGCTCGCGTCGCGCACGTCGCCTTCGGACGTCGCGACCGTGCGTCCGCGATGAACGAGCCGGCCTTCGGCGCGGACGGGCCCCGTGTCCTTGGTCAGCGGCCGCACCAGGTTGAATTTCAGTTCCAGGGTCGTCCAGGTGTCGCCCTTGTTGATCGTGGAGAAGATGGCGCAGCCGAGCGCGGAATCGAGCAGCGTCGCGGCGAAGCCGCCATGCACCGAGCCGATCGGATTGTAGTGCCGCAGGGACGGCACGCCTTCGAACACGGCGCGGCCGTGCTCGACCTCGATCAGATGGAAGTCGAGCGTTTCGCCGATCGGCGGCTGCGGCAGCGTGCCCTCGACGATGCCTTTGAGGAAGCTGAGGCCGTCGTACGATTTCAAGATCTCTTCGGCGACGACGCCGTACCGATAACCACGATCGCTCATGAAGTGCCCGTGACACGCTCTGTTCCGCGGCCTCGTGCAGGCCGCCCCGATGCGGCGCATGATATGGGGCTTGGCGGTCGCGCGATAGACCGCGCTAGGCGATGTCGAGCCGGAACGGGACGCCCTCGGTGGCCGCCTGGCCGGGGCCGATATGTTCGACGGCGCGGATCATGCGGCCCTCGCGCCCGAGCATGTCGTCGGCGATGGCGACGATGCGCGCGTTCGGCTGCGCCGTCCGCGAGGCGCGGCGGATGGCCTGCGCGATCTCGAGCTCGTCGCGGGCGGGATTGAGCACGCATGCGGCGACGAAAGCGCCGGCGGTCGAGCGGCTGATGCCGGCAAAGCAGTGCACCACCATCGGGGCGCCGCGGTCCCACGTGCCGACGAAGTCGATCAGACGCCGCACGTGATCCCTGGCCGGCGCGGTGTAGCCCTCGGCCTCGGCGACGATGTCGTCGACGGCGAGCACCAGGTGGTTCTCCGGCGCCACGAGCGCCGGCCGCTCGACGCGCTCGACGAGACGCAGCAGCGTGACGACATGCCTCGCCTTGGTCTCGGCGACCGTGGCGTGCAGGCGGGCCAATGAGCAGACGTGGATCATGGCGGAAGTCTCGTTCGCCCTCGAGACATATCTATGACGTGCGTTTTTTAAGCGCGCAGCAGCTTTTCGAAACGCTCGATGAACTGGTTCTTCGCCATGCTGGCCGTCCAGGGCGTCAGGTAGTCGCGCTCCATTGCCGCGGAGAACTTCGGCGGCGCGCCGAAGAACTTGCGCGCCTCGTCCTCGGCAAAGCCCGCCAGCCGCGTCGCCTCAAGATAGGCGGCCTGCCGGTCGGCGTCCTTGATCAGCTTGGTCATCGTCTCCGGCAATTTGGTCGGCAGGCCGAAGCGCAGATGGATGGCGCCGAGCAGGCGCTTCTCGACCGCCTTGTAGCTGTCGCCGATCACCGCTTTGAACGGCGAGATCATGTCGCCGACGACGTATTCGGGGGCGTCGTGCAGCAGCACGGCCAGCCGCGCTTTGACATCGAGCCGCGGCGTCTTGGCGCGCGCCAGCGCTTCGACCAGCAGGGAATGCTGCGCCACCGAGAAGATGTGCGCGCCTTTGGTCTGGCCGTTCCAGCGCGCGACGCGCGCCAGGCCGTGCGCGATGTCCTCGAGTTCGACGTCGAGCGGAGAGGGATCGAGCAGATCGAGCCGGCGTCCGGACAGCATACGCTGCCAGGCGCGCGCTGCGTTTTTTCTGCCTCCCTTTTCGGGGAGGAGCGGAGAGGAGGCTGCTTTTGACGTCACGATTTTGAAGACCCTCCTGCCGACCGCGGCGCGGTCGACCTTGCCCGCGAGGGACGAGGTGAAGCTGCGAGCTTGGCGCAGGCTGCGTGGCGATGGCAGGTGACGAGATGGTCGTTGACCATGCCGACCGCCTGCATGAAGGCATAGACGATGGTCGGGCCGACGAACTTGAAGCCCCGGCCGATCAGCTCCTTCGACATCTTGCGCGAGATGTCCGTCTCCGCCGGGATCTGTTTATGCGAGACAAAGGAGTTCTCCTTCGGCTTGCCGTCCACGAAGTCCCACAGCAGGGCGGAGAAGCCGGGGCCTTTCTCCATGATGTCGAGATAAGCGCGCGCCGAGAGCACGGCGCCTTCGATCTTGGCGCGGTTACGCACGATCCCGGCGTCGCCCATCAGCTTCTCGATCTTGGCCGGTTTGTAGCGCGCGATCTTCTCGGGATCGAAGCCGTCGAAGGCTTTGCGGAAGTTGTCGCGCTTGCGCAGGATGGTGATCCAGGCGAGCCCCGCCTGGAAGCCGTCGAGCATCAGTTTCTCGTAGAGCGCGCGGTCGTCGTATTCCGGCACGCCCCATTCCTCGTCGTGATAGGCGACATAGAGCGGATCCTGGCCGGGCCAGGCGCAGCGGACGAGATTGTCGCTGACGACCGGTTTGACGATCACTCCGCGGCCTTCGCTTCGCCCGGCCATGTAAACGTCCCCCATTCCGGCTTGAGCGCACGGATTGCGATGCCGCCGGCAGTCAGCGGCGTGCCAGACTTCAGCGCATCCTCGACGCGGTCAAGCCGCAGCAGGGCAAGGCCGCGCCCCTTGGCGGTCGAGCCGAGCTGGCCGATCTGCTTCTCGCCCGCCATGATCGGCAGGCCGGGCACCGGCGAGAATTCGTCATAGACGATCGGCACGACGCGGCTGCGCGCGGTCGCGCGGTGTTCGACGCGCGAGACGACTTCCTGTCCGACATAGCAGCCTTTGTGGAAGTCGACGCCGTGCAGCTGGTCCATGTCGGCTTCGTGCGGGAAGGTGTCGCCGTAGATGAAGTCGTGGCCGCCGCGCGGAACGCCGAGCGCGATGCGGTGCGCGTCATAGCTTTCGGCGTCGACCAACGTGGCGCCGAGATCGGCCGCGGCCTCGGCGGCCAGATGCGGCGGCAACATGATGCGGCTGCCGAGCCCCGGCAGGCGGGGGTCGGGATAGCAGAGGCCGTAGTCGGTCTCGCCCTGTCCGTCCCAGACCGCCATGACGCCGAGCACCGCCGAAAGGTCCTCGGCGATGACCTTGGCGCGCAGCTTGTAGAAATTCAGCTTTGCCACCAGTCCGGGCGCGAGCGCCTTGGGCACGTCGAAGAAGAAGCCGCCGCCGTCCTCGGCGGGCGCCTCGGTGACGATGAAATCGACGATGATCTTGCCTTGCGGCGTCAGCAGCGCGGCAAAGCGCGGGTTCCCCGGCGTGACCTTGTCGATGTCGTTGGTCAGGAGCCCGTTCAGGAAGGTTCGCGCCGCCTCGCCGACGACTTTGACCACGCCACGGTCGGGAAGGAGCGTTGCCTGCATCGTTTCTAAAGACCTGCCTGTAAAGGACCCAAATCTCTTGCCAGAACTTGCGCCGAAACGTAAGCGCTGTCCGCGGTCTCTCAAGCCCTCCCTCGTCGAGAGAGCGGCCGGTCTCTAGAGCGCCCAAGTCGGCTTCCGCCGGCTTTGAGGGCCGCGTCAGAAGAATGAGGGCTACCTCATTCCGGCCGCTGGCGCGGCGGCCTCACAATGAGGGCAAAGCATGGCCGATACCTACGATCTGATCCTCAAGGGCGGCACCGTGGTCAACCAGGACGGCGAGGGTGTCCGCGACGTCGGCATCCGCGACGGCCGGATCGCCGCGCTGGGCGATCTATCGCGTGCCTCGGCCGGCGAGACCGTCGACTGCCGCGGCCTGCATGTCCTGCCCGGCGTCATGGACACGCACGTACATTTCCGCGAGCCGGGGCTGACCCACAAGGAGGATCTCGAATCGGGCTCGCGCGGCGCGGTGCTCGGCGGCGTCACCGCCGTGTTCGAGATGCCCAATACCGATCCGACGACGACCGATGCCGGCGCGATCGCCGACAAGATCAAGCGCGCGCATCACCGGATGCACTGCGACTTCGCGTTCTATGTCGGCGCCACCCGTGAGAACACGAAGGACCTCGCCGAGCTCGAGCAGCTTCCCGGCGTCTGCGGCGTCAAGGTGTTCATGGGCTCGTCCACCGGCTCGCTGCTGATCGAGGACGACGCGGGCGTGCGCGCGGTGCTCAAGGCGATCCGCCGCCGCGCGTCTTTCCATTCCGAGGATGAATACCGGCTGCGCGAGCGCATGCATCTGCGCGTCGAAAACGATCCGCGGTCGCATCCGATCTGGCGCGATGCGACGGCCGCGCTCATGTGCACGCAGCGCCTGATCGCGCTGGCGCGCGAGACCGGCAAGCGCGTCCACGTGCTGCATGTGACCAGCAAGGACGAAGCCGAGTTTCTGGCCGGGCACAAGGACGTCGCCACCGCCGAGGCGACGCCGGCGCATCTGAGCCTGTTCGCGCCCGATTGCTACGAGCGGCTCGGCACGCGCGCGCAGCTCAATCCGCCGATCCGCGATGCGGTGCATCAGGCCGGGCTCTGGCACGGCATTCAACAAGGCGTGATCGACAGCCTGGGTTCGGACCATTCCCCGCATACGCTCGAGGAAAAGTCTCACCCATATCCGAAGACGCACTCCGGCATGCCCGGCGTGCAGACGCTGGTGCCGCTGATGCTCGACCACGTCAATGCTGGGCGCCTCACATTGTCGCGGTTCGTCGATCTCACCAGCGCCGGTCCTGCGCGTGTTTTCGGCATCGCCAGCAAAGGCCGTATCGCCGCCGGTTATGACGCCGACGTGACGGTGGTCGACATGAAGCGGCGCGAGACCATCACCAACAAGTGGATCGCCTCACGCGCCGGCTGGACGCCTTACGATGGCGTCAGCGTCACGGGCTGGCCGGTCGGCACATTCGTGCGTGGCCATCAAGTGATGTGGGAAGGCGAAGTGACGGCGCCGGGTCGCGGCGAGCGCGTGCGCTTTCTTGAATCGCTTTCCGGTTGAAGGAATCGTTGGACTTCCCCCTGGTTTGTGGCACCTTGATGCCGCTGTCGGGAAACGCGAGTTTCCCGCACGGCAACCCGCCGAAGTTTCCGACATCGAAAAGCGCGCTGAAAGGCGCCGCACCGGATTGCGCGAGCTGACCGCTCCGTGACCGGCGGGTATCGGCTGGGGGCTGAGGGGGCAGGGCTATATGGGTGGCGATCTCGTTTCGCTCCGCGTGCTGGTTATTGCGGAGCCTGCTGAGTTGGAGTTGTGGCGTCAGGGCGTTGGTCTGGCCTCTGTGCCGGTCGAGTTCATCGGAGAAGACCCCGACGCGGCCGCCGCGACATTGGCAACGGAAGACATCGACATCTGCGTGGTCGACGGCGGGCTGGCGGAGCCCGTGAAAATCGCGATCGTGAAGACGGCGCAGCTATCGCAGCCCGCGCCTTTGGTATTTGTCACGGCGGCGCGGGGCGCTGCGCGCGTCCCAGGCGTCAACGGCATGCTGGCAAAACCGAAGACGGCGGCGGACGCGCAGCGACTGGCCGAGATCTGCATCCGCACGCGGGTGCCGACGCGCGTGCTGATCGTCGACGATTCGAGCACCATGCGCCGCATCGTGCGCAAGATCCTGTCGGCCAGCCTATTCGCGCTGCACGTTCAGGAAGCGTCGGAAGGGGCCACCGCGCTCGAAGCGCTCAAGAGCGGCACGTTCGACCTGGTCTTTCTCGACTTCAACATGCCGGGCCTCAACGGCCTGGAGACGTTGTTCGAGATCAGGCGCGAAAGCCCGGATGTTGCCGTGGTCATGATGACCTCGGCGCTTGATCGGGCGATCGCCGAGCGGGCGCACGAGGCCGGCGTGCTCGACTTCCTGAAGAAGCCGTTCTATCCGGCCGACATCGATGGAGTGCTCGAACGCTACTACTGCGTCCATCTGGCGGGCAAAGCGTCCGCCTGACGCGAGTCGTTACTGTCGCGCCTGGTCGAGCGAGAATTCGCCGTTGCGAATACGCGCGCCCAGACCTTCGGCGAAGGTCGCGGCGGCTTCTTCGCCGTACGTTCCGACAAACTCGGCGAGCGCGGCGAACAGGCAGGCCTGCGCCAGGCAATCGCCGTCAATGCCGTCGAGCTTTGCTTCCGCCCATGCCTCGTGGAGATAGCCGAGGGCCACGCGCTTCTGCTCGTGCTCCGGCACCGGCTCGCGCGAGTGAATCGTTCGGCTTGTCGTCGTCATTGCAATCTGGCTTTCGTCCCCGGTCGTCCATTCGCGGACGCCGTCCCTACGATTCGGACGTTAGCACGCGACGAAGTCACCCACAGCGCCGGATAAAGAAAGGGTTAATGCTGACGCGATCAGTTGGCGTAGCGCGCGGTGATTTCGCGAGAGATTCGAGCGCCTTCATCGAGATAGCGGCGGATGGCGAGGTCGGCGGCCGGCGTGCAGGTGCGATAGGTCTGTTGAAAACCCCGATAGCCACGGTTGAAGCTCGCGACGATTCGGCGGCGCCGTTCGCCGCTCGGCGCTTCGGCGTCGACAAGGGCCTGCATCTCGTTGCGCCACTTCTGGCCTTCATTGGCGCCGCACACGCCGCGCAGGTAATGCAGCGCGCCGAGGATCTCCGCCAGCCGCTGCAGGTCGGCATCGAAAGGCGCGGCCGCGTCCTGCGCGCGCGCGCCTCCCGCGAGGCAGAGGAGAACCGCGCCGATGGTGAGAAGCCGCGTCACGAAGCCTGCTGAACCCCCGCTGATGGCGAATGATATGGGCCGCTGTTGTGTCGTGTGCAAGGCGGCGCCTCAGTCGGGTTTACCGGCGAGGACCATCGCGGCGGATACGATCTCCGCCAGCCCTTCGGTCGTTTCGAGCGCGGCGAGATCGGCCGGGGCGAGCCAGCGCGCGTCGTCCAGTTCATCGTTGAGCACGGGCTCGCCGGCAAGCCAGCGCGCCGCGAAGGACAGGATGACGAAATGGCGTTCGGCGCGCCCTTGCGCGTCGCGCATGATGACCTCGCGGTGGCCGGCGAGGGCGACCGGCTCGATGGTCAGCGCCGTCTCCTCGCGCACCTCGCGCACGATCGCCTCGGCCAGGGTCTCGCCCGCCTCGACCACGCCGCCGGGCAACGTGTAGAGCGCTACCGCCGGCTTGCGGGCGCGCCGCACGATCAGCACCTTGCCGTCGCGGATGATCGCCTCGGCCAGGGTCTCGCCCGCCTCGACCACGCCGCCGGGCAACGTGTAGAGCGCTACCGCCGGCTTGCGGGCGCGCCGCACGATCAGCACCTTGCCGTCGCGGATGATGGCGGCGCTCACGGCCAGAAACGGGCGTTGTGGATAAATGCGGTCGTCGGCCATGGCTCAGGTATTCATCAGTCCGTCGATCAGCGCCTGCGGCGCCTCGGCGCCGGCGTCGCCCGCGCCTGTGATGAGGGCCGCGGCCTGCGCCGCGAGCGGGCGCAGCCGGGCGGCTGCGCGGGTCGCACGTTCATCTACGGCACCGGACGCCGGATTGGCCAGCAGCGCGGCGCGGACGTCCTCGATCAGCGCGCTCATGGCGGCCGTCAGTGCCTCCAGCCGCCCGCGCGCGGCGGCGTCGACCGTCTCGTAGGCGGCGATCGCCAGCGCCCGGTCGCTGAACGCGGAGGCGGCGAAATGCTCGCGGTAGGTGAGGGGCCGCCAGGCCAGAATATCGTCGCGGCAATCGGGGCAGCCCGGCAGCATCTCGAGCAGCATGATCGCTTCGTAGAAATGATTGAGATAGTCTGTCGCCAGCCCCGTGGCCGGATTGATGTTGGCATCGGCGAGCCGCTGCGCCGAAGGCTCGGGCGAGGCCGTCTCTGCCGCTGGCGCCGGGCCACTGCAATCCTGATATGGCATGAATGGAGCCCGCCTCCGGCGCGGGCAGTGTCGTTACTGCCGGTTAAGTTGCAATTAATTCAGGCTCAACCTTAATGTGTGGACGGTATACCCTCACGTCGGCGTCGGAAGTGCTCCGGGCGCTTTTCGGTTACGAGGAGCATCCCGATTTTCCGGCGCGATTCAACATCGCGCCGACGCAGCCGATCCCGATCGTGCGGATTGTGGACGGCAAACGGCGTTTTGCCCTG
>Ga0180221_1001140_pt1 | contig 18959 bp, 21 predicted proteins | sample eDN5th37CKraftMG_FD_151339 | JGI IMG/M metagenome (GOLD analysis project Ga0180221, IMG submission 151339) | Enriched Miracle-Growth compost microbial communities from Emeryville, California, USA - eDNA 5th pass 37_C Kraft MG (version 2) (version 2) ...
TCAAACGCCGCTACTACGTCGACGACGCCAGGCAACGCGCCGCCCTGCTCGACGAAGACCGCGCCCAGTTCGGCGAGCGCTTCATCCTCTTCCCCAACCCCACCGACGGCCACTGGATGAAAGCGATCTTCGGCGAATCGGAACCGGCCGACACCCCGGCCAACCGCGCCAAGTTCCGCGCCGCGGCGACTTCGGGGGCGTGGAAGGGGCAGGATTGAGGTAGACGCAGAAAGGACAAAGCTCCTGGAGCGCTGGGCGCTTTCAGGAGCTTTGACTATCTGCAGGGCTTTGCCTGATCGCGGCGCCTACATCCCGCATAGAACTCCAGCGTCTAGAGCGCCCTCCCGTTCGGCTTGATCCCCATGGATGCGTAAGCTCCAGATTCGCAGCGTATAGAAACCATCCCTAGACACGCTCCGGCAGCGAATAGGTGACCTTCTGCCCTTTCACCTTCACGAGGCCACGCTTGCACAGGAGCTGGTAAACGCGCTCAGCCTCGGCCAGTGGAGTGTCCTTGCCAAGCGTCGCTCGAATCGTGCTGGTCAGCGTCTTGACCGAAGCCGGCTTCGAAGCCTTCCGACGAACAAGGTCGGCCATGACGGTCTTCAGATGGGCATCGCTCTCGGAAGCAGGCTTGGAAGATGCCTGGCTGGCCGGCTTGGCATCGTTCGCGCTTGCCGCGCTGGCTGCCAGCGTCGCCTGCAGTGCAGGCAAATCCTTGAAGCAGGGCATGGCCTCGATGCTTTCGGAACGCATTGCGAAGATACCCTTGCCCTTCAGGTGCCTGAGCAGGGGATCGAAGCCCTTGTCGGCCGAAATCACGTGGAAGAAGGCCGTGGGATCCTCCAGGGCGAAGCGCCCCAGGTAGTAGGCGATATGGAAGTCGAGGGCGTTGGGGCCGGCGGCTTCGAGCTGGATGTAGTCCGCCCGCTCACCCAGGCGCTGGATGGCGACGACCAGTTCGGTGGGCAGCCTGGAGTTGTTCGGGCCGAGAAAGACCCGCAGGCGAAAATGCGCGTCCTGCAGCAGGTCGAGCGACCGGACCGGAATGCTTTCGTAGTCGATCAGTACGTAGTTGGTACGCATCCGCTGCTTCCCGGGCATCCATGTTCCCGGCATTCTGCTGCAGTCATTGACGGAACGGAAGCAGGCTTGCGTCGGAGGTTTCGACTGCCCTGGCGCAGAAAAGACAAAGCCCCTGAAACGCAAGGGAAGTCCTGAAGAAGACTTCCCAAATCTGTTGAAATACGCCGATCCCGTTGCCTGAGTTTCCCGATGATGCAGATGACCTTCGCCGACGCCGAGTACGCCGGTAAACGCAAGCAGACCCGCAAGGAGTTGTTCTTGATCGAGATGGATCAGGTAGTGCCGTGGCAGGGTTTGATCGCCCACGGCAAGCGCAGTGCCTTGTACAAAGCGCTGCGTAAGATCGAGAAGGTCAAGGCCCAGACCCGTGCCAAGGTCGAACACCCGTTCCGCGTGATCAAACGGCAGTTTGGCTAGACGAAGGTGCGTTTCCGGGGATTGGCCAAGAATGCTGCGCAGATGGTGACGCTATTTGCCCTGTCGAATCTGTGGATGGCCCGCCGACATTTGCTGGCCAGCACAGGAGAGATGCGTCTGTAATGCGGAAAATGGCTGCTGTGATGCGCTGGCGGTAACGAGAAAGATAGAAAAACACAGCTGATCCAAGTGCTTTTGGATCAGCCGAGCGCTTTTGAAATTGGCAGCCGCTGAAATCAGCCAGGGATGCATGGCTATTTCAGACCATCCCTAAGCATCAATACCGCTGCCCCTCAAGCCATTCTTTAATTTCCTCCACATTCCACTTAAACGCCCGCCCAATTTTGAACGGGCGGGGGAACCCCTGTGGCTCGCTAGGCATCTCAGCAAACGGGCTTAAGGCATTACCACGCAATGCTGTGATGGTCCTTCCAGTTGCCAGCCCACGGCTGACACCCAACGCCAATGGCTCGTTTGCTTCTTTGATGCCGCACCAGCGGTGCAAGGTTGATTTGCTAATGCCCAGCATTTCGCAAACCTCCGAGCTATCGATCAGTTTCATCAATCTTTCCTCTACATATTAAAAACAGGCTCATTAGCCCATCAAATGACCACCTACGGACACAAATGGATTCGTATGGCGGCATATGGATTCTAACGGACACCTATGAAAATTGCTAGCGTCGCCATCGGGCTAGGGCAGGAAGTAATACCAGCCAAAGCCAACAAACAGGAGCCAGGGATAGCGAAGCACGCTCAACATCACAGATACGTGGAGAACGGCGGTTAGGAGGCTCGTATCAATCATCGTGCGTCACTTAGTCGGCTGGACGTTATCGTCTACCTAATAGTGGATAGCCAGTGCCCCAGATTTGGCGTTTTCCAAAAAAATTTCGATGCTGACACTGAATCATGAGACTACTAAGCCCCCGGCTATCCGGCCCCCAAAACGCACGGGTAACAAGTCCCCGCACCTTTGACGGCCACGACAACAAAGCAGCACCAAAAGGGCCGCACAAGCTCATAGGGAGCCTTACAAGACGGTCTGTAGGGATAAGGAAGAAGACAGAGGCAGAATGCCTCAAAAAGACAAACAAAAACGGCGATCTGCAGGTCAGGTTTCTGCTACAAAACCTTGCTACAAATCGCCGTTTCAGCGCCCCTATAAATTATTGATTTATAAGGACTTTTTCAATATGGCGGAGAGATAGGGATTTGAACCCTAGGAGCCATTGCTGACTCAACGGATTTCGAATCCGTTTTCAGGGCCCGCTTTGCGCTGCCTCCATCCCGCTACACCAGAATCCATGCACCATTCACGCATTGCGCTTCATGTTCATGAATGGCTGTTTGGGGGATTCATTCCCCCAGAATTCCCCCATCTGCTCGTTCTGGGCGCCCTACCACATCGATCTAGCGATACTCAGCAATACCCGCTCCTGCCGGCCGCCACTCATCCTGCGGGGAGTTAGACCGGAGCATGACGAATGCTTCAACCTCCTGCCCCTCTTTCGGTTCCGCCGGGGAGATAGCGGCATGGCGGCCGGCCGCGTGGCCGGGGAACATGTCGGAGTTCGCCGACACGTGATATTCCCAAATCCCGAAATTGCCGGCCTTGCCGACCATGCGCTCCAGCTGAAGCCGCGAGAAAGTGCCCTGACGAATGATGAGCATGCCGATCTCCGATAATTGAAGGCCGGCATTCTACTGCAGGCCATCGTAAGCCGCCTCGCAGGCTAGCCCCCGGGCCCGGGCTTGGTCAGCAGCTTCTGCCAGGATTGTTGCTCGGTCGTTAGCGCGGCTGAGCACGTCGGCGAGCACTCTGGCTGCAGTGGCAGCTGCCTTGCTTGCTCCGGCAGTGCAGGTATCGCGGCCGGCTTCACTTGCTGCCAGTCGGGCTGCGAGTTTGTCGGCGGCGTCCCGCAGGCTGCCAGCAGAAGCGCGAGCGGCAGCAGCATCCATTTGAGCTTTGTCGATTGCACGTTGGCCATCCTCGGCGAGTTTGTTGATGGACTGTTGGCGGGATTGCTCGATGGCGCGCTGTTCGGCCAGGGCCTGGGCGGTAGCTGCGGCGTCGGCGGCCAGGTGCTGCTCCCATCGAGCCTGCCAGGCTGCATCCGTCGTCGTCACGCCGTGGCGCCAGCATCCAATGCCCACGGCGGCGATGATCAGCACCATCAGGAGTTGGCGCCAGTAGCTGAGCGGCCAGGTCATGCCAGCACCGCCTTCGCCTTCTCCCAGAGCGTCAGGCGATCAGCCTGACCGTTCAGGCCACCGTTGATGGTTCTGGTGATCTTCTCGAACTTGCCGGCATCGGCCAACTCGTTCAAACCATGGTTCGCCCACCACCAAGCGGCAGAGGTCGCGGCCCACTCGGCCTGCTCCAGCAGTTCAGGCTGGTCGAGCAGCGGCAGGCCCAGGGCGGCGCCGGCCTTCCGGTAGTTCTCGCGGCCGGTGATCTGGATCAGGCCGCGGCCCTTAAATCTGGCCCCGTCGCCGGGCTGGGTATTGCCCAGGTCCTTGCGGCCCTCGTAGCCCTTCTGCGCCGCGGTAGGTCCCCATATCTCGCGCACGTAGCGCAGCTGGCCTGACTCATGGCCGATCTGGGCCAGGAATGCCGCCTGCCGCACCGGCGAGTCGATCCGGTAGCGCTGCATGGCCCGGTTGAGAGCAGGAACAAAAACGCCGGCTCGAGGGCCGGCGTTGGGGAGAATCTGCAGCAGTTGCTGCTCTGTGAGGGGCATAGGGGCTCCTTTTGTGTCTGCTCGCGCAGCATCATGTAAGATATTCGCCACACTTGGCGGCACGTTGACATCTATCTGGACAATGGTATGCAGACAGGAAATATTGCTGCGGCAAACGGAATACGTGGCTTTGCAGTTTTAATTGTCGTTACGCTTCATTCAGTAGGCCTGTTCTTTAGGGATATCTCCATGAACATGGCAGGAACAGGAAAATATGGGGTTTGGATATTCTTCGTCCTAAGTGCATTTCTTCTAACATATAAATTCATAGCAAAAGGATTCGGAGTTTTTGAATTATTCAGCTACGCGGTCGGTCGCATAGCTAGAATTATCCCGCTATTTGCTATAGCTGTTATAACTTATCAGACATATGGATTAATCAGCCCTGAGATAGCGCCAGAGGTGATAAAACTCAGAGAATATTACGCGCACCTATGGACAATACCTGTCGAATTCAAGTACTACTTAATACTTCCATTCGTGGCATATGCTTCAATCTGGACAGCAAGATATCATGGCGCATTTGCCGCAAGTATATTGCTAGTAATCATAATTGCTGCGCACCAATACTTCCTACCTTACTATGAGTCACAGGAAAACACGCTTAGAGATTTTTACCACATACCTGTTTTCCTATATGGATCAATCGTCGCAATAATATTCTGCTTCTCCACCAAGAGACCAGGGAACTTTACCTCTGATGTAATAGCAATCTTCATAGTGGCGGCAGCAATAGCAATATCTCCTGGCGGGAGAAAATTAATAACAGGAGAAGATCCATCACACTACCTGCAAAATAAATACTTATTCCTCGGCGCTGCAGCTGCCATATTTGTTTACGTAATCATTGGAAGCAACGGAATTATTTCTCGCCTGATGAAAACAAACGCTATGCAACTACTCGGAAAGTGGAGTTACTCGATATATCTTTTCCATTGGTTAATTCTGATAAAACTATGCGTGCCATTTAAAAATGATCTTCCAATGATGCTTCTAGCTTTGGCGGCGTCAATTTGTATTGGCGCCGCCATCTACTACATCATAGAAAGCCCAATTGAGCGCGCCAGACACGCCATCATGACTAAAATCACAGAGCGTGCCATGCAACAAAACGCTCAAGGTTCATAGGCTGGCGGTTGTATAGGTCTTGTAGTTGAACGACCCAGCAGTTTTGCTAAAGCCTCCACTCGCAATGAATGGCTCGGCGGCTTCAAGAACGCCCGAAACCAGGTTGATCTTGACAGACGAGGAGAACATCAGGTTATTCGAAGAGTAGATCGTCCCGCCGCTAACTTGCAGGCATGGTCCGCCGCCAGCAGCGCCTTGGATATTGTTCCCGTCTACTCCGCCTACGCAGTTATAGATCTTCAACACCGACGCCAGGTTGGTGGTGTCGGTGCTGTAGGTCAGGGAATTACCGTTAACCCTGATGCGCGAGTTGGTATCGATCACCATGGAGTGGAATGCGCCGGCATTCGTCTGGACAGTATTGTTGGATACCTCAAGATCGGATGCTTCACATAGCAGAGCAATGCATCCCGACCCGTATGATCGGTTTCCTTTGAAGACTCCGTGAATGCAGCGGGCTCCTGATCGATTACCAGCATGTGTATATACAGCAGTTTCGGCAACTATATCTTCAAATGTATTGTCTGCAATCGAGTAGGAATCAACACCGTACAGGTTTAGCGCCCAGCTATTTACCGCATCAAGCCTGATAACAGACTCATTCGCTGGAGTGGTTGCCCCCATATTCCCGAAGAAGTTTCCTGCTATCAGCGCGTCCTTGTAATGCCCAATTGTGACCGACTTAGCCGCCCCCAAGAACAGGTTGTTCACAACTTTCAAACGACACCGCGCGGTGTCGTCGATCACTTCACCGCGCATATTAATCAAATTTTTAGTGTCACGAACATCGGTGAACAGCGTGTTATTGGCGATCAGTATCTGCCTGTGATTGCCAAGCAAATTCAAGGCTATCGTAGAGCGAAGGACAGTGTTACCAACGATTTCAACATCATTTTGCTGTAGGCCATCGTCTGAATAGACGCCATATTCGCATCCAGAGAAAAGGTTGTTATAGACATAGAGCCTGCGATTACCCGTGTTGTGGAAATGGACTCCAGCAATTTGAGCGTCATATGCCTGACTCCTAGTGACCCAGAAGCCATCACAATAGGCCCAGGTATCAACCAAAGGATTCGCGCTATAGGGGCAAGGCATTGCATTGCCAGCGGCATCTACTCCAGCGACCGCGGCAGCAGTAACAGCTGCATCTGCCTGCCAGAATGCAGATCGACCAGAATATCCTTTGCACTCATCAATGAACACCTCACGACCTGCACAGGCATCCACCTGGTGGAACCACATCCAATCTGTAGAGACTCGATGGAAGAAGACGCGCTGAGCCCCCATCACACCGAAGCCATTGCCCCAGTTATTGCCCTTGAAGCAATTGATGCTCAGATCCTGGAAAACTATGTTGCTGATATAGCCCCATGATCCGATACCAACGGTCTGGAAATTCCAAGGCAGAAAAGCTGATCCTTCCGCAAGAGCATTCAACATGATCTTGCAGTTGCGACCATCGAATTTGAAATTGCCCGGATAGAAGATCGTTCTGGTGATGCGGTAATTCTTCCCTGAGGTTCCGTATACAACCCCTCCTCCGGCTGCGCGAGCAGCATCGAAAGCGGCTTGAAAAGCTGCAGAATCATCAGTTCCGTCAGCTACATTCACATCGCCGCTCCAATCCCCCACGGCGCCAAAGTCATCCAAATAGAACTCTCGCTTGCCACTGATCGACGACATGATTTCATCAAGAGCATCAGCAACAGTTTGAGAGCCATATCCGATCAGGCTTGCCCCAGAGTTTGCTGCAAGATCCTGGCGCAATGACTGATCGGCAACAGCAACGAAGTTGCTCGATTCAGTTCCCCAGTCTCCGGTCGTCGTATAGGGCAGCGTCACGGATGCTGCGGGACGATAGAGGAAGCCACCGCGGATCATGACCTGGTTGCGGGCCGTGAAGGTAATACCGGCGGCGTAGCTCCCAATCACCACATATCCGGACGTCAGAAGGAACTGCTGGAAGTCTTCTTCAATGCCGGCCCAGGACTTGCGCATCACGCCGAGCCTATCGGCATACCCCATGCCTGGCCCATTGACCAGATAGTCGAGGTTCTGGGCGTTGTCATAGAGATCCTTCGGATCGGAGGAGCCGAGCGCATTGCCGGTGTTGTACTGAGTCATGCAGTTCTCCAGGCATGAAAAGCCCGCACTAGGCGGGCTTGTGGGATTCGATGGGATCAGGGGGCGGTAGCGTCGTCGTATTGGTAGACGCGGGCGTCGTAGTTCACAGCCGCAACGGAAGCTCCAATGTTGCTGTCCGGGCTAATTGATGTGATGAGCACTGAATACCCCCAGCGATACCAGACACCGAACAGCAGGTGCGGCGGCTCAATGCTCCAAGAGACATCAGGGACGAAGTCCAACGAGGGAATGGTCAGCGTGTAATCATCGATGCGAGTCGCTACATAGGGGCCCGAGACGGTGCCATCTGGGCGACGGAGCGCTACTGCATGAGGCTCAACAGATGACCAATCCAGTGGCTCGCTGGACTCCAGTCGCACCACTCCACCAGCAAGCAACTCGAACGACAGCAGCAGAGCGCTCTGCGCATATCCGGGCACGTCATCTGCCACCACGCAGTAACTGAGGTAATCGCTGTTGAGCGCATCTAATTCAGTCGACCAGGCGTGATCCCAGCGCCGGTACAGCTGCACCATGCGGCGGCGCATGCCGATCCGCCATGCCCGGGTGCGGTCGGTGACGCCTGGCACCTTGATTTTCTCGACCTTCCTTCCTGCGTCGCCAGCGATGCGACACTCAACAGTCGCCGTTTCCCAGGTCTCGCGGTCGGTGTATTCGACGTCCACGCCGTCGTAGTCGTCAGGTCCGGGAGCAGTGAAGCTCCGCACCAAGGCCTCGGTCATGTTCTGCGGCGTGTACATGTGGTCGAACGACGTCCGCAGCTGGTCGCGCACCGGGGAAATCTTCCCGCGCTTCACTGTCAGCTCGGCGAACCCGGCATCCAGCGCATCCTCCAGGTTGCTCTTCACCGTCCCGGCATCCGTGATCGCGATGTCGTAGGTGTCGCCCCTGCCCTTCCAGATAGAGTCCAGAGCATCGAGCTGGGCCAGGTCGAGGTCGGCGTCCGTGTAGCCGATCGATTTCGCGACGTAAGCTAGCCACGGCACGATATCGCGGGTCGGCTGCGGGCTCGTCCAGGCGCCCCCGCTGCGCGTGGGCAAGATGCGTGTCGGGCGCATCGATATCTTGTTGTCGGTCATCGACGAGATGCGGTCGGAGGACCGCACCTTGACCGCAATGGTGGTGACACCTGCGTAGCTGGTAGGCGCCTGGAGCTTCGCCCGCAGCCCATACCACTGCGCGGTATCGCGGTATTCGCTCGTCGAATTTCCACCCTGGTTGACGAACACCTTCCGTACTCGCACCTCTGGACGCATGGCGTACGGAAGCGCGATCTGGTCGGTGAACCCTTGCTGGTCGAGCGAGTTCCCGGCATGGCTGAAGCTGACCACCGTCCAGGTACCGCCGACGGCCATGTCCCGCCACTCCACGTCGTAGAAGACGCTGATCTGGTAGAACTGCCCTTCCCGGCCGACACCACAGAGGCCTTCCGGCATGAACACGTCAACCTCAATGAGAGAGGTCTTCTCGTACTCCGGGCAGGCCGGGAACGGCCCGCGGTAACCGCCCTCTGAACCACTCAGGTCCAGGCTGATGACCGCCGACGAACTGGTCATGGCATCGAACCCAGGCCAGCCAGTATCAGTAGAACCGCTGGAGTCCAGGCGCTCGACGGTGATGACCTGCAGGTCTTCGCTGATCGTCACGATGCGATAGAGCAGCCCCTTCGGCCCGATGGTGGCCAAGCCAGTGCCAAGCGCCAGTTGGTCAGCCGGATCGCCCCATTCGTAGTCCAGCGTCATCCCGGTGGAGACATCGAAGTCCTCCACCGTGTAGAAGCCGCCGTTGACGCCAACTACCTCGATCTCATCACCCGGTTCGGCATTGAGCATGCCGAGCGGGCCGGTGATCACGTCGCGCGGCGTCCCATCGGTGACCGTGTAGCTGTAGGGTGCGATCACACGGATCACCTGGCCTTCTTCCCAGTCCTCAGGGAAGGAGCCTTGGCCGGCCGGGATGGTGATCGTGAATCCGCTGAACTGGTAGGCGCTCGCGGTCGGCGACTGCGTTACGTCGGTGGCCACCGTCAGTTCCAGGCCGGCCGTGCCGGTGGAGGTGGCGCCCACCTCTGTTGCGGTGTGCCACCACTCTGCCGCCGTCTCGGCAGACAGATCCTCACCTGGGCCGTAGATGGTGTAACGCGCATCTGCGCCCAAGGCGAGCAGCGCGGTATCGCCGATCAGCACCGAGCTGGCCGGAATCTGATACTCACCTTTGCCGACGCACAGCAGCACCTCCATCCATTGCTCACGGGGGCCGGCGAAGTACTTCCGTGGCGGAACTAGATAGTCCGGGTAACGCTTCGGGTTTCCCGCCAGCTCGGGGATCACATCACCCAGCTTGACCTTGTTCGCATCTGCGTTGGAGTCGGTCAGCGACTCGCCGGAACCTGGAACAGAAGAGACGCCCGGGATTTTCGGCATGAACGACCGGAATACCGACTGCGCCCCCTTGAACAGTGCAACGGTGATGGTAAACGGATCGGTGCCCCGGGGCTCGATGTAGATTCGGACGATGTCCTGCGGCTGCAGCAGTGTTTCACCCCACGCCTCAACCGGCACCAGGCACTCCTCCGCATTGATCTGGCGCTCGGTCAGATCGGACCTGGCCGCGAACTCAGCCGGGATCAGGCCGATGCTGATCGGATGCACCTCGCGGTCGCCGAAGCTCGGTACGTTGGTCACCAGCCAGTCACGGATGGTCACCGGCCGGATAATCGGGTGCCGCTCCAGCGGCTCGCCCACAAGTCTCGACGGAAATATCTCGATCACGGTAGTAGATCACTCGCAGGTAGCGCGCCTCGAAGTCTTCAAGGAGCGCGAGGGATGGGTTGGAGCGGGGGTTGATCTCCAGCACGCGCAGGCGGCCTTCCTTTTCCACCACCAGGCCAACGTGGATGCAGACCAACCCGCGCATGGCGGCAGCGATCACTCCAGGCCCAGGACGGCACTCGGCCAGGGCTCGGTCCACCTCGGCGCGGTAGGCGCGCTGCATATCGACGGGCGTGTGCCGGGTGACGGCACCGAAGTGGCTCAGCATCGGCAGCCCGAACAGTTCGCACCGTGCGATGATCACCAGCCCCCAGCAGTCCACGCATGGCCATTCGCGGCCGCCCTCTACGTAGGTGGCCGTCAGGTATCTGTCGAACATGGATCAGCCGATATATTTTAGGCCGGGCGCGAAGGTCGTGGTGTACACGTCCCGCGGCCATGCGGTGTTGATCAGGTCGTAATACCCCGCCGTCACCTCAAGGGTGGCTGCCGAGCACTTGCCACTCTTCACGACCATTCGGTACGGCGGCTCTGCTGGCCCACTGCGGTCGGTGTCGAGGAAGATGCGCAGCGTCAGGAAGACCTTCGCGCCAGCATCCAGGGCAGCATCAATTCGCTGCTGGGCCTCACCGGTCACGTTGTCGATAGCGAACCCAACAGTCTGCGCACCGCTGTTGTCGCGCTTCGGGATCGCCACGTCGATGCCGGCCGCCTGGAAGGTCACCGTTCGGCCATCTTCGGTGGTGAACACCTGGTCTTCGAATCCCTGGCACAGGAACAGCGAATCAGCCCAGGCATCGCAGGACAGCTCCAGGGTGGCGACGGCCACCTCGTTGCCGCCGGACGCATAGACACGCTCCAGAACCGTCATGCCCACACCCTCCAGGACGTTTCTGGCTGACAAACCGTGACGCTGGCCGGCCACTCGATAGGCTCAACACTGCGCACGTTGGCGTAGTAGCCCGGGCGCACCACCGGCTCGGCCCCCTCTTCCTCAGGGACGTCGTACCAGGTGCCGATGATGTCGAGAGCGATGCCCTGGGCCGGAACCAACTGGCCGTCGTCGAGCGAGGCGGCGCCGGCATCCAGCAGGGCCTGCTCCAGCGCCTGGGCAGAGGGCACGCGCAGGTAGTAGTCGATCATGCGGTGATCCTCTGCAGTTCGCTGTCGGACAGCCGGCGGGGCCAGTAGCGGATGCGGCGGATGTGGCCGCTCATGATTTCGGTAGTTGTGCCAAAGCTGCGCATGATACCCAGAGTGGAAAAGGCCGAGAAATCCGGGCCGTTAACCACTGATGAGATAGCAGGGGCTGAGCCATTCGCCGAAAACGCCCTATTCCCATCTGCGGTATATGCAATTGCCGCCTTGGCAACTACGCCATCCGGCGCACTTACACCTCCAGGCTCATTAGAACCGCTAGGGGTACCTGGAGAGTTCCACCACCGAAGCAGCTTTGTCTGCTGCCGATAAAGCCCCAGCCGGTTGAACTGCCCAGACATGAGGCTGAGGATTCCAGATGAGGCGGCCGAAATCGGGATCAACTCGGCAAGAATGGTTCCCTCGTCCGGATTGAACCACGGGCTCAGGGTATTCACGCTCGCCACATCAGCAGCGCGGGTTACCTGAGCGCTGGTGGTGGGGATGATGCTGGTAGGGAAGGCACCAGCTTCGATCTGTGCGCCCCACACATAAATTCCAGAAACACCATCGCCAACAAATTCGGCAGCCTTTGAGTTGTCATAAACCCACACGCCAAGGCTCAATGTCGTTGCGCCGACTGATGCCGTCGCACTCATACTCAGCCGATATATTCCGTTTCCAATCGGTTCAATTTTTGATGCAGCGGATGGATTCGTTATTACCCCATTGGCAAGATCCGCAATTGCATCAACCAGATATCCCACGCTATCGCCAATCCGCAACCTGACGAAGTTATAGCCTGCCGCTTTTACATAAAACGAAAGAGCGTTAATCGAACCTCCCGAAACTGCTACAGACTGACTGATTTGATGATTTCCACTCACAGTTGTGGGCACAAGTAAGTCCATGGATGTCGTACCGTCTGGCGCAATTGCCACATCCTCGACAACGGACATTCGTGTTTTTGACCAACTAGCATTCCCAAACTCAGACGATCTCAATAACAGGTTGGTCCTCTGCTCCTCCACCAGCAGCCCGCGCAGCGCCAGCGTCACGGGATCGTAGTCGAAGCGGGGTTGGTTCGCCGGCACCTGCTCATAGATGCCGAACTCGTTATAGCGCCATGCGGAGCTGGGCCTGGTATAGGTGATGATGTCGCTGAACGAGGTCATGGCGCTTCCTGGACGAAGTAGGTGTTGGCGATGAAGTCGAGCGAGAGGGTGTATTCAGGCACTGGCGGCTCAGGCTGCGGGATGTACTCCGGCCACTCCCGGTTCAGGGCCAGGTCGATGATGTCCGGGCTGAACCAGTAGTCCGGGAAGAGCTCCCAGCCGTCAGGGATCAGGGGGCGTTCGCGAAGTTCGAGGGTGGCGGTGACGATCCACCGATTCCGGGGGGAAAGATTGGGCCCCGTGTAGATTCCAACAAATCGGCAATCATGGTTTACCGTCCCCTCCTCTGCCTCAGGAGTCTTGATGCGGCAGGTAAACCATTGGCTTCCATCAATCAGGACTCGCTTGTACCAAGCCTCAAAGAAGGCTGCCTGCTGAGCGGTCATCAGCCAGGAGCATTGAGCAAACACCGGCACATTCGTGAAACGCCGACGCTGCCTTGCCCTACCTGTAACCATCTGCGTTCTGATGGTCGGATCGGTTGTGCTTAGCGCATAGCCATCGATCAGTGGCGCTGGGAGCTGGGCTGGATACTCAATCATGCCCCTCTCCTCTTGATGCCGAACGCCTGTCCAAACGCTTTCGAGGTTTTTCCATCCCCCATCAAGTCAGCCACAACAATGTCGATGACGTCCTGCCCGTCTTGATTTCGCTGCTCAACAGTGCCTGCTTTTTCTGGGTTTTCGATGATATTGATGATTGGTGGGCGATGTCCGCCGGAAGACTGAGAATCCTTGTTGCTCACTACTTCGCCGCGAGTGTTCGGAAGCATGTACTGCCGGCCATTGGCAGCATTGAACACCTCAGGAGCACCGTTCTCGTTGATTCGGTACAGGCCATTTGCCTGGACGCCTCCGCCATATTGGCGTCCTCCGAAGAGGCCTAGCATCGCTGGGATTGCTGCTGCCATTGCAGCAAGGCCTGCCGTCGCAGCGCCGCCAAATGAGGCCACAGAGGCCGCAGCTGCAGCTGGGGCATATGCGCCAGCCAACGCCCCGGCCTGAGCAACGCCCTGGGCGGTTGCGGTCGCTTGCATGCTCTGCCCCATGATGAAGTTCTTGGCCTGCTCGATGCCGACTTTCACCAGTGCACCAACAACTTGGTTCAGCAAGGAACCTGCAAGCTGCTGTATGGCCTCTTTGCCGTTATTTGCGCCGGTAATCAGGCCAACCATGGCATTTGTTCCGGCCTGCTGAACCTCGTCCAGCGTAGCCATGATCAGCTCATTCCCCGCAGCCTGGCGGCGGAATCGCTCCTCCTCCAGTTGCTTCATCGTGGCATCGTGCTGTTGCTCGGCCTGCGTCTTGAGTTCCAGGTAGCGCTGGTCCTCGAGCAACTTGGCCTCGTTCAGCTTTTTCAGATTCGCCAGTTCGGTCTGGTAGCGCTGATCTTCGCCGGCGATCGGGTCCATCTGACCCAGCAACTGCTTGTTGGCTTCGATCTGTTGCGCTTCGTACAGTGCCGCGGCGAGCGCGCGGACCTGGGCGACCTGCTCCGGCGTGGCGTACTCATTGAGTTGAAGTTCAGCCTGGGTCTGCATCAGGTCCTTGCCCTTCAGGCCGACAAGAGCGAGTTGCTGGCCAAGGCTGGCAATGGTGTCGATGTTTTCCTTCTGCGCCTGGGCGAGTTCCTGAGCGGCTTTCTTGGCTGCCTTCTGCGCCTCGGTGAGCTTCTTCGTGCCTGTCGTGGCAGCGGCCTCGGCGTTGACAGTACCTGTCTTCCCGCCCGATTTACCCTGGGTAGACGGTGACTCTACGTTCGGCACAACTACCGGAGGCTTCTTCTCCTGGTCCTTGTAGAACTGGTCGATCAGCGCTTGCGTCGCGGCGATATTCGCCTTGATTTCGTCCTCACTGAACAGCGCGATCGCCTGCCCTTTCCCACCGATACGCAGGCGCTTCAGCGGGTTGGCCAGCATCTCCTGGTACGTGTTGAGCTGGTCCTCCAGGCGGACAATATCGTCAGACGCCGCGCCGTGTAGCGCCGCGGCAATTCCCTCGGCCGCCCATTTGACGATCCGAACGGTTTCTTTCGCGCCGGCGATGATCTGGTTGAGGGCGCCTACCACCCCGGCCGCCAACTCCTGGGCGGCACGAATGGTCTCGGGGTCCTGCAATGCATCCGCGAGCTCGGCGATGTTGCTGGTCAGAATCTGGCTGGCGCCGCTCGACTCGTTCACCTTTCCGATGAACACCGTCATGCTGTTGCGCAGCTTGGTAAACGAGTCTGCGACCGATGTTTCCATCTCATCGGCCAGTGCCTTGTTCTCGTCCCGGGTGCGGCGCAACCCTTCGTTCAACGCCTCGACAGACAGCTTCCCGCTGGCGCCCAACTGCCGGATTTCAGCCTGGGTCCGCCCGGTAGCCTCGGCGATGCCCTCTACGATCGACGGCGTCGCGGCCATGATCGAGGCCCAGCCATCGGCTTCGACCTTGTTCTTCATCAGCGCCTTGGACCACGCATCCATGGCGGTGGTGGCCTGGTCGGCGCGCGCGGCGTCGCGAACCAGCGCGTAGGAGAACGAGTCAGTGATGTCCAGAACGTCGGACGTGGTGTAGCCGAGATCCCGGAGCGTGTCAGCCGTAGCCAGGTAGACCTCTTGAGCCTCGCTCAGCGCCCGGAAGGTGCCGTTGGCGGTCTGCAACAGCCGCTCCTGCACCATGGCGTACTCTTCGGCGCTACTGGTAGCGTTCCGAATGCGCGAGGCCATCTGGCCGTACTGGTCGGAAAGTTCGATGACCGACTGGAGCGTCCGGAGCGAAAGGTAAGCAGCAACGACCCGGGTCAGCCCGCTGTATGCCGAGGTCTGGGCGCCGATCTGCTGGTTGGCCTGCCGCACAGCTCCCGCCACCCTCGTCATGCGGGTCTGCAACTTCCCAGCAGTCGCATCGGTCCGCTGCATGGAACCCTGCATGCTGTCCAGCGAGCGATCGGCGGCGTTCGCACCGTTAACGAGGCTGGAGGTATCCGCCTCGACGGTGTAGTAGATGCTGCCGACATTCTCAGCCATCAGGGTGCTCCTTTCGCCCGCGCCTTGCGCTTGGCCTCGATCTTGTCGAACCACTCCATCGTCGCGTCATGCTCTGCCGCGGTCGGGGCTCTGGCGCCCGGAGCGTTCGATTCGGTTGGGGGGTATTTCGCGCGCAGGGCGCCGATGAGGCCGGTCATGGTCATGGACCAAGCTTCGCGCTCGCTCAGCCCCAGGTGCGCTATCGCCGTCGCGACGTACTCCCGCGCAACGAACTCCCCCGAGTAGTTCGGCTCTTCGTCGTGGCGCCGGGGAAGCGGCGGAAGCGCTCCTGTGACGCCGTGCTTCAGCAGGCAGCGCGCGAGAGGCACAAGGTGCTCGACGTCCGCAGTTCCTGGCCGGTAGACCAGGTCTTGGTCGTAGTAGCCAAACACGTCGGACAGGTCCTGCTCACTACAGGCCACCACCACGGCCAGGGCGTCCGCGAACTGGTCCGCCTGATGCTTCTCGGTGATCGGGTCGCTCATGACGCGCGCGAAGACGTCGACAATCTCGGCCGGCGTACCGAGCTGGGTCATGGCGTACAGGGACGGCCGCAGGAGAAAGAACTCCCCTGAGGCCGTGTGTACGCCTATCTCACCGATCTCGGTGAGGATCACGGTGCAGTAACGGTTACCGGAACGGTTACGCTCACCGACGGCCTGGCGGCGCTGGTGATCTTCACCGTAGTGGTTCCGGCTGCAACGCCGGTAACCAGGCCGGTGGAGTTCACGGTGGCGATGCCAGGAACTGCGCTTTCGTAGACCAGGCCAGAGGCTGCGCCAACGGGGCTCACTGCAGCGGTCAGCTGTTGAGTGGCGCCCTCTTCGACGCTGACCGAGGTCGGCGAGACCGTGATGCCTTGCACCAGCGGTACGACGGTGACAGCCGCGGTATCGGTGATGCCGGGCGCGACGCTCGAGGCGGCGGTGATGGTTGCCGAGCCGGCCGACAGTGCAGTGACCTCACCGGAGACTTGGTTGACTGCGGCCACAGTAGGCGCACTGGAGGTCCAGCGCAGGCCTTGCGGTGCACCGACCGGAAGCACCACGCCTTCGAAGTTGAAGCCCTCACCGACGGTCAGCGTCAGGGTTTCCGGCACTACCTGGATGCTGGCGGGATCAGGAGCATCAGCATCCGGAGTGTCCTCGACGATCAGGCCGAAGTCGGAGGCGGTAGCAGAAGCCTCGAAGCTATAGGTCGTCACATCATCGTAGGGCGCCGAACGACTGAGAGTACTGATCAGGCTGTAAGCGGTGAAAGTGAGATCAGGGAAGGTCATGCGCAGCCATACTGCAGGCTGGCCGCTGGTGGCCACCGGGTTAGCCACATGCTTGGTCAGATCGATCAGATTCTGGGCGCCTGCGCCGGAAGCCTTCACGGTACCGTCACCGGAAATTGTCATCGACTGGAAGGTCGCTAGGTTCTCGCGCAGCGATCCTACGGAGTCTGCATCTGTTGCGTCCGCGGTGTCCCAGGAGATTTCGAACTCCTTGGTGCGTAGAGAGCCGAAGCGCAGCCAGTCGGCCTCATCAGGAAGCTCATCGCCGCAGCCGATCACGTACTCCAGGACGACATCCTTCCCGGGGAATTTCAGTTTCTTGCAAGCCATCTTTAGGCTCCTCTTCAGAAGAGAACTTCAAGGTCCAGGCTGTACCAGGCCCGGTTCTCGGTGGTGTAGCCGGGACCTACCGGCTCTCCGATCGCGCGCACGGAAGCGGCGCCACAGGGCATGGCGTCGCCCATGGCGCCCTGCACCAGTGATTCGATGTTCTGGTTGATGGTGGAGACGTGCTGGCGGCCATTGCGGGGGCCCAGCAGGATTACGCGGTAGCGTTGCCGTCGGTCATCGACGCTCACTGGCGGACCACCGTTCTGCACTACGGCAGCGATCCAGGTATCGGCCAAACTAGGACCATCTACCCATTGGCCGGTGCTTACCTCGTAGGTCTCGCCGAGCACCGCGGTCAGCCAGTCGACGAAGGCCTCATACACGGTAGTAGTTCCTCAGGATCGATGGCACTGCGGACTCGATCTGCTCGAAGCCCTTGCTGAGGAATTCCGGCTCGGCGTTCGGGTCCCAAAAGTCTCCTCGGCTTTGATCGGCTGGATCGCGTGGCACGCCTTTGCCAACAGTGGTCCCGGGCGCGTCATGCACTGCGCCAGCATAAGAGGCCGTATACCCAACATTGCCCATCACCTTGCCGCGATCGACGCTGATCTGCGGCGCGTACTGGCTGTTGATCAGGTTGCTGGTATCGATTGGCGTCATGGTCTGCGCCATTGCAGCGCCCTGACTGAGGATCGCGTAGACAGCACCTTCGCTCACCTTCTGGCTGATGCGATCGACAGTGACCTTGAAGCCACGGCGAACGCGCTCGATTCCTTTGACGGGCATTCAGGTCACCAACAGGTAGTCCGGCTCTTCACCGAAGAAGGACATGTCCCAGTTCGTGACCGACCGGATTTCTTCCCAGCCGTTCGAGCCGTCGAACTGAATGAGATCGAGGTATTTCGGGCGCGCATCCTCGGTGTAGATCATGTGGCGACTAACGAACTCGGAGCCCTGAGCGCCGCTCTGTCCGCCGGCATCGCGTACCGTTTCGCTCTTCGCCTCCCAGGTGCAAGCGATCTCGTACTCGTCGCCATAGATCGTCGCCTGAGTCTTCAGGTCGATCTTCACGAAGGGCCGCACGGTGGCCACGTTGGTGTAGGACCAATTTGCCGTAGCTGACATTTCAGTCCTCGCACATACAGCCAGCCGAAGCGATCCATAGGCCGCCATGGGCTGTCTGGGCCGGATCGGCGGGGATCAATTCGGAGGCACAGCCGTACTTGTCCAGGCCCCGCAGCAGATTCAGCGTTCCCTTCCAGCGGTCCGCGAAGCCCTGATACCGGAACGAACGGGAAGCGCCAGACGGCGCGGTCTGGCTGGAGATGTACTTATCGCCTTGGGCAAGCGCGAGCAGGCCGACCAGGTAGAGCTGGATCAGCGTCGCGGTCGCGGCGTCGTAATGCTCGGCCAAGCAGTCATTGATGCTGTTGGCCTGGCCGACCAGAAGGTCGATGAGGAAGTCCGGCAGCGTAATGCCGACGGAGGCCAAGTACTCCTTGGCCTGGTCAGTCGTGAGCATGTCGGGCTCCAGAAAGAGAAAGGCCCCTTTGCAGGGGCCAGAAACGACGAAGCCGCCCGAAGGCGGCCTATTCGTCTGATGCTTCGTCTTTCGGCGGACGACCACGGCGCGGCTTCTCGGAGGTGGTCTCCTGAATTGCCGGGACCAGTTCTGCCGAGCCACCAATAAGCGGCCTGATATTCGGCTTCAGTGCCGGGTGAACCGTTTCCAGTTCA
>Ga0180221_1001142_pt1 | contig 18940 bp, 16 predicted proteins | sample eDN5th37CKraftMG_FD_151339 | JGI IMG/M metagenome (GOLD analysis project Ga0180221, IMG submission 151339) | Enriched Miracle-Growth compost microbial communities from Emeryville, California, USA - eDNA 5th pass 37_C Kraft MG (version 2) (version 2) ...
TGACCACTCGACGCCAGCCGTTACGTCCGTCGACAGGAACGCGGAGCGGTAGTAGTGATACTGCCGACGCCTTGCTTCCAGCTCCGCTTCCAGCTCCGCTTCCAGCTGAGTGAACTGGTCCAGGATCTGCACGATCTCCCGCTGCACCTCCAGCGGCGGAACCGGCACTCGAATCCTTGAGAGCGCCTCGCCTGCGATTCGCCGCACCTTCGTACCCGAGATGAATCGCCGCTTTTGGTCCTGAAAGTGACGGGAAGCGAAGAAGTAGGAGGCGTACTTGGGGTCCAAGGAATGCCTGTATATATACGCGTCGCCACTCACGGCAACCGGTCCATCACCGAGCCAGGCAACGGCCTTTGCTACAGCCTGATCGTCTTCGCTGGTAGTTGCTACGACGAGATCGCCCGGGTTTGCCGCCCGCAGCTTTGTCGCGAGGTCAGGAGCGGTGAACGACTTCGATGACGTCGCCCACACCCCGTAATGGGTATGGATCTCGCCATAGTGAACCGCTGGTGCACCAACAGGCAATAGGTCGGACTTCTGAAGCCCGTTACCTCGAACGAAAGTGCCGACCTCTCCGAGGGTCTTCCAGACCGCTCGCTGTGTGGCGTGCGCCGCGGTCGCCGAGCTGATCATTTGCGGAGCTCCAAGTCCGCAACAATGGCGTCGATCGACGCCCGCAACTCCGCCTGCCGCTCCACGATGCGGGCGATTTCGGCGTTGAGCTCGGAGATGTCGATCTCTTCGCGAGTGTCCTCCTGCTCGACGTAACTGGACACCGCGATGTTGTAGCCGTTCGCCGCGATGTCTTCAGTGGTGACGAGCTTCGCAACGTGGTCGACGTCGTCGCGCGCGGCGAGCGTGTCGAGGATGTGGCCCTGGTTCTTCGGCAGCAGCTTGTTCTTATTGCCCACACGCGAGAACTCCGCCGACGCGTCCACGAAGAGCACGGCGTTGTCGGTCTTGCTCTTCTTGAGCACGATGATGCAGGTCGCGATGGTGGTGCCGAAGAAGAGGTCGGGCGGCAGCTGGATGACGGCATCCACGTAGTTGTTGTCGATGAGGTACTTGCGGATCTTCGCCTCGGCCCCTCCCCGGTAGAGCACGCCGGGGAACTCGACGATCGCGGCGGTGCCGTTGACGGCCAGCCAGCTGAGGATGTGCATGGTGAAGGCGAGGTCGGCCTTCGACTTCGGCGCGAGCACGCCGGCTGGCGCGAAGCGCGGGTCGTTGATGAGCAGCGGGTTCGCGTCACCGTCCCATTTGATGGAGTAGGGCGGGTTGGAGACGATCGCTTCGAACGGCTCGTCGTCCCAGTGGTGCGGGTCGGTGAGGGTGTCTCCGTGCGCGATGTCGAACTTTTCGTAGTTCACGTCGTGCAGGAACATGTTGATGCGGGCGAGGTTGTAGGTGGTCAGGTTGATCTCCTGACCGAAGAAGCCGCCGACGTTCTCCTTGCCGAGTACCTTCGCGAACTTCAACAGGAGCGACCCGGATCCGGCCGCAGGGTCGTACACCTTGTTGACGCGGGTCTTTCCCATCACGGTGATCCGCGCGAGCACTTCCGACACTTCCTGCGGCGTGTAGTACTCGCCACCGGACTTGCCGGCCTGCGACGCGTACATCTGCATGAGGTACTCGTACGCGTCGCCGAACAGGTCGATCGAGTTGTCGGCGAAGTCCCCCAGCGGCAAGTCGCCGATGGCGTTCAGGAGCTTGACGAGCTTCTCGTTGCGCTTGGCAACCGTGTTCCCGAGCTTTGAGCTGTTGACGTCGAGGTCATCGAACAGGCCCTTGAGGTCGTTTTCGCTGTCGGTGCCGACCGCGGAGCCCTCAATGTTCTTGAACACCCGCTCGAGGGTCTCGTTGAGGTTCTCGTCCTTCGCGGCCCGTGCCCGGACGTTCTGGAACAGCTCGGACGGCAGGATGAAGAACCCCTTCTCCGCCACCGTGTCGGCACGTCCGAACTCGGCGTCCACGTCGGGGAGCGTGGCGTAGTCGAAGCTCGCCTCGCCCGCCGCGCGTTCGCCGGCATTGATGTAGGCAGTGAGGTTCTCGGAGATGAACCGGTAGAACAGCATGCCGAGCACGTAGGTCTTGAAGTCCCACCCGTCCACCGACCCTCGAAGGTCGTTGGCGATCCTCCAGATCGTCTTGTGCAGTTCCGCGCGCTGGGCTTCGCTCGTCGTGGGCGTCATCGTGTTGTGCTGCTCTCCATGCGTGCCGCGTCCTTCACGGCGTCGGGTATGAACAATGTATCCACGGGACACGACACCGGCGCTGAGCGACGCTCGCGCATACGGTACGCGCGCACGGGGAATCACCCGACCAGCTCATGAGGACGAGAAACCAGAGCTAGGGAGTGGCCTACCAACCTGCTTCGTCCACGAACGACATTTGATGATCACCCCAAAGCCGGTGCCTCCAGCCAGCCGGGTGCCGCCAGAGTCACGATGACCACCGCGATACCGGCGATTCCGAACAGCAGGAGTCCGATCTCCCACACCACGAACGCTCGATACCGCTTCATCCAGTCAAACCAGGGATGGATCTCCGTATCGTCACGGCGGTCGCGGCCTGCGACCGGATCTCGATCCCGCGGCGTCCGATACGGTCGCGCGCTGCCTCATGGTTGCGATCGTGAGTCCGTCCTTCCAGTACTCCTCAGGCGCTGCTGACGTGCTCGCTCGACTACCGAGAAGGACGCATCGACGCCCCCACCTACCACCGCCGCCTTGAGGAACGACGCGCGTACCGCGCGCACGTCAAGGGCAAGGCGAAGGCACCCCAGGACCGGATCATCAAGGCCTGCAAGCGCACCGGCCAGAGCGTCACCAGCCTGCCAGTTTTTGTCCGGTGACCCGCGATCGGCCCCAGTCCCACCGTGACGTGCCCGCTGCGCGAGATGTTCATGGGAGCCGCCGAGAAGTCCCGCCCGCACGTGGAACCTGAGACGCTCGAAGCCGAGTTCCTGGACAAGATCTGCACGCAGCACTCCGTCTCCATCCACCTGGCGGAGATGGAGAACCCCGCGAGCGGAACGGAGAGGAACGAGAGATCGAGCGCCACGGAATCACGCTATCCGAGGACGTCGTGCCGACCATGTACGCGGCGTGCGATGACTTTGCGAACGCAATGGCCTGCTGCAGTGGAGTTCGCTCTCACTGCCTCACCGACGAGACCGCCTCGTGTGGAACGAAGCACTCGCGATGTCCAGGCCTCTCGTCGGCTATCCCATCGCGAAGGATTACCGCGCGATACTGTCATCAACAGCGAGCGACTATGCACGATGCGTGCCCTAGCGGGCATCGAGCGTCGGGATTGGGAGCCAGATGGTGGAGACAGTAGCCGCAGTAATCGCTGGTGGCGGATTCGTCGCAACTGCAGCCGCTGCCACGTTCGCGTGGGTACAAGCGCAAGCCACCGTAAAAGCGAACGAAACGGCCGACCTCTCTCTACGAGCGGCGGAGGACGCGGCCGTTGCAGCAGAACGCCAGGCGGCCCTGGCGGCCGACTACGTCTCTGTCGCTCAAGAGGCCGCCCGCACGGCAGAACGCCAGGCGGTAGCCGCCGAAGCTTCTGTCGCTGTCGCGAAGGACGCCGCCGAGTCAGCAGAAAGACAGGCGACTGCCGCCGAGGCCTCGAACGCCCTCGCGGCCACCCATCGGGAGGCAGACCGCCGAGCGGAGGCAGTCCTGGCTCTTTCGAAGACCATGATGGATAGCGCCGACCTGATGATCCGGGCCATAGATGCCACACAGAGCTCCGCCACAACCCATACCCCGGCTGAAGGCCGCCTGACCCAACTGGACCGATTTCGCATCAACAAGTCGTTCATCCGAGGTCAAGCTCTCCTCCTCGGCGATGACGTTGCGGTAGCTCGTTGGACGCTGAACGAGTCAGATCGTTTGTTCAAGGAGTCCGAGGCCCTAATCGACGCCGGGTTGCTCAACAGCCCCAAGGTTGGTGCTGCTCGATCAACCGCGATGCATGTGGCGAGCGAAACGATTGCGACCCTATTTGCATGGCAACGCGGAGAGAAACCAACTGAGTGGTTCGCGGAACAGATTCACGCACTCGACGCATGACTTGCATAGGAGCTACAGCGCGCCAAGAAGCGCGTAGATAACCGATGCTCTGCCATTGAGCTGTCAGCGCGTGTGCTCCCTAACCCTGCTGCAAGGTGACGGTGATTCCAGGCGCGGTGTGCGCGGGACGTGTGACCATCCCGCACCGCACGGCTACTTCTTCGTGGTGACCTTCAGCGTCTGGGTGCGGGTCACGGTCTTCGTCTTGCTCCACACCTTGCCGGTGAGCTTCACCGGCTCGTCGGACATGACCTGCATGAGCGCGCTGAACTTCTCCCCCACCTTCGGGGTGATGTAGTCCTCATCGTCATCGTAAGTGGCGGAGAACGACTCGATGGTCCACGCACCATCGGTGGTCTGTCCCTCCCACCATTCGGCACCGTCGAGGTACTCGCTGGCGCTGCACTCGTGGTCCAGGTACGCGCGCCAGCTGCAGTACGCCCACTCCATATCGACGGTGAACTTCTGGGTGCCGGGGAGGTCGGAGTCCTTACACGCGATCCGCAGGCGCGCCTCCAGGGTGCCGTCGTCGATGACCTCAAGGATCTCGCAATCCGCGATGACTACCTCGTACTGCTTGTAGGTTATCGTCTTGGTCTGCTTCACCTTGTACTTGATCGTCTGGGTGACCTTGTACGTTCCGGCTTTCAGCTTCACCGACGTCTTGTTCTTGAGGTTCACACCCTTCTTCGTCGCAGTGATCCGCTTTGAGACGACCTTCACGTGCGACCCGGCCGTCTTCACCGACGGCTTGACGGTGACCGTCTTCCCCTTCCTGACGGTCTTGTTCGACAGCTTCGCGATCGTCACCGGCGCCGGCGACGCGGCGGTGACCGGTGCGGGGGCCGCGTGGAGTGTGGCCGCTGCCGCAGTGTTGGCGGCACCGCCGAGGGAGACGATGAGGGCGGCGGCGGCAAGGACGGTAGCGAGACGTTTCATGGTGCGGCTTTCAAGAGCGAGACGACGCGGGTCGGTATATCGTGCCACGAGATGAGGACATTCTCATATGCCCTGCTCGCTCGTTGAGCATCGCACTAATGGTCTTGGCCCGTCAGTCGAACCGGTGGTACCCGCGATCGTGTCGGTCGCTCCAAATACACTCGCGATATGACGTCATCTCGTCACACAGCCGAACAGGTGCAGGCATTCATCGGCGACGGTGAAACCCGCTTCGTTGCAGCGGCTTTTCGCGACCCCGACAAGGCGGGCGACCTGTTCGTAATGCCCGACGGTGACGCCGGGACGCTCCGAACGTTCACTCGAGAGCAACTTCGTTGCCTTATCGCGGACTGCCCCGAACCCGATGTCGTTGCCGTCTCACGGAACCGACGACGCGACGGTTTCAGACACCGAGCCGGCGGCGGGGGGCACGCGCCCGAATCCGTGAACCATCTGCAGGGCAAAGCCGTACTTGCGCAATGGCTGCGAACACATCTGCCTGACGGTCAGGTACAAGTAGAGGGCGCCACCGACACCCAACGCACACGAGTGGCGGATGTCCTCGCGATACTAGACGACGGCCACCGGATCGCCTTCGAAGTCCAGTACGCACCACTGTCCGTCCAGGAATGGCGCGAGAGACACGCGTCCTACGCGGCGCAGGGGATCACGGACGTCTGGCTATGGGGACATACCCGCCTGCATCGATCCCGATCGCCATACGACCCGCCCGTCCGACTCAACGATGTTCAAGACGAAGTGCGGCGCGCGGGACTCCCGGTCCTTTGGATCAACCCTGAAACCAGTGAAATCGCGAGGGCGGTAACGCGACTGCAAGGCGACCGCCTCCGGTCCATCGACGATCAGCACGGTGAAGTCGTGATCCAGAGCCTGCGCGCGCTCGGACTATCCCCCGCAGGCTTCACCTCTCCCCTCCTCGAAGCCATAGCGGACCTCACGATCAGATTGATCCGGGAGAAGGACCGGCAGCGTCTTGAAGCTCAGCGGCGCGAGGCCGAGAGAGCTGCAACGCTGAAACGACGGCAAGAAGAGTGGATCACCCGACGTTCTCTCGCAGCCGCGCCCGAGGGGCACCAGCAGACGGCTACCTCACGTTTCCCCGATGGCACCAGACCCTGTCACGTATGCGGTAAGCCGGTCGCCACCCTCATCGCGACGGGTATCCACATCGGTTGCGAGCCTGGGTTCTGGAGGGGCGTAAGGACCGCACGATAGTTCAATCGGCTCAGTTAACTCCGATGGGATCGATGTCTTCGTATGGCGCTGGCATGAACAGACCTCGGGCATGCGGGGAACGCTGAGGGAGTTAGTTTCCGGCTCCCAGGCACGCCCCCGCCGACGCCTACGCCTATGTAGACCGAGGCTCCTCTTCGTCTTTAGCCAGGAAGGGGTTCGCTCCATAGCAAGCACTGTCGAGGTGATCACCTGTATCGCATCCTCGTACTGCCGTTCAGTAAGCGCCCGCTCGTCGCCACGGGAGCGCCGAGCGAACTCGCTGCGGGGCCATCCAGCAGACGCGCTGGGCGAAGGAACGATCTGCGGTGACATGGACGCTATGGGATTCCCCGCCGCGCCCACCCGCGAAGATGCCCCGCACACCATCTGATGAAGTGGTGGTTCGACGGAGGCGTCAGATGTCCAGGCCCAGCGACTGTCGGATCTCGTTATCCCGGAGGCCCGCGGCAACAGCCCAGTGCCGGGCCAGAGCGTCCAGCATGTCGGTCCAGCCGCCCCCGTCCCATCCCGTGAAGTCACCCAGGAGCGAATAGGCTGCGCGTGTCGAGAGAATCGACGGAAGCGTCACCCACGCGATGGATTTAGCGCGGTCGGTCGGTCTCAGCTGGCTTGGAAGGATGAAGTCTGCTGGAAAGAATAGGGGCGCGCGCCTGGAATGGGCTACAGCCGACACTGTCCTCCACATATCTCGACCAACATCGGGCAGCACCTTGTCGATGATCTTTGCCGTCGAGTATTCGCTCTCGACCGCGTCCTTATCGACGAAGACGGGCGGGAAGTGCCGACCCGGTTTGTAGGCGTGCTTCAGTGTGTAGCCAAGCTCGAGAGCGAACGCGATCTGTTCTTGTATGTCGGCCTCGTCGTCCGCATTCTCACCCGCACCCGCGCGACTGTTCGACGACTCCTTCATTTCCTCAACTCGGAGGTTAAGGACGCGACGAAGCTTTTCCCTTTCATCGGCGGATTCTTCGAGGATGTAAACCATCCTCGCTGACGCTTCCAGCGCGCTCCTTGCGGCGGTAACCGCGGATCGCACCGTCGTCTTGTCTTTGAGGAGGATCGCGACCGCGAGAAGGTGGTCGACAATCGTGAAGTGACTTCGTTGGAGGAAGTCGAGGCCCCAGTCCCACGGGTTACGGTCCGGGTTCGTGTCAAGCCATGTCGTGCTCGATGGCGAATGAGAAGCGACGAAAGCGGCGACACTGACCTCTACTGAGGCTCTGATGTGTCGAGCAGGCGAGGACTCCGTCACGCCCCATCCGCGGACACTGTCGGGGTCTGTGCCGGATTCGGCGACGGCGATCCTGCTTGACAGCGTCACCCACTGATCCAGTAGACCGACGCACTTCGTCATGGACTTCGCGAGGGCCGGCGCCTGTGGTCGTCGGACTGCAACGAGATCATTCGCGTGACGGCTCCGCCTGAGATACCTCATCACCGCCTCCGCATCCAACTTGCCACTTTCGTCGGTAAACGCGCTCGGGCTCATGGAGGGATACTGCCGTGTCGATGGTTCCGAGTCGAGCGGACTCGCTGGGAACGCGTCGGCGGCCCCTCAATGCCCGAGTATGTGACCTTCGGCCGGCTCCATGCTACGCATTGCCAGCACCAAGCCGGGCGTTATGAGCGACCCGGTTGCGCGACACAAGCCGGTTGTGAACGCGTGTCGGAGGGCAGGCGACGAGGTCCCCGAGGCAGCGAGCGTGCTCTCGCGAGATGATCCGGTTCATCGACGTGAAACGGGACCATCTCGGGTCGAGCTCACCTCGCCCGGCCTGAGACCCGCAGCGCAGGGGTTCCTCGCCTCTCACCTCGCAGGCACAGGCCGCTGATGTACAAGTTCCTCCACCGGCAGGCAGATCCCGCGGTTAGGGCGCGTATATCGCTGATTCGATATGGCGGACGCCGTAGCGCACCCCCAGACGCTCAGAAGCTCGGCTCAATACCTGGTCGGGGACGCCGAGTTCTGTGAGGGTTGCGAGGGTCAGAATCACCCTGGTCGCGTCGCGGAGCGCGCGGGACTCCCGCTCGTCCACGAACAGGGTTGGGTTGGCAGGGTTGGGCGCTCCTTCGTGCGCGATATCGTTCCTGGCCGCATGGAGCGCCGCCTGCCAATTCGCCAGGTTAATCTTCGTGTCCGCGAGGTGTCCCGGCTGCAGAGAGTCGATGAGCGCGCCGACGTACTCCTCATATCGAGTGCGCCGAGCATCATTCCGAATATCGTTGACGAACGCGCGTTGGCGCCCATTCAAGGTTGGAAGCAACGCTTGAAGCGTTTCCTCGATCACCGCAAACTCCTCGCCGCCGAGGCGAGGCGGAGACGTCGGCGGCGGGAACTTCTGCTTTGTGAGTCGCTCCAGCGCAGCTGCGAGCGCGATCACGTCGCTCTCCACGAACCCCGGCTCATAGCGAACGGCCGCTAGAATCTGCGGAACGGGCCGGAAGTCCACCCGCATCTTCCACCACGCCTCGACCGCGGTTACGAAGTACGCAGCCCCGAACCTGAGCAGGTACTCGATGGGCTCGCGAGCCCGACTCCCGAAGGTCGGATACCGTGCCCAGCCATGAACCGATACCTCAGTTTCATCGCTGAGAATCCCCGTGAGGGTGACAAGCTCCGCTGGCTGATCGGCGGCGAACACTATCAAGTCTTGTAGCGCCGCGAGATGGGATGCATACTCCTCCATCGGTGCGGGATCAGGTGACTTGATCTCGGCGATGCCGTCAGTTCCGAGTCGGAGTGTCATCGTCCTCGCCGTGTCAAGCGGCGGCAGCAATATCTCAGCAGCAGCACTTCGTGCCGCCCCATCCTCATGACGGATCGTTGACAGCGACGCCAGAAGTTCGAACTCGGCGCGGACCGCCACATAGTCCTGGGTTAGAGCACGCGATCCAATCCTGACCTCCGAAAGGTGGAGCACATCTCTGCCCGAGTACCCACGCACGACCGCCGGTTGCCCGTCGATGATCGTCGTGGCGACTCTCGAGTTGTCTACTCCCCGCGAACCTTGTCGGAACGACAGCCCAGGCTCGACGGCCACGACGTACTTTCCGTTTGTCTCACGGATCTTACCGTTGCGGGTGCCCTCGTCCTTGCCGACGAAGACAAGCTGCAACTCTTCCGGCCAGCTGATACCGCCCGCAAACAACGACACCGTTACTCGGCCCTGGTTCCCTTGCCGGCCATCCGGGCGATGAGGCGCACGTCGTCATCGGTCGTGCCCGCTGGGGCATCCGCCCATGCGACCGGGCTCGATCCCTCAAGATGCAATGCTGACACGGTCCCTGCTTTCTCCACGCTCACCCCAGGCGCCGTTTGGATCCTCGGGTACCGGGATGTCTCCATACGCCGTCACCCGAAGAAGCGCGCCGTTCGATGCGAGCGTAGTCGAGCTTTCGAGCTTGAGCCGTGTGCGAGCGTCGTGGGTACATTCGGTCGGTTACCGAGAGCGCCCCGGGCGCGGTCGTTGCCTCGACTTCTTCAGCGTCGCGGCAGTTGCCTTCGCGGCGGACGAGTTCGGACTTGCAACCTATCGCGGGCTCAGCCCACATGACGTTGGCCGCGAGCCGTGGACGCTGAGACCTACGGGAGATCATCGTCGGGGAGGCTGTGCCTCCAGCAAGTCCGGCACCACCAGGGTCACAATGACCACCGCGATACCAGCCAGTCCGAACAGCAAGAGTCCGATCTCCCACACCACGAACGCTCGATGCCTCGTGATCCAGTTAAACCCGCGATGGATCTTTGTAGCGTCGCGGCGTTCCCTCCACACGCTTCCGTGCACCTTCATGCGCTTGGTCGCACGACCTCTGCGCTCTTCGAGATCCGCCAGCCAATGGGCGTCGGCGATGTCTGCCTGTCGATGCCGGGCAAGGAGCAACATGCTGAGCAAGCTGACGACAAATACGAGAGAAGCCGAAATGAGTCGGGCGTAGGGCCGAGAGTCCGGGCCGAGTGCAATCGTGAACAGGAACGCCTGCGCCGTGAAGCTGATGATCGGCACCTGCCACGCCATATTGTCGAAGCCAGCGCGCCGTGACGCGACCGCCGCATAGATCACGTCATCTGAAATCTCCGGGCTCTTCCCCATACGAGGAGGCTAACGGCTGGGAGAGCCGCGCCCCTCGAACCGTGGACTGCGGTCTGCGGTCCGAGCTGGGCAACCACAGCCGGCGGGCAGGCCGGTGGTGAAAGCTGACAGGGCGCTGCCGCGGGGACCCACGCCGTTCGGTCGCCTGCTCTCATGACGCTTCAATACGGCGAACGTATGGCCTCCTCGGAAGAGTGACACCGCGGCGGGCCAGTTCCTTTCGAATAGCATTCCCGCTGACACCGACCTCGCGCGCAAGAGACTCCACCCCCGCAGTGGCGATGTGCCGAAGCATCACTACCGTCTCCGGGTAGGAGGCCTTTACGATTCGCCCCGGAGTCGACACCTTCACCAGGTCGACTCCCCTGCGCAGCAGGTAGCGTCGAAGAGCTTGTGTGCTCCCGCCGAGCTCCCGGGCGTAAGCGGCGATACCGACTTCCCCGATTCGACGAGTCATCTCTGAGACATCATCCGGGTATCGATCTGTTCTTGTTGAGCTCATGCCGACCATGTACGCGGCGTGCGACGACTTTGCGAACGCAATGGTCTGCTGCAGTGGAGTCCGCTCTCACTGCCTCAGCGACGTGACAGCCTCGACCACACGCTCGAGCGTGGTTCGTGCCGTACTGACCCTTGCCGGTGCGCCTCTTCCGAGTCCGGCGAACCGTCGATTCTCGTCTTCGTCATGTCCCAAGACCGCACATTCGCGAATGGGGCTCCGGCCACGGCAGGGCGCGTACAAGACGGAAGAGCAAGACGAACGAGTCCGACACCAACATCCACCCCCGGCTCTTGAACGAAGCCGGGGGTCGCGCTGGCGGGAACCCGCCCCTGGTGTGAGTTCACTCGACGACGAGAGCCCACTCCTCAGGGTTTGCTTCCTTCGCGATAAGAGCCTTCGCGACGGAGATGACCTCGTCCTCGTTCTTGCTACGGGGGATCCCGTCCCCCTTTCCGTCAGACGGGCAACCGACCGCGACCCACCGCAGGTCGCCCCCCGGGCCGTCGAAGTTGCTGGTGGAGCACATGGCCTGCATGACGACACAGACGCGCTTGCCGGTAGCGAAGCCGGCGTTGGAAGTGGTGCTCTGCAGCTTGCCGATGGTCGGCTCCTGCTCCTCAATCGAGCCGCCCGTGGGCATGTCGATGGCAGCGACCTTCTTGGCCTCACCCTTCTCCACAGCCTTCGGGACCGGGGCGTCCTTCTTCACGGGAACCTTCTCACCCGACGGGGAGCGTGTCCGCCTTGACGGAGCAGCCTGCTCATCAGTCAAGGTCGCACCAGCCGCAAGGGCCATGACCTCATCAGCGGTGACCGGCGCAGCCGTCTCGGTGACCTGCGTGACAGGCTTCGGGTCGGTGCCGGCGGGTTCGCGGGTAACAGAGCAGCCGGACAGAAGGACGGGTTCCTCACCCCGGAAGCGATCATCGCTGCATGGATAGTCGGCTGCCGCGGCCTTCCGGAGAGACAGTACGATCGGCCTGTGATTCATAAAGGCGCTGCGTTTTCGCTATTGGCCACGCTCATCGCGTTCTCGGGTTGCGCCTCGCCCACATCGCCTGAAGCCGCGAACCCCGCCGAACCACAGGTCGGCCCAACAACCAATATCTCCGCACTACCAAGTAACTCCCCATTGAGCGAAGTCGACAGGACGAGAGCCACGGACGCGGGGGCCGAATCCAATTCGTGTGTGGACGCCTCCGGCGACGGGGCACCTTTCGACCTTCTGAGCGCAACGCTCTCTCGCAGGGATCTTTCGATCACGCTCGACCTGGAGTTCGCCCATCCCATCGGTCTCGAGGTCAAAGTAGGCCCCCCGCATTCGGTCACCTACCCGCGGGCCGTGGACGACTATCGCGCCGTGCTGTACATCGCAGATCGCGAAATAATCACGCACCTTGGCGCCACACCTAACGGCATCGCTTGGTGGGTGGAAGCGACGATTCCAAGACCCTATCGGGGCCACGTACTTGAGAAGCTCGACGCCTCGTTTCGGATCCATGACAGAGTGTGGAGCATAACGTTCCGGACTGCCGATCTCCCCGGGCTCGAAGATGACGTTCAGCTCCCATGGTCGGTAGAAGTCCTCGGCGACTCTTGCCCTGGTACTACGGCCCACCCCACCGGCTCGTTGTTGACATCCGTGTTGGTGTTCAACGATTAGCAACGAGTGCCAGTGGCGCAGCGATAGCGATGGCTGAGGTGACCTGCGTGGCGGTATGAATGCGCGTCGAGAGCACCGAATAGCATCGGCTCATGTCGGGCAACCGTCCCCGCACGGACCACTCGCGAGTGCATTCGGACGCAGAGAGTCTCGTCACTACGGCTTCTTCAGCCCGGAGGCGATCATCGCTTCATGGATGATCTGCTCCGCTCGGCGTGTGTCGGTTGCGGGCACGAGGAAGTTCCATGACCACGCGTAGCCGGCCATTTGACTCGCCCCGGCATGTTCGGAGAGCTGTTTGCTGGTGTCAGCCGGCTCTTTCAACCGGTTCGTTGCGAGCGTAGTCGAGTTGCTCGAGCTCGAGGGGTGTGAGGTCGTCGATGGAGCCGTGGGTGCGTTCGGTGTTGAACCAGAGCACCCAGGATGCGGTCGCCGCCTCGACCTGATCGACGTCCCGCCAGGGACCCTCGTGATGGATGAGTTCGGACTTGTAGAAGATGATGTTCCTGGCAGACAGTTCACTGAAGGCGCGTCCTGCGAACTGGGTGTCGAGAACGTAGACCATCGGGGCCTCGTTGCCTTTGGCCCGGTAGATATGGCCGATGGCAACGGAATCCTTGACGAAGAACTCGTCTGCGCTGCTGCCAACCCCCACGAGGTGACAGTCGATCCCGGAACGGCGCAGCACACCGGCGAGCCGCGCGAAGCGGGATTTGGCAGTAAAAGCGCTCGGCAATACGACCATAATGTCGTCTGGCTCCAGTTCGCCTTCGTTCAGATCATTCACGATCTGCTCGGCGACCCATGTGTCCTGAGCTTCCTCGCTTTGGAAATCCCCCTTGAGCAGGACGGCGTCCTGGGGCTCAAGCCGGTCGAGGAAATATATCGGGGTACTGGCTTGTGAGCGCTCGAGCTCAACGGTCGATCCGTGCGTCAGCGTTCCGCTGTCGACTTGGTAGCCGATCTCCTCCCATAGCTTCGGTTCGTCGAAGTGTTGAATGAGCCCTTTGTCGCGGTAGATACCGAAGCCGATGGCGTGGGCGGTCGCCAGCGCCCAGGGCGTATTTCGGTAGCAGACGCGAAGCACGATGTCGCGTCTGGCTTCGCCAGGACGGTTATCGATGTTGACAACCGGGTCCCCGGAGTCGGTGGCGCCAAACAGCTGGCCGAGGCTGGCCATTGCATTGTCATCGAGCTTCTGGAGTTCGTCGTATGCCAAACCACACGTTTCGGGTCACGGGTCAGTAGATGCACCAGCCGGAAGAATGATGGCGGGAGGTCCTGCGCCTCGTCAATCAACACGACGTCGAAGATCGGGGTCACCGAAGGGCGTTCAAGGGCGATCTGGAGAAGCTCATCGCAGACGCCCTCGAAGGGGTTGTCTCGGCCGAACTTGCTGGCCGCCGATGCGAAGTCTCGTGGCACCACCCCGAGCGATTCGGCCATGCGGTAGTACATTCCCTCGCGGCCGCTGTGACCTGCGCACGTACTCGTTCTTCCCATCGTCGCGGACCGCGAACCGCTCTCCCGGGGTGTCGCACTACTATCCGATCGAACGCCGCATCCACGGCGGCCTGGTGTTCGCCGCGGACGGATCGGATCACGTCCGCGAAATGCTGAAGACCCCCGAGCTGGCGGCCATCGTCTCCCGCCAGTCTGCGGTCCTCACCGGCGCATTCGCGTACGCCATCGAGCGCTCCGAGACCATCGTCGACAATGTGCGACGCCGCTCAAGCCACCGTTGAGAGATGGCGCCATGACTGCTCCGTCAGCGCTATTCTCTCCGCTGAAGATCGGCGGCCTCACCGTGCCGGGACGGGTGTTCAAGGCCGCCACCAGCGAGACACTCGCATCGGCCTCAGGCCAGGTGACACCAGAGCTACTGGAGTATTACCGCCCCATCGCGCAGGCGGGGACGCCGCTGATCATCGCGGGAAACCTCCACATCTCGTTGCAGGGCAAGTGCACACCGCGACAAGAGGGCATCGAAGACGACGATCGGCTCGCCGGCCTGCGCCAATGGACCGACCTTGCACACGGGGTTGGTCGCTCCCGTGAGCGTCAGCGGGAACTCGGCCAGGTACATGAACAGCAGCATCGCCGCGCCGGCGATCGCGCCCACGCGCACGCCGACACCGAGGATGAGCGTCACACCCACGCCGAGAAGGCCCAGCATGAACAGCCAGTCCACCAGCGGCACGCCCGCCAGCGCGGAGAACAGCCCCGCGAGCGGGCTCTCGGCGGTGGCGTTTGTCAGGAACCCCGTCGTCGGGCTTCCTCCGTTGACCCACGCGCGCTCGGCCGGCGTGGAGTATCCGAGGCCGAACACCTTGTCCACGAACGCCCAGAGGAAGTAGAAGCCCAGCAGAATGCGGGTCACCGCGATCGCGGTGTGCAGGGCGGTGTTCCCCGTGGATGCCGCGTGGGGGCGGACGTCGGAACGGACCGGAGCATCGGTCAGGTGGCCATGATATGGACCTTTCTGTGAGGCGCCGCCTCGTGGGCTGCGCTGCGTTGATGACCTCAGTCTCCGCCCGCCTGGGAGCTGCCTGAGAAAAGTCCGCCACCGATCTCCATGTGGTCAGACCACAGAAGGTCACGCTTTGTGGGAAAGCTACGAACAGGGTTCGCGACAGCGCGCGACGCGTCGCCCGCGGCGGGCATCCGCGCCGCGCGCGCCTGCGAAGCTCAGTCGAAGATCCGCCGCCAGACGTTCGTGTCGGCGAGATCGATCAGTTCGTCGCCGCGACCCGACATCACGGTGCGCAGCGCCCACAGCGTGAAGCCCTTCGCCTGCGCGGCCGTGATCGACGGTGGCATCGACAGCTCCTCGCGCGCCGTCACCACATCCACCAGCACCGGACCGTCGATCGCCAGCGCGCGGGCCAGCGCATCGCGCAGCTCCGACGCCTTCTCGACGCGGATGCCGGTGACGCCCACCGACTCCGCGACGGCCGCGAAGCTCGGGTTCTCGAGCCCCGTGCCGAAGTTCACGATGCCGGCGGCCTTCATCTCCAGCTCGACGAAGTTCAGCGACGCGTTGTTGAACACCACGATCTTGATCGGCAGGTCGTTCTGCTTGATCGAGAGCAGGTCGCCCATCAGCATCGCGAGCCCCCCGTCGCCCGACAGGGAGATCACCTGACGGTCGCGGTCCTCGGCCTGTGCACCCAGCGCCTGCGGCATGGCGTTCGCCATCGACCCGTGCACGAACGACCCGAGCAGGCGCCGCCTGCCGTTCATCGTCAGGTACCGCGACGCCCAGATGACCGGGCTTCCGACATCGGCCGTGAACACGGCATCCTCGTCCGCCAGCTCGTCGAGCAGCTTCGTGACGTACTGCGGATGGATCGGCTGCTTGCCGTCGTCCACCGCCAGCTCGTCGAGCGACGTGCGGGTCTTGCGGTAATGCCCCACCGCGTCGTCGACGTGCGACGAGCTGCGCCCCTCGTCGATGAGCCCCGTGAGAGCCACCGCCGTCTCGCGCACTCCCCCGACGAGTCCCACGTCGATGGGCGTGCGGCGACCCAGCTGCTCGCCGCGGATGTCGACCTGCACGACCTTCGCCTTCGACGGGTAGAACTGCCGGTACGGGAAGTCGGTGCCGAGCATGAGCAGGGCGTCGCACTTCTCCATCGCGCGATACCCCGACGAGAATCCGAGCAGACCCGTCATCCCGACGTCGTACGGGTTGTCCCACTCGATGTGCTCCTTGCCGCGCAGCGCGTGCACGATCGGCGCCTGCAGCTTGGCGGCGAGCGCCACGACCTCGTCGTGCGCCCCCGCGACGCCGGCACCCGCGAGGATCGTCACCTTCTTCGCGCCGTTGAGGACCTCGGCGGCGGATGCCAGGGTCTCCGCATCCGGCAGCACCGTGGACCTCGTCGCGAGGATCGGCGCGGTCGGCCGGCGGTCGGGCGCATCCTTGAAGAACACGTCGCCGGGGACGACGACCACGGCGACGCCGCGCCGCTCCACGGCCGTGCGCATCGCGATCTCGAGCACCCACGGCAGCTGCGCGGGATCGCCCACCAGCTCGCTGTAGACGCTGCACTCGCGGAACAGCTCCTGCGGGTGCGTCTCCTGGAAGTAGCCGCCGCCGATCTCGGCCGACGGGATGTGCGACGCGATCGCGAGCACGGGCACCCGGCTGCGGTTGGCGTCGAAGAGCCCGTTGATGAAATGCAGGTTGCCCGGGCCGCACGAGCCGGCGACGACCGCCAGCTCGCCGTTCAGCTCGGCATCCGCGCTCGCGGCGAACGCCGCGGCCTCCTCGTGGCGCACGTGCATCCACCGGATGCCGCCGTCGCGCCGCAGCGCGTCGGTGAACGCGTTCAGCGAATCGCCGGGGAGTCCCCAGATGCGGGTGATCCCCGCGCGTTTGAGCGTGTCGATGAAGAAATCAGCAGCATTGGCCATAACGGTATGTTCCTCTCTTCGAGCTCGTCGCCGCGAGGGCTTTTCAGAACTCTTCGTATGTGGCAGGGTCCTGATCCGCGATCCGCCCGTCGGGGCGGCCCAGCGCGGTGATCGCGGCCACCTCGTCATCGCTCAGCACGATGCCGGACGCCGCCAGGTTCTGGGTCTGACGCTCGGACGACGCCGCCTTCGGAATCGGGACGACCCCGCGCGCGACGTCCCACGCGAGCACGATCTGGCCGGGGTTCGCGTCGTGCGCCTCGGCGATCGGCGCGAGCGCCGGGTTCGACAGCAGGTCGTTGCCGCGGCCGAGAGGGCTCCACGCCTCGGTGATGATGCCGTGTGCCGCGTCGAAGGCAACCTGCTCCTCCTGCGGGAAGTACGGGTGCAGCTCGATCTGGTTCACCTCGGGGAGCACCCCGGTCTCGCGCTCGAGGCGCTCGAGGTACTCCGGAAGGAAGTTGCACACGCCGATCGCGCGCAGCCATCCGCGCTTCTTGGCCTCGATCATCGCCGTCCAGGCCTCGACGTACAGGTTCTGCTTCGGGTTCGGCCAGTGGATCAGGTAGAGGTCGAGATAGTCGAGCCCCATCCGGTAGATGCTCTCCTGGATCGTGTCGAGCGCCTCGTCGTACGCCTGGTGGCGGCCGGGGAGCTTCGACGTGACGATCAGCCCGGAGCGGTCGACGCCCGAGCGGCGGATCGCCTCTCCGACGGTGCCCTCGTTCTCGTAGTTGAACGCCGAGTCGAGCAGCGTGTAGCACGTGTCGATCGCGCTCGCGATCGCGTCGGCCCCCTTCGCTGCCGTTCAGCTTGTAGGTGCCGAACCCGATCGCGGGCAGCTCCAGTCCGTCGTGAGCCTTCAGTGTCGTGGTCATGATGTCTCCTCTCGTGATGGATGGTTTCAGGATGCGTCGCCGGTGGCGGCCTCGGGGGGACTCCAGAGCTCGACCTCGCTGCCGGAGCCGTACCAGTGTCCGTGCGGCAGGGTCTGCAACTCGATGATCGACCCCCACGGCGCACGCAGGTACACGCTGGCGTTGCCGGGCGTGTCCTCGTGGCGCGAGTTCGGATGCGAGCCCGACAGCGCCTCAGCGCCGGCGGCGACCGCGCGGGCGGTCACGGCGGCGATGTCGTCGACCAGGAGGGCGACGTGGCCCCAGCCGAGGTCGGCCAGGCCCGCCGGCCGCTGCGCGTCGCCGGTCTCGACCTCGAACATCTCGAACCCGGGTCCGGTGCCGATCTGCAGCATCCGCTGCGCGACGATCGCGGCGCCCGCGGGAAGTCCCAGCTGCGCCTCCACCTCCGCGCCGCGCCGCGGCTCGTCGGAGCGGGTCAGTCCGTCGTACGCGACACGGGCGCCGAACGCCTCGCGCAGGAACGTCGTCGCGGCCTCGAGGTCGGGCACCGTCAGCCCGATGTGGTTCACGCCGCGCGGCAGCGACGGGTCGGGGGCCGCGGCGTCACCCACGCCGCGGTCGATCGCGATCAGCTCGAGCCCGGTGTCCGGATCGACGTCCTTGCGCACGCGCACCGGCGACTCGACGAGCGTGACCTCCATCGTCGGGAACACGTGGAACTCCTTGAGGTGCCCCGCGAGGGCGCTGCCGTCGCGCCGCCCCAGCACGCCGTGCGCGTGCAGCACCGGCCCGCTCTCGCCGTCGCCCCACGCGATGTCCCCCCGTCTCCGGGTAGGAGGCCTTTACGATTCGACCCGGCGTCGGCACCTTCACCAGGTCGGCTCCCCTGCGCAGCAGGTAGCGCCGAAGAGCTTGTGTGCTCCCGCCGAGCTCCCGGGCGTAAGCGGCGATGCCGACTTCCCCGATACGGCGAGTCATCTCTGAGACATCATCCGGGTATCGATCTGTTCTTACTGAACTCATGCCGACCATGTACGCGGCGCGAAATTGTTTTGCGTTGCCGTAGCGCGGCCGCTCGCGCCTAGGAAGGCACTAGCCCCTTCGATAGGCCCCACACGCAG
>Ga0180221_1001143_pt1 | contig 18928 bp, 16 predicted proteins | sample eDN5th37CKraftMG_FD_151339 | JGI IMG/M metagenome (GOLD analysis project Ga0180221, IMG submission 151339) | Enriched Miracle-Growth compost microbial communities from Emeryville, California, USA - eDNA 5th pass 37_C Kraft MG (version 2) (version 2) ...
AGGCGAGAGAACCGTAAACGGCCTGTGGGGCCTCATCGGCAAGCTCGTCGACATCTTCCAGCCAAGCGAATGCGCCAATTACTTCAGCTCGTGCGGATATGATCCAGATTGATCGGAAACCGCTCTATTGCCAAGCTACATGACGGCGTTCAGACGGTAATGCATTCCCCAGAAGGGCTTGCCTTCTTAGCAAAGTTAGATGCCCGTCCCTCGGAGAGAAGTGTTGAGGAGGCTCAGGCTCTTCTAAAGCATTCAATTGATCGCTGGACAGACCTAGCGGAACGGCAGGGCATTAACAGCAAGCAGTGACCTTTCTCCGCTCGAAGTGTTTAGGAATGCCAGATTTGGTCATTCCTAAACGGTCCGTCCGGTCTATTCGACCGGACCCTATCACCGGGCCTTCGAGCAGAAACTGGCTAAGCTATAGCGCGGCGATCAGGATGAGACGTCTCACCTTGATTGTCGCTGTGCAGGCTAAGCCGCGTTGGCGCTCGTCAAGGTCAAACCGCTCCGGCGGGGCGCTTTGCCGAAGCGACGGGCAGGCTCGCCAAGACCGACCACCTCGATGCATCAATGTTGGCGCGCATGGGCGCCTTGCTAGATATTCCGGTGCGACCAACGCCATGCTCCGGGAGCTTGAGGACCTGCATATCGCCCGCGAGGCGCTGCTGAAGAGCTGAACGGCCCCAAGGACAGGCCGAAGTCCTGACACTACCGATACTCACATGCCACAATGCCGAACAGCTCAGGCTGATCTCACAGTGGATGGCGGCGATCGAAAAGGACATCATGGTTCGCACCATGTCCGATCCCGATCTCAGCCGCCGGTTCGAGATCCTCGTCTCGATCCCCCGGCATCTATGCCATCACGGCCTTCGTTCTGATCATTAGCATGCCAGAGCTTGGCACGACCGAGGCGGCATCTTTGGCCGGCATTGCACTCGTCGCCGGGGAGTCAGACAGGTGGAGCGGCCACGCTTTCATTCGCTGCGGCCGCGCTACTGTCCGTCCGGCGCTTTACATGCCAGCGCTGGTAGCCATGCGCTTCAGCCCCCAGCTCAAGGTCAAATACGAACGCCGCAGAGCTGCTGGTAGACCCGCCAAGGTCGCGATCACCGCAATCATGCGCAACCTCACCCTCGCAAACGCTCTGATATGGGATGGACCAAAATGGGCTCAATCCCGACCATGACCAACGCGGATACTTGAGTCTCGGCTTCGTGTAGGGACCGCTCATGGCAGCTCCAGACGCGCCACGGTGCTGTCGAAGGGCGCTTTCACGACTTTCATACGTGAGCCAATTTCGGCCGGCTTCCTGGTAGTCGCCCTATTGAGTGAGGCGGGCTGAGTGGGCAAACCCTCCGTGACGGGTTGACCCTGGTCTATCCTGGCTGCTCAGGCGGTCAGTCCCTCCCGGAGCTGGCGATCAAGGGCTTCCCGATGATCCGGGTGAGCAATCTGAAGCATGTGCTGAACGCGTTCCCTCAAGGTGAGACCGCGGAGATCCGCGATTCCATGTTCCGTTACTATGACGCATGACTCTGCACGGGAAACGGAGACTGGACCGCTTAACCGCGATACAATCCGGCTTTTGCTCCCCGCTGTCGAGGGGAGGGCAACGATGGGCACTCCACCCTCACTGGAACCAGCCGCCCGCAGGAAGTCGATGATCCCACCGACTGCTCCTACATATCGGTGGCCGACCATTTCCGAATTGATCTGGCCTGTCAGATCAACTTCAATGGCACTGTTCAGCGCGACAAAGTTCTTGATACGCCCCAGCACCTGTGGGTCGTGAGTATATCCCGTGCCGCGCAACTCAATCAGGGGGTTCAAGTGGGCGAACTTCCGCCCTTCAGGGCCCGCCATGATCACGCCGCCGACTGTCAAACCTGGATCGATTGATTTTCGGCTGTTTGTTACAGCGCCGGATTCCTGCAGGGCGATCATCTTGTCGCCGATAGATCCCGTATGAACACCCAGATCGCGGCGATCGTGGAGAAATGAGAGCGCGGCATCGGGAATTGAACCAATCCCTGTCTGTATTGTTGCGCCATCTTCAATGAGCGACGCAACGTTGCGACCGATCCCGTCTTCGACGGGTGATGCAGCACTGGGTTGTGTCGACAGCAGAGTGCTCTTGGAGTCTATGAGAAGAGCGAAATCCTCTTTCTTCAGATAGGGCCCGCCGAATGTCCAGGGCGCGTCCGGATGAACTTCTCCAATGATCACCCTAGCGGTCGAGACGGCCTCGACCAGATATTCGCGAGCCATACCGAGGCTGTAGTACCCTTGAGCGTTGGGGGGAGGTACCTGGAGGAAGAGGACGTCAATCTTCAGGGAGCCGCTCCTGATGAGATGCGGAAGGCGCGAATAGTGCCCCGGAAGAATGTCGAGCACACCGGCCTCGGCGAGACGGCGATTGGTTCCGCCCCCTCCGTAACCGACAAAGTCGAAGTGATCCGCGTGTTCGGGACTGAGCTGTCCCCCAAGGCTTATCCCGAGGAAGACGCGGAGTCTGCCGAGCTCCGACCGTTGTTCGATAAGACGTGCTACGAGGGTGGAGGGCTCCGCGTGAGATTGCCCCCACATGATCGTATCGCCGGAACGAATATAGCGGGCAAGATCGATGTTCTGGTCCATCAACAGGTACTTCCTCTCACGGTCAGCCATCAAGCCCGTTCAAATACCGCCGCCATACCCTGACCACCACCGATACACATGCTTTCCAACCCATAGCGTGCATTTCGACGCTTCATCTCATGCAGAAGGGTGGTCATGATCCGAACGCCGGTTGCCCCGATCGGATGGCCAAGGGAGATGCCCGAGCCGTTGACATTCAGCTTCTGGCGCTCGTCCCACTCGAGCCCTTTCAGGCAGGCCAGCACCTGTACAGCGAAAGCCTCATTGATTTCCACCAGATCCATGTCCGCCATGGAAAGCCCGGTTTTTCGCAAGACTTTGGCAACCGCAGGAACTGGACCAATGCCCATGCGGGACGGCTCGCAACCAACGGCTGACCAGCCCGTGAGAAAGGCGAGCGGTGTAAGACCCAGCTCTTCCAGCTTATCCTCAGCCACAATCAGGCATGCGGCGGCGGCGTCATTTTGCTGAGCAGCATTGCCTGCCGTGACCGTGCCTTCCTTCATCAGGGCCGGAAGCTTTGCAAGCGAGGCTGGAGTAGAATCCGGACGGATGCCCTCGTCGCGATCAAACACCTTGGGGTCTGCTTTTCGCTGAGGCACGAGGATCGGCACTACTTCGTCCGCAAAACGTCCCGAATTCCATGCCTCAGCAGCACGCCGGTGGCTTTCCGCCGCAAATTCGTCAGCTTCCTCGCGTGTGATTCCGTAATCGCGGGCAAGATTCTCCGCAGTCTCGATCATTCCGGAGATATAGCCAAATCGATGCACAGGCTGAGAGCGCTCCCGACCACGATCCAGCCGATCATAAAGTTGGGTTGTTCCGGACCGTCGGCCCCAGCGCATGTCCGTCGTGTAGTATTCGATATTCGACATACTCTCGACGCCGCCTGCCAAGACCACATCGCAAGCACCACTTTGCACCATCATGGCGGCTGTCACGAGCGCCTGCAATCCGCCGCCGCAGCGACGATCAGTTTGCAGGCCCGGCACTTCGACAGGCAGGCCTGCTTCGAGCGCAATCCACCGTCCCACGCACGGGGTTTCCGAATTGGCGTAGGACTGGGCAAAGACGACATCTTCGATCTGTGCCGGGTCTAGCCCTGTTGCCTGGAGGACAGCTTTGGTGACCGTGCTGCCAAGGGTTTCCACGGGAACTGTACGAAGCGATCCACCGAACGTCCCAACGGCGGTACGGAGTGGATTTACAATAGCTGCGCGGCGCATTGATTGACCTTTGATTTTCAAGTGCGATGGGAGTGCTGAAATACGCGATCTCTATGCCGCTCCGATCAGACGGGATCCCAGGTGAAAACATCCTGGCTGCGGTCCAGGGGCACGAATGAAGAACGAAGGGCTGGCACGGCCTGGTCCCGAACGCTCTCAGGCGTCCAGTCCTCTGCGGTATGCACCGATCTTATTGGACGGCTTTGGCTGAGGAGGAAGATTTCATTCCTGCGGACGCAGAAGATCTGGCCAGTTACGTCCTTGGCAGCATCCGAGCCGAGATAGACTGCGAGCGGCGCGTTCTTTTCCGGCGTCATCTTCTTCAGGCTCTCAACGCGGGCGATCTGGTCAGGCGTTTCGGCGGGAATGTTCTGGGTCATCCGACCCCATGCAAACGGCGCGATGCAATTGGAACGGATGTTATAGCGCTTCATGTCCAGTGCGATGGACTTCGACAATCCGACCATGCCCATCTTGGCCGCCGAATAGTTCGATTGGCCAAGATTGCCAATCAGCCCGGACGTGGACACCATGTGGATGTAAGAACCTGACTCCTGCTCGCGGAAGATTTCTGCGGCGGCACGGCTGATGAAGAATGAACCATTGAGGTGCACGCCGACAACTGCCAGCCACTCTTCGGGGGTCATCTTGTGGAACATCGCGTCACGCAGAATCCCTGCATTGTTCACAACGATGTCCAACCTGCCGAACGTCTCCTTGGCGAGAGAAACCGTCCTCTGAGCGGCATCCCATTCTGAAACGGATTCGCTGCTGATAACGGCTTTGCCACCGAATGCCTCGATTTCAGCTTTGGTCTCTTGAGCAGGAGTGGCCGAGCCGCCTTGGCCAGTCAGCGAGACGCCGATGTCATTGATCACGACCGAGGCGCCAGCGCGAGCCATTGCGACTGCGATTGCCTTGCCAATTCCACCGCCGGCACCAGTAACCAGCGCCACCTTGCCGTTTAGAATTCCCGTCATTTCCAATGTCCTTTCAGAGCGGTTCCGGCTGGTAGAAGAGATCAGTTTGGGAACCGGATTAGTTGGATGAAGTCGTCTCAGCCAGTGCTACGGCAGATCCAGAACAGCTTTTGCAAGAATGTTCTTCTGCACCTGCGTTGTTCCTCCATAGATCGTTGAAGCACGAGCATTGAGAAACTGAGTTTGCATAGCCAGATCATTGCTACCGTTAAGGGCCTCGAGCCGGGCACCGTCCTCGGCCATGAGCTCCAGGCCGTATTCGGTTATGCGCTGATAAAGGCTCGTCTGGTTCAGCTTCAGGAACGAGACTTCCGCACCAAGACGTTCCCCTCTGCGCAGCTTGTCCGCAACACGACCGAACAGAGCCTGATGGTCCTCCAGTTCCATACGGAATGCGGTGTACTGGTCCAGGAATGCTGGGTCCGACAAGCGCCCATAGTGCTCGCCCAGGCGGCGCAGCTTGGCCAACGCGTTTGATGCTTGCCGTGGTCCGCCAAGAAATATGCGCTCGAAACCGAGGAGGTTCTTGGCCATTGTCCAGCCTTGATTGACCTCGCCTACAATGTTGCCTTTGGGAACGCGCACGTCATCAAAAAAGACCTCTGAAAATTCATCATCGAGTTCCAGATTGATGATCGGACGGATCGTAAGGCCGGGCGTATCCAGCGGGATCAGCAAGAAGCTGATGCCTTGCTGCTTCTTGCCGGTGTTATCGGTGCGAACGAGGCAGAAGATCCAGTCGGCATCGCCAGCCAGTGTGGTCCAGATTTTCTGGCCATTGACAACCCACTCATCGCCATCCAGTACGGCCTCGGTCCTCAGTGCGGCAAGATCAGATCCGGCATTCGGCTCGGAATAGCCTTGGCACCAGATATGTTCACCCGAGAGGATTTTCGGCAGGAAGTAGGCCTTCTGCTCTTCCGAACCGTAGTTGATCAGAAGCGGTCCGAGCAGCATCATCCCGTGATCTGGCGTGCGCGCAGCTCCGAACTTTTCGAATTCCTCTACGTAAATGAGCTGCTTTGCCGGGTTCAGCCCCATGCCTCCGTATTGTCGGGGCCAGTTGGGCGCAAGCCAGCCTGCCTGCGAAAGGATCATGTACCAGCGGCCGGCTTGGTCCCAGTGGAGACGTTTTGCCGGATGACGCAGGTCTTCCGGATGGTTTTCGCGCAGGAAACGCTGAACCAGCGTGCGGAATTCATCATCACTCAGAGCGTTATAGTCTTCTAGCTGAAACGCTTCGAAGGCCATGGTCATACTTCCTCTACCAGGGGTCTAAGCTGCCCAAAATTCGAACGATGCGCCTTTGCATTCCCGAAAAGCGTACTGGCTACCATCGCTTTGCGCAGGCACAAGCCGATGTCATGCTCGTCCGTGAAACCAATTCCGCCATGCAGCTGGATGGCGTCCCTTGTTACTTTCATGGCGGCTGACGAGGCGCGCGCCTTGGCGCGTGAGATCGCCGCTCGTGCGGCAGGTGTCGGACCTTCGTTGTCCCATTGTGACGCTGCCTGTTCGATGCTCGCGGCGCTGACTTCGACTTCCAGCCGCATGTCCACAGCCATGTGCTGAAGGATTTGGAACTGAGCGATCGGCTTGCCGAACTGAACGCGTGTCTTCAGATAGCTGACGGTCATCTCTGTAGCGGCCTGCATGACACCAAGCAGATACGCGGCGGTTGCCAAAGAAGCTTCCGCGAGGGCCGCGGTGGGATCACCGCTATGGATGATTTCACAGGGTGCATTCTCGAAGCGAACCGTGGCAAAGTTGCCGCCGTCCTGAGTGCCTGCTGTCTCAATCTTGACGCCGGGTGCGCTGGCCTTCACCAACGCGGACTGATCGACGCCAACAACCAGGAAAGCATCGGCGCCATCCGCCATCGGAACGTACAGCTTGTTCTGTGTCACTCTACCGTCGGTCAGGGACAGTGGCCTTAGCGGCGCTACGGTGCCACGTGCGTCCTGCCATGCCGGAATAATCAGCTCTTTGCCTGTCAGATGGCTTTCCAGAGCGTCGCCCTCAAGGAATGCTGAAGCAAGGAGAGCTGGAATAATCGGTTCGGGTACAAGGCCGCGGCCTAACTCTTCTGCCAGTGCGGCATAGGCCAGCAGCCCCAGGCCAACGCCTCCCTTTTCCTCTGAGAGCCGTAGGGCAGGCCACCCGAGTGCGCACATTTCCGACCAGACCGTCCGGTCAAATCCCGGAGACGTATAACGCAGGCGGCGAACGCGCGAGAAGTCACCCTGGCTTGCGATACCACGTGCGCTATCGCGGATCATTTCGATTGATGAAAGGATATCAGCATCGATCATTCATCTGTTCCTGTCTTATCCATATCGTCGAAAACGACGAGACCGCCGTCGATGATGGTGACGTCGCGCGAAGGAACGCGCGCACGGAACCGCCCGTCGTCCCATATTTCCGTGCGGATGGTTTCTCCCGGATAGACCGGCTTGGAAAAGCGCAGACGCATCGAACGAAACGCGTCGACGCGCTCCACCCCCCGTGCTTTCAGGATCGCGCTGAAGGCAATCCCCATTGAGCACAGTCCATGCAAGATTGGCGCATCGAAACCTGCGCGTCGAGCCAGTTCCGGGTCGCTATGCAACGGGTTCAAGTCACCATTCAACCGGTAGAGCAAGGCCTGATCAGGCCTTGTTTCGAAATCGAGAGTCGCATCAGGCGCGCGATCAGGCATCTCCACGGTGTCGATAACCTGCATGGGTGAGGCCGATCCCCCAAAACCGCCACCGCCCCGAACATAGGTTGTCCGGTTCAGTACGGCGAAGCGTTCTCCGTAGTCGTTGAACAGTTCGGTCTCGGCAAGGATTAGGGCTGCCTTGCCTGCTCCCTTGTCGACGACGTCAGTAATGCGGGTCCTGCTCTCCACGACTCCTTTTCCCGGGATTGGAGAGAGGATTTCAATGGATTGCTCCAAATGCAGAACCCCTTTGGGATCCACGCCGGATTCAGGATCAGCGAGATAAAAGCCCGGATGGGCCATAACCAGCACCATTGCCGGCAGCACCTTCGGACCGCGTAAAGGGTCCACAAAAGTCAGCTCACTTGGATCAAGAGCGTCACGACCCATTCCAACAGTCAAGGCGTAGAACGCTATGTCCCGAGCGCTGATGTCATGCCGAACGCTTGGTATTCTGAAGTTTAGCAGCTTATCGATATCGATGGGCATAGCTGTTCAGTCCGTGTACGAGTTTTGCTGATGTCCGAGCGTCATCAACCCATCTGTATTGAATGAATCGCTACTCATCCCGGAACCTTGCCTGCGAAGACGCCTATCCCTTTGAGGAGGGGAAAACCGGTGGCCGCTTGTTGCGGATTGCGTCGACGCCCTCTTTGGCATCCGCACCCAGAAAGCCCAACATTTCCATCCCTAGGGAGGCGTCAAAAATTGGCCCGGCGATCCGCATCCAGTTGTTGAGCGCCTTCTTGGTATTGGAGATTGCTGGCTGACTACCCCGCGCAAGCTTGCCTGCAATGGTCATGGCCTTTTCCAGAACCTGTTCACGCGGCACAGCAAAGGTCACGAGGCCAAGCCGCTCGGCTTCCTTGCCGTCAATAAACTCGCCAGTCATCAGGTAATACTTCGCCTTGGTGAGGCCGCATAGCAAAGGCCACACGATTGCCGCGTGGTCACCTGCGGCAACACCCAACCGAACATGACCGTCTGTGATCTTTGCGTCTTCGGCAATGATGCTGATGTCGGCAAGAAGGGCAACGGCAAGTCCTGCACCTACTGCGACGCCGTTGATGGCGGAGATCACAGGCTTGTCACAGGAGACGAGGTTATACACCAGATCGCTAACTTCCTTCATCACCGCGGATACTGCATCAGGATTGCCCACCAGGCTTTCCACCCACTCAAGATCGCCGCCGGCTGAGAAAGCACGATCTCCAGCGCCCGTGATAACAACGCAACTGGTGTCGTCATCCTCACTCACGACGTTCCAAAGCTTGGACAACTCGAAGTGAAGGCGCGCGTTGGTCGCGTTCATCACCTCAGGGCGGTTCAGTGTGGCAAGAAGCACGCCACCGGGGTGGCGTTCGAACTGGATATGCGCGAAATCTTTGTAGTGCATAGCGTGTTCCCGTGTGGCGGTTCCAAAAGACTATTGACGGCAATCATCTGTCTCTGGTAGGTAAATGAATGTTCATTCTTTGTCAATGAGGGAAGGCTCACTGAGCGGAGAATGAATGAGGTTTCGATTGGTGAAGCGAAGGGTCGCCTCAAGGAAAGAAATTCACTCCTCTGCATCTCCGGCTGGGGCAGGAAGAGAAGAGTGTCGGTGTCTTTCTCAGGGGCTCCTCTCATCTCAGAGGACGGTTTCAACACATGCATAAGAGCTCAGGCCAGCCCAGGCGTTTTGGATTTCCTGAAAATGTCGGTTTGGGCGAGCCTTCGCAGGATACGCTCCCCCTCCATGATCGGGTTGCTGCCAAAATCCTTGCTTGGCAGGCTGCCGCCGCTCCGGAGCGGCCTTTCGTTCACTATCAGGATCGGTGGTTTACGTATGGTGAGGTGGACAGGCGCGCTAACCGAACTGCCAATGCCTTGGCGGCTGCAGGTGTCAAGAAGGGTGATCGCGTAGCGATCCTCCTGCGGAACCGGGTTGAGTATCTTGACGTTTGGTTCGCTCTTGCGCGGCTGGGGGCGATTCATGTCCCGATAAATGTGGACTACAAGGCTACGCAGATTGCTCACACCTTTACGCGGTCGAAGATCACATGTGTCGTGGTTGAGGACGGGTTGCTTACTGAACTCGTGCAGACGTTCGCTGTCACGGGTACGTCGCTTCCTGTTGTACTGCTCGATGCCCAGGCTTCCGCTTCTGTTCCTCATGCTCTTTCCTATGCAGAGATGGTGGCGTCGGCGTCTGAGACAGCTCCGGAGGGATCCTGGGAGGTCAGCGGTGCAGATGTCGGTACGGTGATGAACACTTCTGGTACGACGGGCCCCTCCAAGGGAGTCCTGATGCCGCATGCGCAGCAGTATATTCTTGGCCGGATGATTGCTGCCGACATGCAGCTGACAGCGGACGACGTCTACTATAACTTCTATCCGATGTTTCATAATACAGCTCAGGCAATGATCGTCATTCCGGTATTGCTTGTCGGCGCGAGAATGGTTCTTGTTGAGAAGTTCAGCGCCTCAAAATTCTGGACTGATATTCATCAGCACGGTTGCACGGCATTCTACTATATTGGGGAGATTGTCCGTATCCTGTTGAAAACGTCGACGAGTGACGATGCCAAGGGAAGCTCGCTCAGGGTTGCCTGGGGTATCGGCGCGTCGGCAGCAGATTTTGTGGAGTTCAGCGAACGCTTCAATGTCCAGCTAAGGGCTGGATATGGTTCCACCGAGGCGAACGTGCCCTGCTATATGCCGCACGACTCCGCCAAACCAGGTAGCGCCGGTCGCGTCGCGCCGGGCTTCCAGGTGCGCATTGCGGATGAACTTGGGCAGGAACTGCCAACCAACGCGGTCGGCGAGATTCTTGTGCGATCTACTGAGCCGTGCGCCCTCATGGCCGGGTATGATGGTGATCCCGAAGCCACGGTACGCTCTTGGAAGGACCTCTGGTTTCACACAGGTGATGCTGGATATTTCGATGAGGACGGTGACCTGTTCTTCAGCGGCCGGATCAAAGATGCCATCCGTGTAAAGGGTGAAAACGTGTCCGCGTTCGAGGTTGAAGCGGTGATCCTCGAAAATCCGGCGGTGCTGGAAGTCGCTGCGATTGCCGTGCCTGGCGAGTTGGGTGGTGACGATCTGAAGGTCGTTGTGGTGTTGCGACCGGGGGCCAGCCTTGAGCCTGAGGATCTAATTGAGTTGGCGAAGGAGCGGCTGCCAAACTTTGCGGTACCTCGCTATGTCGAGTTTGTCACCTCGTTGCCGAAAACGCCAACCAACAAGGTAAAGAAACACGAACTGCGCGAAGTTCCATTCTCAAGTGGAACCTGGGATCGGCTCGCTAAGAGATAAATTCATGATGCGTAGTAATCGCTTGTCTCAATTGGATAAACGCAGCTCATTTTGAGACAAATGCATCAATGCTAGCGCTCAGCAACATTGCCGAGCCTTCAAGTCAACAACATGATTTATGGAGCAAGAATATGTCTAAAGATTTGAGTGGTAAGGTTGTTCTACTGTGTGGAGCATCCGGCGACATCGGACTGGCCGCTGCGCGGAAGCTCCTGGAACGTGGAGCCAGCGTGGGGCTGCACTATCGTACCAGCCCAGAAGGACTGCAGAAGCTCGTTGATGAATTTGGCGGTGACCGGGCCGTCTTGCTGCAGGGCGACCTCGTTCGCAAGGAAGATGTTGCCTCTGTAGTTTCAAAGCTCATTGAGCGTTTCGGTAAGCTGGATGCGGTGATCACGACGGTTGGGACCAAACTGCGGATTCGTCCTTTCCTTGAGACTGCGGAAGAGTACATTGATCTTACCATCGCAATCGAACTGCGCAGCGTAATCGAAGTCACACGGGCGGTTCTGCCGGAACTGATCAAGAACGGTGGCGGCCGTATCGTCGTTATCGGTTCTGATTCTGGAAAAGTGGGCACGAGTGGCGAGTCCGTGTCAGCGGCCTGCCGTGGCGGTGCTATCGCCTTTATCAAGTCTATCGCCCGCGAATACGCTCGTCATAACGTTCTAGCCAACGTTGTTTGCCCAGGCCCGACCGACACGGGGCTCTGGGAAGATCTGGTCAACAATGACGAGTTCGGAAGCAAGATCGGCAATGCCATGATCCGCGCAATCCCGCTGCGTCGTCTTGGAAGACCGGAGGAAGTGGCTGGCGCGGCGACATTCCTTGTCTCCGACGAAGCTTCTTACATCACCGGCCAAGCCATCAGCGTTAGCGGTGGTCTCACCATGAGCTGATAGCCGGCCGCGGCAGAGCTGGTCCCCCGAGCGTCGAGTCAGGGCCTCGATCCAGCAAACGGCCGGCCTGAATGCTGATGGAGAATTGGCCCGCAGTTTGTTTGGCTGATTGCAATTAGGAAATTGAAGGGAGTCTGCTTTGAGAGTCGGAATTGTAGGGGTGGGCCTTATACCCTGGAAGGTAAGATACGCCGACAAGACATACTATGAATTGGCGCTTGACGTCACGAAAGCCGCATTGGCTGACGCACGTCTCAGTCCGGATGACGTGGACCATGTGGTATGGGGCTTGTCAGATCTCATGGTGGCTTGGATACGGCAGTGTTGCCCAAGCACCACGATGCAGGACTATATCGGCATGGCCGGCAAGTCGTGCGTTCATGTTACGGCCGGCGCTGTAACGGGTGCTACTGCTGTCCGACAAGGCATGATCGAAATCCTGTCGGGCATGTCTGAGGTTGCGCTGGTCGTCGGATCGGGCAAAGGAATGGACTTGTGGGATCCGGTGGCTGAAAAGCGTTCCTCCGCCTTTCTGAAGGCGATCATGCTGGATTTGGACACCAACTGGGAAGCTCCGGTTGAGCCTCTTGCCGCAGCCAACTTCGGGTTTGCGGTGCAGGGGCACATCGACCGATATGGTGCGCCAACTGAAGAACAGATGGCGAAGGTCTCGGTCAAGAACCACGGAAATGCACTGACAAATCCGTTGGCGCAAAGCGGCAAGGCTTTGACCGTGGACGACGTCCTGAATTCTCGGCGTATCGCGGGCCCGATCAAGATGCTCGATTGCTGTCTCTACAGTGAAGGAGCAGCGGCACTCATCCTGGCTTCTGAAGAAAAGGCTCTGGAAATCTGCGACGACCCGATCTGGATCGAAGGCGTTGGCTCTTCGAACGTGCGCAGCTACATGCCGGATTTCGATCACCTGGGGCGTCTCCTTTGCCAGCAGCAGGCGGCACAGCGCGCCTACAAGATGGCGGGTATCACCAATCCACTCCAGCAACTGGATTTCATCGAGACCCACGACCTGCTCACCGGCGTCGAGCTGATGAGCTATGCTGAGTTGGGTCTCTGCGAGCCTGGGCAGGGCGGACGGTTGATCGATGAAGGGGTTACTGAACGAACAGGCGCGCTGCCGGTAAATCCGTCGGGCGGCATGATTGGTTGCGGCCACGTGGCGGGATGTTCGGGCATTTCCCGTATTGGCGAAGTCGTACAGCAACTCCGCGGGCGCGCGGGCGGCACTCAGGTTCCGATCAATCGCGGAAAGGCGGTGTTTTCCGCCATAGGTGGACCAGCCATCTCGCAGAGCTGCACCATAGTATTGGGGAAATCATGAGCGTTAGCGAAATCTTTGAGGTCGAAATCAGTGACGTCTACCACTACCGCCTGAGCTATGGTGGTCAGTCGCCCTATTTCCATGGACTGAAGTGTGGGCGACTGATTGCAAGCCAGTGTTCGGGATGCGGGTTCAGATGGCTGCCGTTGCGGCCCATCTGCTCCAAGTGCTACGCGGATACAGAGCAGGTGGCCTTGAGTGGAGAGGGAGTAATCCTGACGACCATCATGTTGCCGACAGTACCTGAACACCTGAAGCATCTGGGAGAGCACGTAGCAACGGCGCTCATCCAACCCGATGGCGCAGATACTTGCATCAAGGCTTTTGTCGTCAGTCATGACAAGAATTTCGGCAAAGGCAGCCGCGTGGAGGCGAAGTTCCTCCCAGAAATCAAAACGATTGGCGACTTTTATTTCTCGCCAACATAAGTTCAGGTTTACTGTCGCTGAATGAAAGCTGCCAAGGCAGTTCGGTCCGCCACTCATGAACCGAACTGCATGTTCTTCTCCAGCACGGTGCGATCATGACACGGGATCCAGCCGGGGCCAAACGAGAAGTTTGTTGGTGGAGCGGAAAGTGGCGGCTTGAGCTGGAGAAAATTGACACCTGATCAACGCCTGTGCTGGTGCGCTCAAAATCGGCGACCTGAGCAGTATCAATTTTGAACCTGAAGATGTGTCACGGCGGTGGGCCTCACACTCCCTTGTCGCCCAGTACAGAACGATTTGCCAGATATTCATGTCTGATTGTTCCGGATTTCCGTCCGAGATTGCACAAAATCGAGAACCTAGATCGTTGGTGTGGTTCCGCGGAATGCTGAAATGACCTGGTAAACGATAACCCCGTTATGGTGCCGAAGAAAGGAAAGATCGTGAGCCTTGATTTACGTTTCTGGGCCATATTCATGTTCCTGCAGGCCCTATTTTCACAGGCCTCAACGACAGCGTTCAAGGTCAGCCTGAGCTATCAGGCCATTGCTTTCAATTTCGATACAACAATGATCGGTTTGGCCGCGGCCGCAGTCGGCATCCCGCCGATATTTGCGGCTGTTCATGCCGGAGTGTGGGCCGACCGTGTCGGCGGCTATTGGGTGGCTCTTGCCGGTAACGCACTCGTCGTTGCTTCCGCCCTGTTACCTCTACTGATCTACACCCCTTCGTTCCTGTTTGTTGCTGCGGCGGTGCACGGATTGGGGATCATTTTGTCGATGGTCGGGCAGCAATCAGTCATTGGCTCTATTGCCGGACGTGCGGCTTCCGAAAAGGCGTTCGCTACGATGTTTACGGCAAACGCCTTGGGTCAGATGACCGGGCCGCTACTTGCTACAGGCGCCTCGGCGGTCTGGCCGCTGCAGAGCACGGGATACGCGGGATTTGTTGCTGCGCTCTGCATAGCAATCTTGGCTCTGGTTGCATCAGTATTCTGCCATAGACCGTGGGAAGCGCACGCGATAGGCCATAAGAGTTCAGGTGCGCGTCAAGGATTTACTGCCATTTCCAGCACGCCCGGCGCCTGGCGTGTGCTCTTTCTCAATGCGATTGTCCTGGGTTCTGTTGATGTACTTACCGTTTTCCTTCCGATATGGGGCCAAGAGCGTGGCATTTCTCCAGCAATCATAGGTTTGCTCCTTGCTGTACGAGCAGCGGCAAGCATCGTGGTCCGGTTCTACATGGCGAGAATAGTCGCGATCTTTGGGCGCAAGACTCTCCTCATGGGATGCACAGCGACCATTGCGTTGGCCGCAGCTATTCTGCCCTTTGCCAATATAGTTGTCGCTTCGGCATTCCTTGTGCTGCTCGGACTGGCGTACGGGATGTCAGCACCAATATCGCTTGCCTGGTTCTCCGTGAGCATACCTGCAAGCGTCCGGGGCTCGGCGATGGGAATCCGTCTGACGGTCAACAAGTTGACGCAGGGCGCCCTCCCTTTGGCGATAGGTGCGGTGAGTGCTGGTACCACAGGCGTCTTTGCGATGATTGCGATCTTGACCGCCAGTTCAACTCTGCTCGTTTCGACGGTGAAGTTCTCTAGTGATTGAAACGGTGATGTGCTGAAACTGATGAGATAGAGGTCAAGTGTCGATCAGATCGAGACGCAATATTGACTCCATATCAATGAATGAATACTCATACAATTAGTTCACATTACGGGAGGTCAGATTGCCCCAAGTAGCTTCGCAATATGCAGATATACCTGGATACAATGCTGCCATGGACTGGCTCAGGAGTGGGCCCAAGCAGCTATTGATCGGCGGAAAGTTCGTTGATGCGCAATCCGGGAAGACACTCCAGTCCTTCAACCCTGCAACGGAAGAGTTGCTCGGCGAGGTTGCCGAGGGTGATGCAGCAGACGTTGACATTGCCGTGGCTTCAGCACGCAAGACTTTCGAGTCTGACGCCTGGAGGAACATGTCGCCGCACGCGCGGGGGCATCTGCTTTCTCGCATTGCTGATCTGATTGACAAACATGCGGATGAATTGGCAGTCCTTGAAACCCTCGATGTTGGTGCGCCGCTTTCGTTGACGCGGTCTTGGGCGCGCTTTGCCGCGCAAACGTTCCGCTATTATGCGGGCTGGCCGACCAAGATTAGCGGTGTGGTTGTTCCGTCAGAGCCGAGCCGTCTTATCTATACAGCCAGAGAGCCCCTTGGTGTCTGCGGATTGATCAATCCCTGGAACGCGCCGCTCAGCCAGGCCGCGACCAAGATCGCTCCTACGCTCGCATGCGGAAATACGGGTGTTCTCAAGCCTGCCGAGCTTACGTCCTACACGACCCTTCGGGTGGGTGAGCTCTTGTTGGAGGCTGGTCTTCCGGCGGGTGCTTTGAACATCGTCACAGGATATGGTGCAACTGTAGGCGCCGCGATCTCTGCTCACCCAGGCATAGAAAAGGTCTCCTTTACCGGTTCAACTGTCACTGGCAAGCAGATCCTTTCTGCATCTGTTGGAAACTTCAAGAAGATAACGCTCGAACTGGGTGGCAAGTCGCCGAGCATCTTGTTTCCGGATGCCGATATCGACAAGGCTATCACCGCAGCGGTAAGTTCCTTCACTCGGAACTCGGGCCAGATCTGTTCGGCTGGAACGCGTCTTTTCGTTCATCAGTCGCTGCATGACGAAGTTGCCGAAAAGATCGTCGCAATCGCATCCCGTCTTAAGGTAGGGCTGCCGCTGGAGAAAGATGTGGACCTCGGGCCGCTTATTTCTTCCAAGCAGAAGGACCGCGTCGTTTCCTACATTGAAGCCGGCCTTGAGCAGGGTGCGACCCCCAGCCTGCTGGGATCACACAAGAGCGATACAGGGTATTTTGTAGAGCCCACTGTTTTCAGCAGCGTGAAGAACTCCATGAAGATCGCGCAGGAAGAGATCTTTGGCCCGGTCCTGTCGATCATTCCCTTCAAGGATGAGGACGACGCGGTCTTCCAGGCCAACGATACCGAGTATGGCCTTGCCGCAGCGGTATGGACCAAGGACATTTCAAAGGCTCATAAAGTTGCGCAGCGTCTGGAGTCTGGCCGCGTCTGGATCAATACCTATGGTGAGCTCGACCAGGTCATGTCATCCGGCGGCTACAAGCAGTCCGGCGTTGGCAGGGAGTTTGGACCTGAATCCATTGATGCATTCACGCAGACGAAGTCAATTGTCGTTCGCCTCTGAAAGCTCTGAGTGATTTTGGCCTTCATCCGCTCAACTGGTCGTGTTGGGCGGATGAGTATTCAGCTGTAGGTAGGTAGAGCCAAGCTTGCAATTGAGCCTTGGCGTGATCGTCGCGTGTTTGCGTGATGAAGAGGCGTTTGTTGGCCTGCATCGCCCTTGCCTCGCTGGGGCCCGTAATCGCATTCTTAGTTGTCGCATCCAAGGAGTCTGTTTGTGGCCACCCACGATGATATTTCGGTCAGTGAAAAGCTCTCCAATGGGGAAGGTCTGACCCGCATATTGGCAGACTATGCTGTCCACGCTGAGTTTACGGACTTGCCGGACGAGGTGCGCAGGCAGTCAATACGCGGCTTCATGAACTGGATGGGGTGCGCCCTGGGCGGAAGCCGCGAAGGGGCGGTACAGATTGCCAAAGAGGTGGCGCTGGAAACTGGGGCGAAGCCCGTGGCATCCATCATCGGTCACGCTGAGCGAACTGATGTCGCCAGTGCGGCCTTTATCAATAGTATGAGTTCAAGTATTCTTGCGTTCGATGATGCTCATTTGCCGTCACTCGCTCATCCTACAGGTCCGGTTTCGGCAGCATTGCTTGCCTTGAGCGAGGCGCGTTGCGTTTCGGGCGAAGACTTTATCACTGCATATTCGCTCGGGGTAGAAATCATATGCAGACTGAGCAACGCCTTGATCCATGAGCCGCTGACCCTCAACGGTTCGTTCTATATCAACGGTTTGACCGCTCCGATCGGAGTTGCTGCGGCCGTAGGCAGAATACTGAAGCTGGATGCGCGGAGAATGCGATGGGCGCTCGGATTGGCTGCCTCGCAGGGCTCAGGCTTTCGTGCGGTTCACGGGACCATGAATTCTCATTTCCGTCCGGCCCATGCGACGCGCGCGGGGGTAAATGCCGCGCTTCTCGCCGCAAAGGGCTTCGATTCATCCGATGACTCTCTGGAGGCGGACAAGGGCTTTTTCGAAGTTTATTCACCGGGCTCAGAGCCCGCTATCGCCGCGGGCGAACTCGGCGCTTGTTTTGAGGGCCTGAATGTCACTTTCAAGCCGTACCCCTGCGGATTGGTGACGCACTCAATCATCGACGCATGCTTTGATATCAGGAAGAAGCTGCCATCATACGAATCCATCTCGAAGATCTGTGTGCGCGCCAACCCGATTGCGTTCAAGCTCAACGGGAAGCGCAAACCAACAACCGAGTTGGAATGCCACATAAGCCTCTATCATTGGGTCGCAGTGACGCTATTAAGGGGGCGTGCCGGCCTGACTGAGACAAGACAGACCTGCTTCAATGACCCCCAGGTTGTAACTCTGCGAGATCGTGTAGAGGGCATTTCAGACCCGCTAATGCGCCAGCAAGAGGCTGTCGTAGAGATCACCTGTCACGACGGAACGGTTCTTCACTGCCGCGTGGTCGAACCGCGCGGCAGTCTGGGCCGGCCCATGACAGATTCCGAGCTTGATGCAAAGTTCTTTGATCAGGCAGGGCTCGTGATTTCCCAAGAGACGGCGGAAGCGCTCTGGCGTGCGTGCAGTCGCTTGGCTTGCCTCCAGGATGTGGGACGCGAGGTGATGGCCGTTCTGCCGGGCAGCCTTGGGCACTGACAATTCTCGCGACTTACGTGCCTCACCGATCCCCCGAGTTGGGTCGTCCAAGGTCTGGATGACCCTGAAGCCGCCGAAGAACCGCGAGGGGGCTTAAAGGCTCGCAGAGATTCCAACTGCATAATGAAGTGGATCGCAATGTGAAGATAGGCATATTGGGGGAAGTTTTCCCTGGGGAGAACCGTGTGGCGTTAACGCCAGACAGCGCACGTCAACTCGGGAAACTAGGGCACACCTGTTCCGTAGTGAGCGGCGCAGGTTTGAAAGCGGGGATTTCGGACGCGGCATATGCTGAAGCTGGCGTAACCGTGTACCCCGACGCACAGTCACTCTGTGCGGAAGTCGATGTGATCGCCAAGGTGCGTCCGCCGACCTCCGACGAAGTGAAGCTGTTCCGCAATGGACAGACGCTGATTTCGTTCATCTACCCGGCACAGAACAGCGAGCTGCTGGAAGAGCTGAAGGCACGCGGCGTCACCACCATCGCCATGGACATGGTGCCGCGCATCTCGCGCGCCCAGAAGATGGACGCTCTCTCGTCGATGGCCAACATCGCCGGCTATCGCGCGG
>Ga0180221_1001146_pt1 | contig 18895 bp, 16 predicted proteins | sample eDN5th37CKraftMG_FD_151339 | JGI IMG/M metagenome (GOLD analysis project Ga0180221, IMG submission 151339) | Enriched Miracle-Growth compost microbial communities from Emeryville, California, USA - eDNA 5th pass 37_C Kraft MG (version 2) (version 2) ...
CTGTCGTCGAGGATCTGCTGCAGCGTCTTGCCCGCCGCCACCAGCTTGGGGTCGGCGCGGGCGTCGTCGCGGTGGCCCAGGTACAGGCGCTTCAGCTCGTCCTGGGCCAGTTGCAGTTGGCGCCGCAGCGAGGCCTGCTCCAGCAGCAGCATGGCGGCGCTGGCGCGCAGATCGGCCTTGTCGAACCAGGCGCGGCGCTCGCTGGCGGGCAGGGCCAGCCAGTCCTCGACCTTGCTCTGGGGAATGTCCAGGCGCTGGCGCAGCACCTCGAACATCGCCTGGTAGCGGTCGCGGAAGGAGTCGAAGCGGTAGCCCAGGCGCAGCGCGCGCTTGGGCTCGTCGAGCACGCTGGCGTCGGCCAGGCCGCGGTTCTCCAGAATCTGCACCACGCCGTTGGGGGTGATGCTGTCGAGGTCCTGCAGGCGCGGGTCGGGGATGCCGCTGCGCAGCAGCTTGAGGGTTTCCACCGCGCAGTTGTTGGAGATGAAGTAGTAGTTGCCGTCGTAGCCCCAGTGCACCTGCATGGCCCGCTCCACCAGCTCGTCGATCTGCTGGCGATTGAGCTTGAGCGGGATCGAGGCCAGGCTGCGCAGCTCGATCTTGGTGTATTCCTCGATCACCTGGGACAGCGGCAGGACGAACAGCCGCGACGGGTAGGAACCGGTCAGGCCGTCCCAGCTGGACAGCTGCAGATCGCCAACGAAGGCGCGGTAGGACAGCACCAGGTGCTGGTCCAGGTCCAGCCGGCAGTCCGGGCCGCGCGGCCGGCCCGGGGCGCAGACCACCAGGCGCAGCATGGCGTGGCCCCAGCGGCTCATCCACTGGTCGTTGGCCTCGGCCAGCAGGTAGTCGACCTCGTAGACGCGCTCCGGGTCCAGCCTGCCCAGCGGCTGGCGGCCGAAGTCGCGGCCGGCGTTGAGGTAGGCGAAGGATTGTTCGCAGGCCTGGCGCTGCGGGCGCTCGCCGAAGCGCTCGGCGTAGTAGCGGTACAGCGCCGGGCGGCGGCAGGCGTAGCTGGGGTCGAGGACGAAGTACTCCATGTTCACCGCGACGAACTCGCGCGGGTTGCTCAGCTCGTAGCGGTCCGGGCTGCGCAGGACGAAGCGGTTGTCGTGCTCGCGCTGGCCACGCTTGCCGGCCAGTTGCGGCCAGCCGGCGAGGTCGAGCAGGCGCGGGTCGTCGGAGAGGGTGAAGCGGCGGTTGGCCTGGCCGCGGCACTCGGCGCCCTCGCCGATGCGCCCGATGCTGCCCTGCTGGCGCGTGCAGCGCTGGATCAGCCGGGCCTCGGCGGGCAGCCAGAGGCGGCCGCGGTCGTACAGGTGGGTCAGCTCGTGGACCACCGTGGCCTGCAGTTCGCGGCGCAGGGTGCCGTGGCTGCGGCCGGTCTTGAGGGTGGCGGCGCTGCCGTCGGCGAGGGCGGCCAGGTACTTGCGGTTCAGCGCGATGGCGCCGGGGCGCAGGGCCTGGCCCATGCCGTTGCCCGGCAGGTCGTCGCGCCACTGAACCTCGACGCGGCGGTCCAGGGCCTGGACGAAGAGTGGCGGCAGCGCCTGGCGGACGTCATCCAGCAGCTGCTGGCTGGCCTGGCGCTGCGCCGGGGCGAGGCCGTCGGGCAGCAGCTCCAGGCGCAGATCGGCCCGGGCGCCGAAGGCGGCGAGCAGGCCCAGTGCCGCCAGAGCGCGGCCGCCGCGGGGGATCACAGAGCGAGGATGGCTTCGGCCAGCTGCTGGTCGGAGGCCTCGCGCGCGTCCGGCACCTTCTCGCGGACCACCTTCAGCGCCGCTTCCAGCTGCGCGCCGCGGATGGCGCCTTCGCTGGCGACGAAGCTGGCGGCGTCGTCGCGGGCCTCGCGGACGATCTTCATGTCGCGGATCGAGGTGGTGGTGTCGGAGGTGAAGTCCACGCTGCGGCCGATGGCGTTGGTGGTGATGTTGAACAGGCGGATGACCGACTGGGCCTGGGCGCTGGAGGCGCAGGCGGCCAGCAGCAGGCCGAGGATCAGGGGGCTCTTGGGGATCGAGCTGAGGCGCATGGGAGTCTCCGAAACGGCAGCGGGCGCTGCTCACGACTGACTATTGGGCAAGAATGGCTTCGGCCAGTTCCCGATCGTTCGCCGCGAGCTCCGGGTGCTGTTTGCGCAGCCAGCGCAACGCCTGTTCCAGGCGCGCTCCGCGCACCCGGCCGTCGGTGGCGATGTAGCTGGCGGCATCATCGCGGGCGGCACCGAGCAGTTTGTTCTCGAAAGGCGTACTGGTGACTTTGCTGGTCACGTAGCTGCTGCCGGCGACGAACATGGTGGTCTGTTCGAAGGCCAGCGCGGGGGTGGCCAGGCAGAGGCCGGTGAGCAGGAATAGGAGGCTGCGCATGGGCTATGGCGATCGGAAAAGCACAGCCGACAAGGCTAACGGAATGTGCCGGCAAGAGCCAGCCTTGCAGGCCCGGTAGACGCTCTGAAAAGGCGCCTCCGGGCCGAGGGGGAAGTTAGATGACCAGGATCGCCTGGGCCAGCTGCAGGTCGTTGGCGGCCAGGCTCGGCAGCTTGCCGCGGATGTGCCGCAGCGCCGCTTCCAGGTGCGCGCCGCGCACCTGCCCGGCGGTGGCGACGAAGGTGGCGGCGTCGTCGCGGGCGTCCAGGACGATCTTGTCGTCGCGGAAGGAGTTGGTGATGTCGGTGGTACCGTCGGAGGTGGCCTTGGTGGCGCCGACCAGCGCATCGGTGGTGACGATGAAGCTGGTGGCGAAGGCGCCGCTGGCGCAGGTAAGCAGGGCGGCGGCGGTAAGCAGGCGCAGACGATTCATGGATGGACACTCCCAGTCGAGATGAAACCGCGCGGCCAAAGCTGCCGCGCGCTACCGATGCAGACTAGCGGAGCCCGCCCGCCGCGGCCAGCCGCTCAGCGCCAGAAAGGTTTCGAAAGTTCCCGCTCGCGCTGGCAACGGTCGATGCCGGCGTCGGCCAACTCGCGTTCGCCGAGCTGGGCGAGCTGGTGGCGGGTGCGGGCGTTTTGCAGGTACATGGCGATCCGACCAGCGATCTTCCGCCACAGGCTTCGGGCGTCCAGGCGCGAACCGGCAGACGAACGGAAAGGAGCGAGAACCCGGTTCATGTGGTTGTCCTTCTGGTGACGGAAGGACAGGATGCACGCCCCGGGCGTGGCCCTCACAGACACAAGCGCCGACGATCATTCCGGCACAGTCGAGGTCCCCAGGGGCACTGTTATGCCGTTCCGGCGCCTTACTGTGCAGGCGAATATTACCTAGCGCTCAGGCAGGAGTTCGACGCTGATCAACGCCAATTCGCCGGCTCCATTGCTGAAGGTACGGATTTCCGCGCTCGAGCTGGCCGTTGCCACGTCGAAAATACCCTCCAGCGTCCTGGGTTCGCCTTCGGTACCCATCAGCGGGCCCTGGGCCAGGATGATCACCTGGGTCGTCGCATTGCTGACGACATCCCAGTTACCCACCGGCTGTGATGGACTGCCGCTGGCGCTGTAGGTGATGCGGTAGCGCAGCTTACCCTGGGGGATGTGGGTGTATGGACCGTAACTCAGGTAGCCCGAGATGCCGGGCTGGGCCACCAGGCGGCCATCGCGCAACTGGCCGATGAGCGTAGGCAGGTGTTCGGCCGGCCAGAAGCCCCAGTGCTTGGGCACGAAGCCGGCATCCCGGCAGCCTTCGCATTGGCCCATGCCCGGGAGCAGCAGCTTGATGCCATCGAGCTCCCCCATCGCGTCGTCCGCACCGTGTGACTGCAGGGCCTGGTCCCAGAGAGCAAGATCATTGAAGACATAGAGGGCCTTGGGATCGTAGGTGCCTGCCTGCACCTGGGCTGCCAGGGCGGCCTGGGTTCTTGCTTGAGCCTCGGTGTCAACCCTGGCGAAGTTGGCGGCATTGATCGACATGCCGTGGTGCAGAGCGAAGTTCGAAAGGGGGATGAAGTCCGGCGGAACGTTGGTTGGCGCAATGTAGAGCACCTTGTCGTAGCGGGAACCGAGTTCGGTCCACAACCTGGAGGTCAGGGGATTGTTCCAGTGCCCTTGGAAGTGATTGCGCGTACCGGCAAGCACGTTGGACAGATCGTAGATCTGCGCGATCAGGGCAATGGCGAGCAGGCCCAAGGCGATCTGCGGCCGGGTACGAGTGCAGACGATGGCGATGGTTGTCACGCAGAGCAGATAGAACACCGGCCAGAACATCCGACCCGGCGAACGGAATATCTGGTACAGACGCACCGCCCAGTCCGGTATCTCGAACTGGATCAGGGTATGGTGGCCGATGCTCACTGTATTGGTCAGCGATACCAACAGCAGGAGAACGCTCATCACGATCAGGGGCCAGATGAGCGTGTGGCTCCATTGTCCGCGGCGGCCAATTGCCAGGAGACAGGCAATGGCCAGCAGTCCCAGCATACCCACGCCCATGTAAGCGAAACCGTCGCCCTCGATGAAGGGGAGCTGTAGTCCGGGCAGCAGCCGCGACCAGGCCCCTCGAGAATCGATCAGCGACAACAGGTTCATTCGTCCGTAGGAGCCCGTCGCTGCCGGCGACGAGCCCAGCATGAAGTAGCCCAGGAGCCACATTATCGTCAGGACCAGGGCGCAGCCGGTCAGCCCGCGCACCACGCAGCGGGCAAGGCTCGCTTCGCGCCGCAGCAGGCGTTGCAGCAGATCGGCGCCCCAGATCGCGCCGAGCATGACCAGCAGGTAGGCGTGGGTCAGGGTGGCGACCGCCAGCAGCACCAACCAGAAGCGCACTCGGTAGGCCTTGTCGAAATAGAGGTACAGCCCGGCCATGAGCAGCCACTGGCCACCCAGTGCGAGGTGGATCGAGAAGCGCATCAGGTAGGGAGGCAGCAGCAACAGCAGGCCGGTGCCCAGGCACAGCTGGCGCCGGTCTTCAACGAAACGCGATAGCGTCAGGTAGCCGAATACCCCCTGCAGCACCATGCAGGTCAGCACCCACAGGCCGAAGTACTGGAAGCTGTCGGGCAGCAGCGGGCCGATCAGTTTGAATGGCAGGGCGAACAGTGGCAGCGAGTCGGAGAAGACGATGGAGCTTCCCTGTTCCATGCCATAGCGTGGATTGGCGCCCAGAGGGAATTGCAGCAAGGGGGTTTCACGGAAGAACTCCCACCCCAGCAGATTGGTCGGCGGGTCGAAGAAGCCACGCATCAGCCAGCCGGTGTTCGATGGCAACAGAATGGACTGGCCCCCGAGGGCCAGGAACAGCAGGCAGGCCAGCAGTACGGGGATCCACAGCGAATGACGCGAATCGGTTGAGGTGCGCATCGCGAGGTTGGTTCCGGCGGTTTTCAATGTCCGTTCCATGGCTAGTGTCTGAACCCCCAGAGTCGGCTGGCCAGGAAGGTGATGCCCGGTACCACGGCGGCCGACGCGATGGCGGACAGACGCGGCGAAAGCCAGCCGGCGGCCAGCAGCGCAGCCAGCAAGCCGCTGTTGACCAGGAAGGCGCTCAGGGAAATCAGGAAGAAGCGGCGCATCGCCCTGCTTGGCGAGCCCGGCGCAGAAAAGGTCCAGATGTAGTTGCCGGAGAACGACAGGCCAAAGGCACAAAGGAAGGCGACCAGGTTGGCGAGCAGCACCGGCCATGTCGTATGGGACAGCAGCAGCCAGACGATGCCGATGTGCAGTGCGGTGGCGCCTACGCCGACGACACCGAAGCGGGCGGCGAGCAGCACCTCCTTCAGCAGGCGGCTGCGAAGCAGGCGGCGCATGGACAGGCTCTCATCGTGGGTCATGGGCGCCGAGCCAGGCAAAATGCTGTCAGACCGGCGACACGATTGAAGCGCAGTACCGGCAACTCCACCATGGATAGTGCCTGCAGGGCTGCATTGACCACCCCGTTGTGTCGTTTGAGCTGCGATCTGGGCTGGCGCACGGCATCACCCCTGAGTCGCTCGAACAGGCGCAGGGTGGCGGCTATCGGGAATACGCCGCCAAAGTAGTAGGCGCCTTTCAGCACCTCGAGCCCGGCCTGCTCTGCGACCCGTTCGATATCGGTGAGCCGGTAGCGACGCTTGTGCTCGAGGAATACATCGTGATCGCTCCAGAGGAACTGGAAGGCCGGTACGGAAATCAGGAAGTGCGCACCGTGGGGCACCTTCTCGACGTAGTGGCGAAGCAGGCCGACATCGTCGTCGACATGCTCCAGGACATCCATCAGCAGCACCAGGTCGGAGTCCAGGCGGTCCACTGAGCGACGGAAGCGGATCGGCTTCCCGGACTCGCTGGCATCGGAGTCCGCCGAGTAGCTGATGTCCACGCACCAGGCCTCGCCGGCGCTGCCTTCGGCCAGCAGGGCGCGGGAGAAGAAGCCGGAGCCGGCGCCCACGTCTAGGATGCTCGAGGGGCGCATGTCGCCGAGGAACTGCTGCACGGCGGCCCGCTTGGATCGGTAATACCAGTGGTCGGCGATATGCTCGCCCAGGATGTCGGTTTCCTTGAGGTCCATGCTCAGTCCTCTGCTTCGTAGATGCGCCGGACGAGATACACGGGCCTGCGCTTGGATTCCAGGTAGGTGCGGCCGAGATACTCGCCCAGCACCCCGATGCCGATGAGTTGCAGGCCGCCGAGGAAGGTCACGGCGACCATCAGCGAGGCGTAGCCAGGCACGTCGATGCCGAAGAGCACCACCTTGAGGACGATCAGTATGGCGAACAGGAAGGCGCTCAAGGACACGGCGATGCCGAGGTAGGTCCAGATCTTCAGGGGATCGGTGCTGAAACTGGTGATGCCTTCGAGGGCGAAGTTCCACAGGCGCCAGCCATTGAACTTGCTGGTTCCGGCCACTCTTTCCGGGCGGCTGTAGTCGATATGGGTGGTACGGAACCCGACCCAGGCGAACAGGCCCTTCATGAAACGCCGGGACTCGGGCAGGTCATTCAGCGCATCCACGACCTGGCGGTCCATCAGGCGGAAGTCGCCGACGTTCTCGGGAATCGCCGGATCGGCGATCTTGTTGTGGATGCGATAGAACCAGTTGGCCGACGCCCGTTTGGCCCAGGAGTCGGAGGCGCGATCGATGCGATGCCCGAGCACCACGTCATAGCCTTCCCGCCAGCGTTCGATCATGGTCGGGATCAGTTCGGGCGGATCCTGGAGATCGACGTCGATCGGCACCACCACCTGGCCCGTGGCACAACGCAGACCGGCACTCAGGGCCGCTTCCTTGCCGAAATTGCGGCTCAGGTCGACGATCCTGATCCGTGCGATGCGTCGTTGCAGCAGCAGGAGTACATCGAGCGTATCGTCCTCACTGCCGTCGTTGACGAAGACGTACTCCACTCGCACGGCATCAGGATCGGCGAACACCTGCTCGACGCGCTCGACGAACAGCGCAACGGTCTCCGCCTCGTTGTAGACAGGCACCACCAGCGACAATGCCAGCGGCGTGTCGAGCTGCGGGCGGTGGATGAGGCTCTGCCGGGGCGTGGCGTGGAGTTCACTGGTCATGTCGTTTCGTCCGTGGCTCGTGTCGCTCTTGTTATCCGGGACATGGCAGGCGCTACCTCAATCGGCCGCACGCTGGGCGGTTTGTGGCGCGGGCGGGCCCGAAGAAATCTCCAGGTCGGAGAGTTGCAGGTCTGCGCCATTGCTCAGCAGGCGCAATTCGACTTTCTGCAGCGGGGCTTTCAAGGCCACCATTCCGGCGACCGGCCGGAGTTCGCCGTGGGTGCCAGCCAGCGGGCCGCTGGAGAGGGCGACGAAGTGCCCGCCAGCGTCTTGCCCGACGATATCCCAGGTACCGACGGTCGTGGCTTCGTCAGCTTCGCTCAAGTAGTTGATCCGGTACGAATAGACGCCTTCGCTCAGGGCGATGTAGGGACCATAGCTGAGATAGCCCGCCTCGCCCGGCTGGCGCGGGACCAGGCGCCCGTTGCGCAGTTGGCCGATCAGGCTGGGCAGTTGTTCGGCCTTCCAGCGTATCCGGAGGTCCGAATTCCGCCTGTCCAGCGGTGCCGCCACGGTAGCCCAGCTTTGCGAGGGCCGGGTGTTCATGCAGATGAGATGCTGGCTGTCGAGCATGCAGCGCCCGGCATCGAGCGCAGTACGGAACAGCGGCGGCAGATCCAGCGGGTTATGCAGGTGCCCCAGCTTCACGTACAGATGGCCGGGCAGTGCGGGCCCGTCGACCAGCCTGTTCTTTTTCGTGCAATCCGTCGCGGCGCGGGCGGTATAGCCGGTATTGATCCGAAGGCCCAGTTGCGCCGCCAGGTACTGATAGCGCACGTAGTCGTCGTCCGTGGTGGGCGGAAGGCTGCAGCCATAGGCTGGATAGACGTCGATTTCCTCGAAGCCGGCCAGCGCCGAGCGCCAGGGCGCGATGTCGACGGTGGTGGGGAGGCGTGTCTGGAACAGGACGCGGTCACGCAACGGGCGGGTGTCGTACCACTGCAGTGCCAGCGCCCCGGACATCAGCAGCAACAGCGCGAGGCTGCGACGGCGCAGCAATACGGCCAGGACGAAGAACAGGATGCTGTAGCCCACCAACCAGAAGAAACGGCCGCTCACCCGGAAGATGCCGGCCAGCGCTTCGGCGAACCGGGGCAGGTGGATATCCAGCAACTCATGCTGGCCAACGAACACTTTGTTGCTGGCCGCATAGAGAGTCAGCGCCAGCAGGGCCAACAACAGGTAGCGATGGCGCGCCGCGGAACGGAGGAACGCACGGGGTTCCAACAGCGCGCTGGTGGCCAGCAACAGCAGGACGCCAGCGCCCAGGTAGTTGAAGCCTTCATCCTGACCCGGTGTCGCGTAGTGGCTGGAACACAGCAGGCCACCGCAGAAAGGCGAGAGCAGGTTCAGTGAATAGATGCCGAAGCCGCCGGCGGCGGCGCCCTTGCCGATGAGATAGCCGCCCGCCAGGAGGATGGCGAACAGCACCACGAGCGAGCCTGCGAGCCAGAGGCAGACGCGTTTCAGGTCCAGGCTTCCAGCCCGCCACTGGCTCACCAGATAGACGAGCAGGAGCGGATAGCTCATGGCGAACAGGTAGGGGTGTACCAGCAGGGCGCTGGCGGTGATTGCGATGAATGCCGTGCAGGTTCGGCGAACGGACCATGTTCCCGAATGGCCTCTCAGATAGGTGCCCAGTGTCAGCAGGAGCAGCCCCTGGGTCATGAGCGCCGTGTGCCCCAGGCGGTGCGTCAGGGCAGGCCAGATCAGGGCGAAACCCGCCGCGAGCAGGGCGCCTGGCAGATGCCGGATACCCAGTGAGCGAATCACGAAAACCGCGGCGGCTGCCTGCAGCAGGTAGCAGATGGCGTGCCACAGGCCGAAATAGTGGAAGCCCGCGGGCAACACCCCGGCGAACAGCTTGAGCGGCAAGGCCAGCAGCGGGATGCTGTCGGTGAAGGCAATGCTGATGCCGTCGGGATAGTTGAGGCGATCCGTCTTCAGCAGCGGGAAATGCCAGTGGTCCTGTTCGAAGAACAGCCACCCCGACACGTGAGAGGCCGCATCGCCGCCCTCGAAGAACCTGCCATGCCCGGCCAGGAAGGTACCCGGATACAGATACAGCACCAGGGCCACGGCCATGAGCAGCGGCAAAGCGTAGGCGATGCTGCGACGCGCGGGGCTCCACAGCCATTCCAGACCGAAGTGCCGGTTGCTCGACAATGCAGGGCTTCTCATCCTTCACATTCCCTGTCGGTGGCGAGGCGCTTGCATCACGGCTTGCGCGCCACTATCACCTGGCTCTTGGCGACCATCTGGTCCAGCGCCTCCTTGATGGCGGCACCGCGAGGCGAATCGAGCAGGACGTCCCAGGTCCTGGTCCAGTTGTGCAGCAGCGGATGGTCGGGATTCTCGAACCCGACGCCGGCCTCCCAGAAGAACAGCATCCACAAAGACCAGTAGAAACCATATTGGCCGTGGCTGACGACTTCCAGGCCCGCTTCCGTCACCCAGTCCCTGAACTGCTGCTCGCCGATCACCCGCACGTGGTTGGGTTTGCGGAAATAATCGGCGGCGGCGAAGCCCCGCTGGAGCTCCTCCGAGGAGGGATGAGGGGCGGAAAGCAGGTAGAGGGCGCCGGGTTGCCCCACGCGGACCAACTCGGCGAGGAAGGCCCGGGGGTCGTCCACATGCTCGATGACCTCGGTGCTGACCACACGACTGATGGAGGCGTCCGGAATCGGTAGCGGAGCACTGTCGGTCACCAGGCACTCGACGCTGCGGGCCGCGCTTCCTTCCAGGCGTTGGCGGGTGGCCTCGATCTTCTCGGCGTCGATGTCGGCCACGATGATGCGCGCGCCACGCATGGCGCAGAAGTGCACATTGCCGCCGTTGCCGCAGCCGACATCCAGCACGGTGTCCTCGGGGCCCACGGGAAAACCGCGGTAGAGCTCGCCGTTCTGCTGGTCGAACCAGCCGCTCAGGGCTGCATCCTTGAGGCCCAGCATGTATGGATCCACACGTGGCTCGGCGGCGCTGCCCGTGCTTTCCTTCGCCGCTGGAGCGGCAGGAGTGGTCAGGAAATTCTTCAGCCGGTTCAGCATGGCCAGTTCTCCAGAAGCGTTCCGAGCGGGGAAATGCGGGATTTGTCTGCGCAGCCGGGAAACTCGACGGGGACGCGACGACGGCTAGGCTGCCTCATTGCGGATGTCTCCTGCGGTAGGCGGCGCCTCGGTCGAGAAACGCCGGGCAATGGCGGTGCCGCGTGCTCTGAGCGGCAACTCGACATAGCGGTAGTTCGCTTCGCTGCAAAGGACGATGGTGCAGATGGCCAGGACCAGGAACAGCAGGGTATGGGTGCCGTCCAGGGCGCTGTCGCCATACAGGCGGAAGGCAATTTCCCGGGTCAGGAAGAATGCCGGGATATGGATGAGATAGATGCCATAGGAGCGGCTGCCCAGCCAGAGGCCAAGGCGTTGCAGGGGCGCGGGAAGGGCCAGGTAGCCGCGATCGTAGGAAGCGGGCCGCGCTGAACAGGGCGATCACCCCGATACGCCAGACGGACCAGAGGTGCTGCTCGGTGGACACCCGCGTCAACCCCAGCACCAGCAGTGCCGCCAGGATCAGCCCCAGGGGGCGCCAGCGCAACAGCCAGGTCGGCTCCAGGCGTACATAGAAGGCCTTGTGGCTGGCCAGGGCCAGGAGCACGCCCCAGGCCAGGGCGTCGGTGCGCAGCACCATCAGCAAGGGCGTGCGCCAGACGAAGAACTGGGCGGCTATCACCCCTACCAGAATCCAGGGCAGGAAGCGGCGCGAGACGAATATCAGCAGCGGCAGCAGGAGATAGAACTGCTCCTCCAGCGACAGGCTCCAGTAGACGAAGCTGACGCCGTACTCGTAGCGGAAGAAGCTGTCGGCGAAACGGAAGTTCGCGTATTGCAGTATCCCCGCGAGTGTTGCGGCGAGGTTGGCGGACAATGTGCCGAAGGCGCCCGATTCGTTCAGGAAGCGGCAGGCCACCAGCATCAGCAGCAGCCAGAGCCAGGCCGAGGGGAGCAGGCGGAAGGCGCGCCTGACCCAGAACTGTACGCTGTTGCGCCAGAACTCGGCGACACCGTTGCAGCCCTGCAGGCGAGGAATCAGGTCGCGGGCGATGACGAAGCCGGAAATGGCGAAGAACAGATCGACGCCCCACCACAGCTCGAAGCGCCGGAAGAAGGCATCGAACAGCGGCGTGGGCCAGTGGAACAGATTGCCATGGGCATGGTGCACGACCACGCTGACCACGGCGAGCGCCCGCAGCAGCTCGATGTCCTGGATACGCCGGCCGGGTGTGTGGCCCTGGCGGTCCGTCATCGGTAACCGATGCATGACACACCCTCCGCCATTGCCGGCTGGCCATGTCCGGGGCAAGCCGATGATCGACATGGCAATGCCATAGTCACAGACTTGCGCATGGCTCATCGCCCGTTATCGCCCTGCGAGCCCGCAGGGCAGCGAGGAAGGCGGACAGCCGGGCCTGCGCCTGCTCCATGCTGCAGAACGCCTGCAGGGCGTCCACTGCGGCCTCGCTCATGTGCGCATAGCGCTGGGGGTCTTCCTTCGCCACCCGATAGCTTTCCTGGTAGGCCGCAAGCAGCGAGTCCCAGTTGGTGATGTAGCGCAGGGTACGGTAGGCCGCCCGCGGGTCATGGGGCCAGGCAGTGAGTTCCTCGGTGCAATCCACCACGAAGGCATTGTCGCTGTCGATGTAATCGAGCATCGCCGTATTGCGCGGGGCTATGGCCGGCTTGCCGCAGGACATGAACTCCATCAGCGGCAGGCACTGCCCCTCGCCGTAGGAGGTATTGACCACGTAGCTGGTGGCCTCCACCAGGCGTTCGTAGTCGGCATCCTCGAGGTAGCCGTGGATCAGCACGAAGCGGCAACGGTAGGGCCTGAGCTTGTAGAGGTGGTGGAGCATGTCCGCCAGCGCATCGTCGATGCAGTGGTGGGTGAGCTTGAGTACCAGAGTGGCGTCTTCACAATCGCGGAAGGCCCAGCAGAAGGCGCCGAGCATGTCGATCCAGTTCTTGCGGCCGTCGTAGGGGTTGAACACCGAGGTGTAGATCACTCCGTCCAGGCGCAGTTTCTGCCTTTCGCGCGAGGCCTCGAAGTCAATGCGTGGCGCATCGCGATGGGGTTCGGGGGCATAGCCGCCCACGTCGTCCACACGGCTGTCGATCACCAGGCCTTCGACCTGCAATTCCAGCTGCTCGGCCACCGGCCTGCGTTGCAGACGGGCCGCCAGGGCGGCGAAGCGGTTCCAGACCGGGGCTGGGATGCTCACCACAGGGAAGTCCGGACCCATGGACTGGCGTACCGAGTCGACGGTGAAGCTGGAATGGGTGATGGCCGCGCCCAGTCGGTCGAACACCAGGCGCCAGTCGTGGCGCGGCTCGCCGTACCAGCTCTCATAAGGGATGACGCTGAACTCCCAGGCGAATACCGGGACGGTCGGGCAACGGTAATGAATGGGGGTGCGGTGCGGTGGCGAGAAGGACAGGAAGATGCACTCCTCGCCGCGGCGCTGGCAGTCGGCGTAGATCCGATCGACGAGGTCGTCCGGATCGCTGATTTCCATCACCTGGCCCAGGCGTTCGAGTAGCGGACGGAATTCCTTCAGCACGAAGTAATAGCTGTATTCGGGCTTGCCGAGGTTCTCTCGGATGTTGCTGCGGTTGGTTTCCGAATGGATGAGGATCAGCATGCCGCGTCTCCCGCGACGGCTTTGTCGGGCCTGCCGGTGCCCAGGAAGGTGCCGAGGAACTCACCCAGTTCGTTCGCGAAACGCTCCTCGCCGGCGAATTCGCGCATCCGCTGGCGTGCCGCCATGGACATCGCCTGATAACACTCCGGTGCCTGCCGGGCAATCCCGTGGCTGTCCAGGTACGCCTGCTTCAGCGCGCCCCAGTCCGGACGGTAGCGTATGGTCCGGTAGCTCAGGCGAGTGTCCTGGGGCCATACGGCATGTTCGCGACAAGCGGGGACGACGAAGGCCAGGTCGCTGTCGACGTAGTCCTCCATCGCGGTGTGCGCCGGGGCTATGGCCGGCTTGCCGCAGGCCAGGAACTCCATCAGCGGAAGACACAGGCCTTCGCAGCGCGAGGCATTGACGTAGTAACTGGTGGCCTCGCGCAGGCGCTGGAATTGTTCGTCGTCGAGGAAGCCGTGCATGACTACGACACGGCAAGCGAAGGGGGCCAACTGCGACAACAGGGTCAGCATGTGAACGTAGTAGCTGGCCAGGTCCTTCTGGGTGATCTTGAGCACCAGGGTCGCGTCGGCAGTGTCGCGGAACGCCCAGCAGAAGGCCGTGACCAGGTTCTCCCAGTTCTTGCGCCCATCCGCAGGGTTGAATACCGAGACGTAGACCACGCCCTCCACCTGGACCTCGACCAGTTGCGAGGTATCCGGCAACTGCGCCTGGGGATGCTCTTCGATCACGGTTGCGGAGGATGCCGCGGGCGGCTCGGCCGGCGCTAGCGGGCTGGGGCGCCGCAGCAGTCGGCTCAGGCCCCGGCGCAGCGCGGCGGGCACGAGGTCGCGCACGGCCTCGCGGTACCACATCAGGAGGTAATGCCGGGTGATCAGCGCGCGCCGTCGCCAGGTGAGTGCCGGCACGGCTTCGATAATGGGCTCGATGGGCTCGTCGGCGACGGCGGGAATGTCATGTATCGGTGCGATGAGTCCGTCGGCCGACAGGCCCAGCAGTCGGGTATCGAGGATGCAGCCACGAATCTGCAGTTTCGTCGGCTCGATGATGGCGTTGGCCGGCGATTGTCCGCCGAGGCTGGCATAGGTTTCCCAGAGCGGTGTCGGCAGGGGAATCACCGGGAAGTCCTCCCCCATCGAGGCGCGGATCGCCCGGGCTGTGTGCGACGACAGGCTGATCGCCCCGCCATGCCGGCTTAGCACGTAGCGCCAGTCCAAGCACGGATCATCGTTCCAGGTTTCGTTGGGGATGCTGTCGTATTCCCAGGCGATGACGCAGAGGATGGGACAGGCGAGGGAAAGCGGAGACTTGTGCGGTGGGCCGAAGAACAGTGCCAGGCAATCACGCCCGGCCGCGCGCAGCCGGCGGGCGGTGGCTTCCAGCTCCTGCAGGCTCTGCGGGCGATGTACTTCGCCAAGCGCCTGCAGAACCGGCAGATAGGCCTTGAGAACGAAGAAATAGCTGTACTCGGGAGTGCCGAGACTGCTGTCGATGGCGCTCTCGCCAATATCCGAAAACAGGATGAAGTCCATACGGTCCTACAACACTGTGCAGGCGCTGCCGGCAGCGCCTTACAGGCCGTTGCCTGTGTATTGTTCTTGTTACCACCCTGGCGGCCGGGGTGGGGCTTTTGTCCAGTCGACGACCGGGTTGTCGGACTGGACAGGTTGCAAGCGCTGGCGGCCGCATTCTAAACACAGCGCAGCCGGCTTCGAAAAGTGCTTAAGTACCATGTATGAAAAATTGAAGCAGAACCGACCGGTCACTCAGCTTTAGGTTGAATTTGTCATTCATTTACTACAGGTTAACGAGATAAGTACAACAGCAGAAGAATCCTAATCGCATCATTTTCGCGACTTCTGCAGGCACCTTTCCAGCTCGTAGCACCTGTCGGATGTTCCCTGGGTGCTCATGACAAGGGGTTCTCTTGAGAAAGCGCCTATTGGTCACCGGCCTCACGGGATTCGTCGGACACCACATCCGAACCTGGCTTGATCAGCACGAGAGCGTGTGGGAACTGCTCGAGGTGCCCGAGCGCCCCGACCTAACCGATCCGGAAGCGGTGCGTGCCGGTTACAGTCAGCGGCCGGATACCGTCATCCATCTCGCCGGGCAGACCTTCGTCCCGGAAGCGTTTCGCGATCCCGCGGGTACGCTGCAGGTCAATCTCCTGGGTACCCTCAACCTGCTGCAGGCACTCAAGGCTCTCGATTTCTCCGGGGACTTCCTCTACGTCAGTTCCGGGGACATCTATGGCCAGGTGGACGAAGCACGCCTTCCCATCCGCGAAGACCTTCTGCCTGCGCCTCGCAACCCCTATGCCGTCAGCAAGCTGGCGGCCGAACACCTCTGCCTGCAGTGGGGCATGACCGAAGGCTGGCGAGTGATGATCGCGCGCCCCTTCAACCACGTGGGCGCCGGGCAGAAGGAAAACTTCGTCATCGCCAGTGCTGCACGACAGATCGCTCTGATCCGCGCAGGCCTGCAGGAGCCTCGGCTGCTGGTTGGCGACATCGACGTCAGCCGCGACTTCCTGGATGTCCGCGATGTGGTGTCGGCCTACTTCGCCTTGCTTGAAGGCGGCCGCCCCGGACAGGTCTACAACGTCTGCTCCGGTGAAGAACGGCGGATTCGCGACCTGATCCAGCAACTGGCCGATCTCGCCCAGGTGGAGATCGAACTGGTGCAGGACCCCGCACGCATGCGCCGTGCGGAACAACGCCGTGTATGCGGCAGTCATTCCAAGCTGCACGAGGCGACCGGCTGGAAGCCGGACATAACGATAAATCAGACCCTGACGGCGATCCTGTCGGACTGGGCATCACGGGTGTAGCGACAATGACAAGAAACGCACTCATCACGGGAGTGACGGGCCAGGACGGTGCCTACCTGGCAAAACTGCTGCTCGAAAAGGGATACCGCGTGCACGGCCTGGTGGCCCGGCGCAGCTCCGATACCCGCTGGCGTTTGCGCGAGCTGGGCATCGAATCGGAGCTGGTCTATCTGGATGGCGATATGGCCGATGCCTCGTCCATCCAGCGCGCGGTCATCAAGGCCAAGCCGGATGAAATCTACAACCTGGCGGCGCAAAGCTTCGTCGGCAGCTCATGGGACCAGCCGATCACCACCGCCGTGGTCGACGGCCTGGGGGTTACCCACCTGCTCGAGGCGATCCGCCAGTTCAGCCCGCAGACGCGCTTCTACCAGGCCTCCACCAGCGAGATGTTCGGTCTGATCCAGGCCGAGCGGCAGGACGAGAACACACCCTTCTACCCGCGCAGCCCCTATGGCGTGGCCAAGCTGTACGGCCACTGGATCACGGTGAACTACCGCGAGAGCTTCGGCCTGCACACCTCCAGCGGCATCCTCTTCAACCACGAATCGCCGCTGCGTGGCATCGAGTTCGTGACCCGCAAGGTCACCGATGCCGTGGCGCGGATCAAGCTCGGCAAACAGAAGGAGTTGCGCCTGGGCAACATCGATGCCAAGCGCGACTGGGGTTTCGCTGGCGACTATGTCGAGGCCATGTGGCTGATGCTGCAGCAGGAAAAGCCCGATGACTACGTGGTGGCGACTGGCGTGACCACCACGGTGCGGGAAATGTGCCGCATCGCCTTCGACTACGTCGGCCTGAAGTACCAGGATCACGTGGTGGTCGACCAGGCCTTCATCCGCCCCGCGGAGGTCGACGTGCTCCTGGGCAACCCGGCCAAGGCCGAACGGGTGCTGGGCTGGAGTCCGAGGACCAGCCTCGAGAATCTGATTCACATGATGGTGGATGCCGACCTGCGGCGAGTCGACAAGGAGTAGCGCCATGCTGGTTCCTGTGATTCTTTCCGGTGGGGCCGGGACGCGCCTGTGGCCGGTTTCCCGCGAGGGGCAGCCCAAACCCTTCATGGCGCTGCCCGATGGCCAGACCCTTCTGCACAAGACCTACTGCCGGGCAGCCGGCCTTTTGCCCAGCGATGGCGAGATAGTTACGGTGACCAACCGCGACTACTACTTCCAGAGCAAGGATCACTTCCTTGCCGCCAAGCTGCGCCAGCGCGGACATTTCGTCCTGGAGCCGGTGGGGCGCAATACGGCGCCTGCGGTCGCCATGGCGGCGTTGGCAGTACGCGCCAGGCACGGCGACCAGGCATTGCTGGTGGTGATGCCGGCGGACCACCTGATCCGCGACCTCGAGGCCTTTGGCCGGGCGGTCGAGCGCGCGGCCGCCCTGGCCGAGGCCGGTCACCTGGTCACCTTCGGCGTGGTGCCCACGGCACCGGAGACCGGTTTCGGCTACATAGAGATGGGCGAGCAACTGGACGAGGGCCGCGGGGCCAGGGTTCGGCGTTTCGTGGAGAAGCCCGACCTGGAGACTGCCCGGCAATTCCTCGACAGCGGTGATTTCCTCTGGAACTCGGGCATGTTCTGCTTCAGCGTCGCCACGCTGCTTGGCGAGCTGGAACGCCACGCTCCGGAAATCCTCGCCAGCGCCATCGCCTGCCACGAGGCCAGCAGCGGCGACGAACTGGGCCAGGTGGTGCAGCAGGAACTGAGCGGCGAGCATTTCGCCGCCTTCCCCGACATTTCCATCGACTACGCACTGATGGAGCGCTCAGAGCGCGTCGCGGTGGTTCCGGCGGCCTTCGACTGGAGCGACATCGGCTCCTGGGGGGCGCTGAGCGCGCTGGTCGAGCCTGATGCGCAGAACAACCGCGCAGCCGCCGACGCGGTGTTCGTCGATACCTGCAACACCTACGTGCAGAGCGACGACCGCCTGGTGGCCACCGTGGGCGTGTCCGACCTGATCGTCATCGATACCGCAGACGCCATCCTGGTCGCCCACGCCGAGCGCGCCCAGGACGTGCGCAAGGTGGTCAAGCAGCTCAAGGACAGCGAGCACGAGGCTTATCGCCTGCACCGCACCGTGAGCCGTCCGTGGGGAACCTACACGGTGCTGGAGGAAGGGCCGCGCTTCAAGATCAAGCGCATCGTGGTCAAGCCGGGGGCCTCACTGTCGTTGCAAATGCACCATCACCGCAGCGAACACTGGATAGTGGTGCGTGGCATGGCCAAGGTCACCAATGGCGAGGGCGTGCGCCTGGTGAACAGCAACGAGTCCACCTACATCCCTGCGGGGCACAAGCACCGTCTGGAGAATCCCGGTGTCATCGACCTGGTGATGATCGAGGTGCAAAGCGGCGAATACCTGGGGGAGGACGACATCGTCCGCTTCGAGGACCAGTACGGTAGGGCCTGCTAGATGTTGGCGAGGATGTTCCAGGGAATCTGGCAGTACCGTGGCTTCGTCGCCGGCAGCGTGCGCCGCGAGTTCGAGTCGCGCTACCGCGGCTCGATGCTGGGGGCGGCCTGGACGGTGCTCAACCCGCTGGCGATGATCCTGGTGTACACGGTGATCTTCTCCGAGGTGATGCGGGCGCGGTTGCCGGGCGTCGATGACCGCATGGCATTCGGCGTGTTCATCTGCTCCGGGCTGCTCACCTGGGGCCTGTTCTCCGAGGTGATCGGGCGCAGCCTGACGATGTTCCTGGACAACGCGAACCTGCTGAAGAAGCTCAACTTCCCGCGCATCTGCCTGCCGGTGGTGAGCGTGCTCAACGCACTGGTGAACTTCGCCATCATCTTCGCGCTGTTCTGCGGCTTCCTGGCCATCACCGGCCGGCTGCCCGGCATCGCCCTGCTGGCCTTCCCCGTCCTGCTCCTGCTGCAACTACTG
>Ga0180221_1001147_pt1 | contig 18894 bp, 16 predicted proteins | sample eDN5th37CKraftMG_FD_151339 | JGI IMG/M metagenome (GOLD analysis project Ga0180221, IMG submission 151339) | Enriched Miracle-Growth compost microbial communities from Emeryville, California, USA - eDNA 5th pass 37_C Kraft MG (version 2) (version 2) ...
TCATGAGCACCGACGAGGAGTTCGCCCGCTCGCTGCGGGAGCGCGCCGACGCCGCCGTACCGGCCATGTCGGTCGACCCCGTGACCACGCTGCACCTCGGGCGGCGACGCGTCCGCGCCCGCCACGCGTGGCAGGTGGGATCGGTCGTGGCCGCCGTCGGGGTGGTGGCCGCCGTGGTAGCCCCGAACCTCCCGACGTCCGGGCCGTCCGGCGTCGACGCGACCACGCAGGTGGGTGTCTCGACGCACACCCCGAGCCCACGGCCGACGTCGATGACGTCCAGCGACTCGGCCACCTCGGGCGCAAGGCTCTCGTCCGCGACGGCTGCGCCACCGGCCGCGACAGACGCCGCCTCCGTCCTCGGCGCCTCCGTCGTCGCACAGGCGAAGGAGCTCCAGCAGGAGATGCTCGACGCGCTCGGCGCGCCCTACGACGTGACCGTCTGGGACGACTTCGACCTCCGGCTCGACGCGCTCGTCACCAAGGCTGACGCCGCGAACGCCCGCCATCCGCACCGCGACGCCGTCGAGCTCGGGTACTTCGTCTTTCCCGACCGCTACACGCACCGCCTGACGTCGTGGATCGGTTGGGACAACGCGAACCGCGTGACGTTGGCGTGGGACGCCCAGCAGGGGATGCTCCGCAAGAGCACCGTCGCACCGGGGGGTACGAGCGGGCAGGACACGTTCGTCAGCCCAGCCGGGTCGGGAACGCTCGAGCTGGTCACGGACACGAAGGGCCGCGCGCTCAGCGACGGCTCCGAGCTCACCTACCGGGACGCGGAGGGCAAGCACTATGCCTACGACGTCTTCAGCGGGTGGATCTCCCGGTCCGACATGGCCATGGTTCGCCTCGCGCCCGCGAGCGGTTACACGGTCGACGTCACAGCCGACCAGCGCTCCCAGCTCGATCACTTGAGCGCGCAGGCGATGTCGTCCGGCTCCGGTCCCATGGCGGCGAACGACCTCGAGCCGCTCATGACCGCCGTGGCCTCGACCCGGCACCCGAAGAAGGACACCGGCGACCATGACGTCGTCTCGGCCGGCCTCACCCCGTTCAGCGGCGACGCGCCCCACGCGTCGGAGTTCGTCACGAACAAGGACGCCCAGTGGAACGGCTGGATCGACGGGTACCCCACCGTCGTCATCGCCGGAGCGAAGGGCGACCCGGACACGGCCCAGCCGACGACGACGGGCCAGCTCCGGCTCGTCGGCGCGCAGAACCAGACCGGGGCGCCCTACTCGATCAAGGGCACCGGCTCGCTGACGCTCGAGTCCGAGTCGCAGGGCGTGCTCACGCTCCGCGACGCGCACGGCGCGACCCACCGGTTCGACCTCGCGACCATGCGCTGGGTCTGACGGCCCGCCCGTCCCGGGCACGACGACGGCCGGCGGCCACGGGAGTGCCCGTGCCCACCGGCCGTCGGTCGTGCGGGGTCAGGCGCCGACGAGGTGCGTCGCCAGGTACGCGGTGACCTGGTCGAGCGCGACGCGCTCCTGCTTCATGGAGTCGCGGTGGCGGATCGTCACGGCCTGGTCGTCGAGCGTGTCGAAGTCGACCGTGATGCAGAACGGCGTGCCGATCTCGTCCTGGCGGCGGTAGCGGCGACCGATCGCGCCGGCGTCGTCGAAGTCGACGTTCCAGGCCTGGCGCAGCTCGGCCGCGAGGTCGCGGGCCTTGGGCGACAGGTTCTCGTTGCGCGACAGCGGCAGGACCGCGGCCTTGACGGGGGCGAGGCGAGGGTCGAGCCGCAGCACGGTGCGCTTGTCGACGCCGCCCTTCGCGTTGGGGGCCTCGTCCTCCTCGTACGCCTCGACGAGGAACGCCATGAGCGAGCGCGTCAGGCCCGCCGCGGGCTCGATGACGTAGGGCACCCAGCGCTCGTTCTTCTCCTGGTCGAAGTAGGAGAGGTCCTTGCCGGAGTGCTCGGCGTGGGTCTTGAGGTCGAAGTCCGTGCGGTTCGCGATGCCCTCGAGCTCGCCCCACTCGGAGCCCTGGAAGCCGAAGCGGTACTCGATGTCGACGGTGCGCGTCGAGTAGTGCGAGAGCTTCTCCTTCGGGTGCTCGTAGTGGCGCAGGTTCTCGGGCGAGATGCCGAGGCCCGTGTACCAGGCGGTCCGCGTGTCGATCCAGTACTGGTGCCACTCGGCGTCCGAGCCGGGCTCGACGAAGAACTCCATCTCCATCTGCTCGAACTCGCGCGTGCGGAAGATGAAGTTGCCGGGGGTGATCTCGTTGCGGAACGACTTGCCGATCTGCGCGATGCCGAACGGCGGCTTCTTGCGCGCGGCCGACGAGACGTTGCCGAAGTTCACGAAGATGCCCTGCGCGGTCTCGGGCCGCAGGTAGTGCAGGCCGGACTCGTCCTCGACGGGGCCGAGGTACGTCTTGAGCATCATGTTGAAGTCGCGGGGCTCGGTCCACTGGCCGCGCGTGCCGCAGTTCGGGCAGACGATCTCGGCGAGGCCGCCCTCGGGCGCCCGGCCCTTCTTCTCCTCGAACTCCTCGATCATCTGGTCCTCGCGGAACCGCTTGTGGCAGTGGAGGCACTCGGTCAGCGGGTCCGTGAAGACGCCGACGTGGCCGGAGGCGACCCACACCTGCCGCGGCAGGATGACGGCGGAGTCGAGGCCCACGATGTCGTCGCGGCTCGTCACCATCGCACGCCACCACTGGCGCTTGATGTTCTCCTTGAGCTCGACGCCCAGGGGTCCGTAGTCCCAGGCGGAGCGGGTACCGCCGTAGATCTCGCCGGACGGGAACACGAAGCCTCGCCGCTTGGCGAGCGAGACGACGGCGTCGAGACGGGAGACAGGGGCCACGGGGCACTCCTCGGAGACGGCTGCCCGCATGGCGTGCGGGCAGGTGGGGGCTTGCGATCGGAGGTCCCAGCGTACCGGGCGCGCCCCGGTCCCCCGGTCCCCCCGCGCCCACCGACGGCGCCGAGCCCGCTAGAATGAGAATGAGAATCGACAAGAAGCCCGCCCGACGACCGCCGGAGACCAGCCGTGCAGCGCATCACCAAGCAGCGCGTCGCCGTCCAGCACGCCCTCGACGACCTGGATGACTTCCGCTCCGCCCAGCAGCTCCACGAGCACCTGCGCGCGGGCGGCGACGGGATCGGCCTCGCGACCGTCTACCGCGCGCTCCAGGTCCTCGCGGACGAGGGCGCCGTCGACGTGCTGCGGACCGAGGGCGGCGAGAACGTCTACCGCCGGTGCGCCAAGCAGGAGCACCACCACCACCTCGTGTGCCGCACGTGCGGCCGCGCCGTCGAGATCGACGGGCCGAGCGTGGAGGCCTGGGCCGCGTCCGTGGGCGCGCAGCACGGCTTCACCGACATCCAGCACACCGTCGAGCTCTTCGGCACCTGCGCGGAGTGCCGCGCCGCGGGCGTCAGCTGAAGGTCGTCACGGCGTCGTCCTCGGCGCCGACGCAGAACTGGTTGCCCTGCGGGTCGGCGAGCACCGTCCACCGGTACCCGGGGATCGAGTGCTCACCGACGACGGCGGCCCCCGCGTGCACCAGCCGGGCCACCTCGGCCGCGCGGTCGTCCGCGCCCAGGTCGAGGTGCACCCGGTTCTTGCCCGGCGTCGGGTCCTCGACGCGCTGGAAGCCCAGGTTCGGGAGACCCTCGGCCGTGCCGACCAGGAAGAACCAGCCCCCGCCGTCGTCGTCCACGCCGCCACCCAGGACGTCGGCCCACCACTGCGCCAGCGGCGCCGGGTCGGCCGAGTCGAACGTCACCATGCCGATCGTCAGGCTCATGCCTCGACCGTAGGTGCGCTCCCGCCCTCGTGCTCGCCCTGGCCCGGGGAGACGTCCGCGCCGCGCAGGAGCCGCGCGACCACGTCGTCCTCGACCGGCCGGTCGGCGAACAGCAGGCGGACGGCCTCCGGGTCGGGGTTGCCGCGGTCCGGGCCCCGGTAGACGAGGGTGAGACCCGCCCGCTCGACGACCGCCCGCGAGCGCACGTTGTGCTCAAGGAGGCTCGCGACGACGGGCCGGTCCGGCTCGGCCTCGGCCGCGCACGCCCGGGCCGTGCGGACGAGCTCGGTCGCGTACCCCTGCCCCTGGGAGGCGGGCCGCAGCCGGTAGTAGAGGTTCCACGCGACGTCGCGCACGCCCATGCAGCCCCCGACGCCGAGGAGGATGTGCGAGCCAGGGTCGCGCAGCGTCCAGTAGCCCAGCCCGTCACGCTCCCACGACGCCTCGCACATCGCGGCGAACCGCTCGGTCTGCGCGCGGTCGACGTGCCGACCCGACGGGAAGTGCCACCAGACCGCGGGGTCGGTGTTGAGCGTGAACAGCTCGTCGACGTCGTCGGCCGTCACCGCCGCGAGGACGAGGCGCTCGGTGAGCACGAGGCGGGGCGTGGTGGACCCGACCTCGACGTCCTCCGGACCGGCGGTCACCGCTCCCCCTCGGCGGCGCCGGCGACCGCGTCGATCGCGCCGCCGTAGCGGCGGTCGCGCCGGGCGTACTCCTCGACGGCGCGCCACAGGACGAGCCGGTCGACGTCGGGCCAGAGCTCGGGGACGAACACCAGCTCCGCGTACGCGGACTGCCACGGCAGGAAGTTGGACGTCCGCTGCTCCCCCGACGACCGCAGGAACAGGTCGACGTCGGGCATGTCGGGGTCGTAGAGGTGCTTGGCGATGGTCTTCTCGGTGATCCGCGCCGGGTCGAGGCGGCCCGCCGCGACCTCGGCCGCGAGCGCGCGGACGGCGTCCGTGATCTCGAGACGCCCGCCGTAGTTCACGCACAGGGTGAGCGTGAGACCGTCGTTGCCCGCCGTCTGGCGCTCCGCCACCTGCAGCTCCTTGACGACGCTCCCCCACAGGCGCGGCTGGCGCCCCGCCCAGCGGATCCGCACGCCCCACGAGTCCCACAGGTCGCGGCGCCGGCGGATGGTCTCGCGGTTGAAGCCCATGAGGAAGCGCACCTCCTCGGGCGAGCGCTTCCAGTTCTCCGTCGAGAACGCGTACGCGGAGACGTGCGAGATCCCCAGCTCGACCGCGCCGGCGACGACGTCGTTGAGCGCGACCTCCCCCGCCTCGTGGCCCGCGGTGCGCGGGAGGTGGCGGGCGTTGGCCCAGCGGCCGTTGCCGTCCATGACGACCGCCACGTGCTGCGGGAGGACCTCGCGCGGGATGGCGGGCGGACGGGCCCCCGAGACGTGCGGCGTCGGCGCGACGCGCTCGGGGCGGGCGGCGGGCGACGCGCCGCGGCGGGAAGGTCGTGCCATCACAGGAAGGTGGTCTCCGTCAGTCGGTCCGGGTGGGTGGGCTCGGCAGGCTCCGTGCGCTCGGGCTCGCGCTCGACGAGCCGCAGGGACCGCAGCCGCCGCTCGAGGTGGAACTGGGAGTACGCCGCGACGAGCCCGCTCGCCTCGCTGCGATGACGCGGCGACGACGCGTCCGCGATCGCCCAGTCCCCCGCGAGGAGCGAGGCGAGCAGCGTGAACGTCTCGGGGGCGGGCGCGGTCGAGCCGGGCGGCCGGCAGCGCGGGCACACCGCACCGCCCGTCGCGACCGAGAACGCGGTGTGCGGTCCGGGCTCGCCGCACCGGGCGCAGTCGGTGAAGCTCGGCGCCCACCCGGCGACGGACAGCGCGCGCAGCAGGTAGGAGTCGAGGACGAGGCCGGCCGCGTGGTGGTGCTCGGCGAGCGCGCGCAGGGCCCCGGCGAGGAGCCAGAACTGCTGGACGGCGGGCTCGCCCTCCTCCGTGAGGCGGTCCGCGGTCTCGAGCATCGCGGTGCCCGCCGTGTAGAGCGCGTAGTCGCGCGCGATCTCGCTCGCGTACGGCCCGACGGTCTCCACCTGGGTCACGACGTCGAGCGTGCGCCCCGCGTAGAGCTGCGCGTCGACGAACATGAAGGGCTCGAGGCGTGCGCCCACGCGCGACGAGGTGCGCCGCACCCCCTTGCCCACGGCGCGGACCTTCCCGTGCTCGCGGGTCAGCAGCGTGACGATGCGGTCGGCCTCGCCCAGCTTCTGGGCGCGCAGCACGAGCGCCTCGTCGCGGTAGACCGGCATGGGCCCATTGTCCCCCGCCGCGCCGACATCCGTGGTCAGAGCGACGCGAAGAACGCCCGCACGTCGCCGACGAGGAGGTCCGGGTCGGTCACCGCGGCGAAGTGGCCGCCGCGCGGCAGCTCGGTGTACCGCACGAGGTTCGTCGACCGCTCGACGCACGCCCGGAGCGAGCGGAAGTCCTCGGGAAACACCGCGATCGCCGTCGGGACCCGGTTCGGGAGGTCCCGGTAGCCCGCACCCGTGCGCGCGTTCTCGAGGTAGTGCCGCGCCGCCGAGCCGGCGGTGCGCGTGAGCCAGTAGATCGTCACGTGCGCGAGGTACTCGTCGGCGTCGACCGCCTGCTCGCCGAAGCCCGTCCACAGCTCGGCGTTCCACGCGAGCAGCCCGGCCGGCGAGTCCTCGAGCGCGTACGCGAGGGTCTGCGGCCGCTTCTCCTGGATCGGCTGGTAGCCCGCCTTCGCCCGGAAGTCGGCCGTCGAGCCGGTCGTGAGGCTCGCGCGGTCGGCGTCGCTCAGCCGCGCCAGCTCGTCCGCGTCCGCCGGGAACGCGAAGACCTGCTGCACGTGCACCCCGACCAGGCCCTCGGGTGCGAGGATCCCCAGCTCGCGCGCCACGAGCGCCCCCACGTCGTTCCCGACGACGCCCCATCGCTCGTATCCGAGTCCCGTCATCAGGGCGGCGAGGGCCCGGGCGACGCGTGCGCTGTCCCACCCGGTCCGCGTCGTCGGGCCGGAGAACCCGAAGCCCGGCAGCGATGGCACGACGACGTCGAACGCGGGCGCGTCCGGCGCCCCGTGCGCCGCGGGGTCCGTGAGCGGCCCGACGACGCGCGCGTACTCGAGGAGGGTCGAGGGGCTCGGCGCCCGCGCCCGCGGGCTCGAGCGGCCACGCGGTGCGCGCGAGCCGGTCGCGGAGGTCCGTGACCCGCTCCGGGGCGACGACGGCCTCGAACGGCTCGAACGCGGTCGGCGGCGCCACCGGCTGCGGGCGGGTCGGCCGGGGCTGTTCCTGGACGGTCATGACGGTCTCCTCGCCGCTGGGCCGGTGCCTCTCACCGGGGTGCGTACGCCAGCCTCGCCGCCCTTCAGGTCAGTGTCGGTCCTGATTCGCAGGGAGGATGGGGAGATGCAGCAGACCTCCGCACGACTCCTCGAGCTGCTCTCGCTGCTCCAGGCCCGTCGCGAGTGGACCGGCCCCGAGCTCGCGGCGCGGCTCGAGGTCGGTGAGCGCACGGTGCGCCGCGACGTCGAGCGGCTCCGGGCGCTCGGCTACCCGGTCGCCGCGACGCGCGGGGCCGCCGGCGGCTACCGGCTCGAGGCGGGGGCGGCCATGCCGCCGCTCCTCCTGTCCGACGACGAGGCCGTCGCGATCGCGGTCGGCCTGCGCACCGCTGCCCGGAACCCGGTGAGCGGGATCGACGAGTCGGCCGCACGCGCGATCGCGAAGCTCGAGCAGGTGCTCCCGCCGCGCCTGCGCGCCCGCGTCGTGGCGCTCGCGGGCGCGACGGTCGACGTGCCGCCCGACGGCGAGGCCGCGGTCGTCGACAGCGACGCCCTCGCCGCGTTCGCGGCGGCGGTGCGCGACCACGAGACCGTCCGGTTCGACTACGCCCGCCACGACGGCTCCGGATCACGCCGCCGCGCCGAGCCCCACCGGCTCGTCGTCTGGGGGCGCCGCTGGTACCTCCTCGCGTGGGACCTCGACCGCGGCGACTGGCGGACGTTCCGGCTCGACCGCTGCGGCGGGCCGACCACGCCCGTCGGCCCGAGGTTCACGCCGCGCGAGCTCCCCGCCGACCCCGCGGACCTCGTCCGGCAGGGCGTCGGCGCGGCTGGTGCCCGGGTCCGGGCTCGGGTCGTGGTCCACGCGCCCGCCCCCTCCGTCCGCCATCGCGTGAGCCCCGCCGTCGGCACCGTCACCACCCGGGGCGACGGCTCGTGCCTGCTCGACGCCGGCGCGGACTCACCCGCGGCGCTCGCCCGCTACCTCGCCTGGCTGGACGCGGACTTCGAGGTTCTCGACCCGCCCGAGGTGCAGGCCGAGGTCCGCGCGCTCGCGGCGCGCTACGCCCGGGCGGATACCGGAACCGGCGGCCCGTCGTGATGTGATGGGTCGATGACCGCAGCACTCCCCCAGCAGCCCCCGACGCCGTCCGACGCCGCCGAGCACAGCGCCCCCGCAGGGGCGTGGGAGGAGCGGGTCGCCGCCGTCTGGTACGAGGCCCGCACCGTGGAGATCCCCGACGACGAGCTCCGCGCCACCGTCGCGGAGCTCGTCGCCGAGCTCCCCGAGGGCCACCCCGTCGCCCTCTACGAGACCGGCAGCGCCTGGGACTCGACCGGGTTCCCCGAGCAGGCCATCGCGTTCTACCGGGCCGCGCTCGACGCCGGGCTGCCGCCCGACCGGCGCCGCCAGTCCGTGATCCAGCTCGCCAGCTCGCTGCGCAACGTCGGCCGCGCCGACGAGGCCGTCGCCGTCCTGCGCGCCGAGCGCGGCGAGCCGTCGGACGACCTCGACGCCCAGCTCGACGCGTTCCTCGCGCTCGCGCTCGCCGACGCGGGCTCCCCGCGCGAGGGCGTCGGCGTGGCGGTCGCGGCGCTCGGCAGCCTCGTCCAGCGCTACCACCGCTCGCTCACCGCGTACGGCGAGGAGATGGAGCAGGACGCGCGCGGGCACGACGGCGCCACCGAGCTCTCCTGACCTCAGTCGGGCGCCGTCGAGGTCGAGCATCTCCGCCGGCGACGAGGCCCTCGGGCTCGTGGTCGACGGAGACGCTCGTCCTCGGTGACCGTGGGCGGCAGGCTCAGCGACCCACGGACGCCGGGTCGACCGGACGGCCCTCGGTCTGGGCACGCTCGTACCGGTTGACGGCCGAGATGATCGCCTTGAGGGACGCCGTCGTGATGGACGGGTCGATGCCGACGCCCCACAGGACGTCGTCACCGACCGAGCACTCCACGTACGCGGCGGCCGCCGCGTCCGAGCCGGCGGACAGCGCGTGCTCGGCGTAGTCGAGCACGAGGACGTCGTGCCCGACCTGGCGCAGCACGTCGAGGAACGCGTCGACCGGGCCGTTGCCCGTGCCGGTGACGGTGCGCTCCTGGCCGGCGTCGACGAGCTCGACCTCGAGCGTGTCAGGCCCCTCCTCCGACGACGACGTGCGGGTCGAGACCAGGCGCAGGCGACCCCAGGGCTCAAGGCCTGAGTCGGGCTCGGCCGGCAGGTACTCGTCGGAGAAGATCCGCCAGATGTCCTCGGCGTTCACCTCGATGCCCTGGGCGTCGGTGTGCTCCTGGACGGCCCGCGAGAACTCGATCTGCAGGCGGCGCGGCAGGTCGAGGTTCCGCTCCGACTTCAGCAGGTAGGAGATGCCGCCCTTGCCGGACTGCGAGTTCACGCGGATGACGGCCTCGTAGCTGCGGCCGACGTCCTTGGGGTCGATCGGCAGGTACGGCACGCCCCAGACGATCTCGTCGACCGAGACGCCCTCGGCCTCGGCCCGCTTGGCCATGGCCTCGAGGCCCTTCTTGATCGCGTCCTGGTGCGAGCCGGAGAAGGCCGTGAAGACGAGGTCGCCCGCCCAGGGGTGGCGCTCGCCCACCGGGAGCTGGTTGCACTGCTCGACGGTCCGGCGGATGCGGTCCATCTGCGAGAAGTCGATCTCGGGGTCGATGCCCTGGCTGAACAGGTTCATGCCGAGCGTGACCAGGTCGACGTTCCCGGTGCGCTCGCCGTTGCCGAACAGGCAGCCTTCGATGCGGTCGGCACCGGCCTGGTAGCCGAGCTCGGCGGCGGCGACCGCCGTGCCGCGGTCGTTGTGCGGGTGCAGCGACAGGATGACGTGCTCGCGGTGGGCGAGGTGGCGGTTCATCCACTCGATCGAGTCCGCGTAGACGTTGGGCGTCGCCATCTCGACGGTCGCCGGCAGGTTGACGATGACGGGCCGCTCGGCGGTCGGCTCGAAGACCTCGAGCACCTCGTTGCAGATCCGCACCGCGAACTCGAGCTCGGTGCCGGTGTACGACTCGGGCGAGTACTCGTAGTAGATCCGCGTCTCGGGGATCGTCTCCTCGAACTTGCGGCACAGCTTCGCGCCCTCGAGGGCGATGTCGACGATGCCGTCCTCGTTCGTGCGGAAGACGACCTCGCGCTGGAGCACCGACGTCGAGTTGTACAGGTGCACGATCGCCTGCTTGGCGCCGCGCAGCGACTCGTAGGTCCGCGCGATGAGGTGCTCGCGGGACTGCGTCAGCACCTGGATGATGACGTCGTCCGGGATGAGGTCCTGCTCGATGAGCAGGCGGACGAAGTCGTAGTCGGTCTGCGAGGCCGACGGGAACCCGACCTCGATCTCCTTGTAGCCCATGTCCACGAGCAGGCGGAACATCGCGAGCTTGCGCTCGGCGTTCATCGGCTCGATGAGCGCCTGGTTGCCGTCGCGCAGGTCGACGGCGCACCAGCGCGGCGCCTTCGTGATCCGCTTGTCGGGCCAGGTGCGGTCCGGGAGCGAGACGTCGATCTGCGCGTGGAACGGCTCGTACTTGTGGATCGGCATGCCGGACCCGCGCTGCTGGGCGTGCGCCCAACGGGGGTCTCCGGTGCTCGCGGCGTCGGTGCTGGTCTGGTCGACGGAGTTCGTCACGGGAGGGGTTCCTTCACGGTCGTGCGGTCGGTCTCGTCAGCCGGCACACCAACCACCGCGGCGAGGAACCGGCTCAGAGAGCCTCGCCGCGGCACCGAAGGAGGAGGCTGCTCGTCGGGACCGACGAGCGCATCTCGGGGGGACGCACGTGGTCACTGTACTCCACCGACCCCGGGCGGCCGCGAGCGGGGCGCGACAGGCGTCGCACCCCGCTCGCGGTCCGGCCGGGACCGGCGGTCGGCTCGTCCCTCAGCGACGGCGGTCGGGGCGCGCCTGCAGCGCCGCGTCGACGGCCGGGTCGCCGAGCGCACCGAGCCAGTCGAGCAGCGCCGTGTAGGTGGACGGGTTCGACGCGACGTAGGGACGCAGCGCCGGGGCGTGCTCGGCGATCTGCGCGAGCACCTCGAGGGGCGTGCTCGGGTCGGCAGCCTGGGCCGCCGTGTAGCCCGCGACGGGCAGCACGGTCGTCGACTGCTGGTCCGCGGCGGCGCGGCCGGGCTCGACGGGGCTCGGCTCCGCGAGGCTCGGCTCCGCGAGGCTCGGTTCGGCGGGACTCGGCTCCACGGGCGCGGTCGCCTCGAGGCGCGGCTGCGGCTCGGCGGCCGCAGGCTCCTCGACGACGGGCTCGGCCGCGCCGGACGGCTCGGCGTCGACGGCCGCCGGCTCACGCACGGGCTCGGCGGGCGCCAGCTCGGGCTCCGGCTCGGCCGCGCGCGGCTCGACGACGACCGGCTGGACCGGCTCGGGCTCGTGGGTCGTCCCGACCGCAGCACCGGCCCACGGCGCAGCCTGCGGCGTGCCGGCCGCCTCGGCCGACGGCTCGGCGGACGACTCGGCCGGTGCGACGTCGGGCTCGGCGGCCTGCTGCACGGGCACGGCGGCCTTGGCGGCGCGAGGCGCCCGGCGGGGCCGCGGCGTCCACTCGTACGCGGTCCGGGGCCCGACGGCCTCGACACGCGTCCGTGCACCCCACTCGCGGACGACCGGTCCCAGCAGCGCGAGGGCCAGCAGCACCGGCAGCCCGTACGCGACGACGGCGAGCTCGACCGGCACGCCGACGACCTTCCACGCGTCGACGGACACGGCGACGGTGCCGAGGACGACGGCCACCACGGCCGCGAGCCAGGCGAGGCTCCGACCGCCCGCGGTCGACGACCGGTACGCGAACCACGCGACGGCGGTGAGCACCGCCACCGCGCCGGTCGCGACGAGCGTGACGACGACGCTCGTCGAGTGCGCGCCGTCGGCGAGGACGACCACGCGCGCGAGGGCGATCAGCGCAGCGACGACGGTGAGCAGGAGCAGGGTCGCGCGAGCGACGCCGTCGGTGCCGGCCGCCGGGCGCAGGCCGCGCCGGAACGCCGCGCCGGCCGCGACCGCGCCCAGGGCGGGCACGAGGACGAGCCCGAAGCGGAGCGTGTGGAACGACTCGTAGCGCAGCAGGTCCGGCGCCGCGCCGGCCCCGACGACGAACAGCACGGCGAGCACGGCGCCGACGCCGACCGTCACGTCGGCCCAGGCGCGGTCGCCCTGGTACGCGCCCCAGGCGGGGAAAGCGCCGATCGCGAGGACGACGAGCGTGCCGAGGATCGCGAACAGGAGCTGGGCGGCGCCCGACCACGGGCCGCTGGCGAGGAAGATCACGAGCGCGGCGACGGCGCCCACGACGAGCGCCGCACCGATGACGGCCAGCACGAGCCGCCACAGGCGCGGGGCGCCCGCGTCCTCGTCGTCGGGCCCGAGCTCGGTCGAGCGCGGCTGGGCGACCAGGAGCGCGCCCGCGAGCCCGAGGGCGAGCCCGGTGCCGACGCCGCGGTCGCCGAGCGACGTGCCGCCGAACAGGTCGAGCAGGAGGTAGACGAGCGAGACGACCACGTAGGGCGCCGCGGCCCACAGCCGAACGGTGCGCGTGGTGTGGACGCTCCAGCCCGTCGGCAGGACGCCCGCGCGGGCCAGGTACGGCACGGGGATCGCCGCGAGCGCCACGACGACGGACAGCACGACCTCGACGCGGTCGGCGGCGCCCGAGCGGGTCGTCCACGGCAGCGCGAGGCTCGTGAGGAGCAGGACCGCCGCGACCACGTCGCGGACGACATCGAGCGCGGGGACCAGGCCGACGGGCGCGCCGGCGCGAGGCTCCTCGACCACGGGCGCGGGGTCGCCGGCCCGGTCGTCCGGCGTCACGACCGTCGGCGCCTCGGCGGCGGGCGACGGGTCGGGGGTGCCGGGAGGTTCGGCGATGCTCACATGGGCTCCTTCGATCGGGCGAGCGCCGGGCGGGCTGCAGCGGGTCACCGCGCCCGCCCCTTGCGGCGGCTCGTCAACGCTTCGTGGTCGTTTCTACCGGCAGGGACGGATCGGGACAACCGTGCCTCGCCGGACGGACCGGATCAGATGCCGAGCTGGAACACGCCCCAGTACGCCGTCGTCAGCAGCAGGGTGACGATCGCGAAGGTGAGCGCGGCGGCGAGGGCCCAGCCGCCGATCCCGCGCGCGACGGGCTGTCCCGCGCGGACGCCGGGCACGGCCGAGTGCCCGGTGGGCGCGTCGCGGCCCACGCGCTGGCGCAACCACAGCAGGACGCTGCGACGCGCCTCGCGGCGGTCGGACAGGCGGTTGACGACGACCGCGACGGGGACGAGCGCGGCGATCCCGATCGCGCGCACGACGAGCCAGCCGCCCTGGACGACGAGCGCGTTCTGCGAGTAGTCGAGCGCGATCTTGGCGATCGCGACCAGGTACACGACCAGCGCGAGCATCGTGAGGACGGCGCCGAGAGACGCGAGGAGCATGGGCAGGCGCAGGTCCTGCGCGAGGCCGCCGACGTGGCTGCGGAACCGCCACCGCCGCGTGCCGAACGCGACGAGCATCCAGACGAGAGGGGCGCCCAGCGCGAGGGAGACCGCCGCGATCGTGAACCCGAAGACCGCGTCGCCGTCGCCGTACCAGCGCGGGCTCGGCACGGCCTCGGCCAGGTACGTCTGGTTGGGCTGCGCACCGGCGATCTGCGGGGGCGCGCTCGCCGTGCCCGGCAGCCCGGTGACCCAGTCCGCGAGGTCCTGCTGGAACGTCGCGGACACGGCGCCGTCGCCGCCGCCCAGGTGGAGACCGTGGTCGGCGTCGGCGTAGTAGCGCACGGTCACGTCGTGGTTCCCGGCCTTCGCCGTGTCGGCCAGGATGTTCTGCGCGCCCTGCTCGATCGGCATCGACGCGTCGGCGTCCCCGTAGACGACGAGCGTCGGCTGCGTCACCTGCTCGAGGTAGGGGCGGACGTCGAAGTCGGCGTAGTCGAGGCCTCCGTCGGGCAGGTCCATGCCGACGGCGCGCGGGATCGCACGGAACACGCCCTGCGGGACGCCCGTGTTGCGCAGGTAGTTGTCGACCGCGAAGGCCGCCTGCTCGCGCGGGCGCACGACCGGCGACGAGACCAGCGCGACGAACGCGAGCGCCGGGTCCTCGCTCGCCATCACGGGCGCGATCCAGGTCCCCTCGGACTCGCCGTAGACGCCCACGCGCGTCGGGTCGACGTGCGGCTCGGTCCGCAGGAGCTGGACGGAGCGCTCGTAGTCGCCCGCCTCCTGCACGTAGTCGCGGTGCTGCAGGGAGTACGTGGTGAGGTTCTTCGACGGCACCAGGGTCACGACGCCGGCGCTCGCCAGCGCCCACGCCTGCGGCGCGAAGGCGGTCGCGGCGTCGCCCGTGCCCGCGCCGTGCACGAACACGACGCCCGGCAGGTCGTCGCCCGCGCCCACGGGCTGCCGGAGCTGCCCCGTCACCGTCGTGTTCTCGAGCTGGATCTCCACCTCGCGCGACACCACGGGGTAGGTGCCGACCGGCGTCGGGTCGTGCGTCCCCCCGATCGTGGTGTCCGTGGTCTGGGTGCGGATGTGGTCCGCCACCGGTTGGGGGTCCCACTCGGGGCCGGCGAAGGCGCCGACCGCGGCGAGACCGATCGCGAGGACGGCCGTCGTGGCAGCTGTCCTGAAAGTCACCTGACGATGCTACGTCCCGCACCTGGACGGATCAGGGAGGCTGACCCCCGCGTCCTGCGGGGGTGTCCCCGCGCTCAGAAGCCGAGGCGACGGAGCTGCTTGGGGTCGCGCTGCCAGTCCTTGGCGACCTTCACGTGGAGGTCGAGGTAGACGCGCGACCCGAGCAGCGCCTCGATGCCGGCCCGCGCCCGCGTGCCCACGTCGCGCAGCCGCGACCCGCCGCGCCCGATCACGATGGCCTTCTGGGAGTCGCGCTCGACGAACACGTCGACCCGGACGTCGAGGAGCTCGTCGCCCTCGGGCCGCGGGCTGCCGTCGGCGCGCGTGCGGGGCACGATCTCGTCGACGACGACCGCGAGCGAGTGCGGGAGCTCGTCGCGCACGCCCTCGAGCGCGGCCTCGCGGACGAGCTCCGCGACCATGACGGCCTCGGGCTCGTCGGTGAGCTCGCCGCCCGGGTACAGCTCGGGCCCCTCGGGCAGGTGCCCGACGAGCACGTCCGTGAGGACGTCCACCTGCTCGCCGCGCACGGCCGAGACGGGCACGACGTCCGCCCAGTCCCCCAGGGCGGAGACCGCGAGGAGCTGCTCGGCGACCCGGTCGCGCGGGACGGTGTCGGTCTTGGTGACCGCGACGACGACGGGCGTGCCGCGCCGGCCGCGCATGAGGTCGGCGAGCTGGGACGCGATGTAGCGGTCGCCCGGGCCGACCTTCTGGTCGGCGGGGACGCAGAACACGATCACGTCGACCTCGGTCAGGGTGTCGCGGACGAGGTCGTTGAGCCGCTCCCCCAGCAGCGTCCGCGGACGGTGCAGGCCCGGGGTGTCGACGAGCACGAGCTGCGCGTCGGGGCGGTTCACGATCCCCCGGATGGTGTGGCGGGTCGTCTGCGGCCGGCCCGACGTGATCGCGACCTTCTCGCCGACGAGCGCGTTGGTGAGCGTCGACTTGCCCGCGTTGGGGCGTCCGACGAGGCAGGCGAAGCCCGAGCGGTGGACGTCAGCGGTGGTCATGGGTGTCCTCTCGTGACGGCGGCTGCGCGGGTGCCGCGGCTGCCGCCGGGTGGTCGTGCTCGTCGGCCTCGGGCCGTTCGGTCCGCCCGACGACGAGCGTCGCGAGCCGGCGACGGCGGCCCTCCACGCGGTCGGCGACGAGGTGGAGACCGTGGGTGTCGGCGCTCGAGCCCGCGAGCGGGACCTTGCCCAGCGCCTTGGCGAGGAGCCCGGCCGCCGTGTCCACGTCGTCGTCGTCGATGCGCAGGCCGAACAGGTCGCCCAGGTCGTCCAGGGCGAGGCGCGCGGGGACGCGGTAGCGCCCGTCGCCGAGGTCCTCGACCTCGGGTCCGGTGTGGTCGTGCTCGTCGGTGAGCTCGCCGACGATCTCCTCGAGCGCGTCCTCGATCGTCACGAGGCCCGCGATGCCGCCGTACTCGTCGACGACGATCGCGATGTGGCTCGCGGCGGCCTGCATCTCGCGGAGGAGGTCGTCGACGGGCTTGGACTCGGGGACGAACACCGCGGGCCGCGCGGCGTCGCGGGCGAGCCGCTGGCCGCCCCCGTTGCCGTCGGTCACGAGCCGCGTGACGTCCTTGAAGTAGAGGACGCCGAGCAGGTCGTCGGTCGAGCGCCCCACGACGGGCACGCGCGAGTAGCCGGAGCGCAGGAACAGCCGCAGGGCCTTGTCGAGCGTCGTCGTGCCCGTGACCGTGACCATGTCGGGTCGCGGGACCATGACCTCGCGGACCATGGTGTCGCCGAGCTCGAACACCGAGCGCAGGAGCTCGCGGTCGTCGTCCTCGAAGGCGTCGGACTCGCCCGCGCGCCGCGCGAGCTCGCGCAGCTCCTCGGCCTCCTCCTCGGGAGTCGGCGGCGCGGGCCGGACGAGCGGGCTCAGCCACCGCGTCCCCACGACGACGGCCCGGAGCAGCCCCGACAGCGCGCGCAGCACGGCGGGCGCGTGGGTGCGGCCGAGGCTGCGGGGGCTCAGGCGCACGAGACCGACGGCCACGACGGCGCTGATCGCGAGCGAGACGAGCAGCACGGCCCACCAGGCCTCGAGCCACGCGCCGACGGCGAGCGTGATGCAGGCGGTCGCCGTCATCTCCGCCAGGACGCGCAGGAAGCTCGCGGACGCCGCGACGCCGCGCGCGTCCTCCAGGAGCAGCGCGACGCGGCGCGACCGCACGTCGTCCGGGTCGTCGTCGCGCCCGCGCTCGCTCTCGCGCGCGTGCGCGGACAGCGAGCCCCGCCGGAGCACGGCGGTCTCGCCCGCGCTCAGCGCCGCAGCGAGCACGATCCCGACGACCGCGATGAGGACGAGCAGCCAGACGGGCTCCCCGTTCATGCGGCGCTCGTCGCGCTCATCGGGAGGCGAGGAAGGTCAGGAGGAGCTTGCGCTGGAGCGCGAACATCTCCTTCTCCTCCTCGGGCTCCGCGTGGTCGTACCCGAGCAGGTGGAGGATGCCGTGCGTCGTCAGGAGCAGCATCTCCTCCGCCGCCGAGTGCCCCGCCTTGACCGCCTGCTCGGCCGCCACCTCGGGGCACACGACGATGTCCCCGAGCAGGCCCGCGGGCGTGACGTCACCCTCGCGGCCCGGCCGCAGCTCGTCCATCGGGAACGACAGGACGTCGGTCGGACCGGGCTCGTCCATCCACTTCACGTGCAGGTCCGTCATCGTGGCGGTGTCGACGAACAGGATCGACAGCTCGGTCTGCGGGTGCACGTGCATCTGGTCGAGCACGAAGCGCGCGAGCGCGGCGAACTCGGCCTCGTCGACCTCGTAGCCGGACTCGTTGTTGACCTCGATGCTCATGCGCGGGCTCCTCGGTTGTCGCGCCGGCGGTCCCCGCCGGGTCGGCCTGACGTGCGGGCTGCGGCCACGTCCCAGCGCGCGTAGGCGTCGATGATGTCGCTCACGAGCCGGTGCCGCACCACGTCCGACGACGTGAGGCGGCAGAACTCGACGTCCTCGACCCCGGTGAGGACGTCCTCGATGACCCGCAGGCCCGACGTCGTCCCGCCGGGCAGGTCGACCTGCGTGACGTCGCCCGTGATGACCATCTTCGAGCCGAAGCCGAGGCGGGTCAGGAACATCTTCATCTGCTCGGTCGAGGTGTTCTGGGCCTCGTCGAGGACGATGAACGCGGAGTTGAGCGTGCGCCCGCGCATGTAGGCCAGGGGTGCGACCTCGACGGTGCCGTTCTCGATCAGCCGCGGGATCGAGTCGGGGTCGACCATGTCGTGCAGCGCGTCGTAGAGCGGGCGCAGGTACGGGTCGATCTTCTCGGAGAGGCTGCCCGGGAGGAACCCGAGCCGCTCTCCTGCCTCCACCGCGGGGCGCGTGAGGACGATCCGGTCGACCTGCTTGGCCTGCAGCGCCTGCACGGCCTTGGCCATCGCGAGGTAGGTCTTGCCCGTGCCGGCGGGGCCGATGCCGAACGTGATGGTGTTCGCGTCGATCGCGTCCACGTAGCGCTTCTGGCCGACCGTCTTGGGCCGGATCTGGCGGCCGCGGCTCGACAGGATGTTGAACGTCAGGACGTCGGCGGGGCGGGTCGCCGTCGGCGCCGTGAGCATCCCGATGGACCGGCGCACGACGTCGGGCGTGAGCGGCGTGCCCGCCTCGGCGATCTCGACGAGCTCGTCGAGCAGCCGCGAGACGAGCGCGACCTCGCCCGGCGAGCCGGCCACGGCGATCTCGTTGCCGCGCGCGTGCACGTCGACGCTGGGGAAGCCGTCCTCCACGGCGCGCAGGACCGAGTCACGGCTGCCGAGGACGGCGACCATGGGGACGCTGGGCGGGACGACGATACGGTGCTCGATCCGGGGGCCGGGCGTGGCGCCGTCGCCTGCGGGCTGCTCCGTGTCCTCGGTGCGGGGGGTCGATGTCATGAGCCGGCTGACGCCGTCGCGCTCCTTCTGGTCGAGTCGTGGAAGCCCATCTTATCGAGGACCGTCCACCTGTATCTTGACGCCGCCGCCGGACCGTTGCCGGGTCCACGGCCCGGAAGCCCCCGAGAGGAACGCCCCGTCATGCCCGTCCTCGCGCACGTCCTCACCGCGGCCCCGACGTCGTCGGTCCACGTGGACTCCGGCGACACCGCCTGGGTGCTCGCGTGCACCGCCCTCGTGCTCCTGATGACCCCCGGTCTCGCGTTCTTCTACGCGGGCATGGTGCGCTCGAAGCACGTGCTCGCGATGATCATGCAGAGCTTCGCCTGC
>Ga0180221_1001150_pt1 | contig 18885 bp, 19 predicted proteins | sample eDN5th37CKraftMG_FD_151339 | JGI IMG/M metagenome (GOLD analysis project Ga0180221, IMG submission 151339) | Enriched Miracle-Growth compost microbial communities from Emeryville, California, USA - eDNA 5th pass 37_C Kraft MG (version 2) (version 2) ...
TCGGCATGGCCGCGGTCCTCCGGCATGTAGGGATCGGCGAGCAGCAGCGCGAAGCTGCCCGCCTCGCCGGCGCGGACCGTCATGCCGGCATGCTGCGCGGCCTGGTAGTAGCGGTGGAAGCGGGTGTCCCAAGGCACGTCGGCGGGCGCGATGGAGCTTTGCGGGCAGACCGCGAAGGCGAAGTCGGCGCCGAGCTGGGCGGCGTGCTTCAGCGCCGCATAGCCCCCCATGCTGTAGCCATAGGCGACGGCGGGCCCCTGCAGGGCCGCGCGCACGGCGGGCGCGGCCGCGGCGACCGAGGCGGCCGGGAACCAGTTCTCGCGGCGGGCGACGAAGCCGATGGCGTTGACGCCGAGCTTGGCCGTCACCTCCTCGCCCCAGATCCTGGTCTGCTGTGGACGGAATGTGAGGTCGGCGAAGGTGATCAGGGTGGGCGAACCCTTGGCGGGGTGATGCACCACCACCAGATGTTCGTCCTCGTACAGGATCGCGTGCTTCATCGTCGTGCGGATCACCCGGTCAGGCTGCGCCGGCCGCCTCCTCCGGAGTGAGCAGCTTCAGCGAAAGCGCGTGTAGCCCGCTTCCGAACTCGCCCGCCAGTGCCGCGTGCACCGCCCGCGAGCGCGCCACGCGGCTCTGCCCGGCGAAGGCCGGGCTCACGACCCGTACGGTGTAATGCGTCTCGCCGCCCGGCGCTGCCCCCGCATGGCCGGCATGGCGATGACTGTCATCCAGGATGGCGACCTCCGCCGGGGCGAAGGCCGCGCTCAGGACATTCCGCATGCGTTCTGCACGTATCGACATGGGCCGTGGTTTTCCACGCCCCCCACCGCCTTGCCAAGCGAAAGGTTTGCCATCTGCCGGCTTGCGGCCCCCGCGATCCGCGCCCATAAACCTCCAAATGGCCCGTCGCGGCGAACGTCTCCGATCCGACAACCCCTCCCCTGCCCAGCCGTGCGACGCGCCCGGCTGTGAAGCCGCGGGAGAATACCGCGCACCGCGCGACCGCTCGCGGCTGCGTGATTACTACCATTTCTGCCTTGAGCATGTCCGCGCCTACAACCAGGCCTGGGACTACTACAAAGGCATGAGCACCGACGAGATCGAGCAGAACCTGCGGGAGGACAGCGGCTGGCAAAGGCCGACATGGCCGCTCGGGCGGCTCGGCCATACCAAGCTGAATCCCGAGATCTTCCGCGATCCGCTCGGCCTCTTCGGTGAAGCACCGCCGACGCCTCGCAAGAGCGCCCGGGAGGCGCCGCCGGAGCTGCGGGCCGCGCTCGACCTGATGGGCCTCGGCTGGCCGCTGGAGGAGGACGCGCTGCGCGCCCGTTACAAGGAGCTCGCCAAGCGTTACCATCCGGATTCGAACGGCGGCGACAAATCCGCCGAGGACCGCCTGAAGGACATCAACCGCGCCTATAGTCTGCTGCGCAAGCGGCTGGCGGTCATGGCGGCGGAGCAGGCGCCGCCGAAATCCTCCGCTTCCCCCAGCCGGGCCGCGTGAGCTGCCCGGGGCCGCCATCCAGACTTATCGCGACACGAGAGCCGACAGCAGAGAGAGCCCGATGAGCAAGGTTGCCACCCTCACCGAATCCCGCAACACCAGCGCCATCGATCTGCCGGACATCACCGTGAACGCGCGCGAGGTGTTCGGCATCGACAGCGATCTGGAGGTGCCTGCCTTCTCGGTTCGCACCGAGCACGTGCCCGAGCCCGACGACACCTACAAGTTCGACCGCGACACCACCCTCGCCATCCTGGCCGGCTTCGCCTTTAACCGGCGCGTCATGGTCCAGGGCTATCACGGCACCGGCAAGTCCACCCATATCGAGCAGGTGGCGGCGCGGCTGAACTGGCCCTGCATCCGCATCAACCTGGACAGCCACATCAGCCGCATCGACCTGATCGGCAAGGACGCCATCGTCCTGAAGGACGGCAAGCAGGTCACCGAGTTCCGCGAGGGCATCCTGCCCTGGGCGCTGCAGCACCCCTGCGCCCTGGTCTTCGACGAGTACGACGCCGGCCGCCCGGATGTGATGTTCGTCATTCAGCGCGTGCTGGAGGTCGAGGGCAAGCTGACGCTGCTCGACCAGAACCGCGTGATCCGTCCGCATCCGGCCTTCCGCCTCTTCGCCACGGCGAACACCGTGGGCCTGGGCGACACGACCGGCCTCTACCATGGCACGCAGCAAATCAATCAGGGCCAGATGGACCGCTGGAACATCGTGGCCACGCTGAACTACCTGCCGCATGCGCAGGAGAGCGCGATCGTCGCCGCCAAGCTCGGCATCGACCCGAAGGACGTGGCGGCGAAGAAGCGGATCGACGCCATGGTGGCGCTGGCCGACCTGACGCGCGCCGGCTTCATCGCCGGCGACATCTCCACCGTCATGTCGCCGCGCACCGTCATCACCTGGGCGGAGAACGCGCGGATCTTCGGCGATGTCGGCTTCGCCTTCCGCCTCTCCTTCCTCAACAAGTGCGACGAGGCGGAGCGCGCCACGGTGGCCGAGTACTACCAGCGCTGCTTCAACGAAGAGGTCCCCACGGGCCTGATGGTCCGCCGCGCCTGAGCGCGGCCGACTGACGGCGGGGTCCGGGGGGATACGATCCCCCCGGCGGGAGCATGGGGGCAGCGCCCCCATTCGTGATGCGGGGAGCCTGAGCGGATGAGCGGATCCAAGGACCAGACGCGCCAGGAGGAGTTCAAGCGGGCCACCGCTGGCGCATTGCGCGCCATCGCGCGCAATGCCGAGGTGCAGGTCGCCTACCAGCCCGGCCCCTCGGGCCTGGCCGGCAAGCGCGCCCGCCTGCCCATGCCGACGCGGGCCCTGCCGCCGGCCGAGATGGCACGGCTGCGCGGCGCCGCCGATTCCATCGCGCTGCGCCTGCGTCACCACGACGAGGCCGCCCATGCCGCCCGCACCCCCGCCCGCCGCGAGGCCAAGGAGGTGTTCGACGCGCTGGAACAGGCCCGCGTCGAGGTGGTGGGCAGCGCGCATATGCCCGGGGTCGCCGCCAATTTGGATGCCCGCCTCGCCGAGACCTGCGAGGCCGAGGGCTATGACCGCATGACCCGCAAGGACCAGCTGCCGCTGCCCGTGGCGCTCTCCCTGCTGGCCCGCGAGCGGCTCTCCGGCCACCCGGCGCCCGCCGCCGCCCAGCGCGTGCTGGATCTCTGGCGCGGCTCGCTCGGTGAGAAGGCCGAGGCCGCCCTGGCCGAGATGGCCGAAACCCAGGCTGACCAGGACCGCTTCGCCCGCGCCGCCCGCAAGCTGCTTTCCGCGCTCGACCTCGCCGAGGCCGAGGTGGAGGCCGAGGCGGAGGAGGAGGAGTCCGGCGACGAGGGCACCGAGACCACCAGCCAGCAGGACAATTCGGCCGAGGGCGAGTCCCAGTCCCGCGAGTCCGACCAGACGCTCGGGGCCCAGCCGGAAGCCATGCAGGGCGAGGCCGCCGAAGAGGAAGGCGAGGGCCAGGAGGAGGAAGAGGGCGTCGCCGCCGAGGGCGAGGATCGCCCGGGTGGACCGCAGCAGCGCCGCGAGGTGCAGCCGACCGACGATTCCAGCCTCTATCGCGCCTTCACCAAGCAGTTCGACGAGGAGATCGTCGCCGAGGAGCTGTGCGACGCCGAGGAGCTGACGCGCCTGCGCCAGCAGCTCGACCAGCAGCTCTCGCATCTCCAGGGCGTGGTCTCCAAGCTGGCCAACCGGCTGCAGCGCCGCCTGCTGGCGCAGCAGCAGCGCGCCTGGGAGTTCGACCTGGAGGAAGGCACGCTCGACGCCGCGCGCCTGGCCCGCATCGTGGTGAACCCGCTGCTCTCGCTCTCCTACAAGCGCGAGCGCGAGGCTGATTTCCGCGACACCGTCGTCACCCTGCTGATCGACAATTCGGGCTCGATGCGCGGCCGGCCGATCTCGGTCGCCGCCATGTGCTCCGACATCCTGGCGCGCACGCTGGAGCGCTGCTCGGTGAAGGTCGAGATCCTCGGCTTCACCACCCGCGCCTGGAAGGGCGGGCAGAGCCGTGAGCGCTGGGTGCAGGAGGGCAAGCCGCGCAATCCCGGCCGGCTGAACGACCTGCGCCACGTCGTCTACAAGGCCGCCGACGCCCCCTGGCGCCGCGCCCGCAAGAATCTCGGCCTGATGCTGCGCGAGGGGCTGCTGAAGGAGAACATCGACGGCGAGGCGCTGGAATGGGCCTATCGCCGCCTGATGCAGCGGCCGGAGCGGCGCCGCATCCTGATGGTCATCAGCGACGGCGCGCCGGTGGATGACAGCACGCTCTCGGTGAACCCCGGCAACTACCTGGAGCGCCACCTGCGCAAGGTGATCCACGACATCGAGCAGCGCGAGCTGGTGGAGCTGATCGCCATCGGTATCGGCCATGACGTCACGCGCTATTATCGCCGGGCCGTGACGATCGTGGATGCCGAGGAACTGGGCGGCACCATGATGAAGAAGCTGGCCGAGCTGTTCGACGAGGACGCTGCAACCGCCTTCCAGCGCGCCGCCACGGAACGGGCGCCGCTGGTGGCGTGATCCGCTCCCGCCGGCGGGCCCTGCTGGCCGGCGGGTTGGCGCTGGCGGGGCTCGGCGCCTGCGCCGCGTTGCGCCTGGGCGCCGAGCCCGCCACACCCCTGCCTCCCCTTCCCCTGCCGCCCGATGCCGGGCTGGAGTCACGCGGCGGGCTTGAGCTCAACCGCCACGCCATCGGCTTCGGCGGGCTTTCCAGCCTACACATCGCCGATGACCTGACCCTGACGGCGGTCAGCGACCTCGGCCACTGGCTGCAAGCGCGGCTGGTGCTGGACACGACGGGGCAGCCGCAGGCACTGGAGGCGCTCCGCACCGGCCCCTTGCGCAGCGACTTCGTGCTCCCTCCCCCTGGGCCGCTCCGGCGCGATGCGGAGTCACTGGCCCGGCTGCCGGATGGCACCTGGCTCGTCGGCTTCGAGCGCTGGCACCACATCTGCATCTACCGCCGGCTGGACGCGCCCTGCGAGGTGCTGCAATCGCCCCCTCCCGGCCTCAGCCGGGCCCCTGTCAACGAGGGGCTGGAAAGCCTGACCGTGCTGCCGGACGGGCGCTGGCTGGCGATCACCGAGAGGCTGGTGGTCGGGGCGGGCCCGCTGATGCGGGCCTGGATCGGCACACCCGGCCGCTGGACCCTGCTGCGCTACCGCCCTTCCCCTGGCTTCGTCCCGACCGATGTCTGCCCCTTGCCGGATGGCGGCGCGCTGGTGGTCGAGCGGCGCTTCAAGCTCTGGGAGGGGGGATTCAGCGGCCGGCTGCAGCGCATTCCCGCAGCGCAGCTGGCCGACCCGGTGCCGGAGAGCATCCTCCAGCCGGAGCCGCTGCTGCTGGACCTGCCGCACGAGAACTGGGAAGGCGTCTCCTGCTTCCGCCATGCCGGGCGTGACTGGGTGGCGGTCATGGCGGATGACAACGAGATGTTCTTCCAGCGCGGCCTGCTGCTGCTCTTCACGCTGCGATCATCGGGGAGGCGATAGTCGGCGGAGCGGCCTGCGCTGCCTCCAGCAGGCGCTGGCGCGGCAGTGTCAGCCAGGTGCGGGCACCGATGCCCTTGACCGCCTCCACCGTCAGCGCGCCGCCATGCGCCTGCAGGAGCTGGCGCGCCACCAGCAACCCCAGCCCCAGACCCCGCGTGCCGCGGCCCAGGCCCGTGGCAGCGAGATCCTCGGCGGCGAGCCCGGCGCCCTCGTCCTCGACCACGATGGCCACCGTCTCGTCCGCACGCAGCAGCCGCAACTCGATCGGGTCGCCGTCCCGGGTGTGGCGCACGGCGCGGGTCAGCACCTGGACCAGGGCGCCGCGCAAGGCCCGGCGGTCGGCCAGCAAGGTGGCATCCTGCAACTCGGGCGCCAGCCTCCATTGGCGCCGGCTCGGGGCCAGGGCGAGCGCGACCTGATCCAGCGCTTCCTGCACGAGGGGCAGCAGGGAAAGCCGCTCCTCCTTCAGCACGCGCGGGCCGGCGGCGAGGGCCGCGGCGTCACGCACATCGGCGGCCAGACACAGCACGGCGCGGCCATGCCCTTCCACGCCGCTGTCCGGCGCGGCGGCCGCCTGCCCCATCATGGCCAAGCCGAGGGACTGGAGTTCGGAGGCGAAAAGGTCGAGCTGCCGGTTGCGGCTGGCGAGCTCTGCTGCGGCGGCCAGGGCGCGGCGCTGAGCCCGGCGCCGGCAAAAGGCGAGGCAGAAGAGCAGGGCCAGAAGCGTGACGGCATTCGTCAGCGCGAGAGCGAGCGTTGGATGTGCCATGCGCCCATGCTGCGGGACGGCGCTTAGCGAAACGTAAAAAAACGCGCCATGCGGAGCATGGCGCGTCTCACTTTTTCTACAGCCTTCGCCCCATTTCCGGGGCGGCCGCCCGCCTCAGGCGGCGCTGGCAGCAGCGGCCCGCTTCACCTGGGCCTTCTGGATGCGGCGCTTCAGCACCAGGGCCTCCTGCGGCAGCTTGCGGTCGGCGGTGCCGAGCAGGAAGGAGTCCAGGCCGCCATTGTGCTCCACGGTGCGGATGCCGTTGGTGGAGAGGCGGATCTGCACGGAGGTGCCGAGCACGTCGGAGAAGAACGAGGTCTCCTGCAGGTTCGGGAGGAACCGGCGACGCGTCTTGTTGTTGGCGTGGCTGACGTTGTTGCCCGTCAGCACGCCCTTGCCGGTGATGCCGCAACGGCGAGCCATGGTACTACCCTTCAAGATGGAACCGGGGCCGCGGCAGCGACCGCACACCCAGAATGAAAAACAGAGGGGGCGTATGGCCCGCCCCCCCGCGAGAGTCAAGGATTCGGCGGGGAAGGAAAAAGATCGGGGGAAGGAATTCCCCCGAACCCTCATCTTCCTTTTGTCAGTTCAGGGCCGTGCTGGCCGCCAGCGCGGGAAACAGGCAGAAAAAAGAAGGCGGTCTGGGGGAATTCCTTCCCCAGCCTTGCTTCCTCAGAGCCCGTCGCGGTTGGAGGCCGGCCCGTGCCGCATTTCGTGCAACTCGCCGGATTCGACCGAGGCCAGCGCACTACGCAGCACATTGGCGATGGCGCGGTCCTCCATGCTGCGGGCCATCAGTCCCAGCGCGCCGCCCAGCAGGGCGGAGGCGACCGAGATCGGCGCGATCTTCTGCTCGATCATGTATTCGATCGCCTTGTCCACCACGGAACCGGCATGGCTGAGATCTTCCGGGGCCACCCCCTGCGGATCGAGTTGCATCTGGTGCCCTCCTGATACGATCCGGTCACATAGTCACGCCAGCGGCCCAGCAAAAGGCCTCCCAGGCGCGGATCAGCCGCGCGGGTCATGCGCAGGCTGCCGCCGGCCCTCCTCCGCCGCCACGCCGGCGGCGGCCGCGGCCTCCTGCGCCGCCGCGGCGGCCTCTGCGGCGGCCACCGCCTCGGATTGCCGACGCCACATCTGGGCATAGAGCCCGTCCTCCGCCAGGAGCGCCCGGTGGCTGCCGCGCTCGGCCACCTGGCCATCCTGCAGCACCAGGATCTCGTCGGCGTCCACGACCGTGGAAAGCCGGTGCGCGATCACCAGGGTGGTTCGGCCCGCCGAGACACCCCGCAGCGCCGCCTGGATCTCCTGCTCGGTACGGGTGTCGAGGGCGCTGGTCGCCTCGTCTAGGATCAGCACGCGCGGGTCCTTCAGGATGGTCCGCGCGATCGCCACGCGCTGCTTCTCGCCGCCCGAAAGCTTCAGCCCGCGCTCGCCGACCAGCGTGTCGTAGCCCTCGGGCAGCCGCATCACGAAATCATGCACCTGGGCGAGCTTGGCGGCTTCGATGACCTCGGCCTCCGAGGCATCCGGGCGGCCATAGGCGATGTTGTACCGGATGGTATCGTTGAACAGCACCGTATCCTGCGGCACCACGCCAATGGCGGCGCGCAGGCTGGCCTGGGTCACGCTGCGGATATCCTGTCCGTCCAGCAGGATGCGGCCGCCCTGCACGTCGTAGAAGCGGAACAGCAGGCGGGAAATGGTGGATTTGCCCGCCCCCGTCGGCCCGACGATGGCCAGCGTCCGCCCCGCCGGCACGGTGAAGGAGACGCCCTTCAGGATGGTGCGGTTGGGGCGGTAGCCGAAGCGCACATCCTGGAAGGCCACGGCGCCGGGGCCGGCGGCGAGCGGCCGGGCGTCCGGCGCGTCGGCGACTTCCTGGTGCTCGCGCATCAGGCTGAACATGGCCTCCATGTCCACCAGCCCCTGCTTCATCTCGCGATAGACGAAGCCCAGGAAATTCAACGGCAGGTAGAGTTGGATGAGGTAGGTGTTCACCAGCACGAAATCGCCCACCGTCATGCGGCCGCCGGCGACGCCATAGGCCGCCATCAGCATCACCGCCGTCAAGCCGATGGCGATGATCGCCGACTGCCCCATGTTGAGGTAGTTCAGCGTCACCTCGGAGCGGGTATAGGCCTGCTCATAGCGCGCCAGGGTGGCGTCGTAACGCCGCTCCTCGTGCTTCTCATTGCTGAAATACTTGACCGTCTCATAGTTCAGCAGGCTGTCGATGGCCTTGGTATTGGCCTCCTGGTCCATCGCGTTCATCGCGCGGCGGAAGCGCAGGCGCCAGTCGGTGAAGATCAGCGTGAAGGCGATGTAGAGGCCGATCGTGGCCAGCGTCACCGCGGCGAAGGAGATGTCGAACAACCCCCACAGGATCCCGGCCACCAGCAGGATCTCGATCAGCGTGGGGATGATGTTGAACAGCATGAAGTCGAGGACGAAGTTGATGCCCCGCGTGCCGCGCTCGATGACGCGGGACACGCCGCCGGTCTGCCGGTCCAGGTGGAAGCGCAGCGAAAGGGCGTGCAGGTGGCGGAAGACCTGCAGGGCGATCACCCGCCCCGCCCGTGCCTGCACGCGGGTGAAGACAGCATCGCGCAGCTCGCCGAACCAGGAGCTGGTGATGCGCAGCAGGCCGTAGCCGAGGACCAGCGCCAGCGGCGCCGTCATCATCGCCGCCGCCCCTTCCTTCGGGCCGAGCGCGTCCACCGCGCGGGCATAGACGATGGGCACCAGCACATTGGCCCCCTTGGCCAGCACCATCAGCACCAGGGCGATGACAACGCGGATGCGCAGGCCGGTCTGGCCGGACGGCCAGAGATAGGGGGCCAGGGTCAGCAGGGTCTGGAAATGGCCGCGCTGCGAGGTCGTCGCGGCGGGGCCGGAAGATGAGGCGGGGGGCAAGAGGCGTTTCTCCACAGCGTCGGCCGGTTAGATGACGACGGCGAGGCGGGCTGACAACGCAGGCCGGCGGCAAAAGCCAGCCGGACCATTGCCCGGCACGCCGCGCGGGGCCAAGAACAGGGGCATGAAGGACCTCGCCCGCCACATCGCCGCCTGCAACAATGTGCCCTCCCCCGCCGGACTGGTGCCGTTCCGCATCGGCGCGGAGCAGGTCGGCTGGCTGGGGCCGGAATTGGCCCGCTGGCTGGCCTTCCGCCCGCGCGACTTCCACTTCGACGGGGACGGTGTCTCGCTGCCGGCCGGGCTCCGCGGCGCGGCGGCGCGCGAGCGGGTGCTGGAATCCGCGGCGCGCGGGCTGGAGAAGGCCGGCTTCTTCAAGCTGCGCGGCGAGCTGTTCGACGTGCGCGCGGCCCCCCATGGCACGGTGCTGGCCCGGCTCGACCGCGCCGCCATCCCCCCTTTCGGCATCATCTCCCAGGGGGCGCACCTGAACGGGCTGGTGCGCCGGGCGGACGGGCTGCACATCTGGCTGGGCAAGCGCGCGAAGGACAAGGCGGTGGCGCCGGGCCAGTGGGACAACATGGTGGCCGGCGGCACCCCCGCCGGGCTGACGCCGCAGGAGACGCTGATCAAGGAAGGCGGCGAGGAGGCCGGATTGCCGCCCGAGCTGGCGGGCCAGGCACGGCCGGCGGGGCGGGTCTCCTATATCATGCGCAATGACGAGGGGCTGCGGCGGGATGTGCTGCACGTCTTCGACCTGGAGCTGCCCGAGGACTTCACCCCCACCCCGCATGACGACGAGGTGGAGCATTTCGAGCTCTGGCCCGCCCGCCGCGTGTTGGAGGCGGTGCGCGACAGCGACGATTTCAAGTTCAACGTCAATCTGGTGCTGATCGACCTCTTCCTGCGGGAAGGGCTGATCGACCCCGCCAGCGACGAGGGCCGACGGCTGCGCGCGGGGCTGGACGCGGGAGTCTAGAGACTTCTGCCATGAAAAAAGGCCAGGGAGAGAGCTCTCCCTGGCCTTCGAGACCTTTCTCGCGGCCTCGCCTCAGCGCAGCGGCTCCGACTGCACGCCGCCCGCGGTATAGCCCGGGGGCGGCTGATAGCCCTGCTGGGGCGCGTAGCCCTGCTGCTGCTGCGCATAGGGCTGCTGCGCCATCGGCTGCTGCGCCTGCGGGCCGGGTGACCCGAAGCGCATCAGCACGGCCCGCAGCGGGTCGGCGCCCGGATTATGCGCCGCCATGTCCACCACGATCTGCCGCGCGCCATAGCTCTGGCCGTAATAGGCGCGGTTCCAGTCGCTGCGGCCGCTCAGCAGCGAGCCGTCGAGCGCGATGCCGGCGAAGAGGCCGCGCGTCTTGGCGAAAGTGACGATATCGGCGCCCACCGCCGCCGTGGTCGCCCCGGCGATGCCGCCCCCGATGGTCGCGACCGCGATGGAGGCATCGGCGCCGATCTTGAACTGGCTGTCCATCAGGGCGGAGAGGCCCTTGTCGGTCAGGATCACCATCATGACCATGGCATCCTGCACGCCGATCTGGAAGCCGATGCTGCCGCTGCCCAGGCCATAGAAGGCGGGCGAGGACCAGGAACCGGCGCCGTCGCGCGCCAGCAAGACGCAGGAGCCGCCCTGCCCGCCCAGGATGAAGCCGGCGCGGAAGACGCGCGGGCAGATCATCACCGCGCGCGCCCGGCGCAGCAGGGTGACGGCATCGTTGAAATGCGCGGCATTGGGCCCGTCAGCGGCCCCGAGCATTTCCTGCATGGCGAGGGTGGAGCGATCCACCAGGGCCTGCTGCTCGACCTGGGCCACGGCAGGCCGCGCGGTCACCACCGCCCCGAGCGCCGCCGTGGCGAGAAGCGTCGCAGCGAAGATGAATTTCCGCATGAGGGTCCTCCGCCAAGCCTTTGCGAAGGAATGACCTCTTGGCCGCGCCGTGGCAAGCCCAACTTGCGGCGAGGGGCTGGGAATGACCTTCCCCTAGTCTCAGGCGCTGCTCGCCATCGGCGGCTCCTCGTTGATCGAGGCGACGCGCCAGTGCCCGGCATGGTTCTCCAGCCGCGTCAGCGACAGGTTCTTCACCGAGAGCTGGAAGGCCTGATGCGGATCGAGCTTCAGCGCATGCGCCACGGCGGCACGGATCGAGCCGCCATGCGCCACGATGACCAGGTCCTCGCCCGTCCGCTGCTCGGCCATTTCCTCCAGCGCCGGGCCGATGCGGTCGATGACGTCCTGCAGGCTCTCGCCGCCGGGCGGCCGCTCGAAGGCGCCATGCGGCCAGAACGGGTGCGGCGGATCCCGCAGCAACTCGGCCAGCGTGTCGTAGCTGAGGCCCTGCCACTCGCCGAGATGCTGCTCGGCGAAGCGCGGCTCCACCGTCATCTCCGGCTCGGGGTAGCCCGCGGCGACGATCGCGGCGGCCGTCGTCCGGGTCCGGCTGAGCGGGGTGTGGAACCAGTGCGCCCTCCGCGGCAGGCGTTGCGCCAGCCAGCGGTAGGCAGCGGATTCCTGCGCCATGGCCAGGGCGCAGACGGCGACGTCCATGTCGCCATACATCATCACGCGCGCCGAAGGCTCGACGATCGCGTGGCGGATCAGGAAGAAGCGTGTCGGGTTCACGCCCGCTGCTGTAGCGCCTTTCTGCCCGGAGCGAAAATCCTGCCGCTGGCGAGGCGATTTTCACGCTTCGTTCAAGCCCGGGCGCCCATGCTGCGAAGGGCGCGCCGGGCCTCCCGCATCCGTCGCGCCTCCTGGCCATCCCCCTCACGCCCCAAAGCGCAGCGCGGGGACGCGCGCGCCCACGATCCGGATGTCTTCTCTGGCGCAGCGGAGGGCCTATTCGCCGATATTGAGCAGGGCGCCGCTGCGCCGCGCCGCCTCGAACTGCGCGAGAAAGACGCGGCCCAGCAGCCCGAGCCAGAGCGCATCCAGCAGGAAGGCGGCGCCGAGGTGCCAGAGATCCACCCGCCCTTGCAGCAGGGCGGCGCGCATGCCCTCGAAGACATGCGCCGCAGGGATGGCCTGGGCCACCCATTGCAGCGCCACCGGCAGGGTGCTGAGCGGGTAGAAGACGCAGGCGAAGGGCGTCAGGCCGAACAGCACCGACCAGGCCAGCGGCTCCGCCCCCACGCCGTGCCGCAGGATGACGGCCGTGACGCCGAGCGCCACCGCCCAGCCCATCATCATCAGCGCGGCGAAGAACAGCACCACCACCGGCCCGAGCGCGAAGAGCCCGAAGCCGTAGAGCAGCCAGGCCAGCCCCACCGCCGGCAGCACGCCGACCAGCATGCGCAGCGTCGCCATGACCACCAGCCCGGCCACCAGCTCGCCCGGCCGTAGCGGGCTGACGAAGACATGGCCGAGGTTGCGGCTCCAAATCTCCTCCAGGAAGGAGATGGCGAAGCCCATCTGGCTGCGCAGCGCCACCTCCCAGAGCAGCACGCCGCCGAGCAGCACCCCGGCGGCCACGCTGGCGGTATTCTGCTGCACCCCGGCCAGATAGGCCGTGACGAAGCCCCAGACCAGCATCTGCAGCACCGGCCAGTACATCAGCTCCAGCAGGCGCGGCCAGGAGTGCCGGTAGAGGGCGAGGTGCCGATACACCAGGCCCCAGATACGCCGCAGCGAGGCCCTCATGCCCTTTCCTTCCCGTGCGCCTTGCGATCCCGCGCGATGTCGAGGAACACGTCCTCCAGGTTGTCCCGCCCGAAGCGCGCCACCAGCGCGGCGGGGCTGCCCTCGGCCACCAGCCGGCCGCGCTTCATCATCAGCACATGGCCACAGAGCCGCTCCACCTCGGCCATGTTGTGGCTGGCCAGCAGGATGGCGCAGCCGGTCTCGGCCCGGTAGCGCTCCAGCCAGGAGCGGACCCAATCGCCGGTATCCGGGTCAAGGCTGGCGGTGGGCTCGTCCAGCAGCAGCAGTTCGGGGCGGTTCACCAGCGCCTTGGCCAGGGCCACCCGCGTCTTCTGCCCGGCCGAGAGCTGGCCAGCCGGGCGGTGCAGGATCTCGCCCAGTTGCAGTGCCTCGGCCAGTTCGGCGATGCGCGCGCCGGCATGCGGCACGTCATAGAGATGGGCATAGACGCGCAGGTTCTCCGCCACGGTGAGCCGGTGCGGCAGCGCGACATAGGGCGAGGAGAAGTTCATCCGCGCCAGCGCGGCAAAGCGGTCCCGCGCCATGTCATGGCCCAGCACCGTCACCTGCCCCTCGCTCGGCACCAGGATGCCCAGCAACATGGCGATGGTCGTGCTCTTGCCGGCGCCATTGCCGCCCAGCAGGCCCCAGGTGGCGCCGCGCGGCAGGGTGAAGCTCAGCGCATCCACGGCGGTGGTCTCGCCATAGCGCTTGGTCAGGCCCTCGGCCCGGATCGCGGCATCAGGGGTCATGCAGCGGGATTAGAGGGCAATATCCGGTTTGCCCAGGGCCACGAAGAACAAGGTCGGGGGAATGAATTCCCCCGAACCCCCTTCTTTTTTCTGCCTGTTGGAGTCAGCGGGCCACGGGCGGGAAGCCGTAGAGGCGGGCGGGGTTCTCCACCAGAACGCGGTGGCGTGCCGTCTCGTCCGGCACCCAGTCGGCCAGCAGGTCGAGCAGGTCGCCGACATTCGGCATCGCCCCCCAGTTCGCCACATGCGGCCAGTCCGAACCCCAGACGCAGCGGTCGGGCGCCGCCTCCACCAGGGCACGGGCGAGCGGCGTGGTGTCGGCATAGGCCGGCGCCGCATCGCTCAGGCGATAGGCGCCGGAAAGCTTCACCCAGGCGCCGTCCCGCACCATGCCGAGCAGCGTCTGGAATCCCGGGAGTCGCACGCCCTCGGCAGCGGGGAAATGGCCCATATGATCCACCACGAAGGGCACCGGCAGGCGCGCGAAGCGCGGCGCGAGTTGCGGCAATTCCCGCGCATCGAGCAGGAATTGCAGATGCCAGCCATAGTCGCGGCACAGATCGCCGTAGGATTCGAGGTCGTCCATGCTGACGCCACCGCCGAACAGCACGTTGACGCGCAGGCCGGTGACGCCGGCCTCCTTCAGTGCGCGATACTCGCTGTCGGGGCGGCCCAGCGCGACCACCGCCACGCCGCGCAGGCGCCGCGGGTTGGCGCGAAGCGTCTGCATCATCAGGCGGTTGTCGGTGCCATGCACGCTCACCTGCACCAATACGCCATAAGCCATGCCGGTGGCGTCCAGCATGGCGAGATAGGCGTCCGGCGTGGCTTCCGGCGGGGTGTAGCTGCGGTTCGGCACCAGGGGCCAGTCCGGCGGCAGGCCGATGACATGCGCATGCGTGTCCACCGCGCCGGCGGGCAGCCTGAAGCGGGTGGGGCCGTGCGGCTTCGGGTCGGGGCCCGGGCAGAGCGCGGCGGCGTCGCGGGGCCCGGCGGAGAGGTCAGTCATGGGCTTCGAGCACCTTTCCTCGGGTTTCCGGCAGCAGCAGTGCCGCCACCAGCATCAGGCCATAGGCGAGGATTGCGAAGATCGCGATCGCCGTCGCCAGCGACATGCTGGCCGAGAGATAACCGACCAGCGTTGGGAAGAGCGCGCCGATGCCACGGCCGAAATTATAGGCGAAACCCTGGCCGGAGCCGCGCAGCCGCGTCGGGAACAGCTCGGTGAAAAAGGCGCCCATGCCGGAGAAATAGGCCGAGGCGCAGAAGCCGAGCGAAAAGCCGAGCACGAGCATCACGCCATCCGACAGCGGCATTTCCGTATAGGCCAGCACCAGCACCGAGGCGAGCACGGCGAAGGAGATGAACAGCATGCGCCGGCCGATCCGATCGGCCAGCCAGGCGCCGACGATGTAGCCGGTGAAGCTGCCGGCGATCAGCACTGCCAGATAGCTCGTCGAGTTGAGCACCGTCAGGCCGCGATCCACGCGCAGATAGGTCGGCAACCAGGTCGTGACGGCATAGTAGCCGCCCTGCGCGCCGGTGCCGAGCAGGGCGGCAAGGATCGTCGTGCCGAGGATCTTGGGTGCGAAGATCTCCCAGATCGAGGGCTGCTCGCCTGTCGTGCTCGCCCGCGCACGCGCAGCGACATCCGGCTCCGCCACGTGGCGGCGCAGGAAGAACACCAGCAGCGCCGGGACGGCGCCGAGCGCGAACATGATGCGCCAGGCCATCTCGGGTGGGGCGAGACTGAAGGTGATCGCCTGCAGCAGCACCGCGATGCCCCAGCCGAAGGCCCAACCCGACTGCACGGAGCCGACGGCGCGGCCGCGATAGGCGGGGCGGATGGTCTCGCCGATCAGGATGGCGCCGGCCGCCCATTCGCCGCCGAAGCCGAGCCCGAGCAGAGCGCGCAGGATGATGAGCTGCGTGAAGTCCTGCGCCAGGGCGCAGAGCAGGGTGAAGACGGAGAACCAGATGATGGTGATCTGCAGCGTGCGCACCCGCCCGAAGCGGTCGGACAGATAGCCGGCGACCCAGCCACCGAAGGCCGAGAACAACAGCGTCACCGTCACCGCGAGGCCCGCCGCGCCACGATCCACCTGCCACATCGCGATGATCGTGCCGATCACCAGCGGGTAGATCATGAAGTCCATCGCGTCGAGCGCCCAGCCGAAGAAGCAGGCCCAGAAGGTCTTGCGCTCGGGCGAAGTCATGTCGCGGAAGAAGCCGGCGAGGCTGGTGTCGTCGGGTGGTTGCGTGGCGGCGGTGGAGGACATGGCCCTTCCTTCCCTCTTTCGTGGTTTTCCGCCGGCTTAGCACCACCTCCGATCAAGGCACAGGAGCGTCAGCTTCACGGCTGCGCACCACCGCCGCCAAACGGAAACGGGGAGGGCCAAGCCCTCCCCGTCCCAAAGCGGAATCCACGCTGGCCGCTGGCTCAGGCGATCACGGGGTCGTAAGCGCCTGTACGGCCCTCATCCATGCCGAACTGGATCCAGTGCATCGCAAGCTGGTCCTCGGTGACCAGGCCGGCAGCCGCGAGATCGGGATTGGCGGCGGCATAGGTCGCTTCGTTGAACAGGTCCGTCTGGCGGTTCTCCAGGAAGCCGAACTGCACGAAGTGCTGCGTGCCCGCAGCGTCGATCGCTGCCTCGCTACCCGCGCCCCGGAAGGCGCCGATCAGGTCACCATAGCTGGCGACATAGACCACACCATCAAAGTCCGTGTTGCGGCCTTCCGCCATACCGTATCGCAGGTAGTGCAGCGCCGCACCTTCATTGACGTTCGCGCCGTACTCCGCGCTGGCCAGCACGTCGGGGTTGGCGGCAAGATAGCCGGTGCCATCGAAGGTGATATCCCGGCCCTCGAGCGCGCCATAAGTCTTGAAATGCGTCCAGGCAGCGCCTTCGTCCGCGCCGAAGGCGGCAGCAAGATCGTTGTAGGAGGCGAGATAGGCGTAACCGAGGAACTCGGGCACGCTGTCGAGGTCACGGGTGCCGCTGGCATCGGTCCGCACCGCCTCGACATCGAGCAGGGTATCCACCCCCTCCGGGCCGCGGATCACCCCTTCATTGTCGTGCCGGAAGAACTGGAAGCTGTCCAGGTTCCCCGGGAGCAGGATGGTGTCGCGGCCATCGCCACCTTCGATATGGTCGTTGCCGGCACCGGGCGCGATGAGATCGGTGCCGCCCCGCGCCTCGATGAAGTCATCGCCGCCCAGCGCGTTGATGGTGTCGTCGACGTTGGCATCCGGCGAAACCAGGCGGTCGGGACCCTCGGTGCCCATGATCACGGCCATCAGCATCTCTCCTCTGCTGCCTTACCTGCGCGAGAAACAAACCAACCCGCGTGCGGTTTCCCATGAAGGGATCACGAATCTCCAAACACGATGATACGGGAACGAATTTCTCGTACTCAGCAGTGACCTCGCGCGTGCTGCGCGGAGAAATCCGCAGTCCCGCCTCATCAATATCGGGCACTCCATCCCTCGCTTGCACAGGCGGCTTCACTCGCGGCCGGCCGCCTCTCCTGGCAGCAGCACCGGCCCTCGGCGTGTCCGCCGCTGCGCGGTGCCGGCCGGCAGGAGGGAGGCCTTGGGGCGCGGCGGAAGCTTGGGGCCGCTGCTGCCGCGGATCGCCGCGACGGCGGCCCGTCGCTTGGCGCCCGGCACCGCCGGTGCCCGCCGCGAGGCGACCTTCGCCTTTTCGGACTGGGCGATCAGCTTCTCCCGCACCGCCACGGTGGCGTGCCGGAAGGCAGCCTTGCGATTCACCTCGGGAATGGCCTCCAGGGCCGCCATGATGGCGTTCACCAGGCTCTGCGTGCCGCGCGGCGGGGAGGAAGGGGAGGCTGCCATGTCGGGGTGGTCTCCATGCGGTTGCCGGGCCCCGGGCGGTGGCGGCATCGGGCGGCCAGTCGGCCTGCCCCTGCGGTGGGCGCGCACCCTGCCCCGCCGGCATCCCCGGGTATCCCGTTAACGCCGCAGCCTCCGCGCTGTTGCGCCGGCCGGGAGGGGCGCGCCACCCGCCATTGCGGCATCCGCCCGGCCGGACCTACTGTGGCGCCCCGCGCCGCGACGCGCATGCAATGACGGAGGAACCCATGCCCGAGCAGGGACAGGCCGCATGATCAACAAGATCGTCCGGGATATGGCGGAGGCCATGCAGGGCATCGCCGACGGCTCCACGGTGCTGGTGGGCGGTTTCGGCTCGGTCGGCCAGCCGGACGCGCTGATCGACGGGCTGATCGAGCAGGGCGCCACGGACCTGACGGTGGTGGCCAACAATGCCGGTACCGGGCGCGTCGGCCTGGCCAGGCTGATGGAGCTGGGCCGGGTCCGCAAGATCATCTGCTCCTTCCCCCGCTCCGCCGGCTCGGTGGTCTTCGAGGAGCTGTACAAGGCCGGCAAGCTGGAGCTGGAGATCGTGCCGCAGGGCACCCTGGCCGAGCGGATGCGGGCGGCCGGCGCCGGCGTCCCCGCCTTCTACACGCCGACCGGCTACGGCACCCTGCTGACCGAGGGCAAGCCCACCGCCGAGTTCAACGGCACCCCCTGCGTGCTGGAGAAGGCCCTCCAGGGCGACGTGGCGCTGATCCAGGCGCACCACGCCGACCGCTGGGGCAACCTGACCTATCGCCGCAGCGGCCGCAACTTCAACCCGGTGATGGCCATGGCCGCGAAGCTGACCATCGCCCAGGTGGACGAGGTGGAACCGCTCGGCACGCTGGACCCGGAGGCCGTCGTGACGCCGGGCATCTTCGTGAGCCGGGTCATCCGCGTGCCGCTGGCCGCGGGCTGAGGGAGGACATCCACATGAGCGAGACGAGCTTCACCCCGCTGTCGCGCAAGGACATGGCGCGGCGCGTGGCGCAGGACATCCCCGAGGGCTGGTATGTCAATCTCGGCATCGGCATCCCCACCATGGTGGCCGACTACGTGCCGCTGGAGCGCGAGGTGGTCTTCCACTCCGAGAACGGCGTGCTGGGCATGGGCCCCGCCCCCGGGCCGGACGACGCCGATCCCTGGCTGATCAATGCCGGCAAGCAGCAGGTCACGCTGCGGCGCGGCGGCGCCTACGTCCACCATGCCGACAGCTTCGCGATGATCCGCGGCGGCCATCTGGACCTCTGCGTGCTCGGCGCCTTCGAGGTGGCGCAGAACGGGGACATCGCCAACTGGGCGACCTCGGCCAACGACACCGCCCCGGCTGTCGGCGGCGCCATGGACCTCGCCGCCGGCGCCAAGCGCCTCTGGGTGGTCATGGAGCACACCACCAAGGACGGC
>Ga0180221_1001158_pt1 | contig 18799 bp, 25 predicted proteins | sample eDN5th37CKraftMG_FD_151339 | JGI IMG/M metagenome (GOLD analysis project Ga0180221, IMG submission 151339) | Enriched Miracle-Growth compost microbial communities from Emeryville, California, USA - eDNA 5th pass 37_C Kraft MG (version 2) (version 2) ...
CTGATGCTCTGCCTGCTTCAAGGAATGCGGGTCGTTGGCAAGACCGGGCGCACCCGCGAGGAGATGGCATCTGTGGTTGAGGTCGCTATGCGCACGCTTGTCTGATTTTTGGCCACAATAGAAAACGTTCATTTCCATATCTTGAGGATCACCATGACTGCCGCCGACTATCGCCCGGACAAACAGGTTGTTTCCGCCGGAATGACTTTCCTCCTCGCAGCCGCTTGCGGATTGATTTCAGCAAACATTTACTACGCACAACCACTCGCGGGACCGATCAGTGCCACGCTGGGTCTCTCGCCACAGGCGGCGGGATTGGTCGTTACCCTGACACAGATTGGCTATGGGGCAGGATTGTTGCTCATCGTGCCACTTGGCGATCTCATTGAAAATCGCAAGTTGATACTCATCATGATCGGCGTTGCCGCGCTCGGTCTGCTCGGGGCAGCACTCTCGACACACGCTACACCATACCTGATAGCTTCGCTTCTGATCGGACTTGGTTCGGTTTCTGTTCAGGTGCTTGTGCCCTACGCTGCTCACCTGGCTCCTGAAGCGGTGCGGGGACGTGTCGTCGGCAATGTGATGAGTGGGCTTATGCTGGGCATTATGTTGGCTCGCCCAGTTTCCAGCTTCATCGCTGAATTATCTTCATGGCACATTGTGTTCTTTACTGCTGCCGGAACGATGATCCTGCTCGCCTCTTTTCTTGGCCGCGCGCTACCGCCCCGCACACCGACATCAAGCCTTCACTATAGTGAATTGCTGGCGTCCATGGTTCGCCTCGCTATGACAACTCCAGTCCTGCAAAGACGGGCGCTTTATCAAGCGTGCTTGTTCGCTGCATTCAGCCTGTTCTGGACTACTACCCCGTTACTTTTGTCGGGGCCGCAGTTCCGCATGTCACAAGGGGAGATTGCTCTTTTTGCACTCGCAGGCGTTGCGGGCGCGGTCGCGGCGCCCGTTGCCGGTCGGATCGCTGATCGTGGCTGGATACTTCTCGCCACCGTTTTTGCGATGCTGTCGGTAGCAGGCTCATTCTTGCTTACCCATATCGCGCCGGTTGGTTCAACACTTTCGCTCGGATTGCTCGTCATAGCGGCGATTCTTCTGGACTTCGGCGTCTCTGCAAACATGACACTGGGCCAACGGGCCATCTTCGCCCTTGGCGCGGAGTTCCGCAGCCGCCTTAACGGACTTTACATGGCGACTTTCTTTGTTGGCGGCGCTGCTGGTTCGGCAGTTGGAGGGTGGGCTTATGCCCGAGGTGGCTGGACGTTCACTTCGTGGATCGGATTCGCTCTGCCCGTTGTCGCACTACTCTATTCACTATCCGAACGCGCGGCTAACGAGCCCGTACAGAGGCTATGAATCGCGCTGACGTTGGCACGCTCCGAGGAGCGCCAGCAAACGGCAACTGTTGCTCCAAAGTTGCGATGAAGATCATCGCCATCTTCCCGAGTCACTCGCAACCTTGGCTCTCGGCCGGGAACCGTCATTGACTGTAACCACATCGCAGGACGCGACACGGGTCCACCAGCTGCGGACCTTATGCGGTAACAGCCGACAGCGCAGGGCCACAAGCGAAACGAGGACACCATTCCTACCCCGCCGGCCGAGTTAGTAATGAACTTGGTCCCGACCATCTGCAATTTGCGTTCTTGCGGGGCGGAATGCAGCGCGCACCACTATCCGCGGTGGTATCGCGGCACTAGCGGATGTCGCAAGCACCACCCGCGGTCACTGAGCCGGAACCCGGTTACACGGCGTTCAAATTCTAATCTGCCCAAGTTAGTGCGGGCAAGCCCTGCGTCGCGGCCCGAAGATCGGCCGGAAAGGGCGCGCTCGTTGCGCTCGGACGGGCTGCGAACCGATGGAACCAATCCATCAGACGCGGAGCATCTTCGGGATAGGGTACATCATACAGGTCGTGAGCGAACTGAACCGTAGAGTAGGTGATGCAATCTGCGATAGTAGGAGAATTTCCAACGAGGAATTCACCTTCCTTTTCAGACATCAGCATATCGATTTCGCGGAGCCGGCGATAATACCATTCTGCGCCAAGCCGAGCCGCATCGCGATTGAGCTCCTCCCGGCCGGTGAAGAGCGGGCTTGCCTTGCGAACCCAGAAGCTGAACATGGTGGTCGCCTCGTCTGCGAGGGCGACGAATTCTCTCGTGCGCGCCTTTTCGGCCAACGTGCTCCCGATCATAGGAGGCGTCGTATAGCGTTCCTCGAGATACTCGAGGATCGCAATTGATGATCGGATAATGATGTCCTGATCAACTTGCAGGATCGGAACGGTGCCAAGCGGAGACAACTTCGGCATGTCTTTCGGCGGCCAGCCCTGGCTCAGGTCAAAGGGCGAACGTTCGACATCTGTTATGCCTTTCTCGGCGAGGTAAATGCTGACACGACGTGGATAGACACCGAATTCCATCTCGTAGAGTTTCATAGAAGCATTCCTCAAATATCGTGCCCCTCGATAGGCCATTGTCATGTAACTTCATAAGTTTCGAATTTCAAGTCCCAGGCGATCATTGTTATGCGAAGCAGCCGCGGGCCTGAATGAACCCCTCCCGTGATCATTCAGGTATCGTCTTCGACATCGGTCCTATCGGGGTCAGAGAACCAGTGCATGATCACGGGAGGGGTTCATTCAGGCCCGCCATTCAGAATCTCGTACCGTGATCCGCTCGTTGAACAGTTTGAGGGCTGATCATCAGGCCTAGGTGTGAGCTTTCAGGAGGTTGTCCATCCGGCTCCGACCGATGATGCTGAAGCTGCTGAAACTTTGGCAGATCGGAGAGGAACCGGATGGACGTGCACCAGAATGCCAGCCTGACGCCGCGCGGTCGAGAGCAACTTGTTCGGCGCGTTTTATACGAAGGGGAGACGCCGAGAGCCGTCGCAAGGGCCCTTGGCGTTTGCGAAAAGACCGTCCGCAAATGGGTGGTGCGCTACAGGGAAGAAAGCGTCGCCGGCCTCAAGGACCGCACGTCCCGGCCGCATCGCTCGCCCAATCGGACGCCAGCCCCTGTTGAAGAGCACGTTGTCACCCTCCGGCGCCAGCGCCGGACTGGCAAGCAGATCGCCGCCGAGACCGGAGTCTCGCCCGCTACGGTCAGTCGAATCCTGCGGCGCCATGGTCTCAGTCGGCTGCGCGATCTTGCGCCAGCGGAGCCGGTTCGCCGCTACGAGCGCGACCGGCCGGGCGAGTTGATCCACCTCGACATCAAGAAGCTCGGTCGCTTTGCCAGGACCGGACACCGCATCACTGGCTTTCGGCAAGGCATGCCTCGCAGCCGAGGGATCGGCTGGAAATTCCTGCATGTCTGTATCGACGACGCTTCTCGAGTGGCCTATGTCGATCTCCTGCCCGACGAACGAAAGGAAAGCGCGTGGCCTTTCTGGAAGCTGCGGTCGGCTATTATGCCCGCCTCGGCATCCGCGTCGATCGCGTGATGACGGACAACGGATCCTGCTACCGCTCCAGGGCCTTCCGAAAGGCATGCAGGCGGCTTGGCCTGCGTCACATCTTCACCAGGCCCTATACGCCAAAAACCAATGGTAAAGCAGAGCGCTTCATCCAGACGGTCCTCCGCGAATGGGCCTACGCCCGTGCCTACCAGACCTCAGACTGCCGCGCACAGGCCCTGCCGGAATGGATCCATGCCTACAATTGGCACAGGCCTCATGGTAGCCTGGACGACAAGCCGCCAATCAGCCGCCTCGGTCTGAGCGCGGATAACCTCCTGAGATTCCACACTTAGACCTCACCTCGTATGCGATAACGTGACTACTCCTGGCTGAGCACTCTTTGCTGCTGCTCAGAGGTGGCGAAGGATGAGCACAACAAGAGGAAATTCCACCCATTGCGTAAACATTTTATTTCGTGTAAGTTTTTCTTGACTCAAAGGAGAACGGCTTGACCGGCAACGAGACCACATTGCTCACACAACTCCAGGCTTTGGCACATCCAGTCCGACTTTGGATTATTTCCAACCTCGCGGACGGACGTCGCGCCTTCGTCAGTCAGTTGGCAAAGGAAGCAGGCATCAGTCGCCCGCTGATGAAGATGCATCTCCTGAAGCTTGAACGGGCAGGATTGGTACGTAGCGCTTTTGAGGCGGCAGAAAGCGGCAAGCTCGCCAATTTTTATGAGATCAGCCCGTTTTCACTGGCAATCAGTCCTCAGAGCATTGCCGAGGCAGGACCGCACCCAAGGCCGAGCGATTACCACAACTCAGGAGCCAACAATGACTAACGCACCCGCATTCATCATTCTGTCTGTTCTGACGCTCTTGGTGATCGTCATCGTGTTTGCCATGAAATATCTGACGGCCGCTCGCCGAGGTCGCGCGCTGGAAATGAATGAAAAAGAGACAGTCGCAGCAATCGAAGGCTTGCGACAGGAGATCGCGCAACTGACGAACCGGCTTAATATGGTGGAAAAAATTCTGAAAGACGTCGAGTGAACATGGATAGCCGGCATGGATACCCGATGCCAAAGAAGCACTGCTATCTTCGGCGCCCTCCCCCGTTGCTTACACTCTCTGGAGCGGGCCAGCCGCAGCGATAGCCGTGGGGAATGGCGGTCTGATGCTCTATGAACTGATAAAGTCTGTCCATATCATAGCGATGGTGATCTGGTTCGGTGGGACCATGACGGCAGCGCTCGCCCTTCTATACGCAATGCCTGAGACCATCGTCCGATTCGTGCGGTTCGATCGCAGCGTAACAACGCCTGCCATGGTCGCGATGTGGGCGGCGGGGCTGACGATGGCATTCTGGCACGGATGGTTTGCGAGCATATGGCTCGCAGTCAAGCTCGTAATTGTCATCGCCCTGTCTGGGGTCCACGGCATGGTCTCTAGCAGTTTACGGCGGGTGCACTGTGGGCCACCGAAACAGCCCGACATTATGCGCCTCGTGCTTCCTGTGATGTTTATCTGCATCAGCGCAATCGTGTTGCTGGTGATCATCAAACCATTCTGAGATCAGAGCACCCAGCAACAGAAAGCAACATCTGCAAAAACCACGGTGAAGTCCGGAGTAGCAGCTTCGGCGATGGGGAACTGCTGCCTCGGCGGACGTCAGCCTGGGGCCTGCGCGTCGAGAGCATGCGCTTAGCAGCACTAAACGATGACGTTCCCAAAACCATGCGTGGAACGGCCAAAAAAGAGAGGTTCTCGCGATGAACAGTATCATAAACGGAGCAGCTTGGGTCAGCTATCCCGTACTTTTCCTCCACATTTCTTCTGGCTTCATCGGCATGTATGGCGGCTTCGTCCCACTCTTTACCCGGAAAGGTGGGATTTCGCACCGCAGATGGGGCCTCGTATTCGTCTGGAGTATGGCTATTGCCGCAGTTACGGCCTTTCCCTTAGCTTTCTGGAGCCGTGACATTCTTCAGGCCGCGATCGGCCTGCTGAGTGGGTATCTCGTACTTATGTCGGTGCGCAGTTTGCACATTAACAAGGCTCCGCGCCCCTCGCTGGACTGGAGCGTCGCATTTGCGGGAACGTTCGCCTTCATGGCCATGATCGGCGCAGGTATTGTGCAATCTAATACTGCACCGTCCCCGCAGGCGCGCGCCTCCATCGTTTTCGGGGCACTCGGTCTTGTTGTATGCGCGCGCCAGTTGATGGCGCTGACCACCGCCGTCACCACGTTTCGGCAACGGGTGCTTGATCACATGCTTGCAAGCTGTTTGGCCCTGACTTGTGGCGTTGCCTCATTCCTCAACACTCAACTCGGTAATCTCACCGGCCTCAACTGGCCATTGGATTGGCGTATGCTATTTCCGGTCATCTGCGCTATCCCGGTTCTGACCTATTACCTTCTCGGCTGGTCGCGGAAACTACGGGGCGTCGAATCGGTGGCTGAAATCGTTCAGGCGCCGGAGAGCTCTGAAACAGCACGGTTTCGCTTCTTCGCGCGAGCCGAAGGCGTATCGCTGCTTGTGCTAATGGGGATCGCAGTTCCTCTTAAACATTTTGGAGGGCACCCCGAACTCGTTCGGCTGATGGGCCCGGTCCACGGCGCGCTGTTTGTCTTGTATGTCATAGCTGTAATGCTGGCGCGGCGCCCAAACAGATGGACCACATCAGTTGTGATATGGGCACTTCTCGCGAGTATCGTACCCGGTGGCACGTTTATTTTCGACGCATTGCTTCGTCGGAGAAACAGTCGGGAGATCAACTCCGCGTCAGTAGGCCAAACCTTGAGTTAGGGCATGACGATCTCCCCTCTCGGCATTCCATTGCGGTAGAGCAGAAAGCGAGGATTTCGCAGTAGCTATCCGTTTCTGAAAGCTAGTTTCCCGCTTGTCTCTTGACCGCGATGAGGATGATGCATATACGATTTATATATGGATCATACATCGGGGATTGCGATGGGCATCGTAAAAATCGACGAAGCGCTGCACGATGAGGTTCGAAAGGCCAGTTCGGTCATGTGCCGCTCCATCAACGCGCAGGCCGAATTCTGGATGAAGATCGGCATGCTGGCCGAGGCCAATCCAACCCTGTCTTTCAATGACATTGTCAAAATGCAACTGGAGGCGGCGGAACAACAACCAAAGGACCTAGAAGCCGCCTGACATGGTCAAGACTCCTGATGAACTGGCGCTCATGCGCATATCGGGCAAGATGTTGGCGTCCGTCTTTGAAATGCTCGATCAGCAAGATTTAGTCGGCATGTCAACGTTGCAGATCAACGATCTGGTGGAACGCTTCATCAGCGTGGACCTCGCCGCCCGTCCTGCCAGCAAAGGCCAGTATGGTTTCAAGTATGTGCTGAACTGCTCAATCAACGACGTTGTCTGCCACGGCGTTCCCGACGGAAATGAGATCATTCGTGATGGCGACATCGTCAATTTTGATATCACACTCGAAAAGAACGGCTACATTGCAGATTCCAGCAAAACCTATCTTGTCGGCAATGTTCGTCCGGCCGCGCGACGGCTTGTACGCATCGCACAGGAGGCGATGTGGAAAGGCATAATGCAGGTCCGTCCCGGTGCTCATCTGGGCGATATCGGCTTCGCTATCGAGCGTCACGCCAAAAGGAATGGCTGTTCTGTCGTGCGTGAATATTGCGGACATGGCATCGGCCGCGAGATGCACGAGGAACCGCAGGTGTTGAATTTTGGCCGACCGGGCACGGGGATCAAGCTGCGCGAAGGCATGGTATTTACCGTCGAGCCGATGATTAATCAGGGTTCTCGTAAGGTCATCACGGCTGAAGACGGATGGACCGTCTTGACGAGTGACGGAAAACTCTCCGCCCAGTTTGAGCACACAGTCGCAGTCACAAGAAACGGCGTGGAAGTCCTGACCTTGCGTCGAGATGAAAGAGCGGCAGTGGCAAGTTGACCGCCTGCGCCAAACAATACTGCCTGAGCCCCCTTCACTCTACAACGGGGGCGTCGGACACGCGAAAGCGCCTGCAACTGTCCGAGTCGACCGCTCGACAGGAGGCTCCTCGAAGTGGATTGCGTCCACTATCGGATAACGGGCACTGTCTAGGGTATTTTTTACCAAGAAGCGAGAACGGCAGGCTAAACCTGACGACAAAAGCCGCTTCTGTCCGAAGCCTGGCCGCATCCGCTAAAGACTGATGCCCCGCGCTCTGCTAACCCGCCAAGACACCGATCCCCCCTGCAAAATGCCCATGACCTCGCGGCCAAGCTGCCGGTCAATAACCGGCCGCCATGGGACGAGCGTGAACTCGTGGCTTTTCTCTACCACGGCGAACTTGCCGCTCGATAGCTGGACGGTTCCAGTGAACTTCCCGCTGACGGTTTCGCCATCGGCGGCGGCACGGAATGGCAAGCCTTTGGTTTCCGCCAGCTCCGCACCGGCGCGGGCAGTTTCGCGCTCGCGCAGCGTGGCGAGAAGATTGCGCCGATAGAAGACACGCCCATCCCGGTTGCGGGTGGCGTCTCCCCGCTCGACGTGATGTTCACGGCGGCGGTCCATGGCGTCACGGACCTCCTGCCCGAAACCAACGGAACCGAGATCCGATGCGTCTGGAGAAAGCAGCTTGCGGTCCAGCCAAGTCGCGCCGTCCGCCCCGATCTGCCTTTCCAGATCGAAGACCGACAAGACGCGAACGCTGGCCTGCCGGTTGCGGCCGGCGTCATAGGCGGCGCGGCGGCTCTCGAAATCCTCGGGGATGCGCCATTGATCGGCGTCAATCCGCTCGACGATGCCGGCGCGGCGCAATGCCTCCAGCCGGCGCACATGAGCATCGACATAGCCCTCGTAGTCGCCCCACGGAACACGGCCCTCGAACTTCGCCTGCTCCAGATGACGGCTCGGCCGATAGACGCCATCCTCGGCGATGGCCGCAATGGTCCGGTCGGATGGCCGCTGCGCCGTGTCTGGCGGACCGATCTCGATGACGCTGCCGATCCGGGCATCCTCGACGCGGGCCGGGTCGATGCCAGGAACATGGTGCGTCCGGCCGTCGATCCCGTCCACCACCACGGTCAGGTTCTCGCCCATCTCGTCGGTGAGATATTTGTCCACGACCCGGCCGACGATGGGCGTCTCGGGCGGACCTTCATGAATCTGGAAGGTCATGGGATCGCGCTCCTGGCCCTCCGCCTTCAGCGCCTTGTGCATGTTGCGGATGATCTCGCCACGCTCGCCCAGTTCGCGCAAGGCCGGCTCCATCCGCTCGCTCAACTTCCAGACGCCCGGCGCGTGTTCCGTGGCGAGGCCCATCTGCTCCAGCTTGCCCAGGCGGCGCAGGCGAAGCGTCCGGTCGAACTGGCGACGCGGATCGTTGGGTTCATGGCGCAGGTCGAGGAACCGTTCATCGGCTTCCTCGGTCATGGCGCGGTCGATCCGCGTGAAGCGGTCCTGGTCGACTTCGGCCGACAGCTTGCGGGCTTGCTCGATCTCCGTGACGGGGCCAAGCTCCAGCGTGGTCAACTGGCTGGCCCGCTCGCGGATACCGTTGGCGAGATAGTCGCCGTTGATGACAAGGTTCTCGCCGAGGTCGTCCTTGCCGCGGACGATGACATGCACATGGGGATGGCCGGTGTTGTAGTGATTGACCGCGACCCAATCAAGTTTCGTGCCAAGGTCGGTTTCGATCTGGCGCATGAGGTCGCGGGTGTGCGCCGACAGGTCGGTCAGGTCCGCGCCGTCTTCCGGTGAAACGATAAAACGGAACTGGTGACGGTCCTCCTTGCCGCGATCAAGGAAGGCGCTGGCGTCGACGCGGTCCTCGGTCGCGGAATAGAGCTGGCCGCGCTCGCCGTCGCGGGAGGTTCCGTCGCGCTGGATATAGCGTAGATGGGCGGCCCCCTTGCCGTTCTTTCCGGCATGCTGAACGTAGCGGGTTTTGACGACGACGCGGCGCATTCCCGGCACGCTATGCTTCCAGCCGCCCGACAAGGTTCGAGCGCGCACGAAGGCCGCACCGCGCCCGCGCTTCAAGCCCGGCCCGCCGCTGGTCTGTGAAGCCTTGCCGCCATTGGCCGGCGATGACGATCGGGAGCGCGATGATGACGACGCAGATGATCGCGACGGACCGTTGCTATGCTGGCGCGCGATCTTCTTTGCCTGGGTAAGAAAGCTCTTGGCCTTGCCCGCCTTCGGCGTGTCGGCGCGGATGCGGCCGGGCTTCGGCCGGAAGCGGAATTCGTCGTCGGCGCTCAAGGACGCGCCTCCGGCCCAAAACACGGAAAACCGCCCGGTTTCGGGTTATGGTGCCGGTCTAAACCCTGCAAAGCCAAGGCTTTGCGTCGAGACGCAGCACGCGGGTTCCAAATCGAAGGTGCCGCCAGCGCCGCCCCAAAACAGTGTGCAGACAAGGGCTTGCCCTGAAAGCGCCGCCGCATGGTGCCGGTTTCCTTTATCTTGCCCTCCCCCTTCTCTGCCGTTTTCGCCTTTCCTGCCGGCAATTCAGCCAGGCACAATTCTGCCTGTCTGGACACCGGAACGGATTGCGCGGAGTGCGGGAACGCCACCTTCATGGTGTTCCCCCGTCGTCCGCGCGGGCGACGAAAATGCTGCCGTTCTGCGGTTTCGTGCGAACAGGATCGCGCACCGGAACGGTTGCGCGAACGTCATCGGGTCGCGCTTCGGATGACGATGCTACGGCAGTCCGTGCGTCCGCCGAGCGCATGACGAACAGCCCGGCCTCGCGCCAATCGGGTGGTGGCGACGGTGTCAGCGCAGGCACTTCGGACGCGGCCGCGCCGCCGAGGATCGGCGCAAGGGTGGCAACATAGGCGCGGGTTTCTGCAGGTAATACCCGCCCCGTCGCAAGGTATTCGTCGTAACGGCGGGGACCGGCATTGTATGCCGCGAGCATCGCGGAAACATTGCCGTAGCGGTCCCACATTTCGCGCAGATAGGCCGCGCCCGCCATGATGTTGTCGCGCGGATCGTAGGGATCGCGACCAAGGCCGTGACGGACGCGTAGGCCCGCCCAGGTGTCGGGCATGACCTGCATCAATCCCATCGCCCCGGCCGGGGACACCGCCAGCGCATCGCCGGCACTTTCGGCGTGCAGAACGGCGCAAATCCAGTCTTCGGGAATTCCGAAGCGCCGCGCTGCTTCGGCGATATAAGCGGTATAGGGCTCAATGACGGCAGGCCGAACGATCAGTGTCGGTTGTGCAACAGCAATCGCCGATCCGCTGCCAAGCGATAGCAGACCGGTTATCAAGACAACGGCATAGCGCTGCGCCGCCCGGGATATGTCGGGGGGCCAAATCGCCAGCATTCTCATCGCTGCCAAAGCCAAGGTGCACGTGCCGGCGCAAAGCCGCCACCGACCTCCGCTGTGCGCGCCAACCGTCTTTCGCCTGAGCAGGACGACGGCATGAGACGACCTTTCCGCGATCAACGGGATGTTGAGCAAGGGCATGGCACGGAAATGCATGGCCTTAGTCCCGCTCGTCACGCGGTCTTGGGCGACTCCAGTGCAGCGACCACAACGCGCCCGCGTCATCGTCGCGGAACAGGTTGGCGCGGATGGGATGCGGGAATGTTGGATCGTCCAGCAGCACCGAAAGGTATTCGCCAGCCTTTTCGCCGGTGCGTTTCCAGGCTGCACCGATCTCCGGGCCTTCAACGGCACCGTGATGGACGCGATAGTTGGGGAGGTTCTCTGCGTCCGCTTCCTCCACCGGAACGATGATGAGTTCGCGATCGAGGGTGAGTGTGTGGATGCGACCGACATAGCCGTTTTTCTCGCGCGTGAACTGACCGATCTGAGGCATGACAATCTCCTTGGCGGTGAGGATGGAAAGACCATCGGCGGGCACCGCTCCCGCTGATGGGGAAGCAGTCAATGCGTCGGCACGCGCCACTCGTAGCGGCTGTCGCCTTCCTCATTGGTCCAGAGCGGGATGGCGCGGCCGATGACGGAACTTGCGGGGATGGGTCCGAAATAACGGCCGTCCAGGCTGTCGCGGACTTCCCAATTCATGAGGAAGATTTCGTCGTTGCCGATGACGCGGCAGCCCCGCCAGACGGGCAGATTGCGGCCGCTCCGGTCCCGCTCCAGCGCCTCGCCCATCTCCACGCCGTCCACGGTGATGGTGCGGCCAATGCGGCAAACCCGTTGCCCGGAGAGGCCCACAACGCGCTTCAACAGCGGCACGCCGCGCCCTATATAGCCGCGCTCGACCATAAAGCGGGCGAGCGGTTCGGGCGGCATGACGGCGACCAGTTCGGGCACGTCGATCCGCTCGGTCGGCACGACTGTGTAGAAGCCGATGGGCGCGCTGGCGGTGGCATTCCAGATCAGCCTTGTCGGCATATCGACGACACTCATGGCAGCGATGACGCTGACAGCCAGCACCGTCACCGTGAGGACGCGGCGGCGCGTCATGGCTCGATCCTCCGTCGCCCAATCCAGGCGGCGTGCCGCTCGGGCGTGTAGGCGCTCGGTTCCAGGTTAGCGGTCAGGCGGTTGTGGACGTGCCGCCAGTAATCCGGGGACACGTCGGCCGGATCGAAGCCGAGGGCTTCCACCGCGTCGATGACGGCAAGCGCCCGCTGCACCTTCTCCCAGCCATTGAGACGCAGAAGGATGTCGCCACCGGGCCGGACGAAGGGCAGCGTCTGGAACGGCTCGCCACGCCCGATGGCGCGCACGATGTCGATGCGGGAAACGGCAGTGCCAAAGTCGTTTGCTGCCCACCGCACGAAAGCGAAGACGTTGCCGGGCGCAAAGCCGACGATGCTGCGGCGGCGGTCGAGTATCTGTTCGTAGCTCTTGCGGCCGAACCGTATCCAGTGCTCGACCCTCTGCTTCTGGAAGGTCAGCTCGACCAATGTAGTGAAGGGCGCAGGTTCGTCCGGCAGCGGTCGACCGTGCGCCTTCCTGTGGGAACGACGGATCATGGTTCGTCTCCGGGAATGTCGGTGGATGTGCGGGCGAGCACCGCGTCGAGCGCAGCTTCGGTGCGCAGGATGGCGCGACCAATGGCTTCGGGAATTTGCGGAAGAACGGCGTCGCCGAAAGCTTCGACGATCAGACTGGCCGCAGAAGTCCCTTTGCGACGGCCGAGTGCAATGCGCGTGTCAGCCACCCAGGTGGAAAGCCCATCATCCAGCCGTAGGTGATGGGCAAGGCCGCCGTTCCAGTCAGCCCATGGCTCCGCAGCATCGTCGCCAGCGCCCGCGCGCCCGCCCATTTGTCCGGCGCGCGATCCGTCATCGCACCATCCATCACCGCGTCCATGGTCGGAGATTTCCGGCGGTCGTAGGCCGGACTCCAGCCGTCCATCCTGCTGTCTCTCTTCGTCGGCGTCGGCAGGATTTCCGCCGCGTGGCGCAACAGGTTCGGTGTGTCGATCTGCGCCTTCGCGCCGCTCAATCGCTTTCCTGTCTCGATCTCCTGACGGCTCAATCTCCTGCCGCCGTTCGGCCTCACCGGCGTCGGCATCAAACCGTATGGCTGTTCCAGACTGTCGAAATGCAGCGCCTCGCTGATCGTCGGTGTCCGGTCGAAATCGTCCTGGTCCGAGGTCATCCGGCCCTTGTGCTTGCGCAGAACGCTCCCCCGCGGTGCCGGGTTCGCGGTCGGCGTTCCCATCATGCCCGCGTGGCGGCTGACGTGACCCTGCAACTGACTGAGAACATCGCCCCGACCGCCGCGATCCGCATCCGATTTCCTCGGCGTCGCAAGGATCATCCGCAGCGGATATGTCGATCCCGCTCCACCGCCCGCGCCATCCTTCATCCCGTCCGATGCCATCGGCGTCGGCAGCGGGCGATTGCGGAACACCTCGTAAAGACCCGATTCCTTCATCGCCCGGCGCGCACCTGATCCACCCTCCAGACGGATGCCTCCCTGCTGGGATTGCGATACGGGTGTCGGCAAGCTGTTTTGGATCGTAGCCGATGAGCCATGACCGCTTGCGGACATGGTTGGCGCCGACATCCGAAGCACCCACCACGCACGGCTCGCAGGCGTAGCCGAGCGCGTCCAGCTCGCCGAGCAGTCGGTCAGCGCCGCGAGTTCGCAGATTAGCGCTGTTCTCAAAAGCGAACCAGCGAGGGCGGCAATCTCCGACCAGGCGGACGGCTTCGAGGTAAAGGCCTGACCGTTCGCCCTCGATCCCTTTGCCGCTGGTGTTGGCGCTGGAGATGTCCTGGCAGGGCGGGCTGCCGACGATGATGTCGGGAAGGATGCCAAGGTCGGAAACAAGTCGAGCTGCCGTGAGTCCACGGATGTCGTCGTAGATGCGGACATGGGGATTGTTCTCTGCGTAAAGGATGCGCCGCCACTCGACGATTTCGCAGGCGGCTATGGTGAGGAAGCCGGCGCGATGCAGGCCGAGAGACCAGCCTCCGGCCGCTGCGCTGAACAGGTCGAGGGCGCGCATCATGGCGCACCTCGCCGTGCGGCACCGGCACCATGCTTCGCGTGTGCGCGCGTCAAGGAATAGAAGTTAGATTCTTTGTTAGATTCTTCTATAAAGTGCGCGGCGCGATTTGCGCCTAATGTGCCGATACTGATTGCGCCTAATCTGCCGATAGGTTCCACATGGTTATCCACAGGCACTGTGGATAAGTTTTCGGGGCGAAAACGCAGCAATTCGCGCCGATCCTCCCACTCGATTTCGAGACGGTATCCGGGCAGCGGCTGGCGGGCGGCGATGCGGCGAAGGTCGAGCGCGAAGTCGGATGGCCGCGCGAGGCTGCCGGACTTTTCGTGAAGGTGGCTGATCTCGAAAGCCCAGCCGTCAGGCTGGTGGCCGGCATGTTTGCGGGCAACGCGATAGAGCCATCGCTCGATGCCGCCAGTCAGCCGGAAATAGGCCGGGTCTATGGTCAGGACCAACGAGCGGTCGATAACGCTCTGGTAGAACCATTCGGGCAGGACGAACTCCATGCCCTCGACGCGGCCGGAGCGCGTTGTCATTTCCTCCCACTCGTTGATCCATGAGAATTGCCGCCGGCGCCAGTTCGGGCCGTTACGGATCGTCGTGGCGACAACGGTGGATTGCAGGCGACCAAGCGCCGCCTTCAGAAGCTGATACTGATGGTTCCCGGTCGGGCGTCCGATCGCACGCAGCAACTGATAGGGCGTGAAACGGAAGAAACGTGAAGTCGGGATGCCGCTGTTTTCGGCTGCGACGATCTGCGACGCGGCCCAGATGAGCACGTCGGCATCCCAGATGGTCGCCATACCATGCTCGGGCATGGCGAAGACCTGCACTTCGACATCCGCGCCCTTGTAGAGAATCGGTTTCATGCGTGGGCGCTTGCCGAGCGAAAAGAACGGCCGTTCCATCAGGTCGCGCTGGTCACGCGGCGCAGCGTCCCCGGTCGCCACCACGAAAGGGTCGAGATGGCTGCGCTCGCTGACCACTTCCGTCTGCGCTGGTCTATGATCGTCGTTGCGCAGCATTCAGAGTTCTTCCCGCTCCGCAGGTGTCAGCGGTCGCGCGGGAAAGACCGTGCGGGCGTTCGCGTCGCGAGTGGACTTGCGTGCCCCGATTGCACTCCAGGCTTCCAGATCCTGCACGGCATAGACGACCCGTCCCCCGATCTTTCGGTAGACGGGGCCGGTGCCGTAGGTCCGGTGCTTTTCGAGAGTGCGCAGCGATATGCCGAGGAAGCGCGCAGCTTCCTGCGTGCGAAGCAGCCGTGGCGGCAGGTCGGCATTGCGGCCGTGTATCATGGTATCGCCTCCGGTTGGTCAGACAAACGGCCGCCGAGAGGGCGGCAGGCTGTGGCGAACCATGGCGAACGACATGCGGCATGTAGCGTGCCGCATTTGCGCCCCTGCGCTGGCGGCACCCCTCAAGGCGGAAGTGAAATGGGAGTATTTCCGTGAGAAGAAGTCAGCCGGGCTCAAACGGTAAAGACAACCGTGCCCGGCTCGGCTATGAATGAAAGCGGAGCAGACGCGCTGCTCCGGGGCGTCGAAACCCCTGACTAGCGGTTGGTGTCGGCCGTGACGGCACCACACTCCTTGACCCTATGGTCGGGGAGCCTGTGGCGTATGTCCAGGGCTGCCCGCCTAAAGGCCATGGGGCCGTCTAGTCACGGTTTCGAACTCCCCGATCACCAGGTCTGAGGGGCCATTTGCGGGGGCGCACCGCAAGCAAGGCTCTCCGGGAAGAAGGGGAATGACAATGGGAACGCCCGTCGAACTCGACCCCGATGTGGATGATGAGGCACCGACAGGCAACGAGATCACCAGCTATGACGAGCGGCATTTCGTAACCTATCTGCGGCTTCTCGACGCCAGGGCCGAAGGGGCGGACTGGAAGGAAGTCGCGCAGATTGTCCTGCACCGGGACCCGGTCGCCGACGAGACGCGTACTTATCGGTGCTGGCAAAGCCACCTGGAGCGCGCGCAATGGCTTTCGCGCGAGGGATATCGCAATCTTCTGAAGCGATCACCGGCCAGCCAGTCCTGAAGCGGTCAATGCTTGTCAGATTTGATCGGATAGTGCAGCAACAGGCGATAGCCGCCTCGCATCATCCTGGTGCCATGTGCCACAAGACGGCGCGCCTTGCTCTTGCGCGGGTCGCCCTCGAAGTCCTCCTTGGTCCCGCGAAAGCCGAGCAGGACCTTTGCGATGGTGCGATAGCTCTCTCCACGCAGCCTTGCATCGAGCGCCCGCAATGACAGGCTGTACCATTGCCGGCGCTGTGCAGGAAACGCCCGAAAATCGGGACCTGACGCCCGGCCATTGAGAGAGCGCCAGAAACGACGGGCCGCATGCGCGCGAAGTTCCAGATAGACGTCCATCGGCAGGGTGAGCGCATAAAATGCCGCTGCGTCCGGTATCGCCCCGGGTAGCCAGAACTGATGCGCAACACCGTTGGCTCGCCAGATACCATGCCAGCCATCGGCGGCGCGGCGCAAATCGAGATCGTCAAGCTGGGCCAGCGTAACGATCGGTTCCGTGTCGCTGTTCCTGCGTTCGACAGGTGACAGCATCACGGCTTCAGGATAGAGGCCCGGATTCCAGAACGGTGTCTGGCAATCAGGCGGCGCGTCGGGGTCGCAGGGGAAATCGCAACCCCCAACGGTGGGCAAATACGTCAAGGTCACGGTCAGCCGGTTGGTCCGTCAGCACGGCCGCGTGGTAATCCTGACGGTAATCCTCGTTCCGGCGTAGATATTCCCAGGCGAACCCGGCGGCCGGAAGGTGCATCGTATGCCTGTACGCCGCCGGTGAACGCCAGTCGATGCTGAGCATGGCGTCACCTCCCAAAACCGGGGCGCGCAGGGCGACGCCCCGGCAGAGGATTTTGTGCAATCAAAGCAAGACGAAGAAGCCGCGCGTCCCAGATATGTTGATCGCTGAAGGCGATCACTCTGCGTCGGATTGCCCTGACGTCTCCTGTCGCTCGCCGGGCGTAGCCCGGCGAGCGTTTGCTCGGTCGAAGATATGACTTTCCGCGCGTACAGGAGGTGCCCGCCCATGGCAGGCACTTTGGCCAGAGAAAAAGGGGCGGCCTATGCGGCCGCCCTGTCGCCCTTCTGCTGCATCCATGCAAGCCGCCTCCTGGCGGTCTGGTGGTGCCGACTGTCCAGTTCGATACCGATCCAGTCGCGGTCAAGCTGCTGCGCTGCTGCAAGGGTCGAGCCGCTGCCGCTGAACGGGTCCAGCACAAGCTCGCCGGGCTTCGTGAACGCCTCGATCAACGGGCGTAACGCTTCGACTGGCTTTTGCGTCGGATGCAGCTTGTTGCCCGCATAGGGGAAGTCGATCACGTCCGGGATGGGGTTTTCAGGCAGACAAACATTGCCCTTCGCCAGCAAGTAAGCCTGTTCATGCTGGTAGCGCAGGAACTTCGCCGACGACGCATAACGCTTGCGGAACACGATATGTCCGACAATGCGGAAACCTGCCGCCTTCCATGCGTCCATGAACAGATCGACCTTGTTCCAGCCGTAAAACGATACGGCGAAACCTCCATCCTTCAAAACACGGTGCATCTGGTTGAAGGCGGGGCGGAGCCAGCGAGCATTGTCGTCGTTCGCCACCTTCCTGCCGTTGCGATCCCGATAGTTCACGAGATAGGGCGGATCGGTCAGAATGAAGTCCACCGATCCCCTTTCAAAAGAACGCATCGCCTGGATGCAATCGGCATTGACGATCACGTTGCGCGGGGTGTTGAAGGTGCGGGTCATGGGTCTTCCTTTCCGGTTGCAGGGTTCAGAGGAAGCGAAGCGCTCGCTCCTGAACCCTTGCCCGTCGGCGAGACCTGGGTAGCAAGGTGCAAGGAAAGTCTTTGGCACCGTGGAATAAATGGAGGGGACCCGCTTGCGGGGAGCAGGCCGTTTATGCCGCGAAAGGCCGAAGAGTTTTCTTGGGCCGCGCGAGGGCGGCGCCCTTAGTTCTTGCTTCAGATACCGGGTTATTTCGGCTTTCGTACGGATGAGCTTGCGTGCAAGGCAGACGCCCGGCGACTCACTTCAGATTTCTGCTGCCATACGCTGAAGCTGGCAACTTAATACTTTCGCACTTTCCGGAGAGCGATCCGGGGGCTCATCTTTGGACCATGAACATCTCACGAAAAAGCTGTTCCGATCTGGCGATCCCCTTGTCCGTAAGCCAGACGGATTTCGCTTTGTTGACCGGATCGCCGATGAAGCCTTTCTCGTGCAGTCGGTTCATCGCGCTCCAGTCGAATCCCTTCCATGCTCGGCCGTCCCCGTCGAGCGTCAGGTAGAGCAGCGCGAGAATCGCATCGTCGATCTTGTCCTTGTCAATCTCCATTGCGCGATGTTCTCCCGATTCCAGAGCATCCTTATTATACGCTACAGTATCCCATATGCCGCACGGGTGCGACGCGGGGCTTTCCTTTCATGCACGAGCGGTTCTTCGATGGTCCCTGCCCCCTCCGGGCAATGGGATTTTTGGAGACGATGGCGCTCAAACGCAGCAGGATCAACATTGAGGTCTTTGGACCTCCGGCCTCGTCGGAACCGGCGCGGAACGGCGGCAGTCGCGCCGACGAAGCGGTCATGATCCTCACCCGGCTGCTCGGCCGCCAGATCGCCCGCGAGCAGTTCGAGCGCAAGCTGGCGCTGGAACGCAGGGTACAGAAGAAGCGCCCAGCAGGCGAGGATGCGTGATGCCTGTGGTTTCAGGCACCGGGTTTGTTCAGGATGCAGTCATGACCACTGTTGATTCCATTTCTTTCCAGCCCAGTCCCGAAGAACTCCTGCATCAGGCGCGACAAGCGCCGGTGGAGATCACCCGGCACGGTCGCCGCGAATTCGTGCTGATGCGCGCCGACCACTATGACTGGCTCCGGGCTGCCGCGCAGCGACGTCACCGCACGGCGGA